>Ga0209749_1000267_pt1 | contig 80627 bp, 76 predicted proteins | sample EPASupsiteSAE347_FD_187267 | JGI IMG/M metagenome (GOLD analysis project Ga0209749, IMG submission 187267) | Bioremediated contaminated groundwater from EPA Superfund site, New Mexico - Sample SAE3-47 (SPAdes) (version 2) | ecosystem: Environmental > Aquatic > Deep subsurface > Groundwater >... | reverse complement strand
TTCAGAAATTAAGCGAGTAATTCATTTCCAACCTGGAATACGATCATTCGATAAAGAAAGGCGATCTTCGGGATCACATAGTGCAAAAATATTGAATGAAACCCAAAAAGATAGTACTGTGATCCTGGAAAAAACTATCCAGCCATTATTGCAGCAGACTAAGGTTGAGAAGATAGTTAGTTATAAAAATTTATATAAGAATGAACCTGGAAAAAATATTCTATTTCCCTCATATCTAACATCCAGAACAGCAAACATAACATCGAATTATGCACATCCAATAAATATCAGCTATTTACAAAGCATTTTTAATACCCGTAATTCAAGTTCAGAAATTAAGCGATTAATTCATTCCCAAGCAAAAATATTGGATGAAACCCAAAAAGATCGCACCATGATCCTGGGAAAAAATATTCAGCCATTATTGCAGCAGACCAGAGTTGAGAAGATTATCAACTACAAAAATTTATATAAATATGCACATAGCTCCTTAGAAATGGTTTTCAAAAAACCTGTAGCACAATCAACAGATATTGCTTCAGAAAATAAAGAACAATTAGAGGCTGATAGAATAAATCCGAATTATATCACTGATAATTTGATAAAAGAGTCTCTTGAAAAAAAATCAGTTCATGAGATAGGCAAGATCGCTGATAGTGTCTATAAGATAATTGAAAGAAAAATCCTGATAGAAAAAGATAGAAGAGGGTTGTTTTAATGGTGGAGAAGGCAAAAATAAGGGTTCTTGAGGGACCCGATAAAGGTGATATTGACCTCATGTTTAACCCAATTGACTACAGCGTCAAAAAAGAGGTTCAGAAGACAGGTAAAAATTCAAATATCCAGTTTAATTCAACAGATATATCCGAATTTTCTATTAAATTATTCTTCGATACTTACGAAAAAAAAACTGATGTCCGAGAAGTGACCGAAAAAATTGTTTCGTTGCTTAAACCCAGTATTAAAGGGAAACATACCCAAAGACCTCCGATCTGCCTTTATGTATGGGGAAGTTTTTCGTATAGAGGAGTGGTTACCAAGGCAGACCAAAAATTTTTATTGTTCCTTGAAAATGGGATCCCTGTAAGGTCTGAGCTTAATGTTACCTTTAGTTCTGTTTTGATCAAAGAAGAAGAGGTGCAGATGAGTAGCAAAAGCGAGAGCCGTAAGCTATGGGTTGTAAAAAGTGGAGACCGGCTTGACCTCATAGCGTTTGCTGCACTTAAAGATCCGGCACAGTGGAGAAGGATTGCAGTGGCAAACGAGATTAATAATCCATTATCATTTCCAAAACCACAGGATATTGGGCGAAAGTTAATCATCCCGGAATAATGGTGTCAATAAATGGCGGACCAAGATCAATTAACTTCTGGTAATTTTGAATTATATTTGAACGGTAGTCAATTTTCAAAGGATTTGTTATCCGCTGTTGAGGGGATTACATTTGAAGATGAGTTGAATTTGCCATCAATGTGCACAATTAAATTCAATATGATTGATTTTATTGGCGGCGCATGGAGAGGTGTCGACCTTAAAACCTTCAAAGTCGGCGATGTCTTAAAAGTTGTTATGGGTATGGATAGTTTAGTTGAAATGAACACATGTGAGATCGTATCACTTGATTTTACATTTGGTGAATCTTCTTTCATGGATATCAGGGGTTATGACAGAATGCACCGATTACGATTTGGAAAAAAAAGGCGTTCCTTTAAAGATATGAAAGATAGTGATATCGCCTCATCCATCGCTTCAGAGTTAAGCCTGACCCCCCAGGTCGAAGATACTGGAACTGTCCAGTCATACGTATTCCAGAACAACCAGAGCAATTATGATTTTCTACTTGAGCGCGCAAAACGCATTGGTTATGAAATGCTCGTTGATGACAAGACTTTCAAGTTCCAAAGATCACAAGAAGATAAAAAGCCTGTTTTAACTCTTGAATATGGAATAGACCTGCAAAAGTTTTCAGCGCAGATAAAAACCCTGACCGAAGGAAGCGAGGTTGAGGTACGTGGCTGGAACATCAAAGATAAAGAGGAGATCACCTCGACCGCTACAAAGGGAAGTGAGACAACCAAAATGTCTGGCAAAGAATCAGGCTATGAAATATCTGAAAAAGCATTCAAAGGATCATCTGTTTCTGTGGTTGACGATATGATCAAAGATCCAAAAGATGCTGAAAATGTTGCAAAGGCAAGATATAATACTATTCTTAAAGAGTTTTTAACTGGAGAGGGTCAATGCAACGGGATACCCGAAATAAGGGCAGGGAAAACCATGGAAATTAAAGGATTGGGAGAAAGGCTGAGCGGCATATATTATGTGGTTTCCACGGTTCATTCTATCAATGAAGAAGGATATACGACCTCATTTAAAGTCAGGAGAAGTGGAATATGAGTATTACTGGGATTTTAGAGCAAACAAGGAGATCTGAATCTAAAATATATGGGGTTGTTACTGGAATTGTTACTAATAATCAGGATCCAGATAAACTTGGGCGTATAAAGGTAAAAATACCCCGGATTAGCGCAGAGGATGAATCAAACTGGGCAAGAGTGATCTCTCTTATGGTCGGGAACGAAAAAGGTATATTTTTCCTGCCGCAGGTGGATGATGAGGTGCTTGTTGCTTTTGAGTATGGCGATATTAACATGCCCTATGTCATTGGTTCATTGTGGAATGGCAAAGATAAACCTCCTCTTACCAACGATGATGGAGAGAATAATATACGGCTTATTAAATCCAGGAGCGGGCACATAATTAGATTCGATGATACCGATGGGAAAGAGAAAATCGAGATAGTGGATAAATCAGAAAAAAATATGATCATTATTGATACAAAAGAAAAGAAGATATCTATTAAATCTGAGAAAGATATCGAATTATCAGCTCCAGATGGGAAAGTAACCATTAATGCAAAAGAGATTGAATTATCTGCACCGGATGGGAAAGTAACCATTAATGCAAAAGAGGTAGTGGCTAAATCATCAGCTTCGACAAAGATAGAGGCTTCTTCAGCGATGGAACTAAAAGCTTCAAGTAGTATGGAACTAAAAGCTTCAAGCAGTATCGATATAAAAGCTTCAGGTACTATGAATATCAAAGGGGCAACGGTGAATATTAACTAATATGGGACAACCAGCAGCTAAACAGGGTGATAAAATTATGGCAACGGATATACATATAGTGATGATACCATCACCTGGCGGTCCTGTGCCCACACCACTCCCTCATCCTTTTATTGGGATCATTAATGGAAGCCTGAGCCAGGATGTCAATATAATGGGAATGCCTGCTGCAACCGTTGATTCGACAGCATTAAACATGCCACCTCATATTCCGCAGGGTGGACCTTTCCAGAATCCCCCTTCGAACAAGGCAACTATAAAATTTGGTAGTGCGACGGTAAAGATAAATGGCAAAATGGCAGCAAGAAATACGGATAAGGCTATGACCTGCAATGATCCGTCAGATATGCCTGCCGGCACGATCATAGCTGTAGGGACTGTTTTGATAGGGGGATAAATGCAAAATGCAGATTTTTTGGGTAAAGGATGGAAGTTTCCAATATCAGTTGAAGAAGGAAAGTTAGTCACTTCCGAGGGTGAAGATTCTATTAAAGACTCGATCATGATAATCCTTGGTACTGCAAAAGGTGAAAGGGTCATGAGACCTGATTTTGGGTGCGGGATAAATGAGCTGGTCTTTGCTCCTCTGAACACTTCCACCTCAACACTAATAGATTTTCATGTCAGGGAAGCATTGCTGATATGGGAACCGAGGATCGACGTATTAAATGTAATTGTTTCTACGGATGAAAAAGAAAGCGGTATACTCTACATAAATATCGAATATATGGTTAAAGCATCTAACACAAAGAGGAATCTGGTGTATCCATTTTATCTTGAGAGGGGTGGAACTTAATGACGGCGGGGGCTCCAAAGATCGATAAGCGGGACCAGCAGGAGATTGCGAAACAGGTCAGGGATTTAGCTCTCTATTATTGTCCCGAAATGGTATTGATCGAAAAGGATAAACAGGCAGATGCACTGATCCAGATTTTTTCCAGAATGATGGGAATCATCATATATCGTTTGAATAAAGTTCCTGACAAGAATTTCCTGACTTTCCTTGATCTGATCAGTATTAGCTTATCCCCGCCAAAGGTGGCGCGAGCACCTCTGACGTTTACCATGGCAAAAGGAGAAAGCAGATATGGGATGGTGCGTGCCGGCACCCAGGCGGCTACTACCCAGACAAAGGAAAAAGAAGCTGCGGTATTTGAAACCGAAAAAGACCTGACTATTATCCAGCCGAAACTGGTTGGAGCGGTGAGCCTTAATCCTGGAGGGGATAGGTGGAAAGACCACACCCCGGTCTTGATCAGTAAAAAGGAGAAAGGTATTGAAAGTCTTTTTGAGGGGAATAACCTTGTGCCGCATCGGCTTTATCTCGGGCATAGTAAACTTTTCAGTTTCAAGGAAAAAACGACTATTAAACTTGATGTGAAAGTTAGCGAAGGACCAGCAAGCCCTGAGAATTGGGAAGTAAAATGGTACTATTTTGATAAGACCTTATCAAAGATATCTGTTGATGTGGAAGGATTTGATGAGAAAGGCAATAAAGATCCTGCTGTTGCCAATCTCATAAAGCCCGGAACAATTATTTTTAAAGGAATAAGCGGGATTTCAGAAAATACTTTGACAGGATTTGAGAAAGAAGCTGGTTCTCCAAATAAATGGAAAAGCAACTGGATTTTTGCTGAATTGAGCAAACCTATTCCTGATGATAAATTACCCAGGATCAGTAAGATAACAGCAGGAGTTGTGATAGCACCGCCCAATTCTGCAGGCAGTGGAAATATCTCAGTCGACCCTCTAAAGGTAGCTGGCGCTGGGACGGCATTCACTAAAGAGCTTAAAGAGGGCTATAACATAATAATAAAAAAAGAAACAAATAATATCACTTCCATTGAATCTGATAACATCCTATCGATCGGCTCTGCTTTTAAAGATAATTTTGATAATGAAAGCTTTAGTTTTTCATCATCTGGTAAGGGAACAATATCGACCAATAATGCAAATGTACAGGGCATCAATACGATATTTTCTAAAGAGCTTAAGAAAGGAGATACGATCACAGCTAAAAATAAGATTACAGATGAAGATCAAATCAAAAGCATTATAGGTATTGATTCCGATAATTCCCTCAATGTTGGTTCGGCATTTGATCCTCCTTTGCCAACCGGGACAACCTTCACTTATACAAGAGCAGGCACAGGAACAATTACAAGCAACGGGACAACCGAAATCACAAGTGATGGGGATACGATATTTACTAAAGAACTTGTTATCGGAGATTCAATTACTGTTACATATGACCTGGAGTACTTGTTTAACTGGGATGAAATTCAAAAATATGATGACAAAAGACTCTTAGAATTTCTGGCACAAAAATTTGGTTTTAATTTGGCGAAAACTGCAAAAATTGAGAAAATCGATGACGCTAGAACTATTAATGTATATACTGAAAAAAAATATCTTTCTTTAAAACTTAACGATGAAAAAACAAAGGTAAACCTGACAATCGATGATGTTCAAACTGAAAGTCTCATTGCAAAAATGGAAGATGGTAAGCTAAACATATACCAAAATAAAGCTGAAACCAGAATAATAACAGCCATTGGTTCTGATTCATCCCTGACTGTTGATGAACCTTTTTCAGAAAGTTTTGAAGTCAGAAACTTTACTTTCACATCAGCAGGTACAGGGACTATTTCAAGTGGCACACTTGTAACAGGGGATAAAGACACCATATTTGCAGAAGAGCTCAAAATTGGATATTCTATCAAGGTAAATGATCAAATCAGAAAGGTAACTGGAATTTATTCAGATAAACTTTTGATAGTTGATTCTGCCTTTGAGAATAGTCTGGATAAATCGGATTTTGAATTCTTATCAAATGGCACTGGAACTATTTCAAGTGGCACGTTTGTAAAAGGAGACATATACAACCCAACAAAATTTACAGAAGAACTCAAAAGAGGAAGTTCTATCACAGTAATCAAAGAAGAAGGTCAAACAAAAAAAGAACAAACAAAACTGGTCACCGCGATTTTTTCTGATGCCTCTCTGACAGTTGATTCTGCCTTTGATACCAATCCGGATATTGCAGGCTTTACCTACAAAACACCATTATTTCCGGAAAAGGCTTTTTTCAACAACTTTCCACTGGAATTGACAAAAGATTTTTATCCGTTTGGAGAAAAACCAAAATTTAACGATATATTTTATATCGGTTCAAATGAAGCTTTTACCAAAGAAGGTGCTGTAATAACTATAATGGTAGCACTTTCTGATTGGGCAGTCCCTGATACAGAGAACATTAAACTCACCTGGGAGTTCTGGGATGGCAAGAGCTGGATGAAAATTGCCGATACCTCCCAGACCGCAGCGAAAGATCCGGGAAAATACTCATTTTCAGATGAGACATGTGCATTTAAATATAACGGGAAAATAATATTCAAATGCCCTAAAATCGCTGAAAGTGAAATTAATGCTGAAAAGAACTACTGGATCCGTGTCCGTATCATCGGTGGAAATTACGGGGATGAGGCAACGTATGAAGAAAAGATCGATATAAATGGTAATCGGGTATGGGCATACAGGGCGCCAACGTATAAACCGCCCTCGATCAGCATTCTGACACTTAATTATCAGTTTGAGCCTGCCGGGGAGGATTTTGATGTTGTCCTTTCATACAATGATTTTATCTATCAGGATAAAACCGGGGAAATCCATGAAGGTAAACCTTTTTTTCCATTCCAGCCGGTCATCGATAAACAACCTGCCTTATACCTCGCCTTTGATATGGATATCTCCACTCTGCCTGTAACCCTTTTTTTCCCTCTGTCCGAGATAACTCTTACTGTGATTAAAATCCTTGAATTCGATACCACAGGACCTGTTGCCGGCGCCACCAGCGTTACATTAAAGAATGTTAATGATTTGAGAAACGGAGATGTCATAGAACTTTGCAATAATAAAGGCGATACAGAACAGAAGAGTATTATAAGCGTTGATACGGAAAGCAAAACTATCAAATGGAATATCGCAACAAATATAGATTTTAGCGGCTCTGGCAGCACTATTACTCTATTTCCCCCCCCTGTGCTGGCATGGGAATACTGGAATGGAAAGAAATGGGTCCTTCTCCAGAAGGTGGAAGATGGAACAAAGAATCTTACAAAGAGAGGACTTGTCCAGTTCCTGGCTCCCGGTGATATACAACAAATACATTGTTTCGAGTTCGATACGCAACATTACTGGATAAGAGCAAGATTAATTAATGGTGCTTATGAGATATTTCCAAAACTGAAAGGCATCCACACAAATACGGTCTGGGCACATAACGTGGTAACTATCAAGGAGGAAATACTGGGCTCAAGTATCGCAAAGCCAGATCAGATCTTTAAGTATTCCAGGTTTCCGGTTATAGGTAAACCCGAACTTGAAGTGTTCGAAATATCGATCACAGAAGAAGATAAAAAGAATATTATCTCAGATGAAGGAAAAGATGCCATCAAAGAGGTCAAAGACATTTCCGGTAATATTTCCGGATACTGGGTTCGCTGGCATGAAGTTGCACACTTCTTCTCATCAAAGCCCAGTAGCCGCCATTACGTTATTGAACATAACAGCGGAGAGGTCACTTTTGGAAACGGCGAAAGGGGAATGATCCCACCGGGAGGAAAAGATAATATCAAAAGCAGATATCAATTCGGCGGCGGATCAAAAGGAAATGTTGCGGCGGGGGAGATCACTAAACTTATGACAGCCTTACCTTTTGTGGACTCTGTGATCAATCCTGAAGCATCTGATGGCGGTGGGGAAAAAGAGGACATGGACCGTGCCAGGGAACGCGGCCCCCAGATGCTCAAACATCGCGACAGGGCAGTCACATATGAAGATTATCTATGGCTTGTGAAAGCTGAGTTCCAAAAAGTTGCAAAGTTAAAATGCCTGCCCACCACAGATCCTTCCATGGGGTATAAACCAGGCTGGGTTACTCTTATTGTTGTTCCACAGAGCGATGAACCCAAACCCCTTCCCACGCAGCAATTAATTAGTGAGATCCAGAGTTTCCTTTTTGAAAGGAGTTCCACCCATATTACGCTACGTCCTCAGATACATCTCATTAATCCCGGATATATCATGGTCTGGGTAGATGCCAGAGTACAGTATACTTCCATCACTGAGGCAAAGACTATCGAGAGCAGGATTATCAGTAATCTAAATGAATTCTTTCACCCCCTGCGCGGAGGTCCCGATAAAAAAGGATGGGATTTTGGCAGGAACGTGTTCATATCGGAGGTCTATGAAGTAATCGAGAACACGGACGGTGTGGACTATGTTGACCAGTTATTTCTAAAAGCATCTATACAAATGTATAAACTGATACCTGATATTAGCATCGTGACCCAGGTCTCATACCCGGAACATAGCAGAATTACGCTCGCATCACCTGATGGAAATATTGTCTTCTTGCTTGCTGAATATCTCCAAAAAGATACGAAAATCGAATCTATGACCGTTATGGGTTTTAAGGAAGGAGATATTTTAACTTTAACTCATAATGAAAGAAGTGTTGAACTAAAAGTGAAATCCGTATCTAACGAGATATCAGGTGATATCCTTCAATGCGAGCCTTTTACGATCGACAGGGAATTTCCTATCGGAAGTATCGTAAAGAATCGAGATGGTGTGGAATCTCTTACTCTTAACGAAGTCAAAGTCGGTGATATCAGTCTAAATCCCATAAATATAGCCAAACTTAAGGAAGGAGATAATGTTGTTCTCAGTCTCGTGGATGATCCTGCGACCAGAGAGCTCTTTAAGTTAAAACATGTGAGCGATCGCGTTGAAACAATTTTCCTGGAAGATAATTATCTGGTATATTCTGGCACCCATACTATCTATTCCGGTTCTGAGGAAATAAAGACAGCAGGTGCTGAAGGAATAGGGAATAAAAATGAAATGCCATTTCGGTATCTTATAAATATCAATAGTAGAGAAATCCATGATTTGCAGAATGAACATCCAAACTGCAATATAAAATCAATACTCAAAAAGAATAAAATGTTTATAAAAACTCTTGACCAGATTGAAAAATATGATTATTGCGGATGGTGTTTTGGTCGTGAGATGTCAAGGCGCTGATTTCAAATAATGTAAAAGGTGAACATGTCCTTACAAATACCTGATCTGGATGATAGAAGTTTTGATGACTTGATGAAAGAGGCTCTTTCTCTCATCCCAATATATAGCAAAGAATGGACAAACCACAACCCTTCTGATCCAGGGATAACTCTGGTGGAACTCTTTGCCTGGCTGAGTGAGATGGTCATTTACCGGGTCAACCGCATACCGGACGAATCGTATGTTAATTTTTTAAAGCTCCTGGCAGGGGCGCCTGAAAATGCGGATATAGATAAACTGTTGAATATACCATTTCTATTTAATTGGGATTCTCCGGACAGGTTCGAAGCGTTCCGGAATTTCCTTAAGGATGACCAGTATATTGATTGGGCGCAAAATGCAGTTATGGCGGAAATCAGGAACAATACGATCCTGAGAGCTTCATCTGGTAAGAACTGGGCAGACCTGATGCTTGACGAAAATAAGAAAAATGCAGTCCTGAAAATCAATGGTTCCAGGATCCGGTATTTGCATGTCGATGATGATTTAAATATCTATAGCGTTCCTGACCTTGATGAGATGTATAGGAATCTCATTGAAACTCTTAAGGAAATCCGGACAGAACAGAAAAAATTGCCAGAAATCAAAGAAGCTGCTGTGGGTTTTATGGAATCACAGTACAGGGCCATCACTTCAAAGGACTTTGAGGAGAAGACTTTGAATTGCATGAAAAAATTGCAGAAAGGCATGAAAGGCAGGGCGATCTGCGTGAATAACCGTGACCTTGAACACAGCAGGCTTGATGATGAAAAGCCATGGCATATTTCGATGATAATTATTCCTGGCTGGCAGCAAAATTCCATATATTGCAAAGATGAATTAAATCCAAGCGACCTGTTGATAGAAGAGGTTAAAGCAGATCTGGCAGCACGAAGATTGATCACGACCAGGGTGCATGTGGTTGCTCCTTTTTACCAGGATATACGTCTCAGGATACAGATAGCTCTTAAGGAAAATGTAAACGAAAATGAAGTAATATCAGAGGCGCAGGAAGAATTGGAGAAATATTTTCATCCGATCACAGGTGGGCCGGACAGGAACGGCTGGCCTCTTGGGAGGAATGTATATCGCTCAGAAATATATCATCTCCTGGAAGGAATTGAAAGGGTAGACCACGTATCAAAAATCTGGATCAATGGTGATCCGGAAATGACATCTGTTGAGATAAGAGAACACCAGTTGATAGCATTGACCGAAATAATCGTGGAAAAGGTTACCTATGAGTGATAGTGAGAGCAAATATCTTCAGTACCTGCCAGGGATATTCCAGGCTGGAAAAGAAGATGAAAAATATGTTTATCTGGGAAATTTCCTCAAAGCGTTTGAGAAAATCCTTTCAGGGAGAAATGATGATGGAAACTTAAAGGGAATCGAGGAAATACTGGATAATATACAGATCTACTTTGATCCTTATAAAACGCCTCTGGATTTTCTTCCCTGGCTTTCAGGATGGATGGCACTAACCTTAAAGGAAGAGGAAGAATGGAATGCATATGATTCAAGGAAAAAACGTGATCTCATCGCCAGAATAATTCCTTTGTACCAGAAGCGCGGCACTCTGGAAGGGCTTGAGAGGTATATCAGGATATATGTGGGAGAAGACGTAAAAATTTCTATAAATGAATTCCTTGAACCTTTCTGCGTAGGAGTTACTTCTACTGTGGGTATGAACACTGTGGTTGGAGAAGGACGACCTTATTATTTCCAGGTTTATATGGAATTATCTGCGCCTAATCGGGTTCTTCTTGAAAAAAAGAGGAGGGCAATAATTGATATAATAGACCTGGAAAAACCTGCGCACACATATTATATGTTATTGATTCGGGTTCCTACCATGCAGATAGGATATTTTAACCCGGTCACCGGAGAAAGGGAAGGGCATTCAACCATAGGTGTGGATACCATGCTTGGCGGACTTATCACCGGAAAAAAATAATATTCTATTTGATAATAAAGGAGGTAAAAAATGGCAGACATAACTGAAGGGCTGAAAGTAAAAAGAATGAGGTATTTTGATGGTCTCTTCCTGACACAGGAAGAGTTCAATCTTGAGCAGAATTATCATATCAGAATGCGCCGTCTTCATAATAGGCACCTGCATAGCTGGGGGATCGTATGGGGGCTGGATGTTGTCGAAGGCGGGACTGATAGAGTTATTATAAAAAAAGGAATGGCACTTAATAAAGCGAAGGGTGTAGTAGATGAAGGTAATGAAGATGAAGATATCAGCCAGGAGATAATCCTTATAGATGATTATCCTTTGATCCTTGAAAGTGATAATATCAAAAAAGGGGTCTATGTTTATCTTGATTTTAAGAAAGTGAAAAATCATGTTGTAGCAGAAAGGGGTGGAAATGAAGATATCCACTGGCTGGAGGATGCAGGGATCGGATATAAAAAAGATATCAACGAGATACTTGAAAATGAAGGACAACTGATACTGGCCAAAGTAAAAAGTGCAAACGGGAAGATTAGTGGAGATAGCATAGAATATTTCAAAGATCAGGATGAACCGCTACGTACTTACGCCGGAGCTTACGGGAATCTGACATTACCTGTCGAAAAAGAAAAACCAGACGAGACAGATACTGCCGATAAACACATTATCAAAGGGAAGAAAATCAAGGGCAAAAATGGTATCCAGGTCGACTCTAGTGAGACCGAATTTACAGGCAATGTCGAAGTGGGCGGAAATCTAGATGTTACCGGGACAGTGGATGGAAATCTTGCAGAAGACATTGTTGATACGGAACAGATAGTAGATAATGCTGTCACTGCAGAAAAATTGCAATCAGATGCAACCGACGATTCCAGCAGGGCAGTTACTACAAACCACATTAAAGATAATGCTGTCACTGCGGGAAAATTGCGATCAGATGCAACCGTAGATTCCAACAGGGCAGTTACTACAAATCACATTAAAGATAATGCCGTCACCGCAGGAAAATTGCAATCACATGCAACAGACGATTCCAGCAGGGCAGTAACCACAGATCACATTAAAGATAATGCTGTTACCGCTGCAAAGATTGCTGCTGGAAGTGTAGATACATCAGAACTAGTGAACAATTCTGTCACTGCAGCAAAATTGCAATCGCATGCAACCGACGACGATAGTAGAGCAGTAACCACGAATCATATTAAAGATAATGCTGTTACCGCAGGGAAATTGCAATCACATGCAACCGACGATTCCAGCAGGTCAGTAACCACGAATCATATTATAGATAATGCAGTAACTTCAGGAAAACTGCAATCACATGCCACCGACGACGATAGCAGAGCAGTAACTACAGATCACATTAAAGATAATGCTATCACAGCAGGAAAATTACAATCACACACAACCGACGATTCTAACAGGGCAGTGACCACAAATCATATTAAAGATAATGCTGTCACAGCAGCAAAATTGCAATCGCATGCCACCGACGATTCCAGCAGGTCAGTAACCACAAATCACATTAAGGATAATGCTATCACCAGTGCAAAGATAGCCGATGGAAGTGTCGACACATTAGAACTGGCGAATGATGCCGTGACAGAGGTTAAGGTTTCACAGACTATCAGGGATAAGCTGGCTACCGTAGTATCTCCGGCACTGGTACAGGAGGTTAAGGATGCGCGTGGAATAAAGAGCACTCTTGGCAACCGCCTGGATGAGTCATTGACCGCTGGTGGGCAACTGAGAAGTAACGTTGTGGGGATGGACCAGCTCGATTACGCCATAGGATGCCAGATTATTCCACGAATATATCGCGTGCCTTTGCTGAAGCAGACTTTATTTAGCAGATCAGCTGCAACTGTTGCAGTGGGACCATACCCTATAGGTATAGCCTTTGACGGCACTTATATATGGGTTGCTAATTCTGGAAATAATACTGTAAACAAAATAAACATAATCAATAATACTGTTGTGGCAACTGTTGTAGTGGGACAACACCCTTTTGGTGTAGCCTTTGACGGCACTTATATATGGGTTGCTAATTCTGGAAATAATACTGTAAGCAAAATAGACATAATCAATAATACTGTTGTGGCAACTGTTGCTGCGGGAACATATCCTTTATTAATAGCTTTTGATGGCAAGCATATATGGGTAACCAATTTCGATAAAAAAACTGTAACTAAAATAAATATAATCAATAATGCTATTGTGGCAACTGTTGATGTGGGAACAAACCCTTATGGTGTGGCCTTTGACGGCACGCATATATGGGTAACTCAATATGATGGAAATGTAAGTAAAATAGATATAATCAATAATACTGTTGTGGCAACTGTTGCTGCGGGAACAACTCCTATAGGTATAGCTTTTGACGGCACGCATGTATGGGTAACCAATCACGGTAATAAAACTGTAAGTAAAATAAATATAATCAATAATACTGTTGTGGCAACTGTTACTTTGGGAAACAACCCTTATGGTGTGGCCTTTGACGGCACATATATATGGATTGGTAATTCTGGAAATAATAATGTAAGCAAAATAAACATAATCAATAATACTGTTGTGGCAACTGTTGCTGTGGGAACAAACCCTTATGGTGTAGCCTTTGATGGCACGAATATATGGGTTGCTAATTATATGAGTAATAATGTAACCAAGATATAAGGAGAGATTTAAATGAGGTATTACAGAGTTATTTACAGGCTAGGAGAAAATAACGAACGGATATACCCATCCAGCATTAAAGAAGCTGTATGGAATATGACCCAGTACCATTTTACAGACAATGTAATGATCGGGGGAACTGAAAAAAAGGTCGAAGCAGACGGCGTGGAAGTGGTTGAACTGACCGAGGAAATGGGTTTATCGCAAATCGAGGAGTTCAAAAATAGCTATCCCAAAATCCCAGAAGAAGATCTGCCACTTTTGCCGAAATGAAAAGATGAGGCAAAGCCTGCTCGAATCAACGTTTCTAAGAAAGCTCGAACCAGTGTTTCTAAGAAAAATCGTTAAGTTAATTTTAAATACTATAAAAGCATCCATATATATAGAGGGCTGCCGTCGTTCCCCAATCGGAACACCAAAAGCGGGAAAAGGCGGATTGCCGTACCGGACTGTCGGTCAGGACTAAGATCTCTCAAACTGCGTGGCTGATTAATGTTCTACGTGGTCGAGGTTAACGTCTTCACTTCATGGTCGAAAATGGATAAAGCTAGAGCTTCTCTCTTCGCAGTCCCTAAAGTTCTGCGTTGTTGAAGTAAATGCTGTATTTCATGGACGAACGTGGTTGGGCTATAACTTCATCGCTGCGTGGTTCAATAAAGGCCTGTACGGTCGAGGTCGATGTCTGGACTGTAAGGTTCATGATGGACTAGGGAAGGATGGGATATCCCGGCATGTGGTTAATTCTCCGTGTGTCTGGGCGCCCGGATCTCCTGAAGGCATGAAGCGCTAGCCCTCTGCCAGGCGGCTAATATTCGTCTATTTTTTATTCTTATTGTAACGAAAAAACAGACCTTTCAGTTTTCCTATGTGAATTTGCAAATTATGAGTATAATATTTTCTCAGTCAATTCATTTTTATAACTAGTTGATGGATGAAATATTGGAGCAAAATAATGAACGAAATAGTTAGAATACCGGCTAAAAAGCCTGATCCAAATAGAGAGAACAGGGCCTTTAAATCACGAAATACATCTCTTTCTCCATCAATAAGTTCACCGGTTGATCGAGTTCTATTTCTGCAAAGAACCATAGGCAACCAGGCTGTGCAGAGGCTCATGAAATCGGGGGCGCTGCAGGCAAAGCTCAGGATAGGCACGCCAGGCGATGTTTACGAGCAGGAGGCTGACAGGGTGGCGGATAAGGTGATGAGGATGCCTGAGACAACTCAGATATCACCTGCCGTGGAATCTCGAATAAACAGCCTCAGAGACGGTGATCAGCCTTTGCCTGAGTCCGTTGGCGCTTTCTTTGGGCCCCGCTTCGGTCGCGACTTCTCCCACGTGCGTGTACATTCGGGTTCAGCCGCTGAGAAATCTGCACGGGAACTGAACGCCAAAGCCTATACGGTGGGCCGCAACATTGTGTTCGGTGCGGGTCAGTTCGCCCCGGGGACGCAGGAGGGGCGTCGCTTGATTGCCCACGAGCTGACACATGTGGTGCAGCAGTCTGCCAGCCGGACAATGCTGCAGCGGGCGGAGACCGACACTGTGCCGGGCTGCGCGGCACTGACGGATAGCCAGTCGGACGTCGACGCCAAAATCAACGCCTCGCTGGCGGCAGCCCGGAGGACTGCTGGCACACCTCCGGCGGGAGCTGCGGTCGCCCGGGGCATCGAGAACGACCTTGGCAGCAACGTTCAGACCGGACGCACCGCGATTGAGGTGTGGGCGAGCACTCTCCCCCCTACAAAAGCGTCGATGCCGGCGCAGAGCGCGACCAAATATGCTGGCGTCACATACCGGCTCTGGTCGAATCCTTTGTTCCCTATCCTTAACCCGACGATGAGGATCAACGGTATTTGCGTGGGCAGCGACAAGCTGGGACACTTTTTCCAGCAGGGGGCGACCTTTCGGAGCACCGAGGCTTCGTCGGGGAGGGCAGCTGCCGAAGAGGAAAGCGAGCGCTCTGAGGGAGGTGGATTCGGCCTGATCTCGACCGGTGTTTTCTCGAACGCCGATCAGGAAGCCAATCGCCAGGGTGGCAGATTCTACAACGATCTCATCGCCTCTCCCACGATGACGTTCGCGATCGCGCGCTATATCTCCTCTCGATGGAGCGAAGTCGACAATCCCAACTTCTACGAGGACAGCGTTGGACATCAGGTGTGGGCGAATACGCTGACGGGATACCGGACGGGCGTGTCCATGGACACCTCCATCGCCTTCAGTGAGATATTGATGGTTAGACTGAATGCTACCACCACCGGAGCGGTCACCGGCGTCTTCTCCATAGGGGGACGGAACCTCGGGAGAATTGACAACGGAATCATTACGTACAACACCAGGACGGTGCGAGGCACGACTACCTTCGGCACCAACACAACTGCCACGCCCATCTCAGGCATTCACATTGATTTTGATTGGACCCTGGACTCCGACTCCGGGAAGGGTTTCTTTGATTCCGATGGCGAACGGCACCTGACCGGGCGTTGGGGACGAGGAGCCTCCAACACAAATCGCGGAGACTGGGACATCAAACACACGTAAGAGGTAAATATGATGAAACTTAGCGAAAAGCAGATAAAAGCAGTAGAAAAAATAAAAAAGATTCATCCTGATAACGAATTTTTTTGGGACGAAGAAACAAGAAATCCCAAGTTCATAAAGGGCAGGCTCTCAGAACCATCGGCGGAAAAACCCGATGCCATCGCCCGTAAATTCGTTGAAAACAGCAAGGACTTACTCGACATGCAGAAGGGACTGGAGGAAAAGCTGGAATTCTCGCATGAAGAAACTGATAATCAGGGGTTTCACCACGTTTATTTTCGTCAGATACTGCAGGGTATCCCGGTATTTGAAGGCTCGACCCAGGTTCACATAAACCCTGAGGGGGAGGTTGTGGCGTACAAGGATTACCGCCTCTCAAAAATAGATGTGCAGCTAAAGCCGAAGATTATAGAAAAGTCCGCTGCTGAGACCGCACTTAAGGATCTCAGCAAGGGGACAAAGAACATAAAAACAAGTGCCTATCTCATGCTGTTCAGGGACAGCGAGAAAAAGCAGCATCTGGTATGGGAGGTCGAATGCCTGGTCAGCGGCGAGCTGGGAGCCAGGTACTGGTTCGTCGATGCTCACTCCGGGAGGATACTCTATAAATTCGCCCAGATAAGAAGGGCGTTATCGCGGATGACATATACCGCAAAAAATAAAGAAGTCCTGCCCGGAGAGATCGTTATAAAAGATAGCCAGAAAACAACTGATAACGTAGCCCAGTCAGCCCACGACCATGCTGAAACGGTTTACAAATACTACAAAAATACATTCGGCAGGGACAGCTATGATAACACTGGTTCAAAGCTGGTTTCAACCGTACACTTCGGGCAGTCCTACAATAACGCCGACTGGAGCGACTACTACAGGCAGATGGTGTACGGCGATGGGGATGGAATGGAATGGAAACCCTTAGCTTATGCCCTTGATGTAGTGGGTCATGAGCTTACCCATGCCGTTACCTCAGGAACAGCGAGATTCGTGTATGCCGAGGAAGCTGGGGCACTTGATGAATCATTTGCCGACTTTTTTGGATTGATGGTCTCAAATGACGACCCGATCACGGACTGGGAAATGGGAGAAGGCGTTTTTACCCCACAAAAGTCCGGCGATGCGCTGCGCGACCTGTCCGATCCAACAAAATATGACCAGCCCGATCATATGGACGATTATGGTCACCTTGCGCCCGGTGAACTGCCGGATGATGAGAAAAACGATAACGGATACGTTCACTTCAACAGCGGTATACCCAATAAGGTCGCGTACCTGATAATCGATGGGGGTACACATCACGGCATTGCCGTCAAAGGTGTGGGTAGAAAGAAAGCCGAGCAGATATACTACATGGCTTTGACGCAGTATCTGAGCAGTTCGACACCAAGCAGGTGGACCTTCAAACAGGCACGTTTTGCCCTGCTGAACGCATGCCGCCAGTTGTACGGGGATACTGGAACTGAGTATGCTGCGATCAAAAACGCATGGGCTTCGGTAGGAGTTGAAGAACCGGCTGATGATGCTGGTTTAATTCAAAAAGAAGTTATGCCCAATATTCTTATTCCCGATAATAATCCTGCAGGTATCTCGAGTATAATCAATGTTCCGGAACAGGGTCTGCTGAAGGACATCAGCGCGAGCGTTAAAATCAATCATACATATACAGGGGATCTCAGGATTATTCTGGCATCACCCTCCGGCGAAAGTGTGGTTTTACATGATCGTTCGGGCGGTTCAAGTAAGAATATCGATAAGACCTATGATCTGAATACCTCACCTGCCCTCAGGACATATATAGGGGATCAGATCAAAGGGGACTGGGTTCTTCAGGTAACAGACAATGCCAGGGCGGATAAAGGAAATCTGGTGAAATGGGGACTCAGGCTGTCAGCGCAGAAAGCGGAAAAAACGACTTTCAAGAAAGAGGTTTCCCCGAATATGCAGATCCGGGATAACGACTCGGCGGGTATAGAAAGTCTTATCAAAGTCGATACGTCGGGCAAGATCGTAAACCTGGATATCTCTGTTTACATTACTCACACATGGATCGGCGATCTCAGAGTAGTTCTGCTCTCACCTTCAGGCGATAATGTTACATTGCATAACAGGACAGGTAAAAACGGAAAAGATATTAAGAAAACATACAGCACTAAATCTGACGCGTCGTTGAAATCTGTGATCGGGAAGGATATTCGTGGAGATTGGAGGTTGAAAGTCATGGACCTCGCGAGTGAGGATACAGGAGTTTTGAAAAGGTGGGGGATAGAGGTTATATACGAATGAGGCTTAAGTATATTTGTTTAAAAATATAAAGGAGTATAAAGACAGATCATCAGGGAGGCACCATGGGCAATATATCCAGAATAGAAGTTAAAAAGCATGAGGCAAATAGTCAGAATTTTGTATCAAATACTAGAAAGCCATGTTGTTCAAAAACCAGAAGTTCACCGGTTGATAGAGTTCTATTTCTGCAAAGGACAATAGGCAACCAGGCTGTGGAGAGGCTCGTGAAGTCGGGAGCACTGCAGGCCAAGCTCAAGATAGGCGCGACCGGCGATGTTTACGAGCAGGAGGCTGACAGGATGGCGGATGCTGTGATGAGAATGACTGAGCCACAGGCAGTATCTCATGGAACAGCATACATCCAGAGGGCATGCCCGAAATGTGAAGAGAAAGAATTGAAGCGGCAACCGATAAAAGAAGAAGAAGACGAAGAAGAAAAGCTGCAAAGGAAAACAGTAGAAGAAGAGGAGGAAGAGGTTCAGGCAAAGGCAACGTCAGGTAGTATCTTTGAAGTAAATCATGATCTTGAATCACATATCCAGTCTCTCAAGGGTGGAGGGAAGTCTTTATCAGAAAATGAACGTGCCTTTTTTGAGCCACGCTTCGGTTTTGATTTCAGTCAGGTGCGGATTCATACAGATACCCAGGCGGCCGAATCTGCGCGGGAGATGAATGCGCGAGCGTTTACGGTGGGTAGGGATGTGGTGTTTGGGGCAGGGGAGTCGCTGGGGACGATGGAGGGACAAAGGCTCCTGGCACATGAGTTGACGCATGTTGTGCAGCAAAATGCAGGACACAGTTCCACTCAAAGGGAAATGATACAATGCACAAGGATTGGGACAATTCTGGACATGTTTTTTTCACCGTTTTCAACTGAACATACTTGGATCATGGATCAGAGTGACCCGTATACGGGTATAGTACGTCAATGGCAACCTGTGATAAATGCAGTAGGGGCTGCAAAACGTGATCTGGAAAGGAATTGCGACAACTGGAGGCTAAATCATATGACTGACCCTAGTTGGAGACCTGGACCCACTGATCCACCGGTAACAGACCCAAACGCATTTGCTCAATGGGTGGCTTCTCCCCCAGGGACAGACCCAGAGACCGCAAGAAATGCATTCATAATTTACGTCTTAACCGGTGCGCAAACAGATGAATTGCACACCAGTGCAATTGGTTCTTTCGGCATATATATTACCGCCAATGATGTTGATTGCACCAATAAGAGGTGTAGGCTTCAGGTTTGGATGTACAATGCTATGGATCAAGCATCTTTTGGTCGTTTTGCCAGTTACTTCCCATTGAGTGGTATGGCTAGGCAATACATGTGGTGGAATTGGGTAGAAGAACATAATTGGGGTCCTCCTCCCCCTGCTAGTGGCGGTGGGGGAAGCCCAGGTGGCGGTGGTGGCTGGGAAGCTCCCCCTCCGACAGTATACGCCTGTTTCGTTGCGGATACTGAGGTAACACTCCCAAACGGCACTACCACAATCAGGATCGCTGACCTCAGACTTGGTCAGGCCGTACTCGCGTTTGACGAGCAGAGCAAAGAGACTCGTGTGTGCAAGGTGGTCCAGTGCCAAACTCACAAACCTGACCAGTATCTGGAGATTCGTTTTGCAGAGGGACGGATATTGCGCGTCACTGCCAACCACCCGATCTACAGTGATGGTTGCTGGGTCGCGGCTGGCAATCTACGTCCTGGTGAGCGAGTCTGCGTCCTCACGTCCGATGGTCGCGGCATCGACAATCTCCAGGTCGAGGCAGTCGAGAAGAACTCCCGCGTCGAGCCTCTCTACGACCTGACCATCGCTGACTGCCACACTTTCTTTGCAGATGGAATTCTCGTACACAACAAGCCGTGATTTTCCACCATATTCCAGAGGTAACAGTAGATTTTGCCTCATATCAGCACTTCAATCAAGTGGGATTCATCTTTCCATCAAGCGAAATAAGTCAGAAGTGAGATGCCTCACCATTCGATAAAAGAAGAAAAAACTGAAACAAATATGGATTTTTATGAAGAAAAATAATGGCCTAAAAATCTTGGTCGGCAACGATAAATCAAAAACAAATTATGAGAAAATCCATATAAACCGGACTGAAGGCTCTCAGTCTCCTGGTTCAGTATATGACCGCATCCTTTTCTTACAGAGAAACATCGGCAACCAGGCGGTCGGGAGGCTCATCAAATCGGGAGCTCGGCAGACCAGGCTAAGGATCGGGAAGCCTTGCGATGTTTCCAAGCAGGAAGCTGACAGGGTTGCGGATGCGGTGATGAGGATGCCGGAGGTATCGAAAGAAGCTTCTGATTCAACTCCCGAAATTGAACCAGAATTGGAATCCCATATCCGCGCTATCCGCGGCGGTGGCAAGCCTTTGCCTGGATCAGTGCGCGCTTTTTACGAGCAGCGCTTCGGGCATGACCTCTCCTCTGTGCGGGTCTACACCGGGCCGGAGGCCGACCGTTCGGCGCGGGCCTTGCGAGCAGAGGCATACACCGTAGGGAATAATATTATTTTCCGAGCGGGCCGCTACACCCCGGAATATCAATCCGGGGGTGAAGTGCTGGCCCACGAATTGGCTCATTCTGTCCAACAGGGCAGCTTGGACGAGCCGCAGTCCCGGCTGGAGGTCGGAGCGGTGGACAGTCCGCTGGAACGTCAGGCCGAAGCGGCCGCCCTGGCAGTGATGAACGGGGAGAGACTGCCCCTGCTTAGGAAAGACTCGCCGGCCACCGTACGGCGTATCACGGACGACCAACTGGCTGCAAAAAGCGATGCTAATCAGATAGGCCATTCACAACGGTACGAGCCGACCAGCAAGGAACCTAAAGCGCAGCGCGACCGCATCGCCGCCGCGATTCGCAACCGCGACCTGAATGCCATCCAAGAAATTGCCGATTTTCGAGAGGCTACAGATGAGCAGCGCCTGCAGATGATTCTCATCATCCATTCAAATTCTTGGGTTGGTCCACTCGATGAAGCCGCCTTGGAGCGGATTTGGTCCAGCTTCGGGTCCCGGATACCTCTAGTTGCATCCACCAACTGGAACTTGTGGCTGGATAGTATATCTCGTGGCGCTGAGTTAGATGACCTGATCTTCGTCGAAAAGGTAAAGGGGATTTTTCTTGATGATGTAAAGAAGACTGCCCTTGATTTCCTGCTTAAAAATCGCTTGTTGGCTGGGAAGGAGAAGGTCCGCCTTGGGATAGGGGTCAGCGGGGCAGACGTAACTCCCGCCCAGCAGACGGCCGCCCTGACCGAAGTGCAGAAGATCGCCCAGCACCTGTTGCCACTCCAAGAAGCCCAGGATGCCCTCAGGCGAGTCCATGTCGGCTATGAAGTGAACCAGATGAGCGAAGTGGGTTCGCTCATACCGGCTTTTTACAATCCCTCCTCGCCGCCCACTTTCGGGTTGGATCCGCAAGATATCCCGCCTGGCAAACCCTGGCCGGTAGTTAACGAAGCCTATCAGACCCTTACGGCATACATCGCCCGCTTCTCCAGTCGTTACCCGAGCATTTACGCCCTAGTTCAGTCCAGGAAGCTAGAAGATGTAGCCAACGCCAGTCAACCACAGGCTCGGTCCGTCCTGGTCGACCAGCTAAACGCCATCATTCAGAACATTGACAAAGCCGAGCCAATGATTGCCACCGGGGAGCTGGATTCACGTGAGTTGTGGCCGATCCACCGCCAGCTCTTCGAGGGTAAGCATGCCCCCTCCGGGCTGCAATGGAGCCAGACCTTCTACATGTGGGCGGCTGAAGACCTGGTAAAGGAGCATCAATCGGCTCAATTTTGGACCAACTTAGGCCTTACCACGCTGGCATCGGCTGCCTTTATCGTTTCCGAGATTGCCTCCTTCGGGACTGCGACTTTCTTCATTGCGGCCGGAGTCGGGTTGGGTATTGGATTCGGGCAGGCGGCCGCGCTGTGGGAGAAGGCTGATGTCCTCTCCGCAGCGGCGCATTCAACGGCTAGCGATGAGCTGTCCCTGGTTTACAACGAGCAGGCAAGTGCGAAAAAGGTAGCTGCAATCCTGGCAACCGCCCAGGGTATCTTGAACGCAGCCGGGCTGGCGGCTCGCGGAGTCAGCGCGGCAATTGCCAGACCGCCACCATCACCGGCCGGCCCGGCTGCCCCGCCGCCTGGAATTCGCGGCGTTGTCCAGCCGGATGGAACAATCCGCCCGATTGCAACCGGGACAGGGATGCCAACGCCTGCGGCTCCCTCAGTCTCAACAGGGACAGGGGGCGCTCCAGCCGCTGCCGGAGGGGGAGCGGAAATCTACCAGTTCCCGACCCCGCAAGGCGCCGCAACCGGACCTGTGACAACTGGTGGACCTGGCTCTTTCTTTTACTCAGGCGGAGCCGCGGCTCCGAAGATCAGCCCGGCCGTTACCCCGGCTCCGGCCGTCCATCCAATCCCCACACCAGTCACGACCCCGGCACCTGTCGCCACGCCCGCTCCCACCCCGGGCTTTGGCGTCAGCCCTGGGGCGCCGTTTTACGCCACGGGCGCCGCAGCGGGCGCAGGCGCTGCCACACAGGCTTCCCAACAAACTCAGCCAGCAAAGAAGAATGAATATGAGGATGCCAAAAAGAAGCAGCCACCAATCGAAGTCATCTTAAGGCTTCCGGCTGTCAAACGAAAACACTTGACTCTATACCAGGGGCTGGTTCGCTTGCGGAAGTTGATCCATGACGCTGATTACGAACGAGACAATGATAAACAGCTCCGGAACTGGGATAACGGCATCAAGCCCGGTAGTGGCCTGTTCGCGATGCCGGAAGAGACCTACCTACGGGGATACCAGATGGGTCTTGGACCGCCGAGGGCTAATATCAAACCGGGAAGTGCAAATCGGATCCTACGGCCAAACTGGTCGCGCGACATTGATGGGATTATCATGGCGGTAGACCACATCGTCGAGCTTCAGGTGGTTCCTTCGTTTGAATGGACGATTTGGGACTCGTTCTTTAATTATGAGCTGCTCGATGAGTCATCTAACAGCTCAAGTGGATCGGTGTTGAAAAATAACATTTGGAAAGAACGGGAGAGACTGGCCAAAGCCGACCCAAACTACCCTTGGATGACTGCCCCACTCTTCTTCACCAAAGTCGAGTTGATAGGAGGGAACGACGGCCATCGCTGGATGCCTGACGAAATCCACGACGGGGAGCACCTGCAGGCGTACCGCAGGCACCGTGGCGAGATTCCCGACGGGCGCTAACGACTCGATTTATGCTGTAACTCAGCTGAAAGATCAGGATTTGATTTGATAGGCGATAACAAAAATCACCCATTCAATCTTCTGCCCCTAACCTAATAACCCTGCTTTCGATAGAAGAACTGGACGATCGAAAAAAGCAAATCGCAGCGCGCCTTTTAAAGAAGTTCGTTGAAAGCGGCATCGGGCTTCTGTACCAGGACCCTGAATACGACAAGTACACTTTCGAACACGAAGCCGACGTGGATTGCCAGAGCAAATTGCCAGTCTGCAGGGCGATATGCTGCAAATTCCCTTTCGCGCTGTCCAGGCAGGATGTGGAGGAGGGTATCATCCGCTGGGAGTTCGGCAGACCGTATCTCATTGCGCATGATACCGATGGATACTGTGTTCGTCTTGATCGTGAGACCTGCGGATGTACGGTACGTGAACACCGCCCCGTTCCCTGCAGGGGTTTTGATTGTAAGAATAATGAGAAGTGGAAGGTATGGGAAGATTACGACAGGGACATCATCAATTCCAAATTGGTCGAGGAAATCGATGGGAGCGATGGATTCCATCTTTACTCAAAAACGAGATCAAAAGTAATTGTTTGACAGTATGCAGGAGAATTGGAAATGGGTGAAAAAGCATTGAATACTAAAAAACCTGAAGCTCACAGGGAGAATCAAATACCACAGAGGCAAAAGACGAATGACATGCAGCACGCAGGCTCACCCGTTGACCGCATCATGTTCCTTCAGAGAACTGCAGGCAATCGGGCTGTACAGAGGCTTTTTAAATCAGAGGCTTTGCAGGCCAAGCTCAGCCAGCCAGGCGATATCTACGAGGAGGAAGCTGACCGCATAGCATCTGCCGTTGTTGATACTGGAGTCATTGAGGAAAAATCAACCACATCTAGCCCGGTGACCGTTCAGCGGGAGGAGAAAAAGCAATCCCCTGCCTCCGGCGAAGAAAAGCTCAAGGAAGGGCTTAAAAAAGCAGGTGAAGCATTTCTTGAGACCGATGTGGGGAAGAAGCTCAAAGAACAGGCTTCAGAGCTGGGCAAGGATTTTATATCAAGCCTTGAAGGAAAGATAATAACCGGAACGGCTGCTGCAGGAGCACTTGCAGGAATATTTGCAGCCAATGCAGAACTGCCGATGCAGATACCTGAGATACCTCTCGATGCACTTGCCCCCGGCTTGAAGATGAAACTTACCTACGAAGGCCCGGTACAAAAGCCAACAGCAGCCTCGATCACTTTCACATTTACACCGGGGGCAGGCAGCCAGAAAAAGCCCGCCATGACCGAAGCTGAGAAATTCAGGGCTGAAACCGCGAGGATGGCAGCCGAACAGGCAAGATTCAGGGAAGGTTTGAAGACGCCGGAACAGCGTGCAGCCGAGGATGCTGCTTTCTGGAGGGCTTACTGGGGCGGGATGGACAGATTTGGTTTGCGTCCGCTGGCCGGTGCAGCAAAACAGCCCAGGCCTGATGATAAAACTCTCCAGCGCAAAGAGCAGGACGGGGCAAAATCCACATCTGGCGTGCCACCAGTCGTGGACAGGGTTCTTGAGGCTGGCAGCGGACGACCTCTCGGTGCACCCATGCGCGCCTTCATGGAATCACGCTTCAGGCATGACTTCAGCAATGTGCGCATGCATACCGATGCAAAGGCAGGAGAAGCTGCACGATCAGTTAATGCGCGGGCGTTCACTGTTGGAAAGGATGTGGTGTTCGGGACAGGGGAGTATATGCCTGATACGAGTGCAGGGCAAAGGCTGCTGGCGCATGAACTGGCGCATGTCGTTCAGCAACGAACACATACGGTTTCTCTCGCATCTGAACAGATTTTACAACGGGCCGTAAAGTATATTGAAGAGGTTACAGGCGACGAAGCCGAACCTTATCTCCAGACATTCGACAGGACCGTGGAGACCATTGACAAGCAAATAAGTAGTACGGCAGAGCCAGTTGCAGATGAGCTGCGAGCTGCACTGGCTCAACTGAGATCACTCCGAACTAATAACAAGATTACCTGCTGGCGCGTCTCAGGTGGTCTCACCTATGCGAGCTATGACAACGCGACTGGCCAGATACGCTTGCACATCAACATTGGCAGTGCAGCCAGTTCACCAGTATCATTGATCCACGAAGCAATCCATGCTTTACATGCCTCACGCTATCCCGGGCTGAGCCGCATGTATGCCGATGTGCTTGCAGCAGGAGGGACGGCAAACGAATCTATTGGCGTCCTGCTGCTTAAGTGGAAGGCCTGGACAGAGTACTGGGCTTACCGGAGACATGTTGAGTTCGGTAACTTGAGCCAACCTCCAGAGTTCCGCCGGGACCCTGATCTCACTGCACGCCGGGAACGCGATGTAGTGGCTTCGATCGCAAAAGTACGGGAACTGACAGGTGAAAATTTCAATCCATCGAGCTGGACCCCTCCGGCGAAATACCGGGCTAAACCCGGTGGGAAATAAAATAGGAGATAACAAATGGGTGAAGCAGTAAAGATAACAGCAAAAACACCTGAGGCAAATAAGGAGAATAAAGCTCAAAAGACACAAAAATCTGAATCTTCCCAATCCATTAGCTCACCTGTTGACAAAGTCCTGTTCCTTCAAAGAACTATCGGCAATCAGGCTGTTGGAAGACTAATAAATTCCGGGGCTTTGAGGGCTAAACTCAGGATCGGTCAGCCTGGGGATATATACGAGCAGGAGGCTGACAGGGTGGCTGAGCAGGTGATGAGGATGCCGGAGCAAGCGGTTCAGCCAAAACCTGATTGCCCTTTTATCAAAGGTTCATCTCGAATAAACAGCCTCAGAGATGGAGGTCAGCCTTTGCCTGAGTCCGTTAGGGCTTTCTTTGAGCCCCGCTTCGGCCACGACTTCTCCGAAGTGCGGGTACACTTGGGCGGAGCCGCTGAGCATTCGGCGCGGGACGTGAACGCCAATGCTTACACGGTGGGACACGACATTGTGTTCGGTGAGGGTCGGTTCGCACCGGGGACGCAAGAGGGACGGCGGTTGATTTCCCATGAGTTGACGCATGTGGTGCAGCAGTCAAGTTCGGATGAAATGCGGGTTGAGCACAGTAATGGAAAACGTGGGCTGTCGCCTATTACTCTTGGACGTACTTGTCTATCTATCGCACGGCAAAATAAGCCAGCGTCGGGACAAAAAGCGAGCGAAGTGAACAAGGGCGACGAAAGCCAACCCAAAGACACCATGGCGGGTACGCTGGTTTCCGAGATTATCGTGTCGGTCTCTCGCAAACGGGTCGGTTTCCGATCGGTCGTCGGTATGATCCTTGGCGATATAGACACCGACCTGAAGCCGGGGAAATATGAACTGAAGCCTGACACTGACCACCAGAAATGGATTATTGTCAAACCATCTGTGAAGACAGGTCTTCGCTTCAGTGTAGACCTCGAAGGAGCCAATCCATGGACGTTAAAGTACCCGGATATCCTGCCCCTAACCGTGACGGTCGGGTCATTGGTTGAGCCCAAGGTCTATGGGGACATGTTCGATGCCGAGGGAAATCTCATCGACCCGCTGTGGCTTCATGAAGGCATGCCACCAGAGATGAAGCCCAAACCCGTTGCTGGCATCGATGACTTCGAGTCTACGCGGTACGATCTCGACTACCGTTCCGAGAAAGGAAACCTCTCAAAGTGGCTCGTGGTCTCCTACAGGGACGATACGTCCAAGGACATTAACCTCGACACGATCACGCAGACAACCCCTCGACTATGGATGGCAAAACAGGAGGCTCTCAAAATCATGGATGACTACAACACCATGTTCATTCTCGGGACATTTCCGACGGTATTCTTCATCATCACCATTAGCCCTACGGTATCTGTTCCAAGAGGTGATGCCGCCCGGTACACGCCGAACCGTCGGTCGTTTCCAAAACAGGAGCCAATGTCGAAGCAAGAACCTGTGCCCAAACAAGAGCCTGGCCCAACACCAAAGGTAAACGAGCCCAAGTCACCGCCGGTGATCGTAGCCTCACCCCTTATCAAACCTGTAAATGGTAAGGTTAACGTGGGTGGGGGCTTGGAACCAGGCTCCGAGGGAGCCACTAACCTTAATCCGATTAAGTCAGGCAGCGGGGGGCCTAGCAAAGGAATTCCCAACCACGTCAAAGCAGGCTTCGAGGAGATTGGAGAAGTCTTCGAACCTGGTTCTGTGAAAGAAATCTTCTCGAATCGGCTGCGGTATGGGGATGTAAATTGGACAAAAGCGGCACAAGGCTCTGCCAAGGTAGTTGCAAAAGGTGGCAAGCTCAGTCTCAATGTGTGGACACAGAGCGCAAAGGAGACACAGATCATTATTGATGCTTTCACGTCCGCAGGCTTCAAGGATGTCCGCGCCCTCGGTGAAGGTACCGGCACAATTATCATTGGTCGCTGGTAGCTAGGTAGGGGGCATTCCATGCACTAAACAACGGTAAATCGCAACCTACTTTTTGAGCAATTTAAGATAACAAAATCGGAGATGATAAAAATGGGCTCAGAAGAAGTCTGGTTCTCCCACCGGGAGAAAAAATGGGATGTAAAAAACGGCAAGTTCGCATGGACAGATACAAAGGAAACCTGGGACTGGGACAACTGTACCATCAGACTCGCAAGAACCCCCAAAAATGAGCTGATAGTTGTGGTCCGAAGCAAAACAGACACCAGCAGCACATATCTGGGAGAATATATGTTCACCTGGAGCAGGGTGCCTGGGAAGGACAGCAGCAATCTATTGGGTTTCCTTAAAAAATATCTCGATATCAGGTTAGATGGTGCAGAAATCATCAAATCAGAAGATGAGAACACTATCAGTATATCTGACAGTGAGAAATCAGTAGAGATAAATCTTGAGAAGGAATATGAAAGCGCTCTGCTAAAAGCCAGTGATGGCAGAACTTACACTCTTCAAGTGAAAAGAGAAAATGGCAGTCTGAAGATATACATGGGAAAACCTGTAGAATTAAGATTCATGTTCGGGTTCGGTGTGTGTAAAATCTCAGAGCCGCGGGTAGAATGTTATATTGCCCGGAAAAATAAGCCTGAAAAAAGGGAAGGACCGAAGAAAAGATGGGTATTCCAGCTTGAGAACGATTACTGGCTCTGGGAGTGGGCAAAGGAAGGCGGCGAGATTAAATCATCAAATACATACAGGTTATACGAGCTAATTAACAAAGAAATGTCATCGCCATCGATTAAGAGCGATAACATATTCGACGTCGAACTTGATGAAAAAGACGACAGGATAATCCCTGTAATATATATGCCTGCAGTTGATACGCTTGGTAATTTTTTGCGGGAGGTGCATTGCGCTGAAAAGAAGCCGAATGATGATGGGTCAATTGAAGTCGAAGTCTCTCTTGTATTCAACAATGAACTGCTCCGCAGGCATTCTATTGTGCATAATATCTATGAAATATACCGCAGATTGCGCTACGGCAGGACACGTGATATTGAAACGTTCAAGATGATTGCCAGGAAGGATTTTAAGGACAACGCATTAATTTTCGAGGACATCTACAGTGATTATTATCAACTGGAAGAAGACTCCATTCACGGGGACCCGCGCAAAGCACCCGAACGCGGGGTCAGGTACTATTTTATCGACCACAAACATCCTGTTATATTCATAAACACCTCCAATCACGCAATGGCTGGGCATGATACGAATTATCATATCTGGAAATGGGAATATATCCCCTGGCTGAAACATGCACCGGTTAAGCTGGATTGCAAGACAAGAGTTGAAATAGATAATGGATATAAACCTATTATAAAATTCTGATTTTTCCTGCACCCGGAGTTTAGCTGGCAGCCCACTTCTCACATCGTGAACATGAACTGCGTCGCCGTGGAAAGCTCTTTCCGTATCTTTGCGAGATGGGGATAGTAGATTATCATTGATTCCTTTTCTTCTGCGCCCCCTCTCTCAGGCGCCCCGCCTTCCTGTAAGATTCTGTTTATTACCCTGCATTCAAGCCTGCCCGAAATCCTGATACTACCCCTCTCCATCGAGGAACTCATCTCAAGGTAAATGGGGAGCCGCAGCCTGTCATGCTCCCGTTCAGGTATAATGGAGGCAAGCTTCTCAAGCTCTTTTTTATCGAACGTGTGGGTTGAGCCGTCAAGATTTTTTATGCGCGGCTTTTCTTCCAGCAGAAGCTCTTTTAGTGTTCTCCTTTTCGCCGGAAGGTGCCTGTTCAGCGTCTGGATGAGCTTCAGGGATATCTTTTTCTCGAAATCGTCTTCTTTGAACATTTGTGCGTTATAGTCAGATTCTTAAACAATCGTAAATATAGTTATTTGTAACATAAGAGTCCATAAGTGCCTGGCAGGAGAAATGCTATAGAACACAGATGACACGGATCGGACGGATTTCCACGGATACACTATTCCGTGCGCATCCGTGCGCATCCGTGTTCTATTCTTCAAATCTTTTCTTGGATTTGCACTCTGCAGAATACTATAATATTCTCAGTACTCCTCAAGCGGCATCTCTTTCCACTCCCTGTCCGCTGGCGCCGGATTCTTGTGAAGCGCCAGTATCACAGATTCGTCCCTGAGCTTATGGTTCTTTGAATCCCTCTCCTGCGCCCACCCTGCAAGTTCCCCGCTTTTCAACATAGCCCGCAGCGCGAATTTGATGCTGCCCCCGTCCTCTTTATGCCTCACGCCCGCCGCGCCGTGTATCAGCCTTACGTACCTGAACCCGTGCTCGTATGCCTCTTTTATCTTCCCGCGCGCTGCCAGGAGCGCCGTCCTGTTCGAATAACCATGCAGGTCGACCTCAACGCACTTTCTGAAGATATCCACGCTGAACCATGCCATATGCTGATATTTGCAGGAACTTACTTAAATTTTTACAAACAAAAAATTTAAGTAATACTGCGTATATTCTTTTATGTGTTCCTAATTCAATAATATGGTTAGGCGATCTGTGCACGATATTGTTGAGCTAAGGGGGAAAACCACATGAGGACAAAACGTTCAATTATGTTGATAGCCATCTTTATGATGTTGCTGGCGCTGTTACTTCCGGGGTGCATCGACCGGGCGCCAGCGGTGCAGGGGAATGCGAGCACGCTTGAATGGCTGGGCTGGTCACATTTCCGGATTACATCGGGTCAGGACAAGGTGATACTCATCAACCCGTTCATCGCCGGGAACCCCGACTCGATAGTGAAGCTTGAGGACATCACCAGGGCAGATGTAATTCTGGTTGCCGACGGGCATGAGGATGAAGGGTCCAGTGACGCCATACCCCTGGCGCAGAAGACCGGCGCGAAGCTTATCGGCGGAGGCTTTGAGCTTGGCTCATGGTTCATTGAGCAGGGTGTGCCCGCGTCGCAGGTAATACGGACCAATCCCGGCGGGATACATCGGTTCGACGGTATCACGGTTCGTATCGTGAATTCAGTACACGGCTCGGGGCTGCCAGAGCCGACAGCCAATAACACCTATGGAGGCCCGGCGGCGGGGTTCATCATTACCCTGGAGGATGGTTACACCGTGTACTTCGCGGGCAGCACAGCCGCGACTATGGACATGCAGCTCTGGGGCTCGGCGTTCAAGCCGGACCTGGCGATACTGCCGCTGAACAACAACCGTGATCCAGTAGATGTTGCCCAGATGGTGAAGCTGCTTCGCACCGACAACCAGAACCTGAATAAGATAATCCCGCACCACAACCGTGTGCAACCGCCTGCAGGTGCTACAACAATCGACGAGATGGAGCAGGCGATCAACGACATGGTCGGCAAAGGTACGGTAACGGTGATGCGTATCGAGCGCGGTAAAGCGATACAGTTAACGAAATAATAATTGGAGGTGAGCGTGTTTGGTACAGAAGAAGAGTATGGAAGAGGCTGTCAACTTTGGCTTGCCCTGGGAAGAAGACTACGGCTATTCACAAGCTGTGCGCGCCGGAAACATGATATTTTTATCAGAAAAGCAAATAAGACAGACGTACGCTAACATAAAATCGCTACTTGGGAAATTTGGTCTTAGTTTAGATAACATCGTCTCTGAAACCATCTATGTAACTGACCTTGCCTCGCAGGCTGAGACTCTCAGCAGTGTTCATAAAGAATACTTCCCAAAAGGCAGAGTAACAAGCACGGTCGTCGAAATAAAGCGATTGTATTTCCCACAGCAGCTTCTTGAAATTAGCGGGGTGGCAGTAAAATAGCCGCAACAAATAATTCATCTCCACGTCTAAAAGCCGGGAGCTTTCTTGCCCCTTTGAACCCGTTACTGTAAAGTTATAGCCATCGTTTTATCTTCCAAGTTCGGTTTCTTTCCAGAATTCTAACTCAGCAGGGTCGTGAGCCAACAACCAACAAATAACAGCCACATCAAAATCTGTCCATCTATCCCTATAATCATTCAATTTTGTAAGATCGTTCTTCAAAGCATTTAGTGAATTTTTTATCCATTCTATTCGTTTCTCTTTTATTCCCTTATCTATTTCACCATCAGTCTCTCCCGAGAAAAGGCTCATTCCTTTAATGTTCTTATCTTCCATAATCACCTGGTTTATATGAGCTGCATCTTAGACCAGGTATGCGTCTAAAATGTTTGATATCGTTTGTCACAAGGTCTTCGTTTCTTGACATGACAATTCCTGCTATAAGAACGTCCTGCAGGTCTATAGGTTCTCCTGAATTCATCAGCCAGGCTTGAATCTCTCCTGCCTTCTCAGCAGCAGGTTTATCAAATGGAAGTATATCGATTGATCTTAATAATGAATTGAGATCTGAGATATTTTCCTCTTTTTTTACAGAGCGGTTTGCTCCATAATAAAGTTCAAAGAGATTTATTGTAGTCGTTTTTGGATTGGTATAATAATCCACTACTTCCGCTGCATTCTTGCTGTCAAGGAGGTATATCAGGAAATTAGTATCGAAAACAGTCATAGTTTCACTTTTTCTAATCTGGTGCTTCTGCCACTCCAGTGATGCCTTATTTCAAGGGCAGCTTTTTTAAAATCATCATATTCTGGACCCGCCATTATACCGGCAAACTCGCTGAGTTTTTTCTTTCGGAGAGGTGTAGTGATGCGCTTTATAAGATCAGTAAAGCTCTCGCCTTCTTTTTTAAGCTCTGCAAGCATATCATATGCTTCTTCGGATATTGTGAGTGTTTTGTGTGCCATGCTGATAAATGTATTCTTAAGTGTATTTATAAGTTTTTATATCCTTGATCGATCCAATGTTGAATAGATGCCTGATTCAACGGGAATTCAGAAAGGTTCCTGTGCTCCTCATAGCTCACCCTGTACAGCAGTATCGGTGAACACCTTTACTCTACCCGATATCTATCAGCAGCAGATCCGGGTCTTTCAGGTGGTCTATCAGGGTGTTCATGAACCGCGCAGCATGAGCGCCGTCAAGCGCCCTGTGATCGAACGATAAGACCAGGGGCAGGATCTTCCGTACCTTTACCTCCCCTTCAATAACCCTTGGCATGTCCCTTATCCTGTGCACGCCAAGGATAGCCACGTCGGGGGGATTGATTATGGGCGTTGAGAAGATCCCGCCTATGCTCCCTATGTTCGTTATTGTGAAGGTATTGCCCTTGAGGTCGGGAAGTTTGATCTTTCTGCTTCGCGCCTCCTCTGCAAGCCGCTCAGATTCAGCCGCCAGCTCCATGATGCTCTTCTGGTCGGCGTTCTTGATGACAGGCACCATCAAGCCCTCAGGCGTGTCCACGGCTATCCCTATGTTGTAATAGCGCTTGAGCACTATCTCGTTCCTCTGGCTATCCATCGATGCATTGAGATCGGGGTGCTGCTTCAGGGCGACGGTCACGGCTTTTATGATGAACGCGAGGTATGTGAGCTTTATGCCCTTCTCCTCTGCCGCCTTTTTCTGCTTTTCCCTGAGTTTCACAAGCTCGGTAACATCAGCCTCGTCCATAGAGACCACATGCGGGGCCGTGAACAGGGATTTGACCATACGTTCAGCTATGGTCTTTCGGATGCCTTTTATCGGGATCCTCTCTTCCAGTGCTGCTACCTCTGGCGCGGCTTCAGGGGGCTTGATTTCAGGCGGCTTAACCTCCGGCGGCTTTACTTCAGGCTTTGCCTCTGCATATCTCCTCACGTCCTCATCTGTCACCCTCCCGCCGGGACCTGTTCCCTGAACCTGGGATATATCCACCCCAAGCTCCCTGGCAAGGCGCCTTGTAGAGGGCGCGGCTAAAACCCGCTCAGGTCTTCCTGCTATCTTTTCCGGAGGTCTTATTCCTTCAGTCGGTCTCATCTCCGGTGGTTTAACTTCAAGCGGTTTGGCTTCGGGTGGTCTGGCTTCCGGCGGCTTGGCTTCCGGCGGTTTTACCTCCTCCCCGGGTGCGGCAAGTGAAGCCAGGGTGCTTCCGACTTTTATGACATCTCCCTCCCTGCCGTAAAGCTTTAACACCTTCCCGGCTTTCGGTGTCGGTATCTCCACTATCGCCTTGTCCGTCTCTATCTCAGCCACTGCCTGGTCAGCTTTTATCTCATCGCCCTCCTTGACCAGCCATTTAACAAGCGTGCCCTCTGTCACGCCCTCGCCAACATCAGGGAATTTAACATCGACCATATTATCACACCTCAGAAAGCCATAACTTCTTTAATCGCATCAGCTACCCTCTCTGCATCTGGCAGATAGTAATCTTCAAGCTTGGGTAGAGGTACTGGTACATCGTACCCTGTAAGCCTTTTAACCGGCGCCTCAAGGTATAGGAACGCTTTTTCATTTATCCTTGCGACTACCTCAGCGCCGGGACCAAGCGTCCTCGGCTCCTCGTGCACCACAGCAGCCCTGCCTGTTTTTTTGATGGATTCGATAATTATCCTCTCATCCATTGGCGAGAGAGTGCGCAGGTCTATCAGTTCAACGCTGACATCCTTTACCTGCTGCAGTGCCTCAAGGCAAACCCTCGCCATTGAGCCCCATGATATCAGGGTTATATCATCCCCTTCTGTGAGTTTCTTCCCTTCTCCTAAAGGTACAGTGTACTCGCCCTCCGGCACCTCCTCTCTGAAAGCGCGGTAAAGCCTCTTGGGCTCAAAGAAGATGACCGGATCAGGGTCCCTGATTGCCGAAATGAGAAGACCTTTTGCATCGTAAGGCGATGAGGGAATAACCACTTTCAGGCCAGGGATGTGGATGAAGAAGGTGGCCACAGCCTCAGAATGGTGTTCCAGCGCCTTCACACCGCCGCCGTACGGCGACCTCATCACAAGCGGGCAGTGATATGTCCCTCTTGAGCGGTATCGTATCCTTGAGGCATGTGCTGCAAGCTGGTCTATGGTAAGGTAGCTGAACCCCTCGAACTGTATCTCAGCCACGGGTTTAAGCCCCGAAACAGCCATCCCTATAGCGGTCCCGACAATACCCGACTCAGCCAGCGGCGTATCTATTACCCTCTCGCTTCCGAACTTGTTCAGTAGACCTTCCGTTACCCTGAACACTCCGCCGTCCACGCCCACATCTTCTCCCATGACCAGTACCGTGGGGTCCCTTTCCATTTCCTCCCGCAGCGCAAGGTTGAGCGCCTGGACCATGTTGAATTTAGCCATGTCTACCGCCCCATCTTCTTTGAGACGTAGGCCAGGAGTTCATCCTTCTGTTCCCTGAGATGAGGAGGCATCTCCGCATATACGTACCTGAACATGTTCTCCACGTCCGGCTTAAATGATTCCGCCTCCTCTACTGCCTTTTCCACCTGTTCAGTAAGCTCTTTTGTGAGGTTATTCTCGTAATCCTGGCTCCATATGCCCTTTTTTGAAAGGTATATCTGGAAGCGCTTTATCGGATCTTTTTTCTTCCATTCCTCCACCTCTGCCATCTGCCTGTACTTCGTGGGGTCATCCGAGGTCGTGTGTGCGCTCATGCGGTATGTGAAGCATTCTATCATCGCGGGTCCGCCGCCGGCTCTTGCTTTATCGAGCGCAGCCTTGGTTGCGCTGTACACAGCGAGCACATCGTTGCCGTCCACCTGTACCCCTTCGAAACCGTACGCCAGAGCCTTCTGAGCAAGCGTCTTTGAGGCGGTCTGCCTTTCCCTCGGCATCGAGATGGCGTACTGGTTGTTCTGGCAGATGAAGACCGTGGGGGTCTTGAAAACGCCTGCGAAGTTCAGGCCCTCGTGGAAATCACCTTCAGAGGTCGCACCGTCCCCGAAATAAACAACAGAAGCAATATTCTGCTTCAGTATTTTTGCAGCCCATGCTGCTCCAACGGCATGAGGTATCTGGGTTGAGACTGGTATAGCCACAGGAAAGTTCCTGTAAGGAAGAGACAGGTTCGCATCTTCATGCCCCATCCAGTAAGTATAGAGGAGCTTAAGAGGGATTCCACGCGCTATCTGGGCACCGTGTTCCCTGAATGAGGGGAAGAACCAGTCGTCAGGGTTCATGGCATAAGCGCTTCCTATCACGCTTGCTTCCTGACCGAGCGATGAGCCGTAGGTAAGCATCCTGCCCTGGCGCTGGAGCTTCAGGGCTTTATCATCGAAAAGACGCGTCAGCACCATCGTCCTGTAAAATTTTTCAAGCATCCCATTATCGAGCTTCGGCTCTAAATCCTCTTCCACATTTCCTTCGGCATCGAGTATCTGAAGCCAATCTACACTCATATCCAGAATTTTTCTTCGGGGCAACCTGATACCTCCCTATTCAATCAGTATGATTCTAAACCTTTTTATCCTTTACTGAGATACGCAGCAATGCCACCAGGAAGAAAAGCTTCTTAAGCTGCAAGGGAATAATGAATCAACCGGAAGTATAGCCCATGGAAGTTAAACCGCACGAACAACTGCACAGGGATGACAAGAGTCTCTGCAAACTTGCTATCAGCGAGCTGGAAGACATTTATGTGGACCTTGGTCTCTCCATAGAAGAGCTTGACCTGCTGGACATGCCAAAGCGCTCTTTTACAGTCCATTTTCCCGTAAAGATGGAATCCGGGAAAATGAAGATGTTCGTGGGGCACAGAGTGCAGTACAGTGACGCCCGCGGTCCAACCAAGGGAGGCATCAGGTTCCACCCTGAACTGACGCTGGGGGACGTCATGGATCTCGCTTTCCTGATGTCGCTCAAATGCGCGGTCGTGAACATACCTTTCGGGGGAGCAAAAGGCGGCGTTGTGGTTGACCCGAAGGAGATCAAAAAGAACGAGCTTGAACAGGTCACCAGGGGCTACATCCGCGCCATAGCCGATTACATCGGACCTTTTAAGGACATTCCCGCGCCCGATGTTTATACGGATGAGAAGATCATGGTCTGGATACTTGATGAGTATGAGAGGATAAAGGGCGAGCATTCCCCAGCCGTGGTCACCGGGAAGCCCATCGAACTGGGGGGCAGCAGGGCAAGGAACTATTCAACCTCCCTCGGCGGCATCTATATCCTTGAGGAGGCTTTGAAGAAGACGGATATGGATAAGTTCGAGGTAAGCATAGCGATACAGGGCTTCGGGAACGTAGGGGAGAACGCCGCGCGCATCCTGCACGGACGGGGTTACAAGGTAATAGCGGTCAGCGATTCAAAAGGCGGCATAATAAACAGGGATGGTCTTGATATCCCCGCAGTTATAAAGCACAAGGCTGAAACCGGTAGCGTGATAGATTGCGCGGGCACCACCAATATTACCAACGAAGAAGTGCTGACCTGCGAATGCGACATCCTGATACCTGCCGCGCTGTCAGACCAGATCACGAAATATAACGCGGCGGATGTAAAAGCTAAGATCGTTCTGGAGTTAGCCAACGCACCCACGACGAAAAAGGCTGATGATATGCTCTTTGACAGGAAGGTTATGCTTATACCCGATATCCTGGCTAATGCAGGAGGCGTGGTCGTGAGCTATTTTGAATGGAGCCAGAACCTGACCAACGATTACTGGGAGGAGAGACGGGTACTTGAGAGGCTCAAGAAAAGCATGATAACTGCGTTCAACGATGTATATACTATATGCAATGAAGACAACTGCAGGATGAGAAGATCAGCCTATAAGCTTGCGTTGAAGAGAATACTCCATGCTGAGAGGCTTCGCGGGAACCTGTAAGGGCTTTGTATTATAAGCAATTAACTGCGCTCACCTATGGGCACGTACCTGCACACATCATTACCGCAGTACCGCCCGATATACTCAGCACTGGGTCTGTACAGTACCGGTTTTGGCTGCGCCTCGGCGAATTTCTCCTCTATGATGTGCGCGCACCAGCCCGGGGTCCTTGCAACAGCGAAGACCGGAGTGAACAGGTCGGGTTCTATCCCTAATGTATAATAGACGGACGCGCTGTAGAAGTCCACGTTGGGATATATCTCCCCGCCTTTGCGCTTCCTGAACTCATCCCTGACCACGTTCTCGACCTTTCTGGACAATTCATACCATTTCAGATTCCCGCTCCTCTTTGCAAGTCTCTCCGAGATAACTGAGAGTATCCTTGCGCGGGGGTCGGCGGTCCTATAGACAGCGTGACCCATGCCCATAATTCTTTCTGCGTCATCTAATTTTGCTTTTACCCATTCTTCCACCCTGCCGGGATGCCCTATCTCAAGAAGCATTTTCATCACCTGGGTATTGGCACCGCCGTGGAGTTCGCCTGAGAGCGCTGCAAGCGCCGCGCCAACGCATGCATACATGTGGGCTCTGGTCGAGGCTACTTCCCTGGCTGCAAAGGTAGAGGCGTTGAAACTGTGCTCGGCATGAAGGATTAGGCATGTATCAAAATCCCCTGCTATCTCTGCATCCGGGGGTTCCCCTTTTAGCATATACAGGAAGTTCTCTGCATGTCCCAGTTCTTCGTCCGGTTTTTTTATGTCCAGGTTCTTCCTGATCCTGTCCCAGTAAGCGACAAGAGTAGCGATCTTTGCAATGAGACTGATGGACTTCTCTATACTTGCGACCCGTGTATTGACCCTTGCATCCCTGTCAAAATCCGCAAGCATGGGTATTACGGACTGAAGCACGTCCATGGGATGGGCTGTCTTTTTCCTTATCTTGAGGTGCCTGACGATCCCTCCAGGAAGCAGTCTCTGCGAAGCCAGGGTATCCCTGAATATCTCAAGCTCCTTTCTTGCTGGCAGTGTTTCGTACAGCAGCAGATAGACCGTTTCTTCAAAATTCGAGTATTTCGCAAGTTCCTCTACATCATAGCCCCTGTAGATCAGTTTGCCTTTCTCTCCGTCCACGGCACTTATCCTTGTGTCTGCTACCTGAACACCTCTTAGCCCGGTATTTTTTATTTCCTGCATAATATTCTCTAACCCTGGATTTTAGATTGGACTGCCAGCTATTAAGTTTTTTGCAGAACACCGAAAGCTATTTGACCCGCAGGTTAATAATTCATATCAAAGTGGAGGTCACAACATGGAAGGAAAAACCCTGTCAGAGAAAATAATCGGCGAGCACTGCGGCAAGGACGTAAAAGCCGGGGAGGTCGTGGTAGTAAATGTGGACCTGAGCTATGTACAGGACGGCACCGGTCCTCTCACGGTGCGGCGGATGGCGGAGATGGGGCTGGAAAAAGCATACGACCCGCAAAGGACAGTATTTTTCTTTGATCATGCCTCCCCCAGTCCCAGGATGGAGTTGAGCAATGACCATGAATTCTTAAGGGACTTTGCAAGAAAGACAGGCATAATATTATCAGACGTCGGATACGGCATATCCCATCATAATGTTCTGGAGAAATATGCCCGCCCCTGCGACATCATTGTGGGGGCGGACTCTCATACATGCACAGGCGGCGCCCTGGGGGCGTTCGCCACAGGGATGGGGAGCACGGATGTTGCAGTAGCCATAGCCCTTGGAAGGACGTGGATGAGAGTACCCGATACTTACCTTGTAGAGGTGAGCGGCAGGCTTCCAAAAGGCGTATATTCCAAGGACATAATACTCCACCTGATAGGTAAAATCACAAGCAACGGCGCTACCTACAAAGCCCTGGAGTTCACGGGCGACACCATCGCGGCTTTAAGCACTGCAGCCAGAAGCACGATAGCCAATATGGCGGTCGAGTCCGGAGCTAAGGTGGGCTTGTTCCCGCCGGACGGCGAAACAAGGAAATTCCTGGGACTGATGGGACGGGAGGAAGCGTTCCGGGAACTGGGATCGGATGAGGACGCTGTTTTTGAGAAGCGCATAGAGATCAACGCCGAGGAGCTTGAGCCGACCATAGCATGCCCTCATCTTGTGGACAATACGAAAACGGTCAGCGAGGTTGGTAAAGTAAAGGTGGATGAGGTCTTTATAGGTACATCGTGCAACGGCAGGCTTGAAGATCTCCACATTGCGGTGTCCATACTGAAGGGTAATCGGATCTCCAGGGATACCAGGGTCATCGTTACTCCTGCTTCGCGCATGGTGTATCTGGAAGCCCTGAGGGACGGCACTATAGAAACGCTCGTGGAAGCAGGAGCACTTGTGACCGCGCCCGGCTGCGGAGCCTGCGTAGGCGTGCATGAGGGGGTTCTCGGCGACGGCGATGTGTGCCTTGCGACCCAGCCTAGGAATTTTAAAGGAAGGATGGGGAATCCCAACTCTTTTATCTACCTCGGTTCGCCTGCTGTTGCGGCTGCAACCGCTCTGACCGGTGAGATCACGGATCCAAGAGAGGTGATGTAGCATGGGAAAAGCATGGAAGTTCGGGGACAACATCAGCACAGACCTTATCGCTCCCGGCATGTACTTCCACCTGCGCTCGAACCTGCCTGAGCTTGCAAAGCATGTGCTGGAGGGCGCAAGACCTGATTTTGCCTCACTCGTTCAGGACGGGGATTTTGTTGTGGCTGGTGAGAATTTCGGTCTTGGCTCAAGCAGAGAGCATGCGCCTGTGATAATAAAGATGGCAGGTACAAGAGCCGTGCTTGCTAAAAGCTTTGCCAGGATATTCTACAGGAACTGCATAAACATAGGACTCCCTGCCATGACCTGCGATACAGACGGGATAGACGAGGGGGATGAGCTTGAGCTTGACATGGAGAACGGGATCATCCTGGATAAAACAAAAGGAAAAGAGATCACTTTCCCGCCCCTGCCTCCCGTGATGAACAAAATAATGCAGGAAGGGGGGCTTGTGGCTTATATAAAAGCGCACAGGAGCCTTGAGATATGACTTGACTCTCTGTGTTCTCTGCGTCTCAGCGGCAAATTATTTCAGAAGCCACAGAGGCGCAGAGGCACGGAGAGCAAAATTATAGTTAACCGCATAAGGTTGAAAATATACTGACCGGCGGTGCTGTCGTACCTGAACAGGTTGCCGGTTGTGGCGGTGCTGGTAGAGTTGGCTTCCTCCGCTTCTCCAGCAACGCCAGATTTCAGAGAATCAGACAAAGATTTTATATTGAGGTTCGGAAAATCTGTCAGTTTAACAGAAAAAAGATTGGAACACATTTTAAAAAGACCAGAAATGAGCGGGCAGCTTGAGAGGATCGAAGAAACTCTGGCAAATCCTGATATTATTAGAGAAAGCAATCACGATAGCATGGTATGGCTTTTTTATCGCTTTTATACAGTAACGCCTGTGACAGAAAAGTATTTGCTTGTTGTAGTAAGATTGTTCGATGATAGCAGATCCATAATAACCGCATTCATACGGACAAGATTAAGAAAGGTGCATCGATATGGGAAAAATGAATATCTGGTTTGATGAAGAGGGAGATTTTCTTGAGATCACTTCTGTTCCTTCGAAGAAGGGATTCTTCAAAGATGTTGGAAATGATATCTGGGAGCGTGTGGATACTAATGGAAAGGTCCTGGGATTCGCGATCTTAAATTTTAAAAAGAGGTTTGAAAAATCAAAAGAGGAACATATCGAATTACCTGTTGAGATTTCATTTGCGCAGGCTGAGGCGTGAAGGCGCCGATAGGTACATGGCTGCCACCTAAAACAAAAACCATACCATTTCAGGAGATATAAGCTCATCACCGCAAAGTTAGGAAAGAACGCAAAGCACAGCCGTAATAATCTTTGCGTCCTTTGCGTTCTTAGCGGTGAGGGTTCTATGTTATCCCAAGAGCCCATCTATTTCAGTCCGATAGTCACGTATTTTGAAGTCCCGTCATCAAGCTCGATCCTTATCTGCCATGTGCCTGTGGACAGCGATTTAGTCCCAAGGTTGAAAATATACTGATTTGCGGTGCTGTCGTACCTGAACAGGTTGCCAGTTGTGGCGGCGCTGGTCGAGTTGGCTTCCATCTCTGTTCCTGCGATGCCTTCGCTAATCTTGGCGACATAGATCCTTGCCACCGCGCCGGTAACAGGGCTGCCGTTAGCATCCGTGAGCCGGAACTTTACAGGCACGGTGCTTCCCAGCCTGAAAACGCTGCTTCCATCGGCATTGATGGGTTGGAGGATGCCGCCGAAGTTGTAGGCGCGAGACCATCCGCTAATTTGACAGGATAACAGGATTGAGATGCAAAAAATTTATCCTGTCAATCCTGTTAATCCTGTCGATTGGTTGAATTTTAACCCTTAGAGACCATACTTAATTTGAGAAGTCGGAATTATTGGATGGGTTCTGTAGGCACGGAAGATTTATATCTGCGATAATCTTCTCTGTTCATATTACCACCATCTCCTTCACATTTTCATCTACATATATAAGATTGTGGTAAGTGCAGGGTGAAACTAATCATGACATGGAATCTCTTTCTGAGCAGCCAAAGCGCTTCGTTGATTTGTCCAAGGCGTGCAAGAATGAAAAAACGAGGACGATTCGTTTGCGAGAGCTTGAGCGTGCGAATCTCGTTGAGACAATATCAATTAAAGTAGGAAAGAGGAGCTTTGTTCACTATCGTTTGACCGAAAAGGGAGCTTCAATACTGAAAGAAATTGCAAAAATAAACTCAGAAAAGTGATTTTATGTCTCACCATCTGATCATTACAAAATCAAAATAAATATGGATGCGCAGGCAATTAATCTGCGTTTATCTGCGTTCATCTGCGGTTAATGATTTATGGATTGTCATGCGGTGTACTATAAAAAAGAACGGTTTTATTCCTTAACTTCAATTTTGGCTTTCATCAACTGAGGATGAACTCCGCAAACGTACTCGAATGTCCCTGGCCTGCTAAATGTAAGATTGAAAGGATCTCCGGGGTTAAGCACAGCCGAAACGAATGACTGGTCGTTCGAGACTACGGAATGCGCAATTACATCATGATTCACCCACCTGACTGAAGTACCGTTTTTAATCTGCAGCGCAGCCGGACTGAACCTCATTGAATCAATGAAAACCTGGTTCGGGCCTGCTATGGGCGAGACGCCGTACTTGCCTGGAACAAAGAACAGGTCGCGCCGGAAGACAAAGTCCGTATATATGGCAGCCAGGTGGCAGCCGGCGCATGCGGAGGTGTCCTGCGGCGGCACGAGGTAGGTCTTATTCGGGTGATATGCCACATATTCCCATTCGTCATTACGCAGGTTCTGATAGTCCGCGCCAAAACCTATCTCCTTACGCATCACGATAATGCCCTGGAGCTGGTCTCGTACATAGTGACCGTCAGCATCTTTCTGCACGTTGCCCTGTGCGTCCTGCATCAGGCTATAAGCCTCCATCGCCAGGATGCTGCCATAAGGAAATGGCTGACCCGGTTTGATCGAGGATGCATTATCATTGGCGTAAACCACGAACGCCCGTTTATTCTCCGGTATGTCATACATGTAGAATAAACTGAAGCCGGTCTGATAGCCTTCAGGGAAACCCACGCGATCTATCCTGGGCGCGGGTTCCTGCACTGGTGCTGGAGTCGATGTCGCAGGCGGGGAGGTCGGAGCCGGGGTTACCTGCGGCGGCGTACTTACGCAACCAGAAATCACTATGAATAAAACGATAGCAGCAGAAGTTATAAAGTATCCTGTTTTTCCTTTAATCATACATTAACCTCTGATAACGGTATAACTGAGATGATATTTAATCTATTCTAAGGAAGAAGTTAAGGAATATCTCAATAATCTTGATACTCATTCCTGCCCCTATACCACCATCTATTTATATCAAGTAAACTTTAGTGAAATCAAGTAAACTTGATTTAGGAGGATCAAACCTGCATATCTCTGATGGGATTCTGGAGCCGCAGTGGATATTATTCTGGTACGCGGTATCGGCGGTTTTCATCGCGCTCGGTCTGCGGGCGATCAATAAGCGCATCGCATCCGACCCCTCGTACCTTCCACGCATATCGCTTATCGGCGCAGTGGTCTTTGTCATCTCGGTGTGGCACATCCCGGTGCCCGTGACTGGCTCGTCCTCCCACCCAGTCGGCACTCCTCTTGCAGCGATAATAGCAGGTCCTTTTGAGACAGTTGTGATAAGTGCGATCGCTCTCTTCTTCCAGGCGTTCGTGGCGCACGGCGGCTTGACGACCGTCGGCGCGAACACCTTCTCGATGGGGATCGCCGGGGCTTTTGGCGGCTACCTTATCTACAGGCTGCTGAAAAATATTTCTCCTTTATGGTTCTCAGCAGGGATGGCAGGGCTTGCCGGGAGTATCCTCACATACCTGGTGACGGCACTCCAGCTTGCCCTTTCCCTTAACCCGGAAAATGTAACATACTACTGGAAACTATATTCACTCGGCTTCATCCCCACCCAGCTGCCCCTTGCGTTCGCCGAGTTCGCGTTCACTGCCTATGCTGTAAGATACATATCTGAGACAAAACAGGAATTGATCAGCTCAAGCCGGGGCATGGACAGGTTCACAAAAACCGCACTGGTGCTGATGGTAGTGATCGCCTCTGTTATTGCCGCAGGCGCATACACAGGTTATTTAAGCGGTTATGAGATGGCGGGCGTCGACGGCACGGTAGAGGCGGGCGCCGCGCCCTTTGCTGATACTGATAGCATCGGCGCGAGACTGATGGCGCGGTTCGGCGAGCCTATGGGTTTTGCCCTTGTGGGGATAACAGGAGGTCTCGTAACAGGCTACTTCTGGACAGGGCTCTGGAGGAAAAACTGATGCTTGAATGGCTCACCCGCGACCCCCTGAACGGGCTTGTTGTGACTTTCGCTTTTTTCATTTCCCTGATAGCAGGCAGGTATCTGAGAGAGAAAAGGTCGCTGGCTGAGGGTAAAGGCAGAAAAACCGACCCAAGGATCAAGCTCATGGTATCATTTCTCCTCATTATCGCCATAACATCCATGGAGCACTGGTATTTCCCGATCATCATATCGATATTATTCATGGCTGCCGCGATGCGGCTCCATATACTCTGGGATTACAGTAAAAAACTCGCCTTTCCTTTGCTTTTAGCTTCTTTTATCCTGGTGATACAGGGTTTTACCTATGGAGTAAATAGAATCGACCTGGGAATTATCCCTCTCTATATGGATGGGGTTGAATATGGTTTTCTCATTTTCACAAGGATATTTGCTTCAGCCTCTATTCTGGTTCTATTGATAACCACGATATCCGAGAACGAGCTGCTTGAGAGCATGCGCTGGCTCAGGGTCCCGGTGACGGTGATCGATATCTCTTCGTTCATGGTGCGCTACATAAAGACCTTTTCGAATGAGGGGAAAAAGATAAAACTGGCACAGGAATCAAGATGCGGCTTTTCAGGAGGCTTTGCGAATAGAATGAACAATGCCGCCTCGATATGCGGAGCGCTCATCACCCGCGCGTTCGGACGAAGTGACATGGTCTACCGGGCCATGCTCTCGCGCGGCTGGCATCCGGGCTCGCGGCAGTCCCGTATCCCGCCGCTGGGAAGGAGCGATGCGGTGCTAGGGTTGGTATTATCTTCGGGCATAATCGGTCTTGCGGTTTTTGACAGGTTTTTATGAGGCAGCGATGAACGCAATAAAAACTTCCGGACTTGAGCATACCTATGCAGACGGGACGGTGGCACTGTCAGGCGTGGATTTTGAAGCGAATATCGGCGAGAGGGTAGCTGTGCTCGGTCCGAACGGGAGCGGGAAAACGACGCTTTTCTATCATTTCAACGGGCTGATAAAACCGACAGGCGGGGAAATAAAGGTGTTCGGGGAAGATATCAGCGGAAAAAACATAGATACGGTCAGGAGGCGCGTTGGGATTGTTTTCCAGGACCCGGACAGCCAGCTCTTTGCGCCTACGGTGTTCGAGGATATTACCTTCGGTCCAAAAAACCTGGGATTGGCGCACCAGGAGGTCAAGGAAAGGGTATCATACGTGATGCAGCGGTTCGATATCCAGGGACTTGCACGGAAAAACCCGGCGAACCTAAGCGAAGGGCAGAAGAAAAAAGTGGCTATAGCAGGCGTTGTCGCAATGGAGCCTGATGTCCTGGTGCTTGATGAGCCTACATCGGGTCTTGATGCCTTCGGGGTTACTGATACGATGGAAATCCTCGACGAACTGAACGGTGAGGGAAAGACTATCATTCTATCGACACATGATTCCGATTTTGCAGCCTCATGGGCTGACAGCGTGTATATACTCAATAAAGGAAAGGTTATCAGATCAGGGCATCCCAGGCGTATCTTCGCCGACGAGAGACTGGTCTCGGAGGCCGGGTTAAAGCACCCGGTCATCGTCCAGACGTTCCGCGAATTCCGTGCGCGGGGAATCTCAAAAGGCGAGGTGCCGCTCTCTATCCTCGATTTTACGGAGTCTGTTGATATAGAGGTCATGAAAGTAAGGTGTGCGATAGCCGACTGCGATATATCAGCAGGCGGCGGGGTTTTTCTTAAGATGAGGAACGGCATGCTGGTTGCAGGTAAAGCCCCTTCGGGCGTTGCCGGAAAGGCGGTGTTCGGCGGCAGGAAAGGAGAGGATATCGCTGTAAAGGACGTATCTGGAGACCTGCATCAACTGGCAGGCGGGATCACCGTAATCAGGGTCCCAGGCATCATCGAAGGCGGCTCAAGGGCAGCAAATATGGATAAAATGCGCGGCACCCTTAATGGTGATTCCCAGAAGGTCGGGGCGATGGGTACATCTTCAAAGGTACTGGTGAACAGGATGGGGATCAAATGCGATTTCGAATTCGATGTTGTTCAATCAGGCATACTGGCAGCGCTTCGGGGTTTTAACGTGGTCATCTTTGCATCCGGGGGCATGGCTGACAGGGTGATTGAAAAAATAAAAGAGAGAAAGATCAAATATTCAAGTTTTGATCTGTAAATCACTGTTTAAACTTCTTTAACAATCTCCTGTAGAACTCGTTTTCCCTGTACTTGCGCGCAAGCCTCTCCACGATAAGCTCAGGTGTGCTGCGCGCCAGGCAGTTGTACCGCGGGTTCCTGTCCACGACAAGGTTCAGGTTTTCATCCAGTCCCTTTGCCTCTATGCCGTCCACGCGTACATCGCAGGTCGTGTTCTTAAGTATCGATTCCGCAAGGTGGCTCACGAACACTCCCATTCCGTTGTTGTCATCGAGTTCCTCCAGTATGCCTGAGATGATCTTTGCAGATGCGCCTGGCTCTGTGATTGACTCAAGCTCATCCGCAAGAACGATCTTTCTCTTCTCACCAGCTACTGCGGAGAAGTCCTTTATCGTGCTCTCAAACGCCCCGGCATCCATAGTGCCTCTTGATTTGCCAAAATAGAAGAACTCCTCGACCAGACCTAACTCGCACTGCTTTGCCGGCACAGGGAAGCCCATATGAGCCAGGATGATTACCTGCGCCAGGAGGTCAAGCGTTGATGTCTTGCCGCCAGAGTTCACCCCACTCAGCAGTATGACGCGTGCATCTCCGAGCCTGCCGATCCCTGCATTGAAGCGCGAAGCCCCGACCGAGTAATCTATGGGGACCGGAGCCTCAAGGAAAAGGTTTGTGCCTCCTGCAAAACCTACGCCTCCTTTATCATTGACAGCGGGCATGGTAAGATCGAATTCGCGCGCAAAGCGCCCTATGGTATATCCGACGTCGAAATCGAGCACCTCGCGAACAACAGATGAGGCTGTCTCCTTTAATTTTGATAGCTCCCGCGCATTGTCCCTTAAAATGACAAGCTTCCGCGAGGCGATGCTGCGGAGCAGGTGGTTTCGCAGACCATCCGTGCCCCTTGGGTTCACCCTGATGGGGTGTGCTACCTCTTCGCCGAAGAAGTTATTGAGGTACTGGGCTTCAGCCGGGTTCAGGCACAGCTCTCTGGATATTTCGGACAGCGCTTTGGCCACGACTGCATTATACTTCTCCCTTATCTCCTTCTCAAAAATGCTGCTCATGCTCCCGTCCATGGCTGTCAGAAGGTCAAACCCCTTCACTGTTATCGAGCTTTTCTCGATGAGGGAACCAAATTCTGCGTTCGCTCTTTTCTCAATGTCAGATACTGTATCGTTCAACCGCTCATGCATCGATGTGAGCCTGTCGATCTCGCTGTCAAGACCGCTCTTTAGATCTGAGTCCTCCGATATCTTCGAGATGCCAAGAGCCAGCCGCTCTATTTCCGCCTCCTTGATCTTAGCGCAGAAATCCGGGTAGTGTTTCCTTATGCTCCTGAATACTGAGATCGCGGAGCCGATCGACTCAAGGTTCCTGGCAAAGAACGCCAGCTCCTTCTCCGGAGCCACCTGCCAGGTTTCTGCTCTTTTTATGTCCATGAAATCAACATCTATCTCTTCAGGGAAATCTGCCCCTGCAAGGCTGGTACTTAAAAAAACATGAGAGTATCCCCGCGCCACATCCACAGCTTCAGCCGGGTTTTCAACAAGCTGGACCGCGACCGGAAAACTTTTTGCAGCTTCGAATTCTTCCCGGCTGGTCGCTATGATCGCCCTGTCCCTGATAACAGGTATCGCGATATTTGTTTTGATGGGCTTTACACCGGATAAGATACCGGAGATTTCACTGTCATCCAGCCTGCCCGCCATCTCGATAACGCTGCCAATCTCCTTCTGCAGTTTTATTATCCTGTCTTTTTTGCAGGCTGGATACGGAAAATACAAGTGCATTTTGTTTTTCGCATACCCGGTACGGGCAAAACCTGAGATGAGGGCTTTGATGCGCTCGTATATTTCGTAAGCCGCATCTGTCCTCAGGAAATCCCTGATGCCCACGCCTTCGTTTTGCGCGCGCGCCTCAAGCACAAGGGTTATGGCGGATTTTTCTGTCATCCCGTCCATTTCTGCTATCGAGGCGATGTCCCCGCCGAGTATCGAACCAAGCGCCCGTTCCTCGGAGCCGAAGTGCTCGATAAAACGCCTGGCGGTTTTTTCTCCGATCCGCGGGATGTCCCTCAAGCTCTTTATCATCTGAATCCTCTCAGTCTCTCCAATTATTTATATCGTTTGCTGGATATGGAACATCTGTTGGATTCTTATAAGATTTATACATTTTATCATGAACAAAGGCACTAATAGAGAAAATATCAAAGAAGGACTAAGTGTAGGGATTGTTTTAAAGCAGGACCAGAGAAGCGGGAAACTGACCCGGGGTATTGTAAAGAGGATTTTAACCAGCTCTTCATTCCATCCCCATGGAATAAAGGTTGAATTAAAGGATGGCAGGGTTGGAAGAGTTAAGGAGATTTATCAAAAAGCTGCATAATAAGCCTATATCATAAGCAGCCCTTTTTGCCAGTCATTGATCATCCTGACAGCCGCCCTTGTTTCATCCACCTCAGCCTTCTTTCTCAGGAAGTTGCTCTGTCTGCCTATGAGAAGAAGCACATCATAAGGATCCTGTCCCTCTATTGTGACATGATAGAAAGATTCCAGGGCAGTTTTGTTCTCAGCGCACATTTTCTCTATTATCTTCATTGCCACGCCAACGGGGTCCTGCAGGTGTGTTGCATCCTTCACTGCGAGAAGACCCTGTATGCACTCGTCGTTCTCGCCAAAGGGTATCACTCCCGGCGTATCGATGAACATTATGCGCGAACCTGCATCCACAAGCTGGACCCCTTTTGTGTGTCCGGATATCGGGGATGTGCCGGCTTTGTGCTTCCCTGCCACGCCGTTGATCACCGATGACTTGCCTGTGTTGGGATAGCCAAGTGAGCCGACCAGTATATCACGCCCTTTTATGCCTGCGATTTCAAGGATCTTGTGTCTTAACATCGTTGTCCCGAACCTGTTCTTGCTGGACACAAAAACCGTGGGTGCGATTTTCGACAGGCGGGATTTTGTTCTCTCGATTGTTTCCTTTGATACGAGATCGCATTTGTTAAGGACTATTATGAACGGCTTCTTTGAACGCGCTATATCACGCTCCACCTCGCTGTTCCGGGTCTCGTCGGGAAACCTGGCATCTACGACCTCAAGAAGGATATCGGCTTTTTTTATGACCTCCTTTAACATCATCTTGTAGCTTGCCATGCCATGTGCTATGGCGCATGAGGATATAAGGGTGTGTTATGGTATTTGCGCGAGACCTTCAACTTAGACTCCTTTAGGGTCCTTAAAATAATTCCTGAACACTGCGAATGCTTCTATCCATAGCTGCATACTTTTCACCCACATTCCGCGCTTAGAATAGATTATTTTAATATTTTTCCTGATAACGATTTTTGGTAGTATCCTGGTTTCATGGCATCTATAAAAACAATCGCCACAGAGGCGCTGAGGCACAGAGAATTATTTCTAAAAAAGCCTCTCTGTGCCTCTGTGTCTCTGTGGCTTCACAAAAAACTTGCCACTGAGGCACAAAGAACACAAAGCGTAACACCCCTGAGGATAAGAATTCCAGACCATCCTGTTGAGAGACGGATTACACGGGCTGAATGTTTAAGAAAAATCGTATTCCCAACCTGATAAGTACAGCAGCGACAATTTTATATTCAAGATTCGTTTAGTGAGGATTGAATACAAAACGATTAAATAGACCACAAATCTGAGCATGACAGAACCTATTCATTTCGCAATTGAAAAATCTGAAAAATATTTTAAGGCGGTAGTAGAGTCGTCTTTTAACGGGATAGCTGTCACGGATGAAAAGGGCAACTTCGAATATGTTAATGAATCTTTTTTAAAAATGGCTGGCTGGCAGAGAGAAGAACTGGTAGGCAAAAGTTTCATGAAAATAATACCCGGCGATATGCAGGAACTAGCCCTCAAGCTCTGTAATGAGGTCCAGGAAGGGGATAGTAATAATCATGAGATCAAAATAAGAACCAGAAATGGTGAATTAAAATATTTAAACAGTTTCCATAAACTTACAAAAATTAACGGGCAATTGAAAACTGTAAGCATTACAGAGGACTTTACTGAAAAAAAGATATTAGAGCAAAAGCTGGCTGAATCCGAGGCAAGGTACAGGGACCTTTTCGACAATGCACTTGATGCTATTTATGTCCATGATGTTGAGGGCTACTTTACAGAGGTCAATAACGCTGCCCTCGATATACTCGGCTGTACAAGGGAGGACATAATCGGTTCCCACGTATCCAGGTGGCTCAGACCCGAATGCGTTAACCTGACACTTGAGACCATGGATAAGCAGATCAAAGGCTTGCCCGTGGACCAGCCAATGATCCGTGAGATAATCCGTAAGGACGGGAAACCTGTATATGTGGAAATAAAGAGCAGGGAAGTAAAAGATGGCGACAGGGTAATAGGGTTCCACGGGATTGCCAGGGATATAACTGAAAAAATAAAAATGCAGCGAGAGCTGAAAGAATCAGAGGCAAAATACCGGGATCTCTTTGAGAATGCCAGTGATGCGATCTTCATCAGCGATGCCGAGGGCTATATCATCTCAGCGAATAACGCAACAGTCAAAGCATTTGGATGTAACTCAAAGGATGAAGTAATAGGTATTCATTTCTCTGACTGCCTGACACCTGAGTGCGTCCAGGATGCTCTGGATCACAAGAGAAAATACCTCTCAGGAGAACCTGTGGAACAGCCGGTAGTACGTGAGGTTATCTGCAAAAACGGAGAACATAAGTGGGCAGAGATTAGAAGTCAGGTTATAAAAGACGGTGACAGGGCAATAGGACTACACTGCATAGCCAGGGATATAACTGAGAAAATAAAGATGCAGCGAGAGCTAAAAGAATCAGAGGCAAAATACCGGGAACTCTTTGAGAACGCACAGGATGCCATGTACATACTCGATACAGAGGGAAATATTCTGAATATGAACCAGACCGGACTCTGGATACTCGGCTGCACAAAAGAGGAAGTTATTGGCAGTAACATCTCTAAGTGGCTCACGCCGGAGAGTTTAAAAATCGTTCTTGAGCGCCGTAAAAAGTATCTCTCCGGAGAAAAGTTGGATCAGGCGGAGACCATTGAGATTGTGTGCAAGGGCGGTGAACACCGCTGGATTGAGATAAAAACCAGGGATATCAAAAATGGTGGCAGGAGAACAGAGATCCACGGCATAGCCAGGGACATTACTGAAAAAATGAGACTTAAACAGGAGCTGATGAAGTCAAATAAGCAGAAAAAGCTCCTGTGCTATCTGATCGAAGGGACGCGCGGAGGAAAGACCCGTGCATTGATCTTGAAACATCTTGCTGACAGATCTTTTAACGCACATCAATTAGCTAAAGCTATGGATATGGATTATAAAACCATCAGGCACCATCTTGGTGTTTTGATAAAGAATGGGATAATCACAAAAAGTAAAGAAGGATATACCGATCTGTATTTTCTTTCAAAGAATATAGAATCGGATCTAAATGAGCTTAATGGCGAGCTAAAGCAAATAAAAATTAATTAAAAACTATCGAATCTTAATCAAAAAGTCTTTATGTTATTAACCTATGAAAGGGAATTGTTTTTGCAGGAAAGAGATACCACCCCATCCACCAACCTACTTTTTTCCTCTCTTTTCTGCAAAGACTTCTAGTTCTTTAGATATTAAAAGTTTTTTCCCAAACATTGCCCTAACCCGTATGCCTGACCTGAATTGAGCATAAGGGAATAAAAATTCAAATCCGGCGCCGCCTGGCGGGTGCTAACTTTCTTCCAGCCGCCTGACGACCAGCACAGGACCCTCCTTGCCTGTTATGATGACTTTCGTCTTCGGCTCGATCCTCTCTTCGGATTTCGCTATCCAGTACTCGCCCTGGTACCTCACATAGCCCGTTCCCCCAGGCGTTATTTCATCAATGGTCTCAGCAGTATCCCCAATGATCCCCCCAATCGCAGGTTTTTTTGTCCGTATCTCCATCATCTTGTATATCGCAAAAGCAAGGAATATCCCAAGGACGATAGCTGGAGCGAGCAGGCTTATTATCATGGTCGTCTGGAATTCGGGTGAGTACAGCCCTGGATAGCCGACGGGCACGAGCAGTACGCTCCCGAGGACGATACACGCGATGCCTGCTATGCCGATAAGCCCGAAGGACGAGGCGTACAGCTCGAACAGCAGCAGCGCCATTCCGAGCCCTATCAGGAATATGGCCGCTATGTTCACCGAGAATCCCAGCCCTATAAGTCCCAGGCTTATAGAGATCACTCCGAATATCTCAGCGCCGTAGCCCGGACTGGTAAGCCCGAACACGAGCGAATAGATGCCCACGAGCAGCAGCAGTGAGGCTAAGATCGGGTTTGCGAGCAGATCCAGAAGCAAAAGACGCAGCGACGGTGTATAGACCGTATAATCAGCGCCTGATGTATTGAGCACCCTGCCTTTTACCGTCATCCCGTCCACCTCTGTCAGCAGCTCCTCGATGTCCTGCGCGACTATCTCTACCACTTTCGCTTCTTTTGCCTGTTCCGCGTTCAGGTTCAGGTTCTTAGTTATAAATTCTTTCGCCGCAGTTGTGTTCCTTCCGTGCTGCTTTGCCTTGTCCTCGGCAAGAGCAACGACGGCGTTTATGATTTTTTCTTCCCTGACAGGCCTGAGACCCTCTGAGGTTATTTCTACAGGCTGGGCAGAGCCAATTATCGTGTTCGGGCTCATGGCAGCTATGTCCGTGCCGAGAAGGATGAGAGTGCCTGCAGACCAGGCCGTTGCGCCTTTCGGGTACACGTAGCCTATCACAGGTACAGGCGAGCCATCGATGTGCTGGATTATCCTTTTCGTCTCCTCAAGCCCGCCTCCGGGAGTATCCAGCGTTATGATCAGTGCCTGTGCGTCCTCAAGCCTGGCAACTTCAAGCGCCTCGCTGATTATATCATCGCTGGCTGACGTGACAGTATCTTTAAGTTCGACTACAAGCACCTGTGCGCCCGCAATCTGTGAAAATATGAATAAAATTAAAAAAAAAGGCAGGAGCCTCATTTATGTTCAGCCTTCGATTTAGCCTCTGCAAAAGCCCCTGTCAGGCCTGCTATGTTGCTCACGTCGCCTCCGGGCGCGCCTGTTGTGACCACTATAAGGTTCTTTTCCCTTGCTATCTCGGCAAGAGTCTGGAGTTCCCTGAGTTTCATGGCGATTGGTACTTTCTGGTAGAGCTCTGCAGCCTCCATCATCTTCTGGCTTGCCTGGAACTCTCCGTCCGCAAGTATTATCCTTGACCTGCGTTCCCTCTCTGCCTCAGCCTGCTTGGCTATGGCGCGCATCATCGATTCTGGCAGGCTTACGTCGCGTATCGTGACCGCGGTGATCTTTATGCCCCATGGATCTGTCGCCTCGTCCAGTGCCGACTGGAGTTTCTTGTTCAGTTCTTCCCGCTTTGAGAGGAGGTCATCAAGCTCTATCTGCCCCAGGATATCCCTGAGGGTCGTCTGCGCAAGCATGCTTGTCGCTATCCTGTAATTCTCCACTTTGGTTATCGCATTCGATGGATCGGTAGCGCGGTAATAAATGACCGCATCAACGTCCACGCTCACGTTGTCCCGCGTGATGATGGTCTGCTTCGGCACATCGATCGTGATCGTTCTCAAATCCACCTTTACAGTACTGTCTATAATAGGGATTATCAGGAATATCCCCGGGCCTTTCACCCCGAGCAGCCTTCCCATCCTGAAGATCACAACGCGTTCGTACTCTCTCACGACTTTTATCGCCTGCGAGAGAATTATTATTATTAATGTTACTACGATTATTATTGAAAGAACATTTACCATATGCTGCACCCACTTTTTAAATGGGGAAGGTTATATAAATAGTTTGGTCATGTTGTCTACCGAAAACCGTTAATACAATAAACCCCAGAGACTTATCGATAATATGGCTGAGCTTAGTAAAACATATTCTAACCCCGAACTGCTGATCGAGACTGACTGGCTTGCCCTGCACCTTGACGACCCTGATATCAGGATCGTGGATATGCGTCCCAAGGAAGAGTACGACAGGGGACATATTAAAAATGCAGTCCATCTTGACCACATGGATATCACAGGCGATGAAACCGTGAAGAGAGACCTTCCTCCAGATAATACGGCGGATATCCTGGGAAGCCTTGGAATCGATAACGACACGCTGGTAATAGCCTATGATAATGATTCGGGGCACTACGCATCGCGCCTTTTCTGGGTTCTTGAATACTTCGGGCATAAGAAAGCTGCAATTCTGAACGGGGGCTTCGGGAAATGGGTGAAAGAGAAGCGAAAGCTCACCACCGCAGTCCCGAAGATCGAAAAAAAGAAATTCATAACCGGGGCAGACAGGGATAAGATAGCTCTGGCAGGTGAGATAGTAGAAAAGATGTCCGATCCTGATACTGTAATACTGGATGTAAGAACCCCTGATGAATACACAGGCAGGTGGGTCCGTGCCAGGCGGGGAGGTCACATACCCGGGGCTGTCAACTTAGAATGGAAAAAAAGTGTTAAAACAGATCAGACCTTCAAACCTGCCGAAGAACTGTCTGAGATGTTCAACGAGCACGGCGTAACTAAGGAAAAGGAGATCATAACCCACTGCCAGCTTGCAGTCAGGGCGTCCCATACCTACTTTACGCTTCGCCTCCTTGGCTACCCCAAGGTAAGGGTGTACAATGGCTCGTGGGCAGAATGGGGGAATGATCCGGAACTGCCTGTGGAGAAATAAAGGTGTTTATGTAACTCTTTTTATTCCACTAATGCTATCAAACCCTCCATCAAAACTATAAATCTCACCTATGCCCTCTCTTCTCATCACTTCTACCGCCAGACAATCGTTTGGATCTAATGTTATATCTTCCATCAGTTCCACAGCACTTAAATAATCTCCTTTTGTGACATCAACAATCTTTACGTTATCCAAAGAATACAAACCAATCAACAGCGAATGCAAATCGTTCAGATCAAGAGCCCTTTTCAATATATTCGAAATCTCAGACAGATGAACTACTGTTGTTATTACCTCTTCACCTTTGTTTATTTTCTTCAATATCTCTTTTGACTTCTCCTTCATTTCTTTTTGTTTTTCTGTTAACTGGTGCTTTGGCTTGTAGTAAGCATAGATAAAGATATTCGCATCAAGAAACTTCATAGAATCTCCTCTCAAAATCCTCCCAGTCTTCTATATTCATCCCCAGATCAGCGATGTCAAAGAATTTTGTTAGATCTATCTTTTTTTTTGGAACTATTTTCAGATATCCTTTACCCTTGATTATAAATACTTCCTTTGTTTCTTTTAACTCTTCTGCCCTCCAGTCGGATGGTATAACAAGCCGTCCTTGCTCATCCACTTTCTTCAGTTCTATTCCATATTTCAAAATATCACCATAATTTGAAAGAATATTCCATATATTTAAGACTTCTGGTGAATCGGATGCCACCCGTCAATTCTTTGTGTTCTGCAAAACTGGGCACCGAGTTGTTTTCATGGAAGTGTGGGGGGTGAGATGTTGTACAGAAATATATCAAAACAAATGATAAACAGCATGCTAAACCGATGGCTGTAGGCTCTGCACATTAGGTACGGGGTTTGTGACATTATAATTTAAATGGTTTTAGAAAAGCACCTGCGCTTCAACTATATGCTCATCCTCTGACCTTCTCCCCCACCACAACCTCATCCCCGAACCCGAACACATGCAGCGTCCTTTCTCCTCTCAGTCCCTCCTCAAGCCTCTTCCTGGCATCCCAGTATTTTTCAGGCTCGATATCGAAGCGCAGCACTACTTTGCCTGCTTTTTCCGCCCTCAGGATATCTTTCATCTTACGGATATCTTTCCCTGTTATGCCAAGAACCCTGTACGCATCTTTAAAAAACGGCGAGGCGATAAGCTCCGATGACGTAAGAAGAGTGCGCTTCTCGTCTCCTTTGTAAAAGAAAACTTCGCTTCCTGCTTCTCTGATTTTTTGAGCTAATTCATTCAGAAGTTCAGCCTTCACCACTGATGGCTCAGGTTCGTAAATATACTCTCTCAGTGTACAGGTCTTAATTGCAGGCGCATCCGAAGAACAAAGCTGCGCCTCCCCCGGAAGCACGACCGCGCTTCGTTCGCACCGTTTCAGCGTGCCTAAATAGAGGGTAAGCCTGTTCAACTGCCCGTTCAGCGAGAGGTACTCCCGCTCGCAATCAAGCGTTATCCGCTCAGGCGGCATCTGCGGCGGCGCATGGAACGCAAGCTCCTGTGTGATATCCGAGTAGAGCCTCAATATTTCAGTGATGGGCGGCTCAAGGTTCTCAAGCGTCCGTTCCTTCTCGCTCAGGGGGCGCGCCGGGTCCGAGAAGATGATATCCGCATCGCTAACCTTTTCCCTGACACTCCCAGACAGAGCATCACCAGGGATGAACTCCACGTTATTGACTTCGTAGAGTTCGCAGTTCTTTTTTGCATACTCAAGCTTTTCAGGATTCCTCTCGACCGCATACACCTTCCTGCACTCTTTTGCAAAGAAAATGACCTGCCCTCCGATGCCGCAGCCAAGGTCCGCGATTATATCGGTCTTCAATCGCTTCGCTATGTACATTGCGACGATCTCCGGGGTTGCAAGCTTAAGTCCTTCTTTATCCGAGACTATCGGCTTTGTGAATTTAATAGTGCGTTTATCCCGTGTCATTATCTCTGCCCTAACCTTTTATAGATAATAAATAATGCAAATAACAGGGGGGTGATGGAAATTACCGCGGTGATCAAATCACGTTTTACTGATAAGTTCTCCGTTCGGATGTCTTTTACCTTTATTTTATAATCCGTATTCACTTCGGTATCGCCGAGCGGCTTTTCATACGAGCCCCTCTCTAAAAAATGGATACCTGCTCCCACCGTCATAATTACATGATTCTGGTCGGTTTTAGCAAAATTAGCAAGTTTATTTGTCTTGCCAAAAGTGGGATCTACCGGCACCCAGCCGTAATCCGGGAGGTAGAATTCCGCCCATCCGTGAGAAAATCTTTGCAGGAACAGCTCTTCATCCTTTTTAAAATGATGCCCCCAGCCTGAAATCCTCCTTGCCGGTATACCGTTTGCCCGCATTAAGGATACAAAAAGGTTACCTAATTCTGCCGAGCCGCCTTCCCCGACTTTTAAGGTCGTTGCAGCATCGACTTCTCCGGCGATCTGCTGGTAGTTAATGTTCGTTATCACCCATTCATAAGTATTCCAGGCGATATCAGCAGGGTTCTTAGATCTTCTTGCGATCCTGCGCGCTTCATTTTTTATTGCCAGATCATTCACATCGATATACGGGCTTTCAAGAAGATATAGGGTTAGATTCTCATCATGCTCAATACCGTCAGTTTTATTCTTTAGGATGTTAAAATCAACTGATACCAATCTAAGCAACATGTTAAAAGTGAAATTTTTCTCAGACCCGGGTTCTAACCGCTCAACTGTGTAATGTACAAATTCATTTCCCAGCAAATCCTCAGTCCTTCTCTCCGGTCTCTCCGGGATTTCGATTTTTTCAACGTACTGCGCTGGCGAATGATTGACAGGCAGCGCCAGTCTCAGAGGAATATTCAGCGCCGGTGCATTCCCCGTATTTCGGACCGTCACCTCAACCTCAAAATTTATTGTGGTCTCTTCGATTATTTCCATATCCGGTTTCGGTGCAAAAATAATCCATGCAGCGGCGACCAATGTGAATAGAACTAATCCAATAACCACAAAAGTTTCGATTGTTTTATTGCTTATTTCCATCCTCTTTTATCCCATTCCTGGCTCAGTCTTATCCTCTCCTGCAGCGGCTTGAATCTGTTCTCTGGTAATCTTCTTTCTACGAATTCCAGTCTCTTCAGGAGACCTGCCAGGTTAGTATTTTGGATCTCAAGCCCTGGTCTTTTATTTACTTCCAGTATTAAAGGTCCTCTGGTCGTCGGAACGATATCCACTCCCGCATAACCTAATTTGCTTGCTGCCTGCGCCATGCATGCGATCTCAAGATACTTTGACCAGTTCTGGATTTTCATATCCGTCAGAAGCACGTTTGTGTCAGGATGGCGCTCTATTGCCCCGCCATGCCCTCTCCAGTATGGATTTATACCCTTTCCCTCTGCAATAGAAAGTCCCATGCCGATCGCACCTTTGTGAATATTCGCAAGACCTTCAGACTCTTTTGTGGGCAATCTGGTCATTGCCATTACAGGAAACCCCTCGAATACTATTATTCTGACATCAGGAACTCCTCCCCAGTAAAAATCTGATAAAACTGGATCTGTTTTTACTCTTTCTTCGATGATCGCTGTATCGCCCCATTCAGATGAATACTGACCGTCCAGGATCTGGTTTATGTGGTTCTTTAGATCTGTTATACTGTAATCCCGCCCTTTTGCAACATATATTCCCTCAGTATGTTCTTTTCTTTCAACCACAAGAATACCCTCCCCGCCAGACCCACTTGCAGGTTTGATAACAAAACTCTGTTCTTCCTGCATTATTTTTTCCGCATATTTCAGGTCGCTTTTACTCCTGATAATCCCATAGGTTTCAGGAGCAGGGATACCGAGCTGGTGGAGTGATTTTTTCATCTTGTCCTTTGCAACACCGGGAAACAGGTCTATGGAGTTATATCTGAATATATAATCCTGATTACGTCTATTCATACTGAGAATATCGGTACGTGTCGTCCCTCTTTCAAGGATAGGTTTAAATCTGAAAAACTCAAAGAGCCTGAAATCAGCTTTGAGCGCGGTTATCACATTTATTAAAATTATTACCGCCCAGGTTTCAGGATTCAACGCTATAAAAGTAACGAGCGGTTTTGTGGTAATAACAAAATAAGCGATAATCACCACCACAATAGTACCCAGTAATTGTTTTGAGGATTCAACCCAATCGATTTCTTTTACTTTTATTACAAACCTGTCGGCAAGCCATGAAGTAATCAAAACAGGAAAGAACTGTGTGGATTCCAGCAGTTCAAGCCGATATATCTTACCGAGCACGTCTAATATCGTGATTACAATTGCAGTAATAGTGATAACGATGGCAACCCTGTGTGACTCGTCCAGGGCTAAAGGATAGAGTGCAAAAGTTGCCAGCATAGCAAAAATAAAAATATCTATATATAATAACGTCCCCCATACCAATCCTCCGCTTGTCAGTCCCAGTGCGATAATAGTCGGTCCAAAAACCCCGATAGTCCTGATCCCTATAACAGTCCTTAGCATCGCGATAACACTTGCGGCTAAAATGAGCTGAAAAGGGAACGAGGGCATCTCCAGGATCGGTCTTATAAAAGGCAGATTAAAGCGCACCCATATGATCACAGTGATTACTGCGGATGCGAATACCATTAACCGTATCAAGTCTGATTTTTTCATCTGGTTTTTTCATCTAGTTTTTTATCTTCCAGGTATATTAACTTCTCTTCACCTTAAAAACATATATCAAAACAACCAATACAATACCCGCCACGATAATACTTACATCTCTTATCTTTGATGCTACTTCCTTTACTGGTTCTGTGAAGTTCTCAGGGATATTATCTGTTCTATTCTCAGTCTTCGCAGGCGATGTTGCATTTGAGTTATTTATCTCAGGCATAAAAAATGAAGCATTCCTCGCCAGAGCCAGTGTGATCTCACCCCTGTCCTTTGATATTGGGGCGAAGAACCCGGCGATCTCCTCATGGCCGGTACTGCTCCTTGAAACATTTTTCATGCCGCTGATATTGGTCACATTAATCCCCGGCGGCATAGCGATGGTCACAGAAGTATTTACCTCACCGAGGAACCAGATGCTGCTTGCATTAAGGATACTGTCTTTGAACCTGTAGGTTACGCTGTATTTATTCACGATGGCATCAGGAGAATGCATCCGCCCGATGGTATCGGGCGACAGCGTAGAATCCACTTCAAGCATCTGTATACCGCCTGTTCCGTTATCTAACCTGACATCCAGCTCGTTCTCTATCGAGCTTCGAAGTCCCCTGCGCATCTCCCTGTCCGCTTTCAGGAGTTCCCATGCGCTTACAAAACTGTCATTATTTCCAAGCCCCGAGTCTATGCTCATCCTGTACATTACCGCATCAATGCCTCTGAAAGTCTCATTGTAGCTCCAGGTCATATTGTATTCGTTCACAGTAATGTTATTTACCCATATACGCTCAGCCGCACCCGTGCCCGTGATCAGGGCTACCAGAACGAATGCAAAAAGAAGCTTCATTTAGTGATTACCTCGCAGCCGTCCTGCGTGACCATGATCGTATGTTCTGCCTGCGAGATAAGTCCCCCTTTGACTTCCTTCAGTATAGGGTACGGCTGGATGATCCCGGCTTTGACGAGCTGTACCATCGCAAAATCTATATGGTCGCCGAGCCACCTTTTCGCGAACGGCAGGGTCTTGTAATTCTGTATCTTCTGCAGCAGTGTCCTTGCTGACGGGTGGCGCACGGGCTTATCAGATATGAGGTGGTATATCTCAGCGTTCCCCGCATCGTGTATCCTCCCCGCGCCGTTGGTGGCGAACGGTTCGATGGCGACTATATCCCCTTCTTCAAGCACTATCCCATGCGGCATCCTCTTGTTGGGGATGGCAGGAGGGGCGTGCTGGATATACTGCGCAAGACCGTGCCCTGTGAGATTGATTATGGGCTTGCATCCGAAAGATGTTATTGCGTCCTCGATAACTCCCCCGATGTCCGAGGTGTTCACTCCTGCATGGATGAACTCTATTGCGTCAGCCAGCGCCTTCTCAGCAGCTTTAACAAGCTCAGGATTTCCTGAAAGGTCAACGGTGACTGCTGTATCCGCGATGTAGCCGTCGATATGAACCCCAATGTCCAGCTTCACCATATCCTTCCCGAAGACAGCCGTGTCATTAAATGACGGCGTAGAATGAGCAGCCTCGTCGTTCCTGGAAATGTTCACAGGGAAAGCGGGCTCGCCTCCTTTTTCGCGTATCAGGTTCTCGGCAAAATCAGCGACTGAGAGCAAACTTGCTCCCTCAGCTACCTTTTTAACAGCCTCGGCGCGTACTTCGGAGAGGATTTTTCCAGCCTTCCGGTACTTTTCGATAACTTCTTCTGTCTCTCTCATTTCAGCACCAGATTCTTCTCGAACATAGTTAAATTCTTGCATCCGCTCCGCGTCACTACTACTACGTCCTCTATCCTTACGCCGCCTTTATCTTTGTAGTAGAGACCGGGCTCAACCGTGATAACACATCCTGCTTTCAGCTCCCTGCCGCTCTCGCTCAGGTTCGGCCCCTCATGGATGTCCAGCCCCACGCCGTGCCCTGTTGAGTGGATGAAGCCCTCAGTGAACTCACCGCTTTTCCCCCGCGAGGTCTCGTATCCCCTCCCCTCAAGCACATCGCATACGGTATTGTGAACGTCGCTGCCCGTGATGCCTGCTTTTATTTTGCCGATGGCTGCGACCTGCGCATCAAGAACAGCCGAGTACATGTCCTCCAGCTCCTTAGCAGGTATTCCGCGCACCACCGTACGCGTCATGTCAGAATAGTATCTTTCCTTTTTCGAGCGCGGCACCATGTCGATAACGATGGGCTCGTCAGCCAGCAGTTCGCCATCCCCCTGCCAGTGAGGGTCGCTGCTGCCCTTCCCGCATGCAATAATGATGTCCTGCGCCTCGCAGCCCCGGGAGAGAAGGGACATTTCGATGACAGCCCTCACATCCTCAACGCTCAGCGTGTCGTTCTCCCGGTACAGCACCCCGCGTTTGATCGAGGCTTTTTTTATGACGCCGATGCCTTCGGCAAGTGCGCGCTCTCCGGCCCTCTGAGCCTTTTCGATCGCCGCTATCTCGTTTTCGTTCTTTACCTCTCGCATCTCGCGGAATGGGCTTTTTACCGGGATGACATGTAAACCCTCATTCCTCATGCAGTCCGCAAGCTGCACCGGGAAATTATACGGCACAGCTATGCGCTTTGCATCTTCTGAGCGCAGGAACTCGACGAGCATCTCGCAGTAAGCGGCATCTGCGTCCTTGAGCCTCCTGAGCTTTTCCATCAGGCTGTACCTGGATGTGGGCAGCACATCTTTTACTCTTGATTCTTTTCTCGCCCTGCCAAGTTCCATGTCCGAAACAAGGAGCTTCTCACTGCCTGAGCTGAAGTACGCGAAAGAATCGACTGCCAGGAACTTCGTGGCGTAGTACATGTCGGCATTGTGCGCGCTTTCGCTGACCATCAGGTAGGCATCGGCATCGGGAAGGTTCAGTTTCATTTAACCATTCAAAATATCACTGAAGACGATTAAACCTTCGGATCAAGAAGTCATCCGAAAAGTTAAAGCCACAGAGAGCACAGAGATCACAGAGACATATTTAAAAACCTGATCTCGCCACTTCTACAGACAAATTTGTTTCCTTTTACAATTTGACAGTTAAACTTTTAAAATTGTAATTTCGACGAGTATACCTACATCTGGCGATTATATCGCCCAAATTTGATTTCATATCTTAAAATATGTGATCTATCGGATAAACCGACCAGTTGGCTAATTGTATAAACAGATAAATATACATATTGCTCAGCAGCATGTGGCGAACTCAAGTTAAAAACCTCCGTGTTCTCTGTGATCTCTGTGGCTCATTCGGAAATATTGATTGATTTTTCGGATGGGCTCTAAATCGTTGCGTATCTGATTAGCACCATCGCTACCAGCGCAGCGTACGGCACAGCGATGTTATCATGTTTGTTGACCGCGCCAGCCAGCATCCCGAAAAAGCTCCCCACCAGAGCCACGGCGCCTGCGAAATAAAATCCCGCCACAGACGCGGCGATGAAGCCAGATACCGAGCCTTCCCATGACTTATTCTTATTGAAATGGAACCTGTGCTTCCCGTACCTCCTGCCGATCACACCCGCGAAACCGTCACCAGCCGCGAGGATGGCGATGGCGGCAAAGCATATCCGCTCATCAATGAAGAAGGAGAGGGAGAGGAGCGACAGAACCGACAATATATACGACAGAGGCTCTATGGAAAATCCTGTTAGTTCATTGTCTCTATAAAATAAGGAGAGTATATCCCTGCTTATTTTAGGCTTTAAGGCTTCAACGGCGAGATAAACAACAAAGCCCAGCAAGATCAGGGCTATCGTCAGGTTCTTTCCCAGGATGCCATCCCCGGCTAAAACAGGTATCAGGATGCCTGAGATGTGGATAACTTTTCGGAACTGCACGATACTATCTTATTCTATTTTATGTATTAAAACCATTTCCTGATAACATTGCAATAAAATTCGAACAAAAGCATTGAGTGTTTATCTGAGAAATTTATTAGATCCTGAACCATTTTCTAATGGTCTCACTGGCTGCATCATATCCTCCATCTAAGTAGATTGCAGCGATAAGGGCTTCAAGCGTTTCAGCGAGAACCTTTGGTTCCTCATTTGCCTTCTGTTTCTTCTCTCCAACACCCAATTTGATGACATCCCCAACTCCAAGTTTACGGCTGATATCGGCAAGCCCTTCTTCCCTCTCCAGGTTCTTTTTTTTGCCAGTTATATCATCTCTTGTATCGCAGCCTGATTTTATCAGATAATCCACAAGTACGAGCTTCAGGACTGCGTCGCCAAGGGTCCTGTATATTTCCTGGTCCTCACATTCTTTATTTTGCTGTTTTTGCTCGTTAGCATAAGCTTTTCGTGTCAGGGCACGGTCCAGATAATATTTGTTTTTGAAAGTATAGCCAAGAGTTTCCTCAATTGTCATTGTATTCACCCATCTAAACTCAACCTATAATTTATATTGTATATATTAAAGGTTATGCATAGCTTCGAAACTATAAACCAGAACATTTTTATCCCCGCAAACATTGTAGAAAGAGCATGAGAGTCCTATTAGTCGGAGGCGGCGGACGGGAGCACGCCATCGCAGAGGCTATCGCAAGGAGCAAGAGGGAACCTCTGCTTTTTGCAGCCATGAGCAAGAAGAACCCGGGCATAGCGCGCCTGTGCAAAGATTTCCTGCTCGTAAAGGAGACAGATCCCGCAGTTGTTGATTTCGCCGTAAAGAACAGGATAGAGCTTGCCGTCATAGGTCCTGAGGCGCCGCTGGCCTCCGGCATCCCCGACCTCCTGTGGGACGCAGACATCCCTGTAGCGGGCCCGCGGAAGCTTGCAGCACAGATAGAGTTCGATAAAGCCTGGACGCGCAATTTCATGAAAAAATACGGCATAGCGGGCTTACCGCAGTTCAGGGTGTTCAGGAAAGGCGAAGAAGGCAGCGACGAATTCATAGACGAACTCGGTGACGTAGTCGTAAAACCAGCAGGTCTTACGGGCGGGAAAGGAGTCCGCGTCATGGGTGACCATTTTGATCTTGATGGTGCGAAAGCCTATGCCAGGGAAGTGCTGGATAACGACGACATGGTCGTCGAAGAGCGGCTGATCGGCGAGGAGTTCACGGTACAGGCGTTCGTGGACGGCACCACGCTTGCGTTCGCCCCCGCGGTCCAGGACCATAAAAGGGCGTATGAGGGAGATAAGGGGCCGAATACAGGCGGGATGGGCTCTTACAGCGACTCAAAGGATATACTGCCTTTTATGAGAGAATCCGATTATACTGATGCCAGGAGAATTATGACAGAAGCCGTGAGCGCTATCCGGAAAGAGACGGGCGTTCCCTACCAGGGCATCCTCTACGGTCAGTTCATGGCGACAGGAAGCGGTATCTCCGTCATCGAGTTCAATGCGCGCTTTGGCGACCCTGAGGCTATGAACGTGCTTCCGCTTCTTGATAATGATTTCCTCGACGTATGCCAGGGCATCGTGACCGGGACGCTTGGCAGGGTAAAGATCACATTCAAAAAGCAGGCGACCGTATGCAAATATGCTGTTCCTGCGGGCTACCCCGACAACCCTGTGAAGGACTCTCCCGTGGAGATAGGGGATACCGGGGATGCGCTTCTCTTCTACTCCAGCGTGTATGAGAAGGACAATAAGGTATATACGACAGGCTCAAGGGCTCTTGCTGTCCTGGGCGTGGCAGATACCATCAGAGAAGCAGAAAATAAAGCCGAGGACGGTCTTTGCGGTCTGGAGGGCAGCCTCTACAGCAGGCACGATATAGGAACAGAGGCGCTCATCCGGAAAAGGATACGGCACATGGAAGAGTTAAGAAAGAAGAGTTAAGAAAAGAAGAGTTAAGAAAAGAGCGTTAGCTGACGATTGTAATTATTTACTGCGCCGGCCAGATGCCGTAATACGCATTCAACACAAGGATTACCAGTCCTGCTACTACCGATACTGTCACTACGGTCTTGGGGTCTATCGATATAGCAGTCTCCTCAGCATCGTAATATCTCATCAGTCCTGCTGAGGACATCAAACCGCTGCCTTCTTTCTTCTTTGCCATGGGCTTTATCTACGTTTTTATAGCATTTGAATGTATCGCTCCCCTACAGTATTTGTATGAAATTAAAATTGTTTCGTATGATTGCAAACATTTTATATACCATGAATCTCTATTTAATTATTTGGGTGTAAAAATCCATAAAAAATATTTCAATGCCTTCAACGAGTGAACAGACAACGGAAATAAAAAAACATTACCGCTGCATTATGAGAGCTGGGAACAAAACCTTCGGACTGCTTAAACTATTTATTGTACTGCTGGTTCTATCCGGGTATATAAGCTTTGCTTTTGCTTATGAAGCTACGGATCTTCAGTGGGGTCAGGGCGTCTCAAAAAGGCTCATCCGCGGTGAGACTATAACCTATAACGATTATACGGTAAAAGTGATCTCATTCCCTAATGCGGTGGAATCGGACAGGTACACCGGAAGCCCGGTTGAACCGGTCCAGGCGTTCGTGGGTCTGAACGTGTCGCAGAACGGCACTTTCGTCGGTACTGCCGTGCTCGGACTGCAAGATTCCTATATCACGCCGGACGGCGAGCTGAAGGTCGCTGCAACTGGACTGCCTGCAAGTTCTGCGCCCGAATGGCTGCTTGAGAGCTACAGTCCATGGGCAGTAATAGAGCTCAGCCCGCGGGGAAAACCTGCTCTTGATGTAACATTAGACACCGACAAGAACGAGTATTCATCTGCGGATGATACAGAGATCATATCATACGTCACTTTAACGAACAGGGGCTCAGCTGATGCTTTCAGTGTTGATCTGATCATCGACACCCCGCTTCAGGCAAAGACCGGGTTGTTAAAGTACTACTATCCCAAAATCAAGAACGGTGAATCAATAACCGAGACAATCACGTTCACGCTGCCCGTTTCGGCAAAGGATATGGTTTACAGCATTGCGGCAAACGTAAGCGCAAAAGATGTCAAGGACCTGCCGTACTCAATAAAACCCTCAAAGAACATCTCGGTAGTGCTCGATCCTGAATGGAGCATGTCGCTTCGCAAGACCACACTTGAAAAGATATACCTGACGGATTCTTCTCTGGTCTCGCTCACATTAAAGAACAACGGGAAGCTGGACATTAAAAACGTCAGTATTGTGGATTCCGTCCCTAAGGGTTTCAAACTCGTAAGCAACGTCTCTCTGCGCTGGGTCACGGATATACCGGCAGGCGGGGAATGGAATTTCCGCTACCTGGTGGCGCCAGAAGTGCCCAATTCCAGAGGCGTCGTATTCCCTGTAGCAACTGCCGAGTTCAAGGTAAAGAAAGAGTTATACGGCATACGCTCAAACCAGCCGAAGATCATAGTACATGGACCCTTTGTCTCGCTCGAGAAGCGTACCAGCGTCCCTGAGATAAAACCGGGCGATACCGTTGAAGTGACCGTTAATGCAAAGAATACAGGCAGCACTCCAACAAGGATCTTTATTAAAGACCAGCTACCCGAAGGAGCGGCACTTATCAGCGGAACCACCTCGTTCGAGGAGTTCCTGGAAGCTGGTAAAGAAGTGAGCTTCAGTTATACTATCAAAATAGATTTAGAAGGCGTGGTCAATCTTCCGCCTGCCATTGCCCAGTACTTTAAACTCGGCAATAAAGGCGGAAAGATCAGTACTGAAAGCACGGGGGTCCAGATAACGGTCAAACTACCTGAAGAGATCACCCGGACTGCTGAAACACCACTGCCAACGCCGCCCCTGCCCGAAGAAACCCCTGCCCCGATTGCCCCGCCGAACGATACATCACGTCCAGATCCAAACGTACCTGATGCACCGGGTAGCCAGAGGTCGTTAGAGCAGCCTGTTAACGTTGATACTCTCCTGAGCCTCATACTTGGCTGCGACGGTACTCAGAATATCAATCCTTCTGAGACATGCAGGTATTTCGAACAGGACAGGTAGATATATCAAAAAGGCTTGTAAAAGGGCTTATACAAAAAACTTTAAATTAATTCCTGTACTTTAGGTAATGCGGTGATACAATGAAAGTATATATCTGCGAAAAAAGCTGCTGTCCGGCTGTTGAGACAATTGGCGAGGAAGTATTGATAGGCGAGGGAGCGAATACCGTGCGGTTGAAGAAGAGCGAATGGAACAGGCTGGTCGAGAAAATCCAGTCCGGGGAACTTCATCCACTCTGAGAGAAACCTTTTTTACCGATAAGGGGCACGAACACGACCCCCCCTTTCGCTTCTTTTTTTATGCCGTCGGTCTTTGTCACGAGATAGAGCTCCTGGTAATACCTGCCCACGGGGATGACGAGCTTACCCCCGACCTTGAGCTGGCCTGTCAGTGTATCAAGGATATCCGGCGCAGCGCATGCCACGTTGATGCGGTCGTAGGGCGCATACTCAGGAAGCCCCAGAGACCCGTCACCCGTGACAACGGTCACATTTGTAATGCCTGCCTTTTTGAGGTTCTCCCGGGCAAATTCTGCAAGACCCCCTATCACCTCGACAGCATAGACATGACCGCTGCCCGCAAGCACCGCCATCACAGCAGCATGGTAGCCTGAACCGGCCCCCACCTCAAGCACCTTCATGCCGTCCCTGATATCGAGCAGGTCGCACATTATCGCCACCATATGGGGCGCTGATATCGTCTGACCCCATCCTATCTGTAAAGGATAATCCGCATACGCGTACCTCTGTTCGTTCTCTGGCACAAAGAGATGCCTTGGAACGCGCCTCATCGCATCAAGCACGCGTTCGCTTATGCCATGATGCCTTAATTCCTCTATGAGCCCGTCTCTCTCCGCTTCAAACTCCATACCGACTCCCTCTTCTTGATCACGACCCTCTCACCTCTTGATATCTTCTTCGGTACTGCTATTCCTGAATCGGCGTAGATGCGCCTTATATTCTTTGCGGCAACGATACTACCCCTGCGGCTCTTAAAACCCCCATCCCGTATTTTTATCCGAATGATCTTGAATTCCCTGTTATTCACCTTCACTTTTTCACCGACTGTGAACTCGTTATCCCCGGGCACCCGCATCTCTATGGATTCGGTGGTTTGCCTGTGGCTTACGGCTATCTTCACAGTGACCTCGTCTATCGCGCGTGCCCATACTGTTTTAATGTCCTCAGCCGCCGCGCTGTCTACCCTCTTATCCCTGACCTCGATAGAGGTGACCTTCACAGGGTAAGCTTCACCCGTAGCTTCGTCATCTATAAGGAGTTCATCTCCAGTCCATATCGTACCTGAGAGCAATGCTCTCACATGTACTGATCTCTCTCCTTTACTTACTATGACCCTTACGTGTACCTGACGGGGTACGGCAGCATCAGGAGAACATGAAGGGCACTCAGCCTCAACCTTTTCCATATTCCAAGATTAGGATAAGAGTAGATATAAATATCTATTGGGCTCCCCGGCCTGGAACTGGTTCTACTGGTTGCAGTATGCACAGAGGGCATGCATCATGTCGATATAAATAATATAGATGGGTAGGTTTATATTTTTTAAAACTAAATTTCGGTTTCCTATCATAATCATAATACTGAGGAACACCGGCGTCGATGTTTGAACTGATGCCGGCATTCCAGGAAAACGGTGAAATCATATGGTATATACCCACAAAAAATCCGATTTTGAGGTATTAAGCGAGATATCAAGGCTTCTTTTCAGGTACATCTCGCTAAAGATCAATACCCAGCATATCCTTTTCTTCCTTGTCCTTGTGACCTTTGATATTGGCGATGCCATAACAGGCGCGATGATGATGGATGCAAGGGGTATCAGCGCTGAATACAACTTTATCGTGAGACACATATATGTAAACTACGGGCTTGCCGGGCTTATCGCTGCCAAGCTCTGGCTCATAATAATACCTCTGATGGTAGCATCGATAATCAACAAACAGAGCTACTGGATGATCAACGGCATACTTGTCGCCCTCATCTTAGCCGGGATCATGGCTATCCAGGCGAACCTGCAGGCGCTTGCGGGAGTGCCTTTTAACAACCCTTCCGGTATCATCTTCATCTACATTGCAGTGTTAGCCGTTCTCAGTACAGCCGGCAACATGATCGATGAGCATGTAGCAAAAAGCAGGGTCATGAATACCTGACAGCAAATCCTTTGAACTCTTCCTTATATTCCTCAGGTACAACTTCTACGTTCTCAACCTGCGCATACTGAGGTCCCCTCCTGCACCATTCTACCATTTTCTCAACATTTTCCTGCTTTCCTTCAAATACCGCCTCAACCCGTCCATCATCAAGGTTCCTCACCCAGCCTGCAATGCCAAGTTCAAGCGCTTTATCCCTGGTACTTGAGCGAAAGAAAACGGCCTGGACTTTCCCTGAGACAAAGATGTGTGCCCTGATTTTCATTTTCATCCCCTCTATTCAGGTCTTTTCCCAGAAAATCTTTCTGCCCCTTCTTATCCTCCTCAGTTTATCAGCAAGAAGCATATCGTCCAGGATCTCCAGAAGGTCTTTTCTTGGTATTTTAATACCATAACTTCTCTTAAGACCCGCATCGATGTCGCGCAGCGACATCGGTCTGGATAGTATCTTTCCGATGAACTCAAAGAGGTCCTCATACACGGCCCACGGGTATATTATCCATTTCCAGGTATCCTGCTTCTCGCCCCAGTAATCCGGGACGAACATGGAGCCGGTCTTGTAGTGCAGGGCTGCGGTCCTCATCTCTGCCGGAGACAGCCCTTTTATATAATCCCTGATAACGGCATAGGATTCGCCCGTATCCGCGACATCGTCCACTACCAGTATCCTTTTCCCTGAGATATCAAGCTCTTTGGGCAAAGTATACTTTATTCTTGCTTTTCCGCTGGTCGCGGCTATTCCCCAGTGCTCGATCTTAACGGATGCAAGGTCTTTCTGGAGGAAGTAATCGCATACGATGCGTGCAGGCACAAGCCCGCCCCTTGCTATGCCTATGATAATATCAGGCTTGAACCCGGACCCTTTTACTTTACGCGCAAGGTTCTTTGCAAGTCGATGAGCCTCATCCCAGCTTACCATCTGGCATTTAAATGACTCGGCGGGCTTATCCATCGGGGTTAGATAGTCTATCGTAATAGATATTCTTTCCTGTGGAAAGTAGAAAACGGTCGAGTCCAATAAATAAAAAGGTCGGTTTAGAGAAGTCCCGATCTCTGGAGCAACATCAAATCCTCGGTATTCAGTTTTTCGCCGAGCTTGAACTGGTTGTAGACCTCTTCGGCTTCTTTCTTTGTCTTTTCCCTGATGGATTCTTCTTTACTCTCTTTTGTCTTTCTCTTCAATCCGATTATCACTTTATTAAGCTCTCGGATTTCCTTCTGGGATTGTATGAATAACCTGTGCCGTTCATCGGCAGCTTCCTGGGCTTTCACAAATTCCTTATGAGCCTCGTCGGATTCTGCCCGTATCTTATCCGCTTCCTTGAATATCACGATCATCTTATCGTGGTGCTGCTGCGCGGCTTCAGCATACTCTCTGACACTGTTGTGGTATGTTGCAGCCTCGTCGCGTAAGGACTGGGCTTTCTCAAGAAGCGATTTTAACTCGCTTGAGCCCTCAAGCTGCTGTTTTCTGCGCTTGAGATCTTCTGTCAGTCTGGATATGTTATCAACAAGCTCCCGCTCCGAAGTAGGCGTCAGGACCTCGGTCTGCTGTTTGAATTCCAGCCTGTCTATTTCCCTTTTTAATTCCTTCAGGGAAGGGCCGTCGCCGAGATTCAAGTCCTTTCGGATCTTATCGATTTCCGCGTACACCTTGTTAGCCTGTTCGTTCAATTCGTCGCGTTTGAGCTTGGCCTCGCTGACCTTCTGGTTATTCTCGTCACGCAACTTTTTGAGCTGCTGCGCTTCATCGATGAGTTCTTTGGTGCGTTTATTTAACTCGTTTCTATTACCAGCCCATTTACTTGCTTCCAAGTTGAGCTCATTTCTTTTGTTCTTGTATTCTTCCGATTTGTTCTTTAAGTCCGTCTTTCGGTTCGTTAATTCATTAAGCAATCTATATGTCCTCCGTTTCCAACATGCGTTGGGGTTATGCATTCCATAATGCACGGTACATATCCCGGCTTACCCGGGACAGCTATACTCATTCACTGTTTTTATATTTGTGCGATGATTTAGATAGTCCTGTAGTTCAAGTCATCCTTGAATTCTCAAAACAACCTGAAACTGTATTTTGACGTACTCCGAATCACTGCACAACGAGTGAATGATTTCTCCTCATTCTATCACATCCCTTTTAACCTTTTCGGATGGCAAAAATAGTTTAGATGAATTAAAAATAGCTTTATATCTTATTTTATTCCAAGCACGTCAGCCATCTCGTACACACCCGGTCGGGCTCTGCATACCCATTCCGCCGCCCTGACCGCACCTTTGGCGAACGCCTGCCTGCTATGGGCCTGGTGCTTTATCTCTATCCTCTCACCATCGCCTGCGAACAGCACTGTGTGGTCGCCCACGATGTCCCCGCCCCGGATGGCATGGATACCGATCTCCTTGTTGCGCGGCGAAATGCCGTGCCTGCCGTATACAAGGTCCTTCCCGCCAAGTGTCTTTGAGAGAACCTCTGCGGCTTTTACAGCAGTCCCGCTGGGCGCATCCTTCTTCTGGTTGTGATGAGCCTCTATTATTTCGATATCGTAATCTGAAAGGTTCTTTGCCGCCTCGGCCAGCAAGCCCCAGAACACGTTCACGCCTATGGAGAAATTAGGGGATATGACCGCTGCGACGCCACTGCTTTTTATAGCGGTCTCCATCTGCTTGCGCTGCTCGGGGGTAAAACCTGTTGTCCCTATGACAAGGTTGACCTTTTTCCTTGCTGCAGCCATCACATTTTTTACGGCAGCCGGAGCGATGGTGAAGTCTATAAGCACGTCTGGCTTTGATCCCTCCAGGATATTATCAATATCATTTGCATCCCCGACCGGGACATTCAATTTGCCCTGCCTCATCACCTCTCCTACGTCCTTTCCGATATTGGTCATATCGACGGCTGAGACGAGCTTCATATCTTTTGATCTCAGAACGTTCTCGATAACAAGCCCGCCCATTCTCCCGCAGGCTCCGGTCACTGTTACTTTTATCATAATCTGATCACTTCAAGAGGTTCAGGGCAGAAAGAGCGCTTCTCAGCTTTTTCTCGTTCTCCTCGCTCATTGGCCCAAGCGGAAGCCGCAGGTTCCCGGCTGGAAGCCCGATAAGCCCGACCGCTTTCTTTACCGGGATGGGGTTAGTCTCAAGGAACATAGCGCGTATCAGGGGTGCAAGCAAAAGGTGCAGTTCCCTGGATTTCTCCATATCCCCTTTCTTGAACGCCTCCACCATGGAGACCATGAGCTTTGGCGCAACGTTAGCCACAACTGATATCACGCCCGCGCCCCCGATCGCCATGATGGGGAGCGTAAGACCGTCATCTCCTGAGAATACGACAAAATCCTCGTCTTTTGTAAGCTCAAGGATCCTGGTGACCTGGTCAAGGCTTCCACTGGCTTCTTTTACCCCGATGATGTTGCTTATCCTGGCAAGCTCTGCCACTACTTCGGGCTTCAGATTGACCCCGGTGCGCGAAGGGACGTTATACAAAATAATAGGTATATCCACCGATTCCGCGATCGTCTTGAAATGGGCGAGCATGCCGCGGTCGTTGGGTTTGTTGTAGTACGGCGTGATAAGCAACGCGCCGTCTGCTCCCGCATCCTGCGCGAATTTCGTCAGTTCCAGCGCCTCGGTCGTGTTATTGGAACCCGTGCCAGCTATGACCGGGACTGTGGAGCATTCCACGGCGTATTCTATAACCTTCTCATGCTCTTTGATAGAAAGGGTCGCGGCTTCGCCCGTCGTCCCGCAGGGGACTATGCCCGATATCCCGTTCCCGGTCAAAAACCCGATATTCTGCTCAAGCCCTTCCTTATCTACATTATTGTCCTTCGTGAAAGGAGTAATGATTGCCGGCAGAACACCTTCGATCATAACTATCTACTCTATTACTTCTTTCGAATAGCCTTTACCCTGAGCGCACGCACTATGTACCCTGCTACGCGGTTCCTGATAACCTTGCTCTCGATGTTGGTATATCTGGTGACGTTCTCCTTGTTCGCCGTGAAATCGGTAGTAAAAACATCATCATGCTCTTCAAGTAATTGGCCTGCAAGTGATTTGATATAATTAGGTCTAATATTTCCCATGGTCTTTCTCCATTGGCTTCGCATACAACTTTATTATTCATATAGGTTTTGGGAAGGCAACCTGTCACTTTCCTTTCTTCTTCCCCTTTCCCCCGCTTTCCGGCGTCTGCATTTTAACCCTGTCCACATACTCCTTCACTTCGGAAGCGTCAAGTTTCCTGAATTTTCTTGTTGAAAGCTCTACCACTCCTATCTCGATGGTCGATGCATCGAATACTCCCTCTGAGATGCTGCGAAGCGCCTCAATCCCCATGGCTATAGCATCCTCAAGCCTGATATCGCCGGTATACCTTTTCTCAAAGGTTTCCATGGCCTCATTCCTTCCCGAGCCTATGGCAGTGGCTTTATACTCAAGTAATGCCCCGCTCGGGTCGGTCTCGAAGAGACGCGTCCTGCTGTCATCCACCCCTGCAATGAGAAGCGCTGTCCCGAACGGTCTTACGCCTCCTGACTGGGTGTACATGTACTCAAAGTCGCATATCTTCTTGGATAATTCCTCGATCCCTATAGGTTCGTCGTAGGTGGCTCTGTTGACCTGCGCCTCAGTCCTTGCATAGTCTACGAGAACCCTTGCATCGGCGATCAGCCCTGATGTAGCAGCCCCGACATGGTCGTCTATCTGGAATATCTTCTCAACCGATTCAGGTTCAAGGAGCCTGCTCGTAACCCTCTTATCCACCAGTAATGCCACTCCATCGGTGGCTCTCACTCCTGCCGCTGTCGTTCCCCTCTTTACTGCTTCCCGTGCGTACTCTACCTGGAACAGCCTTCCGTCCGGGCTGAATACCGTTATCGCGCTGTCATATCCCATCTGGGTCGGTGGTTGCATCATATCATTCCTGTAATTTTAAAACTTCTGAACTGTATTATTACATTAAGAGTATTACATGGGATATATCAATTTCGTTTATATGGTTTATAGCCAAAAGTTTGATGATTAATCATTAATATAACTATTAATATTGAAAAAAATTATATCAAATAACTATATATAATAGAACGACCGTTACTGAGTACCCAAGATTTTATGGTTGTGGGGTTGTGACAAAAGCCTAGCAGCGGTAGTGAATACAGGGTTCAGGAATAAAGCCTCTGAATTTAATTTAGGGGACCAATTAAAAGGTGAATTAAATGGAATTTAAAGAAATAAATGTACCGGAGGGTATGGTACAGCAAATTGATCATGAAGGGTCGTTTGCTGGCATTACAGTCGCTGCGGGACGTGGAAATTATATCCATCCTCATGTCAGCCTTGATGTGTTATATGAGAATACGCTTGAGGATATAGAGAAGACGCTGGGATCGGTTCCCGGTTTCATGAAGTTTTTCCCCAAAGAAGTACTTGTCCATGGCTGGCCTTCATGGAAGAGTGTTGAGGAGATGGACATGGAAAGAGCGAGATACCTGCTGAGTACAGACGATATGTTAGACGAAATGCTGGGCGAAACCCGGGAGTAGGCTGATCACACATGGATATATTTGAAGTACTGACTGCTATCTCAAAAAGAAAGAAGGAATTCATACATGCTGGTATGGATGAAAATGAAGCCCTGGTCAAGGCAGAATTTCGCGTATCGGAAGATTATCACATTCAATTGCTTGATATCAAAAAAATAAATTAAACGGAGTAAATAATATGGCTAAAAGAACTGAAGAGAGAAAAGAAATAAATGAAGAAAAGAGCAGTATCTCCAAGACACGGGAGGATACCTATACAGAAGTTTCAAAAATGTGGGAGGATTCATACTTAAAGTTATACAAGCCCTGGCTTGAATCAACGGGAGAGCTGTTCGAGAAGGCAGTTGAACTCTCAAACGACGCTGCGCCAGGAAAATATAAGGAATTTTATGATGAATGGATGAAAACCTACCAGAATACATATGGTAAACTTTATGGATTCCCGACCATGGAATCCAGTAAGGAAACATTTGAAAAACTGCTTGTCAGCGCAGAGGAATCGAATAAAATCTACAGGTCGTGGATTGCCGAGCTGGAGGAGAATTCCAGGAAGACCCGCGAGGTTCTCCAGGGCGAACCGGACCCTGTGAAATATAAAAAAGTCTATGATATGTGGATCAAGTCGTATGGAAATATATTCGACGAGCTTCTCGCACTGCCATTCAGGCAGAATATAAAAGAGATCTTTGAGAGCCTCACAGGCGCTCCTGACATCTATTCAGATACCTTTGAGCAGATATCAAAACTATGGAAGGATTCATATGCAAGGCTATACGCGCCGTGGATTGATTCCATGCTGAAGCTTTCTGCAAAATCAACAGAAATCTCCCGGAACGCGAGCCCGGAAGCTTATAAGGAATTCTATACCTTATGGCAGAGTACATACCAGGAGACCTATGGCAGGTTGTTCGATATCCAGTCCATGCGCCCTTCAAAGGAAGCATTAGAGTACTTCGTGCGGAGCGCAAACGTTAATCTTAACCTCTACAAGTCCTGGATAGCAACCCTTGAAAAACTATCACTGAAGGCCCGGGAACTATCAAAACATACCGCTGATCCGGAGGCATATAAAGAATATTATAATCTCTGGACAAAAACGTATGAAAAGGCATTTGACAACTTCTTTGAGAACACGCCCACAGTCAGCCCGTTCAAAGAGATGTTCGAGCCTGTAAAGAGTGCTGCCAAGATATACGCAGACACATTTACCGGCATGTCCAGGGTTTGAGCGAACTCGTATCCTACAGGCGCGGTTTAAGTATGGAAAAATCCAGTTTTGAATCAACCCGGGAATTTTTTGACCTATGGTTGAAGACCTACGAAGCTACCTATGGCAGGATAGTCGAAATGCCTGCCCTGGGTCCAACACGTGAGAAATCCGAAAAATTGATGAAGGATTTCTCTACCTTCGTTAACCTCTCTGCAGCATGGACAGAATCCAATATAAATCTCCAGAATGTATTCATGGAAGCAACTCGCAGGGTGCAGGAAAAGACGGCAGCAGGGATGGAAGGAGAGATCAGTCCTGAGAAATATAAAGATTTTTACAAGATCTGGATCGAGACGTATAGCGAGACCTTCAAGGAATTCTTAAAATCCGGTCACTTTGCTTCGGATACAGGGAAACTCATGTCGTACTTTATGGAGTTCCAAAAATACAACCGTGAAGTGCTTGAAGAGAATTACCTGAAACCAATGAATCTTCCTACGAAGGCAGATATAGATGAGATAAACAAAGAGCTGTATTTTCTTAAGAAGACCGTAAAGGGATTGACCAGCCAGGTCAAAGAGTTATCAGAGATAAAGTGACAGGTTCTTTTTTTGGGAAAGGAGGTCTCATGAACGAGCTTAATTTAATAGAAGATTCTAAGAAATTCAAACAGGGGATGGAACTATTTTTGAACCCCCCTGATTTTTCAGTTGGAACAACACCTTCCGAGATAATCTTTTGCGAAGATAAGATGAAGCTTATCCACTATATCCCGACAGTAGAAAAACCGTACCCGGTTCCAATACTAATAGCGTATGCACTTGTGAACCGTTACTACATCCTGGACCTCCAGCCCGATAAAAGTATTATCAGGAAGCTTCTGGACGAGGGTTTTGATGTATATATCATCGACTGGGGATATCCCTCGGGGGCGGACAGATACCTGACGATCGACGACTATGTGAACGGCTACATGGACAGTGCTGTTGATAAGATCAGGGAGCGGTCCGGACTGGATAAGATCACGCTGCTCGGCGTATGCCAGGGAGGGACTCTCTCTGTTATGTATGCTGCCCTGCACCCTGAAAAGCTAAAGAACCTGATCACTTTAGTGACTCCGGTAAACTTTGATACGGATAAAGGGCTTCTTCACATCTGGGCAAAGAGCCTGGATGTTGACAAGATCGTGGATTACTACGGGATAGTGCCCGGGGATATCCTGAACGCCGGGTTCTTGCTTACAGACCCGTTCCGTCTTATGATCGATAAGTATGTAGGTCTGTTCGAGCGGATCGAATGTGAACGGAACGATACAGCCTGTCAGCTTCGCAATGAAGAAACTGTCAGGAATTTCCTCCGCATGGAGAAATGGATATTCGACAGCCCCGACCAGGCGGGTGAAACCTTCAGGCAGTTCTTCAAAGACTGCTATCAGAAGAACCTGCTTATCAAAAATGCGATGATAGTCGGTGAAGAGAGAGTTAATTTGAAGAATATAACCATGCCTCTGCTTAATATCATGGCAGAATTCGACCACCTCGTTCCTAATGATGCAAGTAAACCCCTGATGGATGCGGTATCAAGTTCGGATAAAGAGACGCTTGTTTTTCCGACCGGGCACATAGGTATATTTGTGGGCTCAAAATCCCAGAAAGAGGTCTGCCCCGGTATTGCCAGGTGGTTGAAGCCGAGGTCTGCCCCGATGGAAGAGAAATCCGGACAGGTCAGGGAAAGCAAGTTTGAACACAAAAGAAAGAATCGCAAATCAGGGGTGAATATAAAATGAGGCTTGAAAATAAGGTTGCAGTTATTACGGGGGGAGGAAGCGGCATTGGTAAAGAGACCGCGCTTCTGTTTGCAAAAGAAGGGGCTAAAGTTATTGTAGCCGATATAAATGAAAAAAGCGGCAGGGAAACCGCAGCAGAGATTGAGAACGCAGGAGGCGGGGGATTCTTTGTTAAATTGGATATATCCGATAACGATCAATCAAGACAGATGGCTGCGGAAGTCCTGGATAAATATGGTAAGATCGACGTGCTGATAAATAATGGAGGTATTATCCAGGATGCCCTAATATTAAAAATGACCGAGGAACAGTGGGACAGGGTTATTGACGTAAATCTTAAAGGTGCTTTTAATTGCATCCAGGCAGTGGTTGGTCCTATGGTAAACCAGGGAAGCGGTGTGATCATCAATGCCTCTTCTATTGTTGGATTGTACGGCAATATCGGTCAGGCAAATTATGCTGCTGCCAAGGCCGGGTTGATCGGCCTGACAAAGACGCTGGCAAAGGAACTCGGGAGAAAAGGGATAAGGGTCAATGCTGTTGCGCCTGGATTTATAATGACCCCCATGACCTCGAACGTACCTGAGAAGATCCTTGAAGTAATGAAAGAAAAAACCCCACTGCGCAGGCTGGGTGAACCCCGAGATGTTGCATACGCATTTTTATATCTTGCTTCAGATGAGGCGAAGTTCGTTAACGGGGCAGTGCTCGGCGTGGATGGTGGGCTGGTAATATAAAGGTGAAAAAATGGATAATGTAGTTATCGTATCTGCCACAAGGACCGCTGTCGGTAAATTCGGGGGAAGTCTTAAGGATTTTAACCCCGGACAGCTTGGTTCCGTGGTACTGAAAGACGCCCGGAGAAGAGCGGGTGTTGAACAAAACGAAGTAGATGAGGTCATTATGGGAAATGTCCTTTCAGCGGGTCATGGTCAGAATGTGGCAAGGCAGGCTGCGATCTGGGCAGGGATCCCGAAGGAGGTTCCTTCATATTGCGTGAACAAAGTATGCGGATCGGGTTTGAAATCCATCGTTCTGGGAGCACAATCCATCATGCTCGGTGATGCTGATGCTGTGCTGGCAGGGGGCGTAGAATCCATGTCAACAGCCCCATATGCACTGAAAAAAAACCGCTGGGGAGCTAAGATGGGAAACGATGAAATCCTGGATTTGATGATACATGACGGGCTATGGGATATTTTCAATAACTATCATATGGGAATAACAGCAGAGAACGTAGCAGAAAAATACGGCATTACACGGGAAGAGCAGGATGAATTCTCTGCAAAAAGCCAGAATAATGCAGAAGCTGCGATCAAGGCCGGAAAGTTCAGGGATGAGATCGTGCCAGTAGAGATCCCCCAGGCAAAAGGTGAACCAATCCTGTTTGATACGGATGAGTTCCCAAGGTTCGGCACAACAAAGGAGACCCTTGCAAAACTAAAACCTGCATTTAAAAAGGACGGGACGGTGACTGCGGGCAACGCCTCCGGTATCAATGACGGGGCCGCCGCTGTTCTTCTGATGTCCGAAGACATGGCAAAAGAGAAGGGTATCGAGCCCCTGGCGACCATCAAAAGCTATGGGTCATGCGGGGTCCCTCCTG
>Ga0209749_1000265_pt1 | contig 80772 bp, 82 predicted proteins | sample EPASupsiteSAE347_FD_187267 | JGI IMG/M metagenome (GOLD analysis project Ga0209749, IMG submission 187267) | Bioremediated contaminated groundwater from EPA Superfund site, New Mexico - Sample SAE3-47 (SPAdes) (version 2) | ecosystem: Environmental > Aquatic > Deep subsurface > Groundwater >... | reverse complement strand
AAATCTCTTCGCCTGTTTCTCGTATAACCTGTTTAATCTCGTCACCGTTCAGAAAGTCCATCCTGTTCAGTAACCGGTTCAGAACAGTTCTCAAAGATGAGGATAAGAAGGGTCAGATCAATCTCGCGGATCCAAATTGACTCGTTGATCGAGACCATCGGTCTTCAAAAGAAAAATGAGGGTATGTAGCTATTCTCGTACGTCCCCAAAGGGACTCTCACGGATTGTTCTCCACAAAAGCATTATCGGGTCATGTCAAACACTGTTATACAGCGGAAAACGGAGACCTCCATGCTCGTCAAGTTTGAAATATATTCTGACGGAAAATTCTGGTGTGCCCGGGGAATCGGGGTAGATCTTTTCACCCAGGGGAAAACCCTTGACGAGCTGATGGCGAACCTCCATGAAGCCGTGGAAGTCCATTTCGATGCGGAGATCCGGAAAGGAGAGAACATCCGTATTCTCTCCATTTCCGAAACCGAGGTCGGTTCTGTTGCACGGGCTTCCGGTTGTTAGCGGAAAAGAACTTCTCAAACTGCTCGATAAACTCGGGTACGTCATTGTCCGGCAGAAAGGAAGTCACGTCCAGATAAAATGCACTACACCTGTTGGGGAGCATGCTATAACGGTTCCTCTCCACGACGAGATCGCGACAGGAACACTGAACGATATTCTCACAAAGATTTCTCTCTGGAACGGGATCCCCCGCGAGGAATTAATCTCAATACTGACCGGCCGGAAGAAAGGACACTGACCGGAATACCTCCTCCCCGTAAAGAGAAAATCCCGGGGAATCTCTTCTCGCTTTTCTTACGGGAGGCCGCACTGATGTGCAGGTTCGCGTGCTCGTCCCTCCGCCCGCTTCACGAAAAAGCCGGTTTTCCCCACCCAAACAGACAATTCCGTGCGGCCAGGCCGAGTGACGAGCTACTCGCCGCTTTCCTCTCAATATTCCACAGAAATCCCCGACTTCCAAATTCCAATTCATTATGAGATTTACTGATTGAGTTAGCCCACGCGGCGGGGGCGGAGCTCGCGGGAACATCCCCTCCCAAAAAAGAGGGTCCCTATTCCCTGCTATACGACAGTCTGGGTAGTATTGATGTCAAGATACCGGCCGCTCTCCCGGGTGTAGTTTGGCCAGGTGACCGGAACCCCCCCATTCGGGTTTCCGGTCTTTGCGAACCGGGTCCAGAGATCCACGACATTGTCACGGACCGACGGGTCCGCAGGGACCGGGGCGCCGAAGAGGAGCATCGCCTCGCTCCCATGGAACGCCCCGTCCGGCTGGCCGGGAATGATATAGCTGTACCGGTACACGTACGTATCCGGGCTGATGTCCCCCATGGAGCCGGCCGCAAACCGCACCGCGTCCGTGAAATCATAGTCAGTCATGATCTGCCCGAGCTGGAGCTGGACCTCCGCGGTCGAATTGGCAGGATACTTTGTAAAGACTGCACCCGCATCGTTCCCGAACCGCTCTTTCAGGAAATCTGCGTACTCCGCTACCGTCATGTTGGCATTCGCACCGAGGGTGCTCCCGTCACCCGCATTGTTCCCGATCATGAGGGGGACCGGGTTTTCACGGTGCAGGAGGAACTGGTTATCCAGGGTATCCGGGAGGATCCATCCGTCGACCGTCGGCTCGAACTCCACCGTGTGGGTGGTCCAGAACCCGGACGGGGGTGATGGAGTCGCATTGATCAGGGCTTCCGGGCTGATATTCCGCATACAGGCAATGGCATCCTGGCCGGAGCACCCGAGACTCTCCGCGTACGTTACGCCGAACTCTTCGGCATCCTCCTTTGAGTGGGTGGCATTGATGATCGCACCGTGCGCCCAGAAGGGGCCGCTCTCGACGATCGCCTGCTGGTAGAGGCCGCGACTTGTCGGGCTTGCAAGGTGGACGAGGACACTTTCCCCGCCCGCCGACTGCCCGAAAATCGTCACCCGGGACGGATTGCCGCCGAACTCATCGATGTTCTCCCGGACCCATTCCAGGGCCGCCTGCTGGTCGAGAATCCCGTAGTTGCCGGAAGCGTTATGGGGCGATTCGTTGTCCAGCCGGGGATGGGCGAGGAACCCGAGGGCGCCAAGCCGGTAATTCGGTATGACAACGACGACGCCTTTCTCCGCAAGGGTGGTCCCGTTATACATGGGAATGGATCCGGCTACCTCCTTGAACCCTCCGCCATAGAAAAAGACCATCACCGGCAGGTTCTCGTCAGCATGCTGTGCCGGGGTCCAGATATTGAGATACAGGCAGTCCTCGCTCATGTTCAGGGGAGCTACCGATCCCGGCTGGGGACAGGCCGCTGCATATTCCTTTGTCTCCTTAACGCCGCTCCATGGCTGCACCGGAGCAGGCGGTCTCCACCGCAAATCTCCGTCGGGGGGAGCCGCGAACGGGATCCCGAGATAGACCCGGACCTGCCCCTGGCTTAACCCCGATACATATCCGGTATCGGTCTTCACAACGGTCGATTCGTTCGCGCTGCCGGAAGATGCTGACTTTCCGGCGCATCCAGCCAGGAACAGGCATCCGGCAAGCACCAGGCAGATGAGCAGGATTCCCCGGATTCTTGTATCGTCGTGCATATGATTTCACCCGTATGGCTTGAAGAAAATCCGGGTCACGGAAAGCCCCGGCCGGAAAAACCAGGTGCCACAGCATCCCGGCCTGCAATCACCAGGTTCTGGGACATTGGGATTATTACGGATTAATGCTGTCGGATCGCAGTAACGGAAAATTCCGGTACGCCTGCCCACCCTGCTCCTGCATGGCGATCCACACCCCGGACTCCTGTCCCCGGGAACCATTCCCTCCGATCATCCGGCCTAGCAGGCCTTCGCCCGTATTCCTTCGCGTTCCAGGTAATGCAGGCCCCAGGTACGCATGGCATCGAAGACCGGGAACAGGCCTTTCCCATAATCCGTCAGGGAATACTCGACACGGGGCGGAACTTCGGGAAACACAACGCGTGAAACGATCTTCAGCTCCTCCAGATCGCGCAGATGCGTGGTGAGGGTCTTTGAGTTCACGTCATGCAGTTTTTTCCGGAGCCCGGAGAACCGGAGCGTACGGTTCCGGAGGTTCCAGATAATGAGGATCTTCCATCTGCTCCCCAGGACCTCGGTACATAATTCCACCGGGCATTTGGAAGGTATTTCTGATTCCGGCATATTATTCCCAATAGTTATTTTTTGGCAACAATGTTACATTTTTCCTTCTGCCAGGTATTTGGGACTACAAGGATAACCGGACGGATGACATTCAGGTGATTTCCATGGAAAAAGACATACCCCAGTGCGTTAAATGTGCCGTCCACCGGTGCGCTGACCGGGAAAAAAACAGGAGCGTTCCGGCATCCTGCCCGACCGGAAAGTACCCGGATCTGGTCAGGGAGACAAAAGAAAAATACAAGCTTCCCGAAAACCAGGCGGTACTCCGGGGATGGCTCGGCCTGATGAAAAAAGTGCTTGATCCGGAAAAACCGAACGAAAAATACTCCTGGACAAGGATTCATGAAATCATCGAATACGCGAACATCCGGGGAATGAAACGGCTGGGCATTGCCACGTGTTATGCCCTGATGCCGGAGGCAAAGCTGCTCTCGGACATTCTGGAGAAGAGCGGCTTTGAGGTGGTTTCCCTGTCCTGTCTCTGCGGGGAGGTAAGCCCGCAGGAGATGGGCCTTCCGGGGGATATATTCTGCAACCCGATCCTGCAGGCGGAGATACTCAACCAAGAGAAAACCGAGCTGAACATCATGGTGGGACTCTGTGTCGGGCACGACATTTTGTTCCTCCGGAACTGCACGGCGGAGACAACCCCGCTCATTGTAAAAGACCGTTCCCTGGGGCATAATCCGGTGGCAGCGTTATACCAGAGCCGGGGGTTCTTCAGCGACCGGTTCGGAAAAAACCAGACCCCGCCCCGGTAACCCGGCCCGGTTTTTCCCGGGCCCCCCGCCATCTTCTTCCGGATTCTTCCCTTCACCGGAAACCCAAAGAAGCGAATCTCCGCGATCCGGGGTATAATCGTATACGGTGTCCAATCCGGATAGTACGGGCCTCCCCCGTACACGGTCCCTATTGCGATCCGAAAGTTTCAGGCGCTTACTTTTTCTCCAGGGATTCAAGTCGTTTCTCGATCCCTGCAAGTTCCTCCCTGATACACCGGAGGGAATTATTCAGGTCTTCCGGATCGATCCCGGCATTCTTCCCGCACGGAGGTGATCTATCTACATAGGCTACTACCCAGTTCCTGAGATCGGAAATTATCAGGAGAAGGACAATAAAACCAATGGCGATAGCGCCCAGGAACCACTGGTAGCTGATGACACTAAAAACAGCGATTATTCCACCAAGAATTACCAGAATGATTTTGTGATTACGCTGCATATTCCAACCGCCCCAACATTTTAAGTTTTCCAGCCTGCGGGCGCCAGGGCCTTCTTCACCTGCTATTCGAACAAGGTGGACCCGTCATCTTTTCGGAACGCCCTCCGGTTACCTCATTTTCTCTGATGAGTCCCAAAAGAATAAAGGGATTCCGGTTTACGCATCTGCACATCCTGGTAGTTCCCGATAGGTTCCGGGGCCATACACGCGGCAGGAAGGAGAACCCATCCCCGGAAAAACCGGAGAACGTCACCACCCATCAGCCTGCAGTTCCCGGTCAGAGCAGGTACACGATCCCCACGGCCAGGAAGAGTATCCCCGAGAGAACCGCTGTCAGTTTCCCGATGGTCCGGACGGCCGGGTATTTCCCGGCACAGCCCAGGGGCACCAGCAGGAAGAGGTACATCGAGGTCCCGCAGAAGAACCCCAGGAAGATCAGGATGCTTCCCGCAACACTTCCTGCCGCTGCTGCCGCACCGATCGCGAGGAGAAACGGCGGGCAGACATTGATCCCGGTCAGGAAACCGAAGAGGACCGGTACCGTCCCGGCCCGGGCAGTGAGAAGCCGGCAGACAGGAAATTCCGGGGAACGCCCGGCAAGGACAAAGACGAGCAGGACGAGCGAGACCGCGATGAGGGCGACCCCTGCGGCTCGGTGGAGGAGCACGCTGTCCACTTGGCTCGCGAGGAATCCAATCGCAAGGCCGACCAGCAGGTACGCACCCAGGCGCCCTGCGGCAAGCTCGCCGAGAATCAGGAGATTGCGGCGGGGGGTCCGGTCCTCGGCCATCATGAACGGCACAAAGACCGGGGCGCAGCTCGCGAGGCAGAAGACCCCGGTCGAGAGCCCGAGCATGATTCCGGCAAGGACGAGATCGATCATGCCCGTCCCGGTTATCCCCGCGATGCTGCCAGCATCCAGATCGCGATGATGACGACCGCAGCAAGATACAGGTACGCAAGGAGGGTCCGGATTTTTTCCCTGTCCATCATGATCCCCTCAGCCCTCCAGCGTCCCGGTCAGGGCGAAGACGATGATCGTCCGCACGAACCCGACAAGGAGCATCGTGCAGAACGCGACCGCGAGCGCAACGAACCAGGGCCGGACCGCTTCCCGGGTCCGTGCAAGATAATAATCAACCGCTCCCTTCGGGCAGGCGTCCATGCACCGCCCGCACTTCATGCACTCGATGGTCGGCTTCGGGACGCCATTCTCCTCCTGCGTGATCGCAAAGATCTCGCAGGCCCGTACGCAGGCGCCGCACCGGATGCATTTATCGGGATCGACCTTCACCCGTAAGGGACTGATCTGGCCGATGATGGCATTCGCAGGCATCAGCGGGCAGATCAGGCTGCAGTACAGCCGTTTCTTCGTGAGGTACGGCCCTGCGACCAGGAAGACAAAGCCGCCGATGACAAAGACGAGCGCAAGGATCCAGGACGCGGTCGTCACGACAACGGGCGGATCGTACAGGATCCGGAGCGGGCAGAGCCACGCACAGTAAAGAGGGAACAAGGCGACGATTCCCACGAGGACCAGGAAAAGCATCAGCGCGTACGGGAAGAGTTTCGCCCACTTCGGCACGGTATCAAGCCGTATCAGGGGTTTTTTTGCAAGCGACGCGAAGAACTGGTCCATCCAGCCGAAGAAGCAGATCCAGCTGCACCAGCCGCGCCCGAAGATCAGGACCATCGCAAACCAGAGAAGGAAGATCGAGACCAGTGCCGATACGGCCGAAGGGAAGATCATCTTCCCGGTGACTGCGAGCGGGACCGCGACGAACGGGATCGCGATCGGGCAGATCGGGGTGGACGCGTTCGAAATGACCGCGGACGAAAGGAGGATGCTTCCCCGGTTCACCGTATGCTCTATCGAGAACGAGACCGTAAACGCAAGGCCCATCGCGATAAAAAGGATGAGCCGGTACCGGTTCACGGTACCGGTGCGGAGGATCGTGTAGGTGACCAGCGAACCGGCAAGCGTGAATACGATTCCGGTCCCGATCCGTACTGCCGACGTGGCCCCGGCGACCGTGAGGAAGATGAGCAGGATACCGGTAAGCGCTGCGGCGGCGATGCAGGTCTTCGCCGGGTACCTGCCTGCTTTCCCGCCGAGGGCGGGTGCCGTGGGGGATGAGGGCGTTTCCATGGGTTACCATCCAAAAGCGGCTTTCTTTACGGGAGCAATGCCCCGCCCGGCATCTCTAAACACAGGAAAAATATCGCCTGCCGGATCACAAAAATCTTTCCGGGCTTCTTGAGGAATTACCGGGTAACAGCACTTCAAGGTGAAAATCCTGAAACGGGAGTCCGAAGAGGTACCTGTAACCTTTGGGGGAATACCCTATCCAATATTTCAAGAAATACCATCGGAAATATTCGGATCTATATTGGTAATCGGCCGAACTATTTCACGGATTAGGATCGGAAGAGTGCCCCCCGGCCCCGCGTTTCAGGAGGCCCGTACCACCATATTCACCAGTGCCTCTGGCAGGCCTCATAATATCGGGGGACAGGTCGTTCGTACGGATATCCGGAACAGGGGCTTATCCACAAAAAGTATTTTAATTTGATATAATATTTTAATTATAAGATATGAGGTCTGCCATGACAACCTATCAAGGATTCCTGTTCGTCAAGCTGCTTGCAATCGGATCAAAGAGCGAAAAACCCGGTTATTTCCTCCAGGCCTATCCAAGAAAGAAAGAGGATTATGTCCTGGTACCTCACAGGAAAAACCCCTATGGCCCGGATCCGGAACTTGAGAAATTCAACGGGAAAAAAGTAAAAATCGAAGGTTCTGAAACCGAGAAGGGAATTGAAATAAAGACCATCGAAAAAATTTCATTCTTTGGATGAGTCTCCATCAGAAAGACCGTCTGTGGCCCGGACCACATACCCCATTCTAAAGAGGCGAAAGGGGATCGCGGACCGATGTCATCGGAATCTCAGAAATGCCTTCAATGCGGGGCCTGCTGTATTGAGCACGCAGGGAACATCTCCGCTACCCGGACAGACATCGAACGGTGGGTTCATACCGGGAGACAGGACATCCTGCGGTTCTTTTTTGCCGGAATGGAAGATGGCTCACGTGTTCCCTGCAGGGATTCCGGCATATTCGCGACCGGGGACCCGGTAAGTATTGATATGATGGATCCGGACACCCAAGAACATTTTTCCGTCTGCCCGTTTCTGCACATGTCCCAAAAATACCGCGCAAGATGTTCCATCCATGACACAAAACCCTCTGTGTGCAGATATTATACCCCTTGGGAATGGGAAGACAGCCGGTTCAACCCTGAAAAATGTCCGCTTGTCATTCGCAAGTCATCCGAGTAACCGGGCCCCAAACGGTTTTACCGGGATCTCACCCCCGTCTTCACAGAAGTCCCCCTCCCCCGGAAAATCCTTCTTCCAAACCTGCCCGAACCCCTCTGCGAATGCAACGGCGACGCCGCTTGGGACGCGGGAGGTTTCCGGTCCAAGGTACCCGGTTCCCTGCTGGCAACGGGCCGGATCAATTCTTCATACCTCTTCGAGGACCGACACCTGCCGCCGCATTTCTGCCGCCATGGCCGGTTTAATAACTCCGTGCAGTGAATCTCCCGTGAGGAACCAGCCATGGAACAAGAAACCAGTGTCACGTTTCCGGCTCTCGGGGAGCCGGCACCGGATTTTGAAGCCGAGACCACCCAGGGCCCGATCAAACTTTCGGCCCTGAAGGGAAAGTGGGTTGTCCTGTTCTCGCACCCTGCTGACTTCACCCCGGTCTGCACGACAGAGTTCATCGCCTTTTCCGAGATTTACGAGGAACTCAAGGCGCTCAACGTCCAGCTGCTCGGCCTCTCGGTCGACAGCATCTCCGCCCACCTCGGATGGATCCGGGCGATAAAGGAGAAACAAGGGATCATGATTCCCTTCCCGATCATCGCGGACCTGACCATGAAGGTCGCAAGGAAGTACGGGATGATCCACCCCGGGCAGTCCTCGACGGCCGCAGTCCGGTGCGTCTTCTTTATCGACGATAAGGGTATCATGCGGGCCATGATCTACTACCCGCTCCAGAACGGCCGCTGGATGCCAGAGATCATCCGCCTCGTGAAAGCGCTCCAGACCACCGACAAGTACAAGGTCTCGACGCCTGCAAACTGGCAGCCGGGCGACAAGGTTGTCGTAGCGCCGCCGAAGACCGCAGCCGAGATGGAGAAGCGGGAGACGGAAGGGTACGAGTGCAAGGACTGGTACCTCTGCTTCAAGAAGGTTTAACGGTAATTTCCTTTTTTCGTTCACGGGGCCGGGTCATCACCGGGCGTTGGGGGGTGACGGATTTTTCCGGCCCTGTTCCGATGAACATCCTTCTGTCGGCACCCGGGAATTCAGTACTGCCGGGATCAGCCGGAATGTTTCGGATTCTCCGGAATACCTGTCGGGGATAACCGGAAGAGTATCCCCGTCAACACACACCGGTACAGAGGACATACGCAGCTGCGCAGGCCGACCCGCAGGTCCGGCCGAAGTCAAGGCAGTCCGTCTTGCACAGGTTGTATTCGTACCTGCAGGCGTCAGGGCAGGAACCCGTACCGCTTTCCTTGTCCGGTGCCCGTACTTCATTCAGCACGGTCACCTGGGGAATGTACCAGCAGAGCCCGGCAACGAACGTCCCAAGCAGGGACAGGCAGAAGAGGAACACTACCAGTCGTGCAACAGGTGATACTTTCGATTCCGGCATCGCCATCAGCCGCAAGTCTCCGTTGCGTGCGGGTACTATATGAACGATCAGTCCGGGGAAAAAAAGGGAAATTACCGGGTTGCAGGGCGACAGCAATCGGAAATTCCCTCACGGCAGTACGGCGCTCTGGTTTAACGCATAGTCTATCGCTGCCTCGGAATGCAGGTAGGTCGTATCAAAGACCGGGACACTCACGTCATCCTGGCGGGCCGGGCAGTCACGCACCCGGACGCCAGAAGAACTGCGAACAACAGGACGAGGACGATACCTTTCCGGAGGCGGATTTCTTGGATCTATTCTATAGGTATTACAATATTCTGCTGTTACGATTCTGATATACCGCTGATCTGGCTGGTGCAGCAGAAGATACGTCTTCTCGTCCGATCATCTACAGATCCCTTCCTCATGGTTCCGGGCCACACGAAGATATATAATGTCAACTACCAAATGTTGACATGTGTTTCCGCCCGCTGGCAGGAGAGGGCATGCATTCCGGGCCCTGAACCAGAGCCGCATTCCCGGGATCTCACTGCAGCACAGGCCGGATTATTTCCGGGGATCTCTTTCATGGTGACTATTGACAGGAACGAAAACGGCAGCGACACGGTCCTGCACGTTCAGAACCTTACCAAAACGTTTGACAGAAAAACCGTCCTCGACACTATCACGTTCGATGTCCGGCGGGGCGAAGTCTTCGGCCTCCTTGGCCCGAACGGCGCGGGAAAGACCACGCTCATCCGGACCATCCTCGATATTTTCCGGCCCGACACCGGGGAGATCGCCCTTTTCGGCAGGGAGTTCTCAGACGACATCAAGGATGCTATCGGGTACCTGCCGGAGGAAGGGAGCCTTGACAAAGAGATCCTGGTTTCAGAGTGCATCCGGTATTTTGCCGAACTCAAACGCGTGGACGCAATCGAGAAGAAAATGGACGAATGGCTGGAAAAACTGGACCTCTTGGAGTACAGGAACCGGAAGATCCAGGACCTGAGCAAGGGAATGCACCGCAGGCTCCAGTTCATCCTCTCCGTGATCCACGAGCCCGACATCCTCATCCTGGATGAGCCGTTCTCGGGGCTCGACCCCCTCAATATCAGAACGCTCAAGGATATTCTCCTCGATCTGAGCGGGAAGGGCACGACGCTCATCATGAGCACGCACCAGATGGACGAAGTGGAGCGGATGTGCGACCGGATCCTCATGCTGAATTCCGGAAAAAACGTGCTGTACGGCAGGCTCGACGACATCCGGAAAGAGTTCGGGCTCTCCATCGAGGTCCACTACGAAGGAACGCTCCCGCATCTCGATACCGTCACCGGCATCAACGATTCCGGCAACTATGCGGAACTGGTCGTGGAAGAAGATACCGATACCCAGGCCCTTCTCAAAACGCTCGCAGAGAACGTGAAGATCCGGAAGTTCGAGATAAAACAGCGTTCCATGAACGAGATATTCATCGAGGTGTGCAGGAAATGACCGCAAAATCCCTCGTTGTCGCAAAATTCGAGTTCACAAAAACCGTCCGTCGCAAAGGGTTCATCCTCGGGACGCTCGGGCTCCCGCTCCTGCTCCTCCTGGTCGTCGGCCTGGTGCTCTATTCCGGTGCAGGCTTCAGCACAGGCTCCGGAAACCAGACCGTCGGGTACGTGGACGGCGCCGGGTTCGTGCAGGCAGCACCCGGCTATATCCCGTACCCGGACCAGGAGGCCGGAAAAGCTGCCCTCCTGGGAGAACATGTCAGGAGCCTTCTCGTCATCCCTCCGGACTACCTTGAGACCGGAAAACTCACGATCTACACCCGGGATGGTTCCCTTCTCGGATCGACCGGTTCCCGGAAATCTGTCCAGGAATTCGTGGCCGGAAACCTCCTGCGGTACGAGAACGTTTCCGACAGGATCGCGGAGAAGATCCTTGAACCGGAAAACCCGGAGGTCGTTGTCCTCGACGCGGCAGGAAACCCCAAGGGAGACGAGGCGCTTGCAGGATTCGTCCTGCCGTTTGCCATCACGCTGGTCCTTGCGCTCGGCATCCTCACGTCATCGGGATACCTGATGCAGGGGATCGGGGAGGAGAAAGAGAGCCGGAGGGGCGAGTTCCTGCTCTCGCACTGCTCTGCCGAACAGCTGCTGGCAGGAAAGATCCTCGGCTACGGTGCGGTCAGCCTTCTCCAGATTGGCGTGTGGGTGGCAATCGGTCTCGCGGTGATCGCGGCCGGCCCCTTTGCGGCCCTCTTCACTGGAATGCAGGTGACCTGGCTTCTCTGTGCCGCCGTTCTCTACCTCATCCTAGGGTACTTCCTCTTTGCGGTCTCCATTGCCTGCGCCGCCTCCCTTGCAACGTCCGTCCGGGAAGCCCAGCAGGTATCCGCGATCTTCACGATGTTCGCGGTCTTTCCCCTGGTCTTCCTCCAGCTCCTGATCCATGACCCGGATTCCCTCCTGATGCAGGCCCTGACGTATTTCCCGTACACCGCACCCTTCATCGCGATGCTCAGGCTCACGCTCGTGAGTGTCCCCCCGTACGAGATCGCGGTGAGCATGGCAATCCTTGTACTCACCATCGTCGTCCTGACCCGGCTCGCTGCACGGATTTTCCGGATGGGCATGCTGAAGTACGGGAAACGGGCGACGCTGCGCGATGTCGTGGGATTCCTGAAAGAAAAATAATTTTTTTCGGGCGTTGGCATACGGACCGGGAAGCCTGCAGCAGATTGATCCGGATGGACATCCCATCCGTAAGGTGCCTTTTCCCGTAACGGGGAATGCAGTCCCGGGCAGGTTCATGCGATATACGTCGGCCACTTCACCATCTTGTCCCTGAGGTCCAGTGTCTTCCCATCGAGCGTGAACGTACCGTTCCCGTTGTGGTGGATGAGCCGGCGTTCCCTGCGATCCGGATCGATCCAGGCCCCGACAACTTCGAGGATAAGGAGGTTATAGGTCCCGAGTATGCTGTCGTCTTTCACCCGGCACTCGAGGTTTGCCAGGCACTCGGCAATAAGCGGCGGCTGCACCCGGCCTGCGGGCACCGGTGTCAGGCCGAACGATTCGAACTTGTCGAGATCCGCGCCGGAACAGTTGCCGATTTCGACGGCTTTCTCTGCGAGGTCAGCGGCGGGAACGGCTATCACGCACTCCCCGGTCTCGCGCAGCGCCCGGAAACTGTAATCCCAGGGCCCGATGCTGCAGCCGATCAGGGGCGGAGCCGCATCCTGCACCACCATGTGGTAACTCATGGTCATGATATTGGGCCGTTCCCCGTGTCGTACCGTAGTCACGAGAACAACCGGGCCCGGTTCGATGAGCCGGTAGACCCGGGACAGGGGAAGTTCTTCCATCATGATCGGAATTCTTCCCGTTTTCCTATATCCCACTTGGTATTCCGGAAGAAGGCCGGATCCGTCCGGGCTTCGGCCGGGAAGCGTGGTACCGGTGGACCGGGATATCCGGTGAACAATATCCGGCTTTTCGGGCGATGTGTAGATGATCTGTCCATAAAACGTAAATATTTCCGGAAAATACCCAATGCAACTGCACGCCCGCAGTCCCTCCGGATGAGATCCTCCCGTAACCAGGAAACTATTGCACCTGGATCTTTCGAACGGGGACTGTTTTCCGGGAGCAGGAATATCGGGATACCATGAGACCGGCGATCTGGATAGCACTTCTGATAATTCTTGCCTACGCTCTCGTGGCCCTCGGGATCCTGGCAGTTCACTATTACCCGGGAAATACTCCGCAGGCTGCTGCCCCTGTACCGTATTCAGGTAACCATTCCGACAGACCGGTGCTCGCAACGCAGGTTCCGGTCTCCCCGGAGACCGCGCCGGTCTATGCGTTGACCGGAGAATCTGCTTTTTTTATCACCTGGCCGAACATCTCTGCGATCAAAACAACCGTCCCCACCGAAGAGGAAGCCCCGGCCCTTGCCGAAAAAGCGCTGGAGCCGTACGGCGGCCTGCCCGGTGATGCAGTCCTCATGCGCACTGACCGGATCGCCATAAAAAAGTACAACACCAAAACAGGAACCATCGAAGCGGAGTACCCGCGATACACCGAGGTCAGGTACGGCCAGGAGATCGCAGGGCACCCGGTAGTCGGCCCGGGCGCCGGAATCCGCGTGGATCTCGGGGAGAACGGCGAACTTCTCCAAGTGGACAAAGTATGGCGTTCCCTTACGTACAGCGGGGAGATCCCGATCATTTCCGTGGAAGAGGCATTCGAAAAACTCAAAAAACGCGAACTGATCCGGGTCCCCCAGTGCTGCATCGACAGTCTGGTGGTATCGGATATCAGGCTCGGGTATTATGCGGAAGATCGGGACAGCGGCCAGGAATACTACACGCCGGTCTGGATATTCTACGGGTCAATCCACCCGGAGATCGATCCGGTGCTCCATCCGTTCATCGTGGACGCACGCAGGACCCCGTAACGGGTACCTTCTGAGTGTCCGGCTGGTGCAAGTCGGGGAGCAAAGGACGCCCAGGTCCGTTCCGGAATTCCCGGGCCTGCCTCCCCGTGCAGCGGGGCCCGCTCACCCCAGCTCTTCGACAGCCTTTGCAGCGGCAGGAGAAAGCCGGTACCGGACGCTCCTCCCTTCCCGTTCGGCAGTAACGACCTGCGCCTCACGGAGCCTGCGCATGTGCCACGAAACCGTGGAGCCGGTGACCTGCATGATCCGTGCGATATCCTCCCGGGTCGCATCCGGCAGGCGGGCGAGGACCCTGCAGATCGGGAGCCCGGCCCGGTTCCTGAGCAGGGTGATCGCATCCATCTCGGGAACGGAGAATGTACCCGAGTTCTGGAAGAGATAGGTCCTGCGATGCACGGAAAAGGAGACGATAAGCCGCTCGCGGCAGAGGATTCCCAGGTGATAGTGCAGGGTCCCGCGGTTCACCGGAAAACTGCGCATTATCTCGGCGAAGCCGGACCCCGGGTTCGCGGCAATGTACCGGTAGATCCGTGCTCTCCAGTCGTTCTCAAGGACCGCTCTCTTCCGGACCCTCCGGAAATTCAGGGAGAGAAAACCCGTGCAGGAAAGAAGGATCTCGAAGGGCACGAGGCAGAACGGCAGGAAAAGTGCAATGAACGCGAGGAGGAGCGTCACCGGCGGGACCTGCCATGCTTCCACCGGGACCGGAAGTTTCGCTTCGCCGTCCAGGGGGGAACCCGACCAGGATGCGACGGAATACGGGTACATATACGCCGACCCGGTGCCGGTGATGAGGAGGAGGAATACGGCTGCCGCCAGAACCAGGACCGGGATCCGGCTGCAGGCATTCAGTTTCCCGGTATCCATAGCTATTGCCTGAAGAGAAGAGCGGTCCGATATGTTAAATAAGTTTTGTGAGAACACTCAACCTGTTGATGATACCGGTTTTCCGGTTGAGTCCTCTCACAGAGATCGCTTATAGGCACCTTTCCTACGGTCACTCTGAAATGAGAATCATAACGGTCGTGTGAAGGATGAAACCCAGTGCAAAAGTTTTGGTATCGCTCCTGGTCCTTGCGGGAGCGATAGTTCTCTCTGCCGGCCCGGCATCTGCGGAGGGCACGATAGCAATTAATCCGGTCACCGGTACCGTACCAACCGGATCGATCATCGAAATTACCGGAACCACAACGTTTCCCGCGGGAACGAACCTGCAGTACGAATTCTCGCGGGAGACCGCAGGAACCGGCGGGGCACGGTATGGCGAATATTCCGGTGCAACGGGAATCGTTTCGGCTGAGGGGGACGGCGGCAGCCGGACCTGGACAGTCCCGGTCAGTACCACCGGCTATTCCCCCGGGAACTATACCTTCCGGATCGGAAAAGAGGGGGAGAAGGCTACAGTCTCTCTCATAATTCCGCTCGTTCAGGGAGCAGCGTCCCCCACACCATCTGCCACGCAGGCGGATACGGACGCCCTGTTCAAAGCTCCGGTCTATGTCTCGCCCCAGGGAACATTTACCGTCCGGACGGTTCCGGATCTCAATGCCCGACGCAGCATTCTCGCAAAGGGAGCCCCCCTGGAACTGACCGTTACAACGTCTTCCGGAAACCGTATCGGCATCTGGACCACGAGCGCATCTCCCAGGACGGCGTACACCCGTTTCCAGCCGGTTTCCGCGGACGGGTCGGGGAACGCGGAATACTCCCTGATCAATACCACCGGCATGAATTCGGGCCAGTACTTCCTGTACGTGGTGGACGGGGGAACGGGTCTTGCATACCTGCCCGACACAAACGATCCGTCCGCGTATCTTTCACCGGATACACTGGAAGCCGGGCTGAACGCCCACGAGCAGCAGAACCCGTACCAGAAATTCATGATCCTGCTTGAGGAACCGACCATCACGATAACGGATCTGCCGGAAGCCGCTACCGGAACTTCCGTGGAGCTGGAAGGGACGACCAACCTGAATTCCGAAACTTTCCTTGATCTCGCGGTTTTCCCACCGGAGATCGATCGCATGAAGCAGCCGGTATCCTCCGTTTCCAGAGGCGTTATTGTTGCAGACGAGTCGGGCGGATACCGGGGAACATGGCATGCGACCATCGATACGTCCGGTCTTGCGCCCGGGGAATATATCGTGAAAGTGCGGAACGGCACGGTTGAAGCTGCCGGGTTGCTGGTCCTTTACGACAAACTCTACGATGCAAACGGATCTCCCGGAGCAAGCCTTGCCGTAGCGACGTATGATGTCGATCCCGCTACCCGGGAGGTCGTTACCGGTACTCCCGCACGGGCGGCAGGATCCCGGGTCCATCCCGCGATACCGTTCCTGTTCTGCCTCGCAGTTCTGGCAGGTGCCGGGGCGGCCGGCTCCCGCAGGAAACGATGAGAGGTTGCATGAAAGCAGGAATACCTGTTGCAGGGCTTATTCTTCTCCTTCTTTCCTGCACGGTACAGGGTGCTCTCGCGGAGTCGTTCGATGCCTACCTGATAGCAAGAAGCGACTCGGAGAAGTACAATGCGATTGCATCCGATAACGGGAATGTTGCATGGGTCGAGTACGGGGCGGGGGCCGGCTCCGGACAGTACGCACGGTCTATCTACCGGTACAACATTTCCAGCGGCAGGAAAGAACCCGTGATCCGGGATACCTCGTGGAAGCGCGATCTCGCATTCTCCGGGGACCGGTACGTGTGGAGCGACGGCAGGGGGATCTTCCTGTACGACGATGCACGGAACAAGCTGGCATTTTTCCATTCCGCGAGCGGGCAGTATTCCCCCTGCATCGACGGCAGCACGATTGTCTGGGCGGAAGCGGACGGACAGAACTACTCGCTCGTGATGTATGATGCGATCTCGGGTTCGCACCGCACCGTGGTAACGTCAGGGAACTACCTGGGCAGTCCTGCGATCTCCGGTGACCGGGTCGTGTACCTCGAAGCGGGAACGGTAGGTGATCGGCTCCTCCTCCTGAACCTCACGACCGGGGAAACGAAGGTCCTCTGCGATGAACCGGGTTCGCGTTCGATGCCTGCAATCGACGGGGACCGGGTCGTCTGGGCCGATGCACGCAACGGGCCGTACCAGGTATACCTCTTTGATCTGCGGACCGGGGAGTCAGGACCGGTGGATCCATCCGGTTCGTTCCAGATGTACCCGGATGTATCGGGCGATCTTGTTGTCTGGGAGGATTACCGGGCATCGGCGAACGGTTCCCCGGGCTCCTTTGAACGGGGAGGCGGTGACATCCGGCTCCATGACATGAGCAGGAACCTGACGGAAATCGTGGCTGCGGGTTCCTTTCCCCTGGAGTTCCCGAGGGTTTCCGGGGAGTATGTCGTCTGGTCTGACGGGCGCAACGATGCGCACGATATCTTCCTGTACCGGTATTCCGGGAACCGCACCCGCACGATATCCGGATCCGCAGAGGGCCCCGGGTATTCTGCCGGCCCGACGCCGTTTCCCACCCCGGACACCAGGGTCCGGTATTACAGCACGCTCTCAGACGGGGAAATGGAATGGTACTCCCTCGATCCACCGGCGGGAGAGGAGAACGTCTCTTTTGAACTCAGGTGGAGCGACCCCGCCGCGTCGCTCTCCCTGACCGTGGTGAGCCCGGGAGGATCGGCCTGGCATTTCACGGATGCCGACGATTCCCGGAATGACCGGGGCATCAGGATGACCATTTCCGGGACTGCGATGGGCCATCTCGAACCGGGTACCTGGACGGTCGCGGTTGCCGGGGACTCTGCCGAAGATTCCGTACCGTACGACCTGTGCTGGTACTGAGGAAGACGGACGACCCGAAAATTTTCCGGGTTGAGCCTGCGTCTTTTGTCCGGACACCCTACCCGGAACCCGCACTGCCGCATCGCGAAGTCATGGGAGAATCATCCGGCCGGAACCACGTGCACGACACACTGGTCGTTGGTGCCGAGCCCGTCCGCTTCAATCAGGATGGGGTAATCGCCTGGCAGGAGGTCAGGATCGGTCTTCACGGTGATAACCGAAGGATAATACCCGAAACTCCGGGCCGTGTAATTGTTCGGCGAGATCGAGACCTGCATCCCGGCCGGGAACGGTTTCTTCTCTTCCCGTGGCATCGGCATCATGTTGAGATCTCCTGAAACCAGCGAGAGGTTGTACTGCACGAACCCCGTTCCTCCGATACCGGATGCGAAGAGATAGGTTGCCGTGCCGGTGCCGCCCGCAGGTACCGATATCTCCCGTCCCGAATCGGCGAGGGAAGCGTGCCCGCGGTAAAAACCGCTGACTCCCGGGACACTTGCATCCCCGGCATACACAAGGACCCAGTCACCCGCGATCATCTGCTGCCCGTCGGAAGACCTGACTTCCAGATAATACGGGAAAAGGCGGAGCGTATCGTCGTACCTGTCCGATGTGAGGTTGACCCGTACCTCAGTGGTGTACGTATGGTCCGGCAGGACCGCGAAGGTATCCGGCGTGACGGAGACTTGGATATCCGCATAGGGTGGGACCGCTTCGGCTGACCGGACTTCCTTTACGGGATAGATCCGGATCTCAACGGTTGCAGGCGTCAGGTTCCTGGTAAAGAGCGTGTAATTGGCAAAACCATCCGGATCACCGGAAGAGACCCAGACGCGGCCGTATTCAAACCCACCCACCGGCAGAGTAAGAAGCGCCGGGGTATCGTTCAGGTCTTTTCCGAGCCGGTCCGGAGCCAAGGGCGTCCATTGTTCTGCGGGCCGGGTCCCGTTAGCAGGTTGCCCGGGAGTACCGGCCCCCGATGGCAGATCTGCCGGTAGCGGACGAACCGCGACGGCCCCGGCCGGGGGGGTTGTAACCTTCGGGGAATGGATGAGCGCGTCTCCAATGAGAGCAATGGCACCAATACCAGCGAAAGCACAGAGAATTGCACATGCGATAAAGACAACGAGACGGCCGTTCGGCCTTTTCCTGTACAGGTTATACAGGAATGCAAGGGCGGCGGCGGCGATTCCTGCACAGACAAAAAGGGTGCAGATACCAAAGCGTCCAAACAGGATCACACTGATTCCTGACAGGAAGAGAAAGGAAAAAACGGAAACCGCGGTAAGCCTTTCGTACCAGCTGCCATTTTCCTGTGAGTTCATCATTCGTTGACCACCTCATACGATGAAGATCTTCTCATCCGGTGTGCAAAGGGATGAGCAGGTACCACGTCCCTCATCTCCCGTATCAGGGATCACGATGGGATCACCCGGACCGTAAAGGGAGCATATTCGCTTCCTCCCGTGGGCGTCCTGAGGACTGCGCTGAAGCAGTAGTCCCCGGGCTCAACGGATGGATCCACCGTAAACGACATCTCGAGCAGGTAACTCGCAAAACTCCGCACCGTGAATGTTTCCGGGGAGATCGTTGCATGGATGCCTTCCGGCCACGGGGGGCGTTCATCATCCCTCAGCGGACCGTGATCGACCGTGCAGGGAGAGGTGACGAGCCGGAGGGAGGCATTTCCGGTGGCGCGTTCCCCGGTCCGCACCGCAAACCGGGTACTCCCGGATTCTCCCTGGCGGACGACGAGAACCTGCTGGCAGTACCCGCCGCCCCCGGTATAGAAATGCGAGAGGCCCGAGCCGCTCATCGTCGAGCCGTCATCCACGGCAAGCCGGACCCAGTCGTCCGTGAGCGCGTCCGGCACTCCCTCCACATCCGCATGGATATGGATCCAGAAATTCTCCTTAAGGACGGTTCCGGGTTTCACGTGGACGGTTACTGTTGAGGTATATACCCGGCCCGGTTCCGCGGCAAACCGGTCGGGTTCGATGATGACAGAGAGGGGCTCTGGAACAGGCAGGGGATCTGTCGCGTAGAGGCCGGCAACATGGGATACGGTATAGGTCACGGTGCCCGGGTCCATCGACCGTGCGTAGAAGGTATAGTTGATTGACCGGTGCGGGTCGGGATCGATCGTCCGGCCGCCGGTAACGTAAGTATGGAGCGGGATCCGGAGACTGTTCCCGTTGAATCCCCCGGCGGGCTTACTCAGCAGGGCGCCTGTGCAGTCCGGGCAGCCCGGTGCAAGCGCTGCCGGGAGTTTATCCGGGTTGAAATTATTCACATCGGATATCCCGGAATCATACCCGCATTGCACCTCAGAACCCTGCGGCGGGATGAACACAAAACGATCCTCCGGAATTCCGGTGTTTACCTCTATTTTGTCATAGCGGATGTTGTTGTTCACCGTGTCTGACGGGTAGTACGTGGTGATGTTCCAGGCGAGCCCGGACCCGGGATCGATCCAGGCCAGTACTTTCGAGCTGACATAGGTCGTATAGTTCGTTGACCAGGGGTTGGTTAAGATTTCAATTTCATAGAGGGTACGGCCGTTCACGGTGTCCTGTCCGATAACAGAAAAGTGCCCGTCCCGCACGATCCGCTGTACCATCTTCTGGTAATCGTGCTGGGAGAGATACTTCATATCAGGCTGAATCTGGTACGATTTTTCCCCGGGATCGTAGAATACGGCAATCGTCCGGTTCATGATAAAGACTTTCCCGGTTGCCATGTTCGGGGAATCGAGGTATTCCATCCGGTAGAGCGAGGGTGACTTCCAGTCAAACATGACTCTGCCCTCTGTTGTCGCTACATACTCTGAACGGTAATCCTGAATTTTGTCGGCTTGTTCCAGGAAGGCTGCCCTGAGTTCGGCAGGACTGAGACTGGAATCCGTGCCGGTTGTGCAACCCGGAATACAGCAGAAACAGAATACCAGGATGGCCACGGCAGAAATTCCCAGAAGAGGGTTCATACGCTACGATGGTCTGTAGGAAGGGATGGTATAAATCACTTCTAATCCACTTGTCTACAGATCCCCTTTCTTCCGGCCGGACCCATCAGGGAACCAGATGGCGGGATTACGCACCTTTTCAGGATCAGTTGACCGGGGATCGCCTCCCCCTTCCGGTCTTTCTGCACACTCAACTCCGTCAGCCCCCCTTTTCTTTCGGGCAACCCTAGTTCCGGTTATGGTACCACAGGAGTTTACCGGGAACTACTGGCAGGGATTGAAATAGGCCACCTCTCCCGTACTGGCATCGACATAGACCTCCCCGCCCCGGTGGCCCCGCAGGTCATCGGGCAGATCGATATGGAGATTCACGATCCACATCACCCGGTCCTGCAGGAACGGTACCACGGAAGCCTTTGCCGAAACCTCCAGACCGTCGGTGCTGGAAAGATTATAAACGTCCGTGAAATTTTTCACGGCAGTTCTGATCGCCTGTTCTTTTCCGACCGTTGGCTCCGCTATCTCCGGGGCGGTCCGGTCACGCGAGAGATAGGTGAGGATCTCGCCGTCTTCCGGTGAGAGGCAGATCATGACGAAATTGCCGTTGGCAACCCCGAAGACCTGCTCCTGCCAGCCAAACGAGTACTCTTTTCCCATGTCCCCGTGATCCAGCAGTTTCGCATCAGCCATCACCATGTTCCGCGTGGAAAATCCCGGGTAATGTTCCGCCGCGTAGGACCGTGCGAGGGATTCCGCCTTGTCCTGCGGGATCAGCACCTTCCTGGCGGGGGCTACTGACTCGTAGAACCCGGCCCGGTCGACACGGCGGGACTGATCGTTCACATAGATCTCACCCTCGTCCGTCCGGTAGAGATGGTAACTCCCGACCGTGTCAAAGGTTTCGTTGCGTTCGTATACCACGACCGCATCCGGGTTTTTGAGGAATTCCTGCACGATCCTGCGGTCATCTTCCACCCATGCCGGTGCCCCGGGTGCATCGGTGAGCGGACGAAGGGTACGGACAGGAGTCGGATCCCGGATAACCGTATCCGGGGACTGGATGAAGATCATCAGGTTGCCTTCGGAGATACGGTCCTGCCGGATGACGGAGCCATCGCCCGCTTTTGCTTCCGGGCCGGGGACAACGACAAACAGTTCTTTTAGCGACTGGTTCTCTTGGGGGGCCGCGAGCCGGGCATGGACGCGGACTTCCCGGATCCCACCGGCCGGAAAATCGTAGATCGTACCGTTTTCTTCGGCGACCAGGGCATCGCGCCAGGGATATTCCCCATCCCATGAAGCGGTTCTCGGTTCGACCCGGGTCTCGACCGTGTAGGGGACTTCGGCAAGGTAGGTACCCGTCGGGTTTGAGACAAGCAGGTCGAAACTGATGTTCTGCCCGTCAATACTCACATTCGGGGTATATTCGATGGTGCGCGAAGGGAGGGTATTGCATCCCTCTTCGGTAAACCGGATGGGGCGGTTGACGGTCTCCGCGTCCTCAAGCGACCAGCGGCCGTTCTCATACCAGACCATCGGGTTTTCGAGCTGGTCGAAAAATCCCTGGCACCGCCATACGGTGGCATTCAGCGGTTGGTCGGAGCAGTGTACGGCCTCCCTGTGTCTCAGATGGATCGGCGCAAAGGCCATGACCGCAGCGAGAACTGCGATGACAAGGAGGATGATGACAACGATAATGAGTACCCGTTTTTCCGGATTCATCCGGTTCCCTCCGGACTTCCCCGATACAGATACCCGGTATTTCCCGCGGACATTCTGCCCGAAGGAACCGTTTCAGGATCTCCGGGACGGAGTTTCCCATCGGGGTTTCGGATGACCGGGCCGAGGGAATTCCTTTCTCCAGGTACGGCACCGGATTGTGGGGAGCGGCATTCGGCATCCAGGGTAGTCTTCGCCATTCCTCCTGTCATGCCGGCCACGGGATCACTCCACGGTCCAGTTCACGCAGCGGGTGCCGCCCCAGAACGTCGATTCGCAGGACTGCCCCTGGGTGGGACCGTGGGGGCATTCCTGCACCGTGATCTCCCGGGATGCCGATGCGTTCAGGAGAAGATCCGCACTCTGCAGCCGCTCACCGGAGAAGATGAGGACAACCCCGTTCGAGACGCAGTTCTCGCTCTGGTCGGGAGGAACCGTGACGCAGCGCTGGATGAAAAGACTCCAGTGGCTTGCCTCGGGGCGGGTATCGTGCAGCACGATCCGTTCGAGCGGCCGGATCGTTCCGTTTTCCAGGAGGAAGAGGTTCGTGCACGGCAGGGAATAATAGGTGGTGTTCATCTCCCGGCTGAGTGCCGTCGTGATACGCACCGACTGGTTCGAGATCCCGAAGACAGACGGCCTGACCGAAGGGAGTTCGAGCAGGATCTCGCAGGGGGACAGGGGATCGGACGTGGCATACTCCGGGGGATCCGAGGGGTAGGCCCGGACGGTCAGCGTTCCGCAGCTCTTCGGGTCATAGCGCAGGTACGCCTCGTACCTGCTCCCTTCACCGGCTCTCGTGGCATAGAACGAGAGCCTCAGTTCCTCCAGGGTCTCGTCCGGCAAAATGCGTACCTCCAGCTCCTGGAATACCGCAGACGAAGGATCGATCCCGGACCGGTTCACGATGGCGCTCCAGACCGCGTCCATGGTCGTCTCATCTGCCGGGGGATACAGGCAGATGGCGTCCGGGTGGGGCTGGTGCAGGAAACCGAAGGCACCCGAGGAGATCATCCATACGAAGGGCGAAAAGATGACAAGAACGAAAAGGCTGAGGACGATGACAAGTCCGGCAATTACGGTTACCAGGGATATCTTCTGGGGATCTGGCATGGGAATATCACGACTTTTTTCCGGATGAGGGGAACATATGGCTTCCTGTTATATAGCATTTCTAATCCGGGTGTCTACAGGTGGCTCAGCACCGTTCCATATCTCCCGGAATAGTACGGGAGGATCCGGATTTCGTATCATGCGATTTGATCAGCAACCTCCCTTTCACGGTTTCCCGGGAGGTAAAACAGGATTTCCGGACACAGGAGACGGGAGGTTTCTCCCCGAAGTGAGATCCCTGGCACGAGTATCCCGGAGGAGAAACATCCTATTCCCCAGGTCAGCGAGAGCAAACTAGCGCACCTCCGCCCGCTGCCGGTTCAGGATAATCTTCACCGGCCTTGTGACCTATTGTACCGGACAGCGGAACCTGTATACCGTGGATTTTATTCCGGTCCGGGTTACGTAACGAACAATCAGGGTACCGCCGGTTCAAACGTCCGGGGCGATCCCCTCCGGATCACCGCATCAGATCTGTACAGGATATGGACTATCTTCCCTCCCGCTGCACTTTCCGGCCCGTGCTGCCCGATGTAATACGATGTGCCGCCAAGGGATATTCTCCCAAGGAGGACGTCATCGGAAACCGTAAAGAAAGCGTCTCCGGTCTCTCTCCCGATCACCCAACCCCGGTACTGGTGTACCGGAACAGGGGCCTCCCTTCTCACGCTGCTCTCATTTTTCACGAAAACAGCGGCAGTGGGGGAGACGGGAGCCGGAACCGGAACCAAGGATATCCGGTACCGGTCACCCCGGACCCTGAACAGGACTTCCCCGTTTGTATCAGCATCGTTCATGAATGCAACTGTATCGACCGTGACCAGCCCGTATTCCGAAAGAGTTTCCGACATATCCGGGGCAGTATCCGGATCGTAACCGGTAAGGTCCCGGAAATAGTCCGCTTCAAGGATTTCACACGATGGCACGACACCGGGAGTCTTTTCCGGATGTACCGCGATCAGAATTGCTGCCGCAGAGATGGATACGGCAACGATCAGGATCAGAACGATCAGGAGCGGACGGGACAGGACGCTTCGTTTTCCGGACAGTGTCCCATCGGTATCCATGGCGCACGGATCTCAGTTGAACGCTCTCGTCACGATGAAGACCCATACTCCGGCGAGAATGATTGCTGCCGCAAGGCCGGGCCTCGTCTTCCGGGCCGCATAGTACCCCGCACACCCGAGAATCGCGGAGGGGATCAGGAGAAATAGGGCGGTCCCGGTTCCGTAACTCCCGGCCCTGCCCGTAACGGACATCAGGAAAATCCCAAGAAGCAGGAGAGCAGGCAGGAGGAGTATCCCGAGGAGCGCCGCCCGGACCGGATTTCCCGTGAACCATCCGAACAGGATGACACCTGCCGGGATTACCGAGAACAGAACGGAGAAGGAGACGACAGTTAGGACATAGACGGCGATCTGCCCGGTCACCATCTGCTGGGACGGTGGCATCCGGGCGAACGTATTCAGCACAATCGCTGCCCCGACGGCAAGCACCACGACAGGAATCATCTCATCCCGGATTTTTACCGGGAGGATCATACCGGGTCAGCTCCGCATGCCACGCGACCCGCCCGGTCCACCTTCCCCGAAGCCCGGACCACCGGCTCATGTCTTCCGGGAGAGGGGACTGCGAGGATCGATGCGGACGCTATGCACGATGGCGTTATCATGAGGGCCCCGTTATTCCTTCTCTCTTCTTCCGGATTCATCGAGCCTGCGTTCGATGCGGGCCACTGCCTCCTGAAGGGATGCGACGGATCCGGTCAGGGCCGAAACTTCCGGGACCGGCTGCCTGGCGGCGGACACGATCTTTTCCACGAGCGATTCGACCCACTTCTTGAATTCCAGCAGGAGCAGCGCAGCGATTATGACAACAAGCATCACTACGACCATCAGGTACTGGAGGGTAAGGATTCCCAGGAATGCAAGGAACCCCCCCACGATCACCAGGAGGACCATACGTTCTTCTTTATGCATGCGTTAACCCCGACTCTGTTTCAGTTCTTTCCGGATCGCGACGAACAGGCAGCCTGCTTCGGGCCATGCACCGACGCTTGCTATCTTCCTGCCCCGCTTCCGTGGCTTGTTCAACGGTACGGATCTTATCTTATAAATTATTTCTAATCCATCCGTCTACACATTCGCCGGTCCGGACCCCCCTTCACCAGACGCCCGCCAAGGCCCCTTCCGCCGATCCTAGGTAGTACAGGTCGATCCAAAAACCGGGTGCCGGGAAGGGGCCTTAAATTTACAGCTGGAAACCTCGCGGTATTGCCCCGGATTGCCTTGAATCCTGTGTAAAACCGCTGAATTTTTTGCAGGTAAATTAATTCAGGGTCCTGACCCGGGAAAACCGTGCATCCCGGGAAATCCGGGCCCGGTTCGGGCTCCGTTTGGGGGGTCCGGACTTACGATCCGGAGCAGGAACCTGCCCGGACACCCCCGCCAGGATCGCCCTTCCCCCAACTCCAATCCGGGCCTGATACGGCCCCGGATTACCAGAAATTCATGGAACGGATCCTCTCCGAATACAGAAATTGTCAACCGGAAAACAGAATCCCGATATAATGGATTATTTTGGCAAAATACCCGATTTAATCGTATTTTCAGCCTGCAAAATAGCGGCGTTTTACGGCCCCTCAAAATGTGGGATCGATACTTTCCCCATCCGGCCCTGACATCGGGCGCGGAAGGGGCCTTGGCGGGGCTGGTTGTACCGACGGAGAATCGAGTATATAAAGGGGTCTGGTTCACGGGACAGAAACGGTTACATTCTCTCGCGGGAATTCGCTGTTCGTATGATTCATCGGTGAATTATTTCTCCGGATTTTTTCCGGAAAAACGGGAAGCCGCACTGCGTGCGGAGTTCGCGTGCTCGTCCCTGCGCCCGCTCACACGCAACAGAATAATCCTGGATCTCATTTACTGGGGGAGTCGTATCGGGATTTTTCCTCCAGTGTCCAAACCGGATATCGTGAAATCGCAGAACCGGTCTGTTGTTTGCGGCCATGCGGAGGGACGAGCACTGGCCGCATTCCCTCGCAATGATCCGCTGCGTGTTGGATTTTCCCGTACCATGCGATGCCGCACCTCGTGCGGGTTCGCGTGCCCGTCCGGGATGAAACGCAACCGTGGCGAAACGGAAATCCTGACACAGACCGCAGATGTAACAGAACCGGCAACCCTTTTTTCAGAGAACTGCTATCTTGTGCAGATCCGCAAGAATTTTCGTAACGGTTCTTTCTGCATCCTCCGGCACCCTCCCGCCCGTGATGATCAGTTTTCCCGACCCAAAGATCAGGACCACCACTTTGGGCTCATCAATGCGATAAACGAGCCCGGGAAACTGTTCCGGTTCGTACTCAACCCGTTCAAGATTCAGACCCAGGACGATTTTATTGAGGTTGATCGGTGTTCCCAGGTCAGCGGAAGTAACGATGTTCTGGACCGTAAAGGGAATCTCATCCGGGGTTTGTATTCCCTGTGACCGGAGCAGGTCCCGGAGACGGATCGTCCCCTTCTTGAGATCGGCCAGGCTTTTTGCACCGGTGATCACAACTTTACCTGACCCAAAGAGCAGGAATGCCAGTCTCGGATCCGATAGTCTGACAACAGCTCCGGGAAACCGTTTCCTGTCATATTCTGCATCAGGGATTTTCAGGGCTAGATCAGCGGGATCCATCGAGTCAGCTACTTTTGCTGATGCAACGATATTTTCGATTCTCAGGGTACGCTCGGGTTTTATCTGCATGATGATAACCTCATCGACGACTCTTTATAAAGATACGATGCCAGGTACGGTCAAGCTTTCGGCAGGATGACAGGGATTTCCGAAGTATCCGGTTCCGGATGATTCCGTACATCTGACTGACACCTGTAGTTACCATCCGGGATGAAAATGCCGAACCTGGCACCTTTCCCTAGGGTCCCGGTTTCCCGTTGGGTACCGGTCATCACGGGAATATACCTGGCAAAAAACAGGCCGGACCCGATTCTGTCAAGTTGTCGGCATCTGATAACTTTTATCTGAAGTATCCCCTTTCGGAAAATGCCGAAGACTTGACAGAACATATTTCAGCAAAAACAGAAAATGTCTGTCCGGCAGACATAATCCTTGTCAACAAAACGGCCATTAATTGTGGCACTCTGCATTCAGGAACTTTCCGGAAAATATCTCAAGGTGTCCCGGAACAATTCTTCACAACCCCCAAAGTCCACCGGGATCCCCTGGCACTCTCGCATCGACATCGGCCAGACCCCCCCGTCGGGTATCCCTCTCTTCCGGACCCCCTTTCACCAGACGCCCGCCAGGGCCCCTTCCGCCGATCCAAGGTAGTACAGGCCGATCCAAAAACCGGGTGCCGGGAAGGGGCCTTAAATTTACAGCTGGAAAGCTCGCGGTAATGCCCCGGATTTCCGTGAATCCTATGTAAAACCGCTGGAATTTTTGCCTGAAAATTAATTCAGGGTCCGGACCCGGGAAAACCAGGCATCTCCGGGAATCCGGGCCCGATTCGGGCGTATTTTGGGGGGTCCGGACGTACGATCCGGCCCATAAGAAACACCCTGACTTCCACTGCACGGGGGAATCGCCCTACAGAGGGGACAGCGACCCCGTAACCATACCATCTTCGGGATGGTTCCGATGGATCAACGGGAATCTTTCCCCTCCGGGAAAACCTGCACGTCATTTCCCAGGAAAACCGGGATACACCGGGAGCGAAATTCTGACGCAACAAAGACCGTCCCGCATACTTCCCCGGCAGGGAAAAGCCCGATGGCTCCGCACTCCGGTCGGGTTCGGGATACTGCGGTATTATCCTCCGCTGTTCCAGAAATACCTGACAATTTTTACCAGGAGGCAGAGGATCCGGGCTGCAAGAAGGACATACAAGACCGCCAGCAGGGGAATTGCAACGAGAAGGAAAACGATTTCTGAAAAAAACGACAGGTCTCCCATCAGATCCCCACCGTCATGCCAAAAACCATCCGACTGCAAACGATGCCGCGTTTGCCAGGACCGAGACCATAACCGCGAGCCGGGGACGCATCCCCAGGAATCCCCAGTACAGTGCAGCCTCGATCCCGATAACGATCAGTTCGCCGTACAGCGGGTAGTACCGCATATCCAGGTATGGCGGGAAGACGAACCACAGGTACGGGAGCGTGAGTGCGGTCGCGATAAGCCCGGTGCCGATGACCCTTGCAGGCGAAGGCCGCCCGGTCTTCCAGAAGACCTGCACGCAGATGAGGAGGACAGGTATCTCGATGAGCCAGGATCGGCACAGCGCGATCAGGAACAGCGTTTCGTACAGCATTCAGCAGGTCCCGCCGAAGATCCGGTTCAGGAAACAGAAGAGTCCCGTACCGGAATCCGCCTGTCCCTCAATTCCGGTCGATGTACGGGAATAGGAATCGTTCCCGGATCCGGTACCCGGGGGCAGGGATATCCGGAGCTCGCAAAATCTCTGGGCCGGCCGCCCTTCCTCGTCGAGAGCATACCGGGAATAGTTGAGGGGTTCGAGGTAATCCGTACACTTTTGCCGATCACTTTTCACCTTCTCTTTGCAGGAATCCCGTTCCGGGGTACTTTTTACATACGAATCATTCACCATCCAGTTCCCGCTGCACTCCGCATCCTTCAGCGGATTGCAGGGCGCAAGATACGCATCGCATGCTTCTGATGCCAGGTAACTTGCATTCATACATTCCTCGTAACGAGGTGTTGAAGTGAAATACGAGCGATTCCATCCCGTTCCCGGAGTTATCAGCCATTCCTGCCAGGAACAGTTGGGGGTCGGTGTCGCTGAATAATTCCGGATCAGGAACGGGTGTTCCCCGACGCTGCCTTCGATGTCACAGTGATCGATCCGCAGCCGTTCGACATGGTAATACGGCTCATATACATCGCACCCGTACCCGGGACAGGTCGCATGGAACGAAAAAGCGGGATCGGAGGCATGATCCGATGCGCTCGCGTCGTCGCCCGGTGCCCCGCAGTCCCAGCGCTGGCAGGTATACCCATAGCAGTTCATGGTGAAAGAGACCGGATCCCGGGGTCCGGTCCCGTTTTTCTCAAACGTGACATGGGTTGTAGTCGAGTACATCTCATCGGCATGGACGGACACGATTCCGAATAGCAGAAGGATCATGAGAGCGGGGACGAATCCCCAAGGTACTGCCTTCATATCAGCATACGCCTCCAAAGAGTTTCATCACCGTGCAGGTGAATGCGGAAACGGGATCCGTATTCCCTTTCGCACCAGAGCCGGTGACATTCTCCGGAGTCTCCCCCTCTGCCTGGGATGACGGGATGAGGACCCGGAGATCGCACAGCCGGCTGATCGGGCTGCCCTCCGGGTCTCGTTCGATGGTCGCAGGGTCCAGCTCCACGTATGTCGTAGTGGCAGTACACATCTGAATTTCGGTCGATCTCTGTTCTTCATAGGGTTCCAGGCATTCCCGCAATGCAGGAGTCCGGACCCAGTACGAGCCATTCTTCCGGATAATCCAGCTGCGGCTGTCCGAGGATTGTACCGGGTCCCGGTGAACATAGACCATGTTCCCGTTTTCATTCATGACCCACCCGGAACTGCCCTGATCGTCCATATCGAAAAATTCACCTGCGGCAAGCTCGCTGATATTTTCAAGGGGGGTCAGGTGCTGTTCGTTGCACTGTTCCGTATGTTCCCGGTACGAGGCATTCTCATCGATTTTCCGGTAACAGTCCAGGGTTTTTCGGGAAATACCCCAGTAAGCAGTGCCGTTTGACATCGCAAACTGGCTTATCCATTCGCAATCCGGAACCGGGGTTTCCGAGAAATTCCGGACCGTAAATTTCTCTCCCTTCAGTTCCCCTTCGATATCGCACCGGTCGATGTGCCGGTAATTCAGGTAAAATGGCTCATAGATACTGCAGCCGTACGAAGGGCAGGTCGCGGAGAAAGAGAAGACCACACTGTCGTTCTGCGTTGCATTGGCCGGTCCTGCAGCTTCCCGACAATCATACCCCCGGCAGGTATAGCCATAGCAGTTCATCGTGAAGGACACAGATTCGTTAACCGGAATTCCATCCTTTTCGAAGTACACTTTCGTGAGAGTCGGGGTGAACACATCGGCAGATACCGGAAGACCGACCAGGATAATGAAAACAAACATGCAGAAAAGGAATGTCCTCCCGGGGCTCATGAAGAGAGGATGGGTGCCCCGGCACATAAGTCATCTCATCCATTCATCTACACATCCCCTCCCGGTTCCGGAAACTTATGGAAGAAAAAGAAATGCGATACCGCCTCCGGTTGTTCCGCATCACCAGTAACTTCCGCATCTCCCGCGTACTCTGCTCCCTCGATTCATTTCCCGGTCCCCATCTCCCGTACCCCGGGAAACGCTGTCCGCGGTACGGAAGCCTGTGCCGGAGCCGCGTGAGCCATAGGGAGGGACGACTGCCCGGGCAGGGAGACTTCTTCCTGCCATGCGGGAGACAGCCCGTGCACCGGAGGGCAGCATCCTGCTGCAATCTCCTCCCAGGCTTCCAGGTTCCGGATACATCCCGGATCCGGCTTCGTTACGTCATGGAAATACGACCATGCCCTGGCACGGCAGCCGCCGCAGATGTACTTGTTCGTGCACGACCCGCAGTTCCCGGTCAGGAGATCGCGGTCCCGCAACTGCCGGAGCATCGGAGCGGAATGCCAGATCTCAAGGAACGGCTGCTTCCGGATATTCCCGACCATCACCGGCAGAAATACGCATGGCTGGACATCTCCCTGCGGCTCGATGCTGCAGTACAGCCTGCCTGCCCCGCACCCGCCGATAAAGTCAGCAAGGATCCGGCCTTTTCCCTGCATCCCGCTCCCGAGATGGAAGTGCCCCACCGGGATACCCGATCCTTCTTCCTGTTCCACGGCGACCCGGGCAAACTGCGGAGCGGTCGAGAGCACCTCGGGCATATGGCCAGGGACATTCTTCGCAAGGATGAACTTGAGAAGATCCTCCCGCTGGCAGGGAGTAACGTCCTTTCCGGCAATTGCAACTCCCCTTCCCACCGGGATGAAGTTGAAACAGATGAGCCGGGTCGCGCCAAGGTCCTGCACGAGCCGGTAGATCTCCGGGACCTGGGAATAGTTGTCCTGGGTTACGGTCGTTGCAACGCAGGTATAGATCCCTTCGCTGACACAGTTCCGGATCCCTGCGACGCTCCGGTCGAACGCTCCCTCGATTCCCCGCATGGCATCGTGGCGGGCCGCGTCTTTACCGTCAACAGATACCTCGACATAATCTATGCCGGTCTTCCGGAGTTTCCCCGCAACAGCCGGAGTGATCATCGTCCCGTTACTCGCAAGGGCGACATACATTCCCTCGGCCTTGGCGCAGGCGGCAATCTCAAAAAAGTCCTTCCGCATCAGGGGTTCTCCTCCGGAGAACGCGATCACGACGACGCCAGCATCGGCAAGCTCCCGAATGAGGCGCTTTGCCTCTTCCGTCCCGAGTTCATCGGGAAGTTCTTTCCTGGCGTCCTGGTAACAGTGCCTGCATTTCAGGTTGCAGAGATGCGTGATATCCCAGACCACGAGGAACGGCGCGTTGACGATCTGGGGACGCGTGACCCCGTACCTCGCGATCCCGGTCATGACATTCATCAGGCCGCGCTTAAAGACCGGTTCCGTGAGTCCTTGCCGGATGGCATCTTCCTCCACCCCGAAAAGCCGGCCTCCTGTCCGGATCGTGGAGCCCACAAGTTTTCCGGCAAGCCGGCATTTCCAGCAGAGCTGATGAGCCGGGTCCCCCTTTTTCAGGTAGTAATCGATTGCATTCGACAGGCGATCCCCGCACGCATCCCGTGCCGCCACGAACCGCAGGAGAGAACGGGAGACCGGGTTTCCGATCCACCGCTCGACTGCGGCCATCCCGGCAGCCATATCCCCGGGGGAACTCTCGTCCGCGGTCCCATCCGTCTTCCGGACAGTGAGAACATCCCCACCCGTGCGGATATGGACCAGCGGATTCTCAAAGACAGGAATTATAAACACCCCAGGATGGATGGTGAACGGGGCATGTTAGGCTCTTCCCCAAAGTGCATAATTTGAGACAAATTCTGAAACAATGATAAAATTCAGGATATGAAAAAACTGGAACCGTCGTATCCTGCCGGGCCCGGTCCGTTCTTTCCGGTTAGGGAATTCCGGATCGCATCTCTTCTTCCGGAACATCCGGATACGTATCCCCCCGGCTTCCTACCGGCACGTACAGGTACAAAGAATGTCATGGCACTCTCCCGGATCCGAAGAGAGAGTACGGAGCATGGCAGGTGCCCATGCAGGTATGTTAATAACGCTGTCCGGAAAGAGACGATTACTGATGGCCGATGAGCTTCCTGGATACAATCGTGGCATTCTTCCGGAACCTGGCAGGTCGCCGTGAAAAAGGGAAACCCGGCAGGAAGCCTGCCACAAAACTGTCCCCCACGGGCGAGACCCTGTACCAGTGCCGGGTATGTGGGCAGTGGTTCAATGCCCGCGACCTTGTTCACCACGAGGACCCGGTGCAGGAGGAACGCATGGAAATCCGGTATGCGGACGGTAGCACGCAGTACCGTAAGTTCGGCGGAAAGATCGGGTACCGGAAAAAAGAGGAAAAGTAGGATCCCGCTGGGCCGGGCACGGATACTCTCCCGGCGGGATTCCACGGTTTCCGGATTATATTCATTTATTTCCGTAAGGGCCCGAGTACATGAATCCCGAAGAGACCGGCGCTCATAAGGAAGAAAAAGGCGAGCACCACAGATACTCCCGAAAAGCCGTTTGCAGCCATCCGGGCAGATGCCACATATTCCACGAGAAGAAAACCGGAGAACGCGAGGGCCAGTTCTGCAAGGAGCCCGGCATTTGCCGGGTACCTGATTATCAGGATGAGAAGAACGATCTGGAGCCCTTCTGTGACGGCAAGGTAAAGAGCCGCAGATTCCCCGAGGAGAGGTATCCCGAAGAAGAGATCCTTCCGGGCAAAGAACAATGCAAAGGTGTTTCCTGCCAGGAGCAGGAACAGGATTCCCGCCATCAGCAGGACCAGTGCGAGAGCGCAGACCCGTATGGGGAACGCATTCCCAGAATCAGTGTTCTCAGGCAAAGGACGGCTCCCTCCCTTCCCTGACTCAGCACCCGGTCCCGCTTCCATGCCTGCAGATTGGCGCACTGGAAGATACGTCATCTCATCCAATCGCCTGCACATCGGGACGCAGCAGAGATACCACCGGAATTCTTTCCGTACCGGATGGATTCCTTATACCGGGAACCCGGCAGGCATTCATTTTTTTGACGCGTGCCGCCCCTTCCTGGTTCTTACAAAAATTATTTTCGAGGGGGAATCGTCCTTCTGGCGTTCCTCGATCTCAAAGAGATCGATCTTCCTGATCAGGTCATAGAATTTCTTAAAACCGTACGAACGCGAATCGAAATCGCTCTGCTTTTTCTGGAGGGTATTTCCGACCAGGGCAAGATTCGCCCAGCCGGACTCATCGGCGGAATCATCGACCGCTTTCCGGAGGAGCCCCACCAGCCGGGTATCTCCCTTCAGCTGGTTCGTTGTCTTCTCCTGCAGTTCGCGGTGTACCGAACCATCGGGTTTCTCATCAGGAGTCTCTTCTCCCGGCTGGCGCAGGTTTTCCGTGAGAATAAAAAGATCGCATGCCCTGCGGAACGGTTCGGGCGTTTTCTGTTCGCCGAAGCCGTAGACAGCGAGGCCGGCTTCGCGAATCCTTGCTGCAAGACGGGTGAAATCGCTGTCGCTCGAAACCAGGCAGAACCCGTCGAATTTCCCGGAATGGAGGAGATCCATGGCATCGATGATCATCGCCGCATCCGTCGCGTTCTTGCCGGACGTGTACGGGAACTGCTGGATCGGCTGGATCGAGTACGTCAGCAGTTTCTCTTTCCAGCCGGTCATGGACTGGGATGTCCAGTCCCCGTAAATCCGTTTGACGCTGGCGATCCCGTACTTCGCTATCTCGTCAAGGAGACCCTGGATCGCAGCGGGCTGGGCATTGTCCGCATCGATCAGAACGGCAAGCCGCACCTGCCGCTCATCGGAACGGATATCGTATTCCATAGGAAAGACTGCTGCCACAGAGTATGTAAGGCTATCCACCCGGGAACATTCTCCGGATGCTTCCGGGCCGGGGCCAATCCGGATATCGTCCAGGCCGTACTTCACTACGGATCCAACCGGCTAAGAGACGGAAGCCAGGTGGGATATCCTTCCCTGAACGTCATGGAGTCGGTTCCTGTACCGTACACACCTCCGCTCCCAGCCGGTTACCGGTACTGCCCTCCGGAATGAATTATTTATGCGATAACCGGTAACCGCTTACCTGAGACAGAATGAGACAGACTTCCGATCTGGTAGAAGAGTTGCTTACCGAAGCAAAGGATGCCTGGCTGGCAGCAATCGTCGTGGGATTCCAGGATGAAACAAAATTCGTGTTCAGTACCCACCGGCAACCGCTGGAAGAACTGAACCGGCTGGTGAAAAAGGGCGGGTTTCCCATCGGCCTGCTCAGGTTCGATTCCGAAAACGGCCTCGTGCAGGGCTCCTACCGGCCGTTCGGGGAATACGCGGGCGAAGACTGGGTGAAAAAATATCTCGAGGGGCTCCTCGACAATGCCGGGGAGATCATCGCCCTGAGCCGGAAGACGCAGGGCGTTCCGGCTGCATCGTGACCGGATGCCGTATTCCGGTCATCACCGCAAACCGGACCTTCTATCCCGCCGGGATATTCCGGATAACTTCATTTCTGCGAAGCGGGGGGTGAACTGACGGTATCGCCGGGAAATACCCGCATCCCCCGGCCCGGTGACTGGCCGGATGACCCGCCAATGCCCGGGTCTCTCCTCGCGTTTAGAGCTCGTTCCCTTCCGGGTCCTGACCGGCACACTCCACTGGTTCCCGAAGGATCCCGTGAAAAATAAAAACCGGGGCGACGGGGGGACTGGTCCCTGAACACGAGTCAGAATGCAGATCTCCGGAAAGAGCGTTAATATAATAAATTAGATATATTTATCCGGACCATAGGCAACCGTGGTATCTATGCCGATTCGTGTCGCCACATTCAATGTGGAAAACCTGTTCGCAAGGCCGCTTGCGATGAATCTTCCCGACTGGTCGGAGGGCCAGCCGGTCCTGGATGACAATGCCCGCATGACGCTCCTGCTCAATAAGGAGACTTATACCGATGCGGACAAGACCGCCATCCTCTCGCTCATGAATAAATACGGGCTGGATTCAGCCCGCCCGAAGAACCGGTTCCTTGAGCTACGCCAGATCCGGGGAAAACTGCTGCAGCGGCATAAGGACAAACCCGCCGAGGTCATCGCGAAAGGCCGTGCCGACTGGGTGGGCTGGGTGGAACTCAAGAAAGATGCAATCGAGGATGCGGCGATCAAAAACACGGCGCGGGTGATAGCCGATGTCAATCCCGACGTCATCGTGATGGTGGAGGTCGAGAGCCGTCCCGCCCTTCTCAGGTTCCATGACCAGGTGCTCAGGCCGGTCATGGAGAAGCAGGGGAAGAAACCGTACGGGCATATCATGGTGATCGATGGGAATGACATCCGGGGGATCGATGTCGGCATTATGAGCCGCTACCCCATCAGGGAGATGGTATCCCACGTGGACGACCCTGCCCCCCGGGGGGGACGGGTATTCAGCCGGGACTGCCCGGAGTATTCCGTCTGCCTGGATGACGGGAGGGAACTCGTCATTCTGCCGAACCATTTTGCCAGCAAGGGAAGCGATCCCGACGGGGACCGCAGGAAGGTTCAGTCTGCCGCAGTCAGAACTATCTATGAGAATCTTGCGAAAGCCGGGAAACGGGTGATCGTTGCCGGGGATTTCAACGATTATCCGGAAGGCGGTTCACTGGATGCACTCCTCCAGAATACCAACCTGAAAGATGCGATGTCTCTCCCTGCCTATAAGGGAAAATATCCCGGGACCTACCAGCATGCGACAGCGAAAGAAAAGATCGATTATCTCCTCTTCTCGCCTTCGCTCGCCGGGAAGGTGACGGCCGTGGATGTCAACAGGAAAGGGTTCTATGCCCCGACGAAATGGGATTCCTACGAAAATATCAACAGGGACACCAAGGACCGGTTCCAGGCTTCGGACCACCACTGCCTGTGGGCCGATATCAATCTGTGAGCACGGATCGGATCGTTCCCGGTGCGGGACACTGAAGGGGTATTCTTTCCGGGCTAATTGCCTGAGGCTCCCGGTCAGCCCAGCGGATCCGCGTTCGCATTCCCCGGAAAACCCAGGTATTCCAGCGCCCGGTTCCGGATCCGGATCATCTCCTCCGTCTTTTTTTCGGAGGGATCGTCCTTTTTCCGCGCAAAACTCATCGAGTACACCATCCTGCCCGCGATTGTCGCACCTCCAAGGAAGAGCGGGACCGACTCCCGTATCGGGGGAATGAACAGCATCCGGTCGATCCGGAGGTCGCCGTAGGTTTCCGGAATTTCCAGCTTCCCGACGTTGGACGAGATGATCCCGGGGGCAGACTTCAGGTACCTGCGGACGACCGGGTACGCGATATTGTCCGTGTCCTGCCGGAACCGTGCCAGGGTTTTCGTTCCGGGAAACGATCCGGGATCGGCCACCGCGGGCCCTGCAAAACAGGCGACCGCATCCAGGAACGTAGGATCAAAATCCAGGAGCTCCAGGAACGCCGTATCCAGCCTGCCCACGTGTTCGCGGATCGCGGAGTTGAGTGCGGCAGCATTTTCCCGGAACGGTTTTTCGTGGTCGTACGAAAAGGGGAATTCGGCGCTTCCGGCACAGAGACAGAAAACATCGCCGACCGGCCGGGCTGCATGCCTCCGGAGATCGAACGGGATGGAGACCGTCCGGAAATTCCCGGTAAACGGCCCGGAGATATCCTCCCGTGCGGCAATGAACGCCGCGGTTACAGCCGAACCGATGGAGACCCCGTTCTCATGGCAGCGGGACGAGAGTTCCGCGGTCTCACCGGGTTCGAGTGCAAGCAGGACTACCCCGAACTCCCGCTTATCCCAGAATGCGGTGTTGATTGCCTCGTAGTCCTCCCGGGAAAAGAAGTACGGATTTTTCCTCCACCGGTAGTTCGCATACGCCGTAACGATCCGGACGGGGAGCGCTTTCGGGGAAAGGTTCTTTCGGACAGGGAGGTACTCCGTCATTTCCGGCGGGTACACCGGGGCGGTTTCCTGCCCGGGATCCGCATAGTTCGCGAGGATATCCCGGACCAGGTTCGCGAGTGCCATGCCGTCGCAGATTGCGTGGCTGCTGATGATGACGAGATCGGATACTTCCGGGGAGTGCAGGAGGACAAACCGGATCATGGGGCTTATCTCAGGTTCGAAGGCGATCCGGTTTTCTGCCTGCACTTCGGCAAGCCAGGCGGTATCTGAGTCCCGCGGAACAACCCGGAGGGACGGGGCCGGAATGTCCTCAACCGAGAACCATGCGGTGTGCTGCCGGTCGAATACGACCCTTGCTCCCGCGAGGGGATGCATCCGGCTCACTTCCCCGAGTGCACGGCGCAGGCCGGTTTCCGAAACGTTCCCCCGCACCCGTGCGACCACCGTGACATTGTAGCCGGGAATCCGGTAGAAAACCCGCTCGATGTTATTCATCTTCCGGATGCATCCCGGAATTGTTCCCGCAGCACCGTTCCGGTCTCCGGCCACAGGATCATCGCAACTCCCGGAAGGAGCCTTTTGCGTCATGCGGTTCTCTCTCCTGGTTATTCCGGGAAGCGGTCACTCCGGCCGGTTCCGGTGCAGGAAATCGAGGACATGCTGCTGCGCCTCTTTCGCATGCCGGTTCAGCCAGAAGCCGGTGTGGGAGCCCTCTTCGATCCAGAACCGTTCCGAGCCCCGGATATGCTCGTGGGCATACACCCCGTCATAGAATTTCACGTCGGAATCGTGGGTGCCGTGGACGATCAGGGTCGGGCACCGGATGGGTTCGAGGTCGAGATGGTGGAGAACACGGGTCTGTGCCATATCGTTCTCGGTCCCGGGCCTCCGTGGCCGGTACGGGTTTATGGTGTTCATGAATGCCACGGCAAACGCCCGTGCATCCGGATCGTTCATCACGAAATCGAGATGCTCCTGCAGCTGTTTCTTCGTGAAATAGCCTTCGGCCCGGAAGATCTCCTTTATGAACGCGTCAGGTTCGAGTTCCGTCATCTTCGCGAGCAGTTTCTGACCGATATCCGAGAGGAAGATCATCTGGGTTATCGGCCCTGAGGACTCCGGGATATCGTAGTACCCGCTCACCGAATCGACCGCGACCAGCGCCCAGATGCGGTCCGGGTGCCGCGCTGCAAAGGTGTAGGCATACGGTCCTCCCGCCGAGATAGAGAAGAGGGCGACCTTCTCGATACCGAGCTCGTCGAGGACTGCGGCAAAGAGATCGGCCTGCGCTTCGATGGACTCCCCGCTCCCGAGCGGCGTCCCGAGGTATCCGGGCCGGGAAAGCGATAGCAGCCGGAAATCGTCTGCCGCGAACTGGAGCGTCAGCCGGCACTGGTCGATCCCGCCCATGCCGCCGGGGCTCCCCATCAGGATCGGGGCGTCCCGGTCAGTGATGTCTATCTCGACCTTCCCGGCTTTTGTCTCCAGGATCTCCGGCCTGAGGACCGCCCCCGGCAGGATCCCGTTCGGTTTCTTCAGCGCTTCGTAGGAAATCTGCGAATCCTTCTGTGTCATGGTCTGCTCTCCGGAAAAGGCTCCCGAAAACCGGGCTCCGGACAGGAAGTCGATCCCGGCCTGCAATAAAGATTATGGTAAACGGGGCTTTCCCTGACGAAACTGAAAAAAAAGCGGCGGCTTTTGGAAGGAGAAACTCTCCTGCCGGCTTCCGTGTCACGAAAAAAAATCCGTCCGGTCTCAGCACGGGCACGATGCGTAGCAGGTGTCCCGGATCCCGCTGCAGTCGCCCGGCGTATAACCGGCCTGGAGAAGGCATCCGGAATATTCGAGATCGCAGCTGTCCCTGCAGTCTGAACATGCGCAGGTGGCTGCGCAGTTGTTCGTGCAGCTTAAGAGAGTGCTCCCGCAGGGATTGCTTTCCATACGCCCTTTCGGGGATTGCATGCACTCGTCATACCTGGCCTGGCATGGTCCCACGCAGTCAGAAAGGCAGGAACCTGCGAAGAGACCGGCGTTCGATGGTGCCTGCAGGCTCTCCTCCTGCACCGGCAGATCGATGGCGATATAATGCAGCCCGGCAACGATACCTCCGGCAGCCGACAGGCAGACCATGAATACGACCAGGCTGGTAAACGGTGAAGACGATTCGTTCATCTGATACAACCCCGATGGGCAGATTTCCGGTTCACTGTTTGGGAGGTTGAGTACATAAATGCTGGGAAACCGTTTTTCCGGAACTTCCCGGGTCCCGGTTCCCTTCCCCGGCCATCCGGAAATGCAGGGTTTCCGGAGGTATTTCCTTGGGCGGGAGGAGCCCGATACCAGGACAACCGAACGATTTTCCTGCACGTCCCGGCGGGGTGAACAAATAATACCTCACAGATTCCATTCCAGAAAAAAGGAGATGCAATGGTTCAGCTGACAGAAGATATCAGAGAGTCGCTCTCTCAGGCAGGCATCGTGTTCCTGGCAACATCATCGGGAGACGGCACCCCGAATGTCGTCCCGATCAAGGCGTACCGGCTCCTGGATGACGCAACGCTTCTCATCTCGGACCAGTTTTTCGGAAAGACGCTCCAGAACATGCAGGAGAATCCCCGGGCAGCCCTCTCCTGGTGGGGGGAGAAAGGCGGGTTCCAGATAAAGGGCCGGGTCACCATCCACACGGATGACGAGGTCTTCCGGGAGGACGTCGCATGGATGAAAGGGTTCCGGCCCGGCCTCACCCCGAAATCCGCGGTACTCCTGAAAATTTCGGATGTCTATCACGTCCGGCCCGGGCCGGACGCGGGAAAAAAGATCCTCTGATCCCGGAAGGCTACCGGTTGCCGTGTTTTTCCAAGCGGCATGGTGACAGGAGGCAGAGATACCCGCTATCCCGGCAATGAGGGAATGACGCGGAACACGTCAGGGTTGATTGAACCTGCCGTCTCTCCGGGATGTAATTCCAGGGAGGCTGGGGATTATGCAGAACGATCCCTCCCGGAAATACCGACGCCTCCGGAATCGGGCAGGACCGTCCCGGGTTTCACAGGAGTACCCCTGCAACACCCCCTGCACATTCAGGCCTTTTTCAGTACGGCGGACCGGTTCACGAAGTAGAAGCCGGTTTCAACGACCCGGAACCCGGCAGCTTCCGCGAGTGCAAGGCTGCCCCGGAACTCCCGGCCCGATACGACGAGCGGGGGCTCGGAATAAAACAGCGTCCCGCCCGGAGGAAGGAGGGCTGCGATCTCCCGGAACAGTTTTCCGGGATCCGGAACCTCGTGCACCACAAAGATGGCAAATGCCGTATCCACCTGCCCGTCCTTATCAGGGGTAAGCCCCAGCGAGTCGGGTTCGCACCGGTGGGTCCTGACCCGTACGAGGAGACCTTCCTTCCCCACCTTGTCCCTGACGATCACGAGCATCTCCTCCTGGAGATCGGCCGCAATGACGAGACCGCCCTCGCCCACCCGCTTTGCGAACTCCCGGGTGAAGAAGCCGGGGCCGCAGCCGAAATCGAGGACCCGGCTCCCGGACGTAACGTACCGTTCCGCAAGCCGGTCCGGGCGGTAGATGATCCTGCGCAGCCGGGTATCGAGATGGCCCGCCCGTTCTGCAGAGAAGACTTCGTGGTGTTTCCGGGAACGATCAGTCATGGATCCGGGTTGGGAGAAGGGAGGGATAAGGGTGGCGGTGGGGAAAGATTCGGGTCTGCACATCTTCCATAGAACTCCAACAGAGCAGCTCTGCCAATTTCGGAGCGTTTAAGGGGGAGTTAATATGAGAGGTACAGATCCATGAAAGTTCATGCTGCGATTATTAGGACTATATTGGTGAATGGATGGAGAAGTATTGGCTGGGATTTAATGTAGGGGTTCGTGGACAATGAACAAGAGGCATCATTTGATTAGGTAGAATGTGTCACGTTCTTTGGCGCACATCCACAGCTGAATAATAGAGAAAATGGTTCTGAAAAGAAAATAATTTTTCGGATAATAGAAAATAAAATTCAAAAATAACCATTAATTTATTAAAGTAAGACTCCTTTAAATTATTAGATTGCAAGTGTTTCAGCTTTCGATTTTACATCTAGGGGATATTCATTATAATTCGATTATGAGGGCAAAACCGATTTTAAATAGAGACTCTCGTTTTCCAAATCATTTATTTCAATTTTTTAAAAGGGGAGATTACTGTGATCAAATCACTGAGGATTTAATAAATTGCATGAATCAAAATTCCATTTCGATTGTTTTATTAGCGGGAGATTTTTTGTATAATGGGAAACTGGATACAATAGAACGGAAAAAAATAATCAATGAGTGTCTCAATTTTTTAAAAAATACGTTTTTTTCGGCATATTTTGAGTCAAAAAAACCATATTTAATTGCAATTGTGCCAGGTAATCATGACATTGAACGTGAATTAGTGAATGAATCTGAAATCTCAAAAAAATTTGAATTATTAAATTCTACTTTAATTGAAAATGAATTCCCTCAAATCCCAATTATAAATGTTCCTATTATTGAAGTACCTTCAAATGGGAATGGAGTCCTCCAAATTTATTTATTAAATTCATGTATTGGATGCGGTGAAAAAAGATTTTATCCAAGAAGTATTTGCGAATTGATCGAAAAAGAAGAAACTACAATTCTTCAAAGTTATGAAGATATGGATACGCCTTTAATTGATGAGAATCTCTTAATGTCAGTATTTGCTGAAATTGTAAAAAAAGAAAAATCAATTCCTGTACTATTTGCCCACCATAATTTAATACCCCAAAGAACTTCAAAAGTGGCAATTTATAGTGACTTAATAAATGGAGGAATTATTAAAGACATTTTGTTGAAATTGAATAGACCTATAATATACCTTCATGGACACATTCATCAAGATCCAATTGAGGTAATTACATCCCCCCAAAATGAAAATAGTAAAATAATATGTATTTCCGCCCCATTACTTTACCCAATTAACGGAGACTCAAGTCATACATTTGGTTTTAATATAATTCAATTTTTGTTTAATGAGACCGGAGCCCCCCTGGGTTGCGATGTGATTATGCATAGAACCGTTGAAAATGAGCCAGTAAAGCGAAAAAGAATCAAGTTTTATAACCCTCCCCAAACATATACGGAATTATCAGATATCGAACGTAATTATTTTAAAATTATCAAAAATATTCAATCTCCATTCTATTTAGGAAAATTTTGCGAAAAATTGAAGGAAACCGATATTGATATTAATATTAAAGAAATTGATGATTTTTTTGATAAATTGGATATATTAGGTTTTGTAAATTATAATAAATGGGAACTTGATCGGCGGGAAGTACCTTATGAACTTAGAATTGTCGAAGGGGTGATGCCATGAATACTATTTTAGATTCACCTTTTGCTTTTCAACGGTGGGAAGAAGAAAAAGATCATATAATATGGTTACCTTTAGAATTTTCAGAATGGGAAGGACAAAAATCAGTATACATTACAGGATCACGAGGAACAGGAAAAACCACCTTATTACAAGGATTAGTTTATTCTCAAAGATTAAAAAATGAAAGCATCAAATGGCAATTAGGGGAAAGAGACTGTTTCGAAAAAAAGTATATTGGAATATATCTTTCAATGCCAGATTATGTAACTTCTCAATTTAAAAATTGGCCTCTAAAAATAGAGGGAAAAACTAATGAACAGTGGGAAGAAGAATGTGCTCGAATATTCAGTCTATATCTGGAATTCGGAATTTTAGAACTGTTTATCAAAGCAATCCAAGATTTAAGAATAAAAAAGCATCTAAATTTTTCTCCAAATGATGAAATTGAGAAAGTAAAATGCATTCTTCAAGAGAGAGAAGAGATTAATAATTTTTTTTCAGAACAAACACGGTCAATCACTTTAAGTGATTTAAGATTTTTCTTTAAAAAAATGCACGAAAATATTCGAACATGTGCGATAAACAATATTGAGTTAACACCCAAGGAAATTTATCCACCTTTGCAGATGGGTCAATACTTAGAAGAGATCGTTTCAATTTTAATTGATTTATGTTCAATTAATACTAATAATCCTACGGTCGAATCAGATGACTTTGCACGGTGGTCTTTAAAAATTTGTGTTGATCAGGCTGAAAGTCTTGAATATTATCAGCAAAAAGCAATTAATACTATTGTCGCTAGAAAAAATACAGATATTTCATTTGCTATTGCTGCATTAGAAGGATTTATTGATATACGATCAACATATACACCCCGACATCCGCTTATTGATGCAGATCGAGCCTATATTAATCTTGATGAAGATTATAGCGATAATGAAAAGCAAGTAATTTTTTTCACGGCTGTGGCTAACCTTAGAATTAGAAAAAAAATTGGGATTGAAAAGGGATTGGATCTAAAAAAATTTTTAGGGACTTATAGTTTGAATTATTTATTAGATCCCATCCTAAAAAAATCAGAAAATGAACTAATAAAAAATATCATTTCCGAATCTGAAAAATTATTGCCATTTTACAGATCTGCAAATAAAGGCGATTCTCCGCCTTTGATTGATGATGAAGATTTTGTTGAAACTGAAGAAGAACTATCAGAAGAAACTGCTATTGCACAGAATATCCCCCCGTATATCCAATGGTATATTTTTAAAAAATTAAATAGCAATATAGAACTTGCTGGATCTGAAGTTGAAATCGTTAAGAAATTAAAAACCGGAACACTAAGAAAAATGCGACCAGCAGGTTTGGTGTGTTTATGCAAAGAATTTGATTTAAAATTACCTTTTGCAGGTTATTCGATGGTTATACGATTATCTGATGGCTGCATTCGAGATTTTTTAAAAATAATGCATGAAATTTATTTATTGGAAAATGTGCCACTAGATCTTTTCATTAGTAACACAATATCAATAGAAACTCAAAACAAGGCAATTTACCAAGCGAGTGAGAAAAAAATAAAGTCCATTATTAGGGAAATCAATGATTATTTTATTGAGGTGACCAATTTAATAGATGCCCTTGGAAAATTAACTTCACTATTACAATCAGCATATAAGGAAAGAACAACCCTAGTACATCCAGAAAAAGGACGTTTTGAAATTGATTTTAGAAAAACCTTTGAAGTGGATAAACGGATTGAAATTAATGATGTGATTAATCGTGCCCGTGAAATTTTTTGTATAAAACAAATTAAAAGTAATAGTTCAACACATATTCAAAATAAATCCATAATTTTTCGAGTTCACCGTTTATTCGCACCACATTATGGTTTTTCATACAGAGGAGCTTATGAAGAATATGAATTGAGTATAGAAAACCTATATTCTCTTTGTAAGGAAGACGATGACCGAGTTAAAGAAAAAATAATTGATCAAATTTTCAAAGGTATCGTCAAATTCCAACGAGATAGGAAAATAACCGAGTGGGTGTAAAGAATGACAACATTCCATGAAAAATATCTCATAGGAAAATCTGATATTATTTCAGAAACTACTGGTATTAACCAAAATTTAGATCTAGTGATATTCTCTTTAGGTTGGGAATCTAGATGTTTGAATATTATAAAATATGACAGCAATAATTTTACTTTTGGGGAAGCTATAATTTTGAAGTTTAAACATGATGGCGAAAATGGCTTTGAAGAAAATGATAAAGAGGAATTGATAAAATATATCCGACAAAAAACAGCAAATATTCATGAAATCGATGTAGAACTCACTAATAAAAAGATTCAGGCAGATTCATTACATGATTGTTTGAGAGAGTTACACGCATTTTTTGAAAATAAAAAAAAATTAAATTCAATTGGCTTTGAATTTTCAAGTTGCCCAAGAAGAATTCTTCTATATTTGGTGGGGATATTTCTCAGTAAAAAACTCGCAAAAAAACTGGTTTTTTTCTATTCTGAAGGAAAATACCCTAATGTTGAACCTTTTAATATTGGAAAAGGAGATTGGAAATTAATCGCGATACCTGAATATGGGGGACTTTTCAATTTTTTAGGAAAACGATATTACATTTTTTCCACAGGATTTGAATTAAATCGATATAGAAGTCTAATATCAAATGATTCTCCACTTTTCATTGGCCTGTTATCCCCAATTCCCGGCTTTTTAGATGAGTATACAGTCAAAGCGGAAAAAGTTGCATGCACTTTGATAGAAGAATATAATATTCCCTTGACTAGTGTGGCTTCTGCTCGGGCTGGAGATGCCATAGAAGCTTGGAAAAATCTTCATATTTTAACCCGAGAACAAAATAAATTCAATATTACTTTTTTGCCATTTGGACCGAAGCCTCATGTTTTGGCTATGGGTCTTCATGGTTTCCTAAATGATAGCATTACAGTAGTTTATAGAATACCCAAATCAGGCTATAAAAGAACAGATATCCCCCCCTTAAACAATTTATGGGTTTATGAAATTGAAAACAAGTTATTGTTTTAATCGACACGAAAAAATAAATAACTTATTTCATTTCCACGTCTCACTATTATAGTCAGTATAACTTTCATTAAATTTGGTATAGACAACATATTTATTCAATATATTTATTATTAATATGATGAGGAACGGCAGAGAATATGGAATGCAAATCCCCCTCCCGACTATTGGAATCGCCCCGGCCTACTCCGCCTGCTTCCCGGTCGTCACCACATCGAGCGAGGATCCGTCCGTCGTCACCGTGATCGTCCCGTTCAGGTCGGTCCGGTAGACCGCTGAACCGAGCGTGTCCAGCCGTTTCAGGACCGTAGCCGATGGATATTTCCTTGAGGTTTCAGTCCCGATGACCGCGACCTCCGGGTTGACGGAGTTCAGGAATTTCGTGCCGGAAGAGGCCGAACTCCCGTGGTATGCGACCTTCAGGACATCCGATTTCAGGACGTCCCCGTTCGTGCGCAGGACATTCTCGGTCTCGGTCTCCGCATCGGACATGAACAGGAACGAACGGTCGCCGTATTCCAGCCTGAGGACGATGCTGTTCTGGTTCAGCTGGCTGTTCTCGCTGAGGTCGGTGAGGAGGATCTTCTGCGGGTTGAGGACCGAGATATTTACCTTGGGATCCAGGTACAGCTCGTCGCCGTGGGAGACCGTACGCACGGTGACATTCTTTTCCGCTGCGAGGCTCAGCAGCTCGTTATATGCGGCAGAATCCGATGCAACGCCGTTATCAACTAAGGTGCCTACCGGGAACGCGTCCAGGACCGATGCAAGACCCCCGACGGAATCGTCCTGGGGGTGGGTCGCGACCACGATGTCGAGCGTACTGATCCCAAGACCCCGGAGATACGCAATGAGGGCGGGACCGTCCGCTGCCGATCCGGAATCGATCAGCATCGTCGTCCCGTTCGGGCCCTGCACGATGGCCGCATCGCCCTGGCCGATAGCGGGAAAGGAGACCGTGAGGAGCCCCTGGCCGGAAGATGCGGTCGTCCCGGACGAGGGGATCCCGGTCCGGAGGGCATCCTGGACCTGGGTGCACCCGGCAGAGACAAAAATGAGGCCGAGCGCAAAAATGACAAGGGAAAGTTTTCTCATCAGACTTCTATCGGAGGTGCGGGCGGATAAGGCTATTCGTACCGGAAATCCGCCGGGAAAAGGGATACGTTCCGTCTGGCCGGGCCGGTTTGGAAGGGTGGCCCGGCAGCGGCCGGGACGGGAAAACGCGGCGCGTGTCCGGCGCCTGTCCCTGCAATGCCCGGTCAGTGAGCCGTATCGCCCACGACTTTCCCGTCGCGGAGCCGGACGATCCGGTGGAAATAGTCCTTGTGCCAGTCCTCGTGGGAGACCATCACGATGGTCTGCCCCAGGTCCTCGTTGATTTCCTTAAAGAGTTCCAGCACCATCCGCGAATTCTCGGAGTCGAGGTTCGCACAGGGTTCGTCCGCAAAGAGGATGTCGGGATGGTTCACCATCGCCCGGGCAATCGAGACCCGCTGCTGCTGGCCGCCTGAGAGCTCCCGTGGCAGGTGATCCTTCCTGTCGTAGAGGCCGATCTTTTTCAGGATATCGTAACTGTGCTCCCGGGTCTCGTCCTCGGTCCGGTCTCTCCGGAGCATTGCCGGAAGGGCGACATTCTCAAAGACAGTGAGGTCCGGGACCAGCGCATAGTCCTGGAAGACGTAGCCGAGCCGGTAGAGCCGGAACATCGTTTTCTCGTAATCTCCCAGGCCCGCGATATCGGTCCCGTCGATCACGATCTTTCCGGACGTGGGTTCGTCCAGGAGGCCCAGCATGTGCAGGAGCGTCGTCTTCCCGCTCCCGCTCGCCCCCATGATCCCCACGAACTCCCCCTTCACGATTTCGAGCGAGATCCCGTCAAGGGCACGGACCTCCACGGTCCCCATGACGTATATCTTCCGGAGGTCGTCTATCTCTATCATGGCTTAAGACCTCATTGCAGTCTGGATATCCTCGCGGGAAACCTGGTACGCGGGGACGTAGCCGGCTACGATCGCCGCCCCGAAGAGGATCAGCCCGTTCGTCACGAGATCCATCGGTGTCAGGTACAGGGTCGCGGACCATTCCGGGGTCACGATCGGGTGGTACTGCATGTACACCGCCATCAGGACGGCAATCACCATGCCGAGAAGGATCCCGAGGATCGCGAGGATGATCACCTGGAACCCGTAGTTGTGCATGATAACCCCCTTGTCGACGCCGATCGCTTTCAGAATCCCGATCTGCCTGCGGCTGTTGAGCGTCTTGATCGTGATCACGATAAAGAGGACGACCGTCGTGATGATGATGCTCACGATCAGGGACACCATGTTGATGATCGCAAAGCTTTGCAGGGCGCGGCCCATGCTCTTCGAAAGGAGATCGGCCGTAGTCTGGACTTTCTGCGAGACCCCGTACTGCTGGAGCTCGTTCTTGATGAAGGTCTCCGAGTACCCGGGCTTTGCCTTCACGGTGATGTAATCCGCGTAATCGAGGGTCTTTCCTTCCACGAGCTGCATGTCCGACCAGGTGATGTACACGGCGCTGTCTGCCTGGGTCCAGCCGGTGTAGTAGATCCCTTTCACCCGGTAATCCTTCACGTACCCGTTGCCGAAATCAATAGAGATCGAGTCGCCGACCCGGACCCCGCCGAGCGATGCCTGGAACTCATCCTCTTCCTTTACCGACGCGTCCCCTGCGATCGGTTTCCCGATGATGACCTCCCCGGTATCGTCCTCCCCGAGGTAACTTCCGGCGATCATCTTGGTATAGAGGGGAGAGACGTACTTCTCGTCCACCGGTTTTATCGCCCGGACCGTTGCACCCAGAACCTTCTTCCGGTAGGTAAGGGTCCCCCCTTTGCTGATATGGGGGGTCGCCCGTTCGACACCCGGCATCCCGTTGATGAGATCGAGGGTCGCATCGAGATCGGTGACGTACCGGTCACCGGACTTCGGGCTGACGAGCACGTTCCCGACCTCGTAATCCACGATCTGCTCCGTGATGGTCTTCCCGATCCCGTTGAAGAGGGCGGGGAGGAAGATCATGTTGGTGAAGCACATCCCGATGATCAGGACGGTCAGGATTGCACTCGACCTGCTTCCTCGCTGGAGCGAACGGAGCGCGAGGAGGAAGGCGACCTTCAGTTCTTTTTTACCCATGGAAGCTTCCCGTCGCCGTTCTTTTTCGGGAGGTACCAGTACCGGTATGCCACGAATGCAAGGACCCCGAGGACAATGACTGCAATGACGATTGTCCCGGAATTATCTGCGGGCGGCACCCGCATGTTCATCTCTCGGGTCATCGTGTGGACGCCCAGGTCATCGGTGTAGGTGATCGTCAGGTTATAGGGATAGTTCCCGCCTTTCAGGCCTTCGAGGAGGAAGAGTGCGGGCGCATCGTTGCCCGGCTTGATCTTCCCGATGAACGCCTCGCGGGTCCCTTCGACCGGAAGATCGATCTTCGCGGAGACCTGCTTTGCCTCGCCGGTCCCGGTATTTTCGATCCGCACCGTAAGATCGAACGGGGTGCCTTCACTCAGCCGGGGCGGGTTCGTGTCCACGCTGACAAAGCCGAGCTCGGCCTTCCCCAGCATCTTCACATCGATCCCGGACGTCTGGGTAAGCGGCTTTCCGTCCAGGGAATTGTACGCGATAAGGACCGGTACCCGGATAAGGCCGATATCTGCCTGCTTGTCTGACAGGAGGACGAAACTGATGTTCTTCTGGTCCCCGTGATCGATCCTGCCGATGTGGTAGAGGTCCGTGTTCTTGGGGGCGATGGAACCGGAGACATTCGTGATCTTCAGGGTGACATCGTCCGCAAGGAACTGGCCGGAGTTCATGACCGTGATGGTCACCGGGATCTCGTCACCGGGGTTGACACTCTCAGGGAGGGAGCTGTCCATGATAAGGATAGCAGCTTTCTGGATGCCGAGGGACGTATTCACGTTGACGGGAATGGGATACCGGGTGCTCGTGCCCCCGTAGGTATCGGTCCAGACTTCAGGATAATACATGCCATTCTGGGAGGGGGCCTCTATGGCGAAGGTCAGGGGGATCGACTGCCCCGGCCCGATCTCGCCGATCCGGGAAAAGTCGCTGGTCAGAACGATGATCCCGTTCCCTTCCATGTGGACATTCTGGATGTTGACGTTGATATCGGTCGTCTTGATGTAGTTGTAATCTCCCCCGGAGGTATACTGGCCGGTCTTGTCGGTCACGGTCGCGCTGGTCGCCGTATTTTTCAGGATGATGGTGATCGTCCCGAGACCGCCCGGCATGAGAACCGAGGGGTTGACCGTGTAATTCGAGACCGTGACGGTCGGTACCGTTGTTGCGGATACCGGGATACATGCAGCTGCAAGGAGCGCGAGAGCGAGAAGAAGAATTGCATTCCGTTTCATGAGTATGTTACCTCCACGAGGTCGTTTTTCCGGGACAGCAGAAGATCCCGGAAAACAGGCAGATGTGAGAGGATTCCCCGGTCATTGCCGGGTGAATATTTTCTCACCGAAATAATATATACCATCCGGGTAAGTCCTGGACACATCATGAGACCTCCACGAGATGCACCGAACCGACACCCTGTTCGACAACCAGTTCCGTACCGGACTGCGACGAACGCCATCCGGATGTGACGTAGGATCCGTTGAGAGTGTCGAAACCCTCCGCCTTAATATCCCCGATGTTGTGCTGAACGGTGATCCGTATGCTCCGATCTGCAGGTACCCGGATGGTGAGTTCTCCGACATGATTGCTGATCTTTCCTGAGAAGTCGGGCCCGTGGTATCCGCCAAGATCGATAACGGTACTTCCGGTCCCGGAATTTACCGATAAGGACGAGAGGTTCAGGCCCCCGGCATCCAGCCGGGTCTCACCCGTATCGATATGCAGATCGAGCGCTACCGGGATCCGGTCGCTGATCCGGATATTCCAGGTGTTTTCTGACAGGGGAAGTACGGTTTTGTTGCGGATCTCAACGCCGGTTAACCGGACGATCCTGGTATCCCCGGAAGTTTCGGTCGTAAGAACCGGTTCCTGGAGGGCCGGGCCGGCTGCAACCGTGACGTTCAGAAGGGTATCCTCACCGGTCCCGTTGCTTACGATGAGGTCTCCGGTCTTTACAAAAAGCACGATCTCGGCGGCTTTTGCACCGTCAAGCGGGACACTTGACGAACCGGTGACTGCCGGTCCGAGGACAGGGGGAAAACCGGTAGTTACGAGAACGATGACCGTCCCAAGGACGAAGGATACGATCGTTATTGCAGTAAGGGTGAGAAGGATCCGTACCATTTTCGGCGGTATCCCGCCCTGGCTGCACCGGGAACCGCACAGGGATTCTCCCGGCATCGCACCGGAGTTCATGCCGTTCCCTCCGCTTTCCGGATCATGCGGATGTTCCACTTCAGCCACCGTATGCCAAGATGGTAGAAGAACCTGGCGAGATAGTAATCCCCGATAACCAGGAGGAGCCCCAGCGAGGTGATCCCGATCGAGAAAAAGACACCGGCAACCGGCCAGAGCCAGAAATTAATGAACGATATCCCGGCGGTCTGGAGAAGGGCCAGCACGAATGCCACCGGTCCGAATACGATACATACTGCCCCGACAACCAGGATGATGAGAAGGACGAGGGTAAGGAGAATGAACGGGACGAGAACCACGATCAGGTTGAGAAGGCCCAGCCCAATCGTCGCGAGGACGGCACGCCAGATATTGCGGCACGAACGGTTCTTTTCCGCCCGCGAAACCATCCAGCTCGCCCGGATCTCCTGGGCGACATCCATGGGAGAGCCGAGAGCCCTGCACAGGTCTTCATCCGTCCTGCCTTCCTCCCTTCCCGCCCGGAAATGTTCGGTATAGTCTGAGAGGATATCCTGTAACTCTTCATCGGGTATGGTCCCGGAGAGGGCTGACTTCAGGCTCCCGATATAGTCCTGTTCATTCTGCGTCATGTGTTACCTCTGCGAGGATTGCATTGACCGATGTCGCAAATTGCATCCATTCGTCCCGTAGTTCCCGTTCCCGGTCCCGTCCGGTTCCGGTCAATCGGTAATATTTCCGCGGCGCCCCCCCTTCCGACTCCTGGAGATACGTGGTGACGAGTCCCTCGTCCCTGAGCCTGCGCAGGAGCGGATAAATCGTCCCTTCCGAGATATCAATTCTTTTTGAGATCTCGCCAACGAGTTCGTACCCGTAGCAGTCTCTCCGTGCGAGAACGGAAAGGACACAGATTTCAAGTACGCCTTTCTTAAACTGAACGTTCATGAGATCTTCCTGTACCCCGGCTACCGGCCCGGCCAGGGGAACGCGCCTATGCGGGTTCCGGAGGGAGGGCCGGGCCATAGGAGGGCTGATAGGTATACCGGAGTTTTATGCTTAACCTGGTATCTTGCATTACAAGATACTGTACATTGTTCTGCTATTGCCCCATATAAATTTTTCATACCGGATGCGGGATTCCGGAGAAGCAGGAGGGAAAACAGTTTTTACCCAGGGACTACTTTGAGGAGTCGCTGCATACCGGAAAATGGGAATATCTCCGGAAATTTTCAGAAAACCTGAATTCCGGAAGCTGGCAATCCCACGAGATCGGAATAACGCACTCCGCAGGCTCTTCCATGAGGTTATATCATCAGCGAACGGACCAACTGGCAACCGGCAGGTGCCGTCCCCGTGTAAAGTATGCTTATGCTCCCTGCCTGCGTACCGCAACGGCGCACGAGAGCCAGCCGGAATCCGGGGCAGGGAAATACCGTACCGATCCGGTCCGCCTTCGTTCCATCTCGTCCATGTTGCTGTACCGGAACGCAAAACCCGGGCCCAGCATCTCCCGGATCTCCTCATCAGAATAGGTTGTCATCCGGTCGAGACCGGTATAGTCCCGTACATGGGAGAAGATCCCGTGCGGGATGAAATGCCGCCCGTCGCGTACCTGCCTGCACGGCTTGAGATGCTCGAAGACAAGGGCGAAGTCCGGGGCAAGATCCGAGAGTACCGCAAGCGAGCGCTCCATCGCGGATCGGCCGATATAGTAACTGACGCCTTCCATGACCGCGATGAGCCGCGTGCTTTCCGGTCCGCCCCCAGTTCGCGGGCAAGCGTTTCACGCAGGCTCCCGGCATCGGAAATGTCGGAGGGTATGCAGGAGATGAACCCGCACCGGTCCGGGAGAAGTCCGGAGTACAGGCTCCGCTTGCAGTCCATATTGTCCCGGTCCAGCTCGATGAAACGGACTTTCTCTTCGAGAAGCAACGAGAGTTCAAGGGCCAGGGGCGAGAACCCGGCGCCGACATTGACAATGACCGTCCGGTCCCCGCCGGTTCCGATCAGGTCCCAGACCGTGTGGTGAATGAAATGTTTCCGGTTGGCGATCACTTCCGAGTACCACGGGCATATGCGGTTATAGCGTTCCACGAGATCCCGGCCCCTTGTGAGATCAAGCCTTTCCAGGTAGGTGCGGATCAGGGGCTGATCTTCGTAGTACTCTTTTGCCCAGAGCATGACCAGCGCCGCGGTATCGGATACCGGGAAAGGATTTGTGTTTTCTGTCATAGCCGGAATACTTCCCTGTATCCTAGTGGAATTCCTATGCAGAATAACCAGCTTGGGAATCCGGACCCGGGTACTCTGCCGGTGCGATTGTTCATCCGGGAACGGGTGCGCCTGTCCGGGAATGGGGATTTTCTCCTCTTTCAACGTCGGAAAATGATCAGGCCATTCGAAAAATGCGGGGATCAGGATTTCCCGGTTTTTGTCATCTTCTTGGATGGTTTCAGGGGCCCGGGGGGATTTGTATGGGCCGGCAGATCATCCCCGTGAAGATGGGAATGGGCATTATGCCGGGGAGGGAGAGTCGGCTTCACCTGGGGGTGGTGGGCCGGGTGGGGATGCAGGTGATCCATGGGGTGATGTCTGTCTTTTTCAGCATGACGCTCCTTGTCCTGGCCCGGCTGGGATCCGGGGTGCGGCGGACCACGGGTCCGGGGTTTGGGTTCGTGTCGCGGTGACATAATCAATACTCCCCCGGCCTGTTGATAAAACGATGCGTATTGCCAGAAGCAGAACGGATATTACGGATTGTCTGGGGGTGCTGGTTTTTCCGTGAACCGGAATGCTCCTTCAGGTACCCCAATCTCGAACTTTGCACCTTTGCCCGGGATACCGGTCTCGGAGATAGTGATACCGGTGATGGACAGGATCTCGCGGGAGAGGTAGAGACCGAGACCGGTATTTTTGCCGGCCCCTTTCATGAATAACTGCTTTTTATCCTCGGCCCTTATGCCGCTCCCATCGTCTTGGACACTGACAACCAGTCTCCCGTCGTTTTCACGGCTCGCCACGCTGATGGACGTCATCCGCTCTCCCCCGTATCTCAGAGCATTATCAATGAGATTGTAGAACACCTTCTCCAGAAGCGGATCAGCAAACACCTCCAGATCGGGTTCTCCGGTACCGACGCGGATATCCTGCACCGGGAGGCGCGGGATAATTTTCTGGATGATCGCGGTTATATTCTGCCATGCGGGTGCTTTAACGCCCAACTCTTCATAATCCCTGGTGAAATCTATCTGGCGGGCAATGGTCTCTGCGATCTTTTCTTCCATTGCAATATATTCCGATGTTCGGACTGGATCGTCAAGCGTTTTTCTGGAGATTTCCAGATACCCGTAGAGGGCCGTGAGCTGGTTCTTGATATCGTGCCGGGTAATACCCGAGAGCAGGTTCAGTTTACGGTTTGCCAGTATCAGTGCCTCCTCTGCACGCTTCCATGCAGTGATATCCCGGATGTTGCACTGGATAATTTTCTTATCCTCCACACGGTAGACATTGCTGACGAACTCTACATGGATAGCTTCGCCCAGTTTTGTTTCCAGTGGCAGGTTATCATACCGGATATAACCGTCACTTTTCAGCTTCGCAAACGCATTCTGGGCAAAAAACTTGTCTTTGAGAAATCCAAGGTCCCAGAGATGCCTGCCAACGAAATACTCGAAGGGATACCCCAGCATATCGAGGATGAATTCATTCGCGTCAATAATTTCCCCGGTATCCCCGTCCAGGATCAGGATGGCGTCCTGTGCTGTCTGGAACAGTCGCCGGTACTTAAGTTCCGATTTTTTCAGATCATGTTCGGCAGAGATCCGGTGTTCTTCATGGTCAAGCATCGTCAGGGCAAACGAAATATCTTCGGACTGCTCATCGAGAAGGCGGATAATCTGGTCGTTAAAAAAACCCGGCTCGGAAGCATAGAAAGTAATAACTCCGGCATAGGAGGTATCCGTGGCGAAAGGGACGGCGGCAAGGGAGCGATACCCGCGTTCAAGGGCACCTTTGCGCCAGGGGGCCATCATCGGGTCGCGTTCGATATCATTACAGACAATGAATGTTCCTTTCCGGAAAGCGGTTCCTATCGGACCTCCACCTTCGGGAGAGGTCTCGAACGACAGGGAAACCCTGTCAGGATAACCCTTCCCATCACCGGACACCGCAACGGTTTCGATGAGATTTTTTTCGTGACTGGCACGTCCGGCCCATACCATCGCAAAACCGCCGTTATCTGCCGTAATCCGGCAGATCTCTTTCAATAGTTCCTTTTTATCATGGATACGAACGATTGCCTGGTTGGTCGCGGAAATTACCGTATAGAGCCGGTTGAGAGTTGTTACCTGTTCATCAGCGCGGCGGTGTTCGACTGCCGATTTGATCTTGTGCATAAGCTCGGCAAACTGTGATTTCGGATCCCCTCCTTTCTGGAGATAGAAATTGGCACCATTTTCGAAAGCTTTGACAGCTACTTCTTCCCTGCCCCGTCCGGTAAAGAGAATAAAGGGGATGGTTTTATTTATCGCCCTGACCTGTTTTAAAAACTCGAGGCCATCCATCTCCGGCATCTGGTAATCGGAAACTATAGCCTGGATCCCATTGGATTTCAGCAGATCGAGTGCGACCCGGCCGGATGGTGCAATAGTTACGGAAAATTCGGTTGTCCGCTCAAGGCATAATTTGCCCATAGTAAGGAGGCCGGACTCATCATCGACATAGAGAACTGATATCGTAAGAACCAACTACAGTGATTTTCTTTTATGAAAAGTGTCCATTCACGGATTAAATATTTTTATCCCGAATAAATTTTGCACGAATCCGTACTGCAGGGGGAGACTCATAAGGGGACCCGGAGGTATGCTGAAGCGCGGTCCCTTAAGATAGTTTCATTATATCAAAACTGATTCTTCAGTATGCCATCAAAGAAATGCTGCCCCTTAAAATTCGGCACGGCATCCACTGCGGAAGGCATGCTCATTGAGTTCCCTGCATTGAGAACGACTGCGCTTGGTTTTTTGATAATTACTGTGCTGTACTCGGTATCGCCAGAGAATTGTGTACAAACCCGCGAAAGAGAACGCCAACGGGGACCGCAGCAGACTGAACATGAGAAAATCTGAATCCGGGAGGGGTTTTGTGAATTACTGTCCTGTCTGCAAAAGAGAATATAAGGAGATGAGCGGAGGAGAGACCAGGCATTGTCCGGTCTGTGGAAGCAGGCTGATCCAGATATCCGATGAGGCAATAATGCAGGTCCGCCAGGAAAGTGCCCGGAAAAGAAACTCCGATTCATAACGTATCCTGATTTTCCAGGAGGGTCCGGTCGTCCGGGGAACCATAGGAAACGCCACTTCCCGGGATTTTTACCCTCGCTCTTGCCTTCCCGGGTTACATACTTCTTAAGGTACTGTCGGTCCTGCCGCCTGCCCCTATCTGCATCTTTATAGTTAGGTAAACCCTAACTAACTGAAAGGTCGGAGCATGCGGGACAGGAAAGACGAACTCCTGGAAGTATTCGAACATATCCTCCGGATCAGAAACGAATGTTCCTGCTCGGTCTCCTCCGAATGCGGGCTCTCGGATCTGACCGTGAAACAGCTGACCTACCTCAGGGCGATTGATGCCGGAGGGGAGGTCACGTTCACGGCGCTTGCCGGGATCACCTGCACCTCGAAACCCACGATCACGGAAATGATCAACCGGTTCATCCGGATGGACTGCGTGTACCGCGAGCGCTGTCCCGGGGACGGCCGGCTCCAGTATATCCGGCTCACCGAAAAAGGGAAACGGATCGCCCGGGCCGAGCATATCGCCCTCGTGCAGGCAGTAGAACGGATGATGGATACACTCGATGATGAAGAAACGGATCTGCTGATACGGATCCTCGGAAAAGTCAGGTAATTTCTGCCGGGCGGTTCGGCCGGCCAGACTCATACACAATGATTGGAAAGACCATGCAGTCAGATACAACGGAAACCATACGCGAAGCAATTGTCCTCCCCCTCTTTGAGATCGTCCTGTACCCGGACTGCCGGACAAAATTTCCGGTCGAACGGGCCACGGGCGATCTCCTGCTTGCCAAAATGGCAGACGGGACCCCGGCCATGGCAATCGGGCTTACGGTAAAGAGCGGCGTCCGTCCTTCGGAAATAACCCCGGACTCGCTGTACAGGACCGGGGTCCTGCTCCGGATCCCGCACATCGAGCCCGCAGATGACGGGTACCTGGTGGGCGCCCGGGTGGAGGGGCGGGTGCAGGTCGTTTCCCTCTCGGAAGATGACGGCCGGTTCCGTGCAGCATACGAGCCTGCCCCGGATATTTCCGACCTTGAAGACGATCTCAGGGCACGGATCCTGGCGGACGTAAAGGGCACCATCCGGGAGATCGGCAGCAGGTTCTCCGGCGCCGGGCAGTTCACCCGGCCGCTCGAAGAGATGGAATCCGTGGACCGGATCATGGGATTCGTGATGCCGTTTCTCCCGGTCAGCCTGGCAGAGAAGCAGGCGCTTCTCGAAACGGTGTCCGTGCGGGAACGGTACATCACGTTCCTTGAGACCCTTATCCGTACCCGCGACGACATCAACATCCGGATCGAGATGGCAAAGAAGGTCACGGACCGGGTCTCGAAGTCGAACCGGGAAGCGATGCTCAGGGAGCAGCTCCGGGTCATCCAGGAGGAGCTGAACGAGAGCGAAGGAAACCCGAAAGACGGCGGGTACCGGGAGAAGATCGAGAACGCGAAGATGCCGGAGGAGGTGCGCAGGAAAGCGCTTGCCGAGCTGAAAAAACTCGAAACCGGCGGCAGCCAGAACCACGAGAGTTCCGTTATCAGGAACTACCTCGATCTCCTGCTCGACCTTCCCTGGGTCACCGACGAGAAGAAAGAGATCGATATCGCAGGGGCCCGCCGGGTTCTCGAAAGCCATCACAACGGTCTCGAAAAGGTCAAGGAACGGATCGTCCAGCACCTCGCGGTCATGAAACTCAGGGAAGAGAAGCAGGGTTCGATCCTCCTCTTTGCAGGCCCGCCCGGCACCGGGAAAACGAGCCTCGGAAAGAGCATCGCAGAAGCCCTCGGCAGGAAGTACGTCAGGATCAGCCTGGGCGGCGTCCGGGACGAGGCCGAGATCCGGGGACACCGGAGGACCTACGTGGGCGCCCTCCCGGGCAGGATCATCCAGGGCATGAAGAGGGCAGGGACGAAAAACCCGGTCTTCATCCTGGACGAGATCGACAAGCTGGCGGTTTCCTATGCGGGCGATCCGGCAAGCGCACTCCTGGAAGTCCTCGACCCGGAGCAGAACAACAGCTTCTCGGACCACTACCTGGAGGTCCCGTACGATCTCTCGGACGTGCTCTTCATTGCGACCGCGAACTCCTTGGCAACGATCCCTGCGCCGCTTCTCGACCGGATGGAACTCATCGAGATCTCGGGCTACACGAAGAGCGAGAAGTTCGCGATAGCAAAAGACCACTTAATCCCCGAGATCCTGGCCGAGCACGGGCTTTCTCCGGAAAAACTCCGAATTGACGATGCCGCCCTCAGAGAGATCATCGAAAAATACACCCGGGAGGCGGGGGTACGCTCGCTGAAAAAGCAGCTGGCGAAAGCCGCACGGTACGTATCGGAGAAGATCGTTTCGGGAGCAGCAACCCTGCCATTCGTGGTGACCACGGGCAACCTCCAGGAGATCCTGGGACGGGAGCAGGTCAGGCAGGAGATGGCACGCAGGGAACCGGTGCCAGGCGTCGTGACCGGCCTTGCCTGGACCCCGGTGGGGGGAGAGATCCTCTTCATCGAAGGAACGTTCATGCCCGGGACCGGGAAACTCACCCTCACCGGCCAGCTCGGGGATGTCATGAAAGAGTCGGCGACGATCTCCCTGAGCCTCCTGCGTTCCCGGCTCGCAACCGCAGAGAGCGGGTTCAGCTTCGTGACGAGCGATATCCACGTCCATGTGCCCTCGGGGGCGACTCCCAAGGACGGCCCCTCGGCAGGGATCACCATCTTCTCGGCCCTCGCCTCCCTGATCACCGGAAAAACGGTCGGGACCGATGTCGCGATGACCGGGGAGATCACGCTGAGCGGCGCAGTGCTTCCGGTCGGCGGGATCAGGGAGAAGGTCCTTGCCGCGCACCGGGCCGGGATCCGGAAGCTGATCCTCCCGAAGGAGAACGTGCGGGATCTCGAAGATGTGCCTGAAGATGTCAGGCGCGAACTTTCGTTCGTCCCGGTGGAGACGGTCGAGGAAGTCCTCAGGGAAGCGCTCGGGATCGGGCTCCCTCCCCGGACCCCGCTTGCCTCGCATGCGGGAAGCAGTTTCGTTCCGGTCCAGAACGCCTGACCGGGCCCGTGCCGGTTCCGCAACCCTTATGGGGGATGGACGCCAGAGCAGGTGCATATGAAGGCCAGCTCCATAGGTCCTTCCAAGCAAAACCGGCATCTTTTCTTTTCCAATCGGGATAGTCCGGGAACCCCGGAGGAAATATTCCCGGGAACGTCTCCTGCTCCGCGTGCATCTGCCGGCCGGCCCTTCCGGCAGGGGCGGCCCGGAACATGAACGTCCTGTACGGGAATATTCCCGGCCAATTGATCCGGCTCGACCGCTGGGTCGTATGGCGCTATGAGGAAAGAAACGGGAAACTGACCAAGCCGCCCTATGTCCCGGTGCCGGGAAAGCCGCGTCACGCCCTGGTCAATGTCCCGTCGACCTGGGGGACGCTTGCGCAGGCAAAGGAAACGCTGGCGTCCGGGGGGTTCGACGGTATTGGTTTTGTCCTGGGAGAAGGGATATTCGGGATCGATTTCGATCATGCCTCTGATGAGATGGTGGCAGAAGCGGTGTCCCTTGGTTCCTACACGGAGTGGAGCCCGTCCGGCCGGGGCGTGCATGTGATCGGGCTATCGCAGCCGGAACTGAAAGGCAGGAAGAAGGGATCCGTCGAATTCTATATGCGGGGACGATACTTCACGGTCACCGGAAGAATTGTCGCGGGATCGGGTCCTGACCTAAGGGAAGTCCCTGCTGACCGGATCCGGGAATTTTTCCTGCAGCATTTCGGTTCCGGACCGGAACCTGCCTGAAAAGAATCCGCCGGTCTCCGGATCCGTGCCATGCACCGGTCTCCGGCCGGGCCCCGGTTTCCGGGTCATGGGGAGATCTTCACCCGTAAGGAGGAGTCCCCGTCACCATCCCAACCAATAAATAATTCTCTCCCGCAAAGGCTCATTGCTATGCTGCTGGAGCGGATTGTCTCTGAAGGGCTCGCCCACAATTCCTATTTCCTGGGGTCGGGTACCGAGGCCGCGGTCATCGATCCGCGGCGGGACTGCGATATCTACTGCGATCTCGCGGAGCAGAACGGGCTCGCCCTCACCCGCATCTTCGAGACGCACCGGAACGAGGATTATGCGATTGGTTCCTGCGAACTTGCCGCCCGTACCGGGGCCGAAATTTTCCACGGGGCCGGGCTCCCGTTCGCGTACGGGCGTCCCGCCCGGGAAGGAGACCGGTTCCGGTTCGGGGGTCTTGAGATCACGGTCAGGGAGACCCCGGGCCACACCCCCGAGAGCCTCTCGTTCATCCTGGCCGAGCGGCAGAACCCGGACCTGCCGTTTGCGGTTTTCACCGGGGACCTCCTCTTTGCAGGGGATACCGGGAGGACCGACCTGGGAGGACCCGGAAGAGGCGCGGAGATGGCAGGCGCGATGCAGGGCAGCCTTGCCAGGGCGATCCTGCCGCTTCCCGATTCGGTCATCCTCTGCCCCGCCCATGGCGCAGGCTCGGTCTGCGGCGGCGACATCCGGGACCTTCCCGTAACAACGCTCGGGTACGAGAAGAGAACGAACCCGGTCCTCTCGCTCTCACGCGAGGAATTCATCCGGAAAAAGACCGGTGAGCACCATTATGTCCCGCCCTATTTCCGGAAGATGGAGCAGGGAAACCTGCGCGGCTGGAAACGCATCCACCGGCTTCCCGATCTCAGGATGCTTACCCCCGCCGAACTGGAAGAGCTCCGCAAAGAGGGCGCCCAGCTGGTGGACATCAGGTCCCCCACATCGTTTGCCGCAGGCCACATCCCGGGCAGCATCTCGCTCTGGCGCGACGGTCTGCCCGCGTTCATGGGCTGGGTCCTCTCCTATGACCGGCCCATCGTCCTGATCGATGATTTCAACCTGGACCCCGACTCCGTGAAGCGCCATTTCGTCAGGCTCGGGTACGATAACCTCACGGGAATTCTTGCAGGGGGTTTCCCTGCCTGGTTCCGTTCCGCACAGGAGATCGGATCGTTCCCGGTCCTGTCCGTGCAGGAGGCTGCCCGGGAGATCGCGGCAAAGGCCCCGTTCATCCTCGATGTCCGGGACGAGAAGAACCGGACGGGTCGCGGCCATGTCCCGGGCGATCACCCTATCTATGTCGGAGAAATTCCGGAACGTCTCGCGGAGGTCCCGAAGGACCGGCCGGTCTTTGTGTACTGCGATGCCGGGTTCAAGAGCTCGCTTGCGGCAGGTATCCTCCGTGCGAACGGATTCCGGGATGTGACAAGCATTCTTGGCGGCTTCACGGCCTGGGAGAATGCGGGTCTCCCGGTTGAAAAACCGTAACCCGGGTTCAGGGCGCGGGGGACAACCAGGGGGGATTTCCCTCGCAGTTTTTGCGATACCGCGGTTCATCCCTGCATCAAACCGGAATCAGGTCCGGGTAAGGCCGGTCTCCTCTTCCAGGGCCGCAAGGAACTGTTCGAGGAATGCATGCCGTTCCCGGGCAATCCTTCTCCCGCTCTCCGTGTACATCAGCCCGCCCAGATTCAGGAGCTTCTCATGGAAATGTCCGACCGCGTTTTCGATGCCGCCGCCATGCTCCGCCGCCCGTAAAAACGTCCTTGCTACCCCGACCGCGCCCATCGCGTCCAGCTTGTCGGCGTCGGAGAGGATCTGCGCCTCCAGGAACTCCGGCCGGTCTCCCGTACTGTACCGGTGGGTCCGGATTGCCCGGGTCACCGGGGAGATATACTCTTCCGGGTACCCGATGGAGATGAGATACAGCTCCGCGATTTTCGCCCCGGCAATTTCGTGGGGGATACCCTTCTCTTTCTCAAGGGGCCGTGCGATATCATGGAGGAGAGCCGCAGGGATAAGGACCCGCATCTCCGCATGCTCATCAATCCCGATCCGTTCGCAGAGCCGAATGACCCGGAGGACATGGTCGAACCCGTGGGATCCGGACTGTCTCATTGCGGTCTCCGCATACTTCCTGATGCTGTCGAATTTCGTATCCATGGCCCGGCTTCCTCCCGGAAAACTGGAGGATTCCTCGGATATATACTTAGGCAGCGGCAGGGATACCGCTCGCCATCCATCCCGGCAACCGGAACCCGCAGATCCGTCACAAACTCTTTGATTCCCCCACCGAGAAAGTTATACGTGATACGGCCTGTGCCTGCCTGGGACGACGCGTACCGGAGCCGGGGCTCCCTGTGGGGAGGAGCTGTTCCGGAAATTCCGGATCTCCCTTCCGGAAGCCGGGTCCTGGACGTCGGTTGCGGAAGCGGGAGGACGCTTCCCGCGATGGCCGGCAGGGGATGGAGGATTACAGCGGCAGACATCTCCGGCCACGCGCTGCGGATCGCGAGAACGGCGGGAGCAGGGCTTCCAAGCACGGGATTCCTGGTTGCGGATGCACGTGCTCTCCCGTTCCGGGACGCGGCATTCGATGCGATCATCTGCTGGCACATCCTGGGACACCTCGATAAAGAGGGCCGGAAGGGAATGGTGCGGGAACTCGGCCGGGTCCTTGCGGGAGGCGGCCGGGTCTTTTTCCGGGGATTTTCCCGGGCAGACATGCGGTATGGGAAAGGAAAGGAGACGGAAGAGGGGACGTTCCTCAGGGGAGACGGTATCAGCACCCATTACTTCACGGAAGAGGAAACCGAAGAACTCTTCACCGGATTCTCCCGGGAAGTCCTTGCCGCCGAAACCTGGACGATCCGGATCCGGGGAAAGGATCTCCTCCGCTCGGAGATTGCAGGGATGTTTGCCGTACAAAAGTAGGGACCGGGACGGACGAGGTTGCCCGCCCCGGGAATCTTCGGCCTGCTCCCGCGATGACGGGTTATTTCATGACTGCGCCCTTGTCCGCCTGCCCGACCCCCGCCGCGTAGCGTGCGAGAACGCCGGTCAGGTTCCGAGAGGGTGCCTTCCAGGACTTCCCGCGATCCGCGAGTTCCGGCTCCGGGACTGCGAGATCGATCCGCTTTTCGTTCAGGTCGATCTCGATAGTGTCCCCTTCCCGGACAAGGCCGATGGGCCCGCCGACCGCTGCTTCCGGTGCGACATGCCCGACACAGGGACCCCGGGTGCCGCCCGAGAACCGGCCGTCCGTGACGAGCGCCACTTTCCTGTACCCGAGCCCCACGAGGGCCGATGTCGGGGAGAGCATCTCGGGCATCCCGGGCGCTCCCTTCGGCCCCTCGTACCGGATGACCAGGACATCCCCTTCCTTAATCTCCCGGGCAAGGATCGCCTTCATCGCGGCGGCCTCCCCGTCAAAGACCCGGGCGGGTCCGGTATGGTGCCACATATCGTCCGCAACTGCGGCGGACTTGATCACCGCGCCATCCGGGGCAAGGCTCCCCTTCAGGATCTTGAGCCCGCCCGCCGCATGCACCGGGCTTCCGAGCGGCCTGATGACCTCGTTGTTCCGGATTATTGCGTTCCCGGCAACCGTCTTCACGCTCTTTCCCGCAACGGTCGGCACATCGTCCAGGTACTTCTCCAGCCGCATCAGGACCGCAGGGATCCCGCCTGCCCGGTACAGGGTCTGCATCGAGTGCGGGCCCGAGGGCTGCATGTAACAGATGTGCGGGATCTCGTCCGCAAGGGCCCGGAAGGTATCGAGGGTTACCGGGACCTCCGCCTCGACCGCGAGCGCCATCAGGTGCAGGACCGTGTTGGTCGAACCCCCGAGCGCCATATCCACCCGGATCGCGTTCTTCAGGCTCTTTTCGGTGATGATGTCCCGGGGCTTCACTCCCTCCCGGACGAGCGCGACCGCCCGCTCCCCGGTCTCCCGGGCGATACGGAGCTTCGCGGAATCGACCGCAGGGATCGCGGCGCAGCCGGGAAGGGACATCCCCATCGCCTCCGTCATGCAGGCCATTGTGTTCGCGGTATAGAGCCCCTGGCAGCTTCCGCACCCGGGCATTGCCGCACATTCGAGCTCGCAGAGGGCTTCCTCGCTCATGGTCCCGCCCGCGACCTTCCCGACCCCTTCGAAGATATCGATCAGGGAGAGGTCCTTCCCATCAAGCGACCCGGAGAGCATCGCTCCCCCGGTCAGGACGATGGTCGGGATATTCAGCCGTGCGGCGGCCATCAGCATCCCGGGCACGATCTTATCGCAGGTGCCGATGCAGACAAGGCCGTCGAACCGGTGGGCCTGGGCCATCAGCTCGATGGAGTCTGCGATGTTCTCCCGGGAGGGGAGGGAGTACCGCATCCCCTCGTGGCCCATCGCGATCCCGTCGCAGATCCCGATCACGCCGAACTCAAAGGGAACCCCTCCTCCCGCCGCGATCCCCTCCTTCACCCGCTCGGAAAGGGTCCGTAGGTGGGTGTGGCCCGGAACTATCGTATTGTAGGCATTCGCTATCCCGATAAAAGGAAGCTGCATCTCCCGGTCCGTGACGCCGAGCGCCCGGAGGAGCGCCCGGTTCGGGGCACGGGGATACCCGGTCTTGACTTCATCGCTGCGCATGACGGATCACCGCAATTCCAGTATCCTTGTTGGCGGGCGAGAAGAAAAAAGGAGAGCTGCACCAGATCGGCAGTACAGGTCAGCGGGTCCGTACCCGGACCGCGGCTGCAGCCTGTACGAAATTTGCGGCGAACGCATCCGTGAAATACGCGTGGGTATAGGTGCCGATGGCGCTTCCCTGCGAAAGCCCGTCCCTGCCACCCGAGATCCCTTTGCCCCGGTCCAGCTGCAGGACGAACCTGGCGTCCCGGTCGCAGTCGACCCGGGAATAATGGAACTCGTGGCCCCGTACCGGCCCTGCTTCCACCCAGGAACCCGGGCCATGCCCGTACCTGCCGATCACGTAGCCGAGCGCCTGGATCTTTCCGGTCATCTCCCCTCGTGCGGGAAGGATGCCGGCCATCCGGTACTCGTTACCCGATACTGCGAGGGACTCCCCCAGGTACAGGAGACCTCCGCACTCAGCGTAGATGGGGACGCCCCGTTCGCCAGCGGCACGCACTCCCGCAAGGCAGGGTGACGATTCGAGCGCGGCCGCATGGATCTCCGGGTATCCGCCGCAGAAGTACAGGCCGTCCGCCTCTGGGAGCGTGTCCCGTATCGGGGAGAAGAAGCGGAGCTCGGCACCTGCCCGGACCAGCCGGTCCAGGTTGTCCTGGTACCGGAAACAGAACGCCTCGTCGCTGGCAATACCGATCACCGCCCGTCCGCTACCGGGGGATCCGGACCGCTCCGGGACCTCAAGGGCAGGTGCTCCCCTCGCAGTCTCCAGCAGGCTGTCGAGCGAGCAGGAGTCCGCGATGATCTTCCCGAATGTTCCCATCGCGTCCGACTCGTGGGCCATGACCAGGCCCAGGTGCCTGCTCGGGACACCGGAGTCCCGCTGCCAGGGGACCCAGCCGAAGACCGGGCAGGAATCGGTCTCCTCTATCATCTCCCGGTGCCTGCCGCTCCCGATCCGGTTTACGATGACCCCTGCGACATCGAGATCCGGATCGAAGTTCCGGAACCCCCGGATCATTGCATGGACGCTGCGGGACGCTCCCTTGGCATCCACGATCAGGATGACCGGCGCATGCAGGATCTTTGCGACATGGGCGGTGCTGCCCGCGTCCCCGCCATCGATCCCATCAAAGAGGCCCATCACCCCTTCGATGACCGCGATGTCCGCGTCTTGGGAAGCGGAGGCGAAGGTTTCGAGGACGCCCGCTTCGCCCATCATGACCGGGTCCAGGTTCCGGGAGATCCGGGTGCAGATCCGGGTATGGTGGGTGGGATCGATGAAGTCCGGGCCGACCTTGAACGGCTGGACCCGGAGCCCCTGTGCCGCGAGCGCCGCCATGATCCCGCTCGCAATCGTGGTCTTCCCGGATCCGCTGTGGGTCCCGGCGATAACGATCCGGGGGATCGTGACCGGCGTCATGGATGTACCCCTGCCTGCGTACCGGTCTGCGCCGCAGGTTCCGGAACAGGGACCGGGTCGACCGGTATCCCGCTTTCATCCCGGTATGCCCCGATCCTCCGGAAGATATGGTCCACCATGGTCCCGGTCGTCAGGATCAGGGTGTCGTGCCCCAGGAGCGCCCGGAGGATGCACTTGTCGATGACCCCGTACGTGAACGCAAGGGTGTACTTCTCCTGTTCCGCCCGCTGCTTTGCCCGGGTCCCCATGGCGCCGATGGCAATAGCCGGGTGACCGGCCACCCATCCGGCAAGGGAGGACGACGCATCCGAATCCACGTTGCAGACGAATATCTTTCCCGGAGAAGGATGGCAGCAGGGCTTATCAAGGAGCGAATCGATGCAGCCCATCATGTCGAGGACGGTCCGGGGCTTTCCCTCCGGGACCTTCAGGCCCCGCTTCCTCAGTTCCTCGTGCAGGTCGAGAAGGATCGGGACCGAGAGCCGGGCTGTCCGGATATTGTCCGGGTTCCCGAACGCAACCTCGGGGACGTCCTCTGCCAGGATCTTCCCTTTATGCAGGAGGATTGCCCGGTGCGCCCAGGGGTACGCGAGCTCGACATCGTGCGTGGAGATGACGATGGTCTTGCCGTCATGGTTCAGCTCGTCGAGGAGCTCCATGAGATCCTCGGACCCGGCAGGGTCGAGGCCGGTGGTCGGTTCGTCGAGGACGAGGACATCCGGGTCCATCGCAAGGACGCCTGCGATTGCCGCCCGCTTCTTCTCTCCCCCGGAGAGATGGTGGATCGGCCTGCGCCCGAACCCTTCGAGGCCGACCCGGTGGAGCGCGAGCGCAACGGATTCCTTCACCTGCTCCTCGCTGTATCCCAGGTTCACCGGCCCGAATGCGACATCCTGGTACACGGTGGGGGCGATGAGCTGCCGGTCCGGGTTCTGCAGGACGAACCCGACGTTCTTCCGGATCTTCCGGAGCGAGGCCGCATCGTACCGGACCGGTTCGTTATCGACAAGGAGCGTTCCGGAGTCCGGCCGGATCATGCCGTTGAACATGGAGAGGAGAGTCGACTTCCCTGCGCCGTTCGCGCCGACCAGCGCTATCTTCTCCTGCTTCCGGATATGGAAACTGATGTCCCGGATGGCTTCCATCCCCCGGGGGTACCGGAACGAGACGTTGCGTGCTTCGAGTATGATGCCCTTCATGGTACTACCTGGATAAGCGTGTACGTCCCGGTCAGCGCAATGACAAGCGCAGAGAATGCAAGGAACGCGATACTGGCCGCAAGGGGAAGGCATTCTACAGGCCGTAACTCCCCGAGCATCGCGAACTTTCCTGCATAGCACCGGGCGTCCATGGCCCGGATGAGGTCTTCACCGGAATTCCAGCTTGCGATGAATGCCGAGCCTGCGAGCGTTGCGAACGAGTGGATCGATTCGCGCCACCCCGAGTACCCGAGGCGCATGACCTGGGCCCGGTACACCTGCACGATCTGGGATGCGAGGATAAAGATCGTGCGGTAGATGATCATCGCGAGATCGATCACGATGTCCGGGACCCGGCACCTCTTCATGACCGAGAAGAGATCGGTCATGGGGGTGGTCAGCGCGATGAAGAAGAGCGATGACATCCCGCCGATGACCCGGCAGAACAGGTAGAACCCCTGGTTGATGCTCTCTTCAGTTACGGACAGGGTGAACCAGGAGGTGATATGCCACTCCCAGAGGACGTGGGCCCCGCCTGAAATGAGGACGATCACGGCAACGCTGAAGACCGCAAACCAGAACGGCGCGAGAAAGAGTTCAAAGTAAACCCAAGGATCGATTTTTGCGAGGACGAGAAGCGAGACGGTGAAAATGAGCGCGATGACAAGCGGCCCGACATAACTTGCAGAAAGGAGACAGAGGATGATCCCGCCCAGGCCGGTCATCAGTTTCACGTAGGTGTTAACCTCACGCAGGCCGTTTGTCTGGGCGGTGTCTTCTAAGATCTCCTCGAACATTCGTACCTACTTTCACGCCTTCGGTTATGCTTTTTTCTTCTGCCCTGCCCAGTACCCGAAGACGCCTCCGACAAGCAGCCCGCCGATACAGGCCTGGAGCGCAAAGAGGCAGGATTCGATCTCGCCGCTCGGGGGTTCCCACTGGGGGATCAGGGGTGTGAACGTCTCTTCGCTCTGACCGGTCAGTTGTGCGATCATGCCGGAACCCACGTCATCGGACCCCGAAAACTCCGCGCCCGCCATCGTCGAGCTCGTGTACAGGAATATCCCGCAGAACACAACGATTGCGATGAGGGAAAGGACCTCGAGGGTGTACTTGTATGCCATTATGCTTCACCCCGTGCCGCATTGATTCTCTCTTCCGAGAACACCTTCAGTTTGATCAGGATCTCGGGCTTGAGGGTCACGATGTACTTGAACACCAGGGCGAGGACAATACCCTCCAGGATGGCGAGGGGGACCTGCGTCACCGCGAAGATTCCCAGGAACAGGATGAACGATCCTGCGATCCCGCCGGTCTCGGCCGGGTAGGCAAGCGCCAGCTCAAGGGAGGTCGTGACATAGGTGAAGAGATCGGCAAACGCGGTCACCAGGAACACCGTGATGTACAGGTTGACGGAGGTGTCGCGGAGCGCCCGGTAGATGAGGTAGCCGACAAGCGGTCCGACAATCCCCATCGAGACGACATTCGCCCCGAGCGTCGAGAGCCCGCCGTGCGCAAGGAAGAGCGCCTGGAAGATGAGGACAATCGTACAGAGCACCGAGGTTACCCAGGGACCGAAACAGATGGCCGAAATCCCGGTACCGGTCGGATGCGAGCAACTGCCGGTGACGGACGGGAGTTTCAGGGACGAGAGGATGAAGATCAGGCCGCCCGTTACTCCCAAGAGGGGGAGCGCCTCGCGGTCTGCCTGTACCGTCTTTTTCAGCTGGTATATTCCGAAAATTATGCAGGGGACGGCCACGATGTACCAGACCAGACACCACTGCCAGGGGAGGAAACCTTCCATGATATGCATGAGAACACCACAATAAGTTTTGTTTTAAGTAAATTTTTATTGAACAAGGTGAGGATATCATCGTATTTATGTATTTCATTTTACCGGGGAATTGCTGCGATACCGGTCGATTTCCGGAGGAGTGGCCCGCATCAGGCAAAGGTCACCGGGGAACTGGCCGGATTACCTATCAGACCTGCTTCCCAACCGGGGATCCCGGAATAAAGAGGATCCCGGGTATCGCAGGGAGCGCGGGTGCAGCCAGGGATCCGGGTCCTGCAGAAACTGATCCGGACCGGCTGCGTCCGGAAAAATTTATTGATGCGCCCGGTAACATTAGAACAGGTTTTTCAATTGCCGGGGCACTTCAGGATTGCTGGCAGGCCGGACGAACCGGTATTCTCCCATCGGATCTCCGCTGAGGCTTTCCGCAAGGGTGCTGCAGACCGGGAGATCCGAACGGATATCCGGATTGCGGATCCGGCCCGGACACCGGCAGTACATCTCTTTTTCCCCCGAATGAAAGGAACCGGGACCCGGCCATCGTATGCAGGACAGGAGGAGCTGGTAAGCCTTGGCACCGGATGAGAAGATTCCCCGGCATTCCATCCTCCGCAGCAAACGCGATGCCACCCGGTTCCAGATCCTGGTCGAGATAGCCGAGCACCAGCCCGCTATCCGTCAGCAGGAGATCGCAGGAAAACTCGGCATTACCCCCCAGGCGGTATCCGAATATATCCGTGACCTGGAAAAGGAAGGGCTCGTTTCGGCCCATGGCCGGAGCAGGTACGAGGTTACCCGGACCGGCATCGAATGGGTGATTGAGAATGCCGAGACCATCGAGAAGTACGCCCGGCACATCAGACGCGATGTCATCCAGCAGGTCTCGGTCTGGGCTGCGGTTGCTGCAGAAGACCTCAACGAGGGTGACGAGGTCGGCGTGTACATGAAAAACGGCTGGCTGTACGCAGGGAAGCGGCCGCAGAACGCTATGGGCATTGTCGCCATGGACGCACAGGCCGGCCAGGATGTCGGGGTAGCCCGATTGAGCGGGCTCATCAGCCACACGGAAGGTACCATCCATGTCTGCAAGGTCCCGAGGATCCAGTACGGGGGCTCACGGAAGGTGAATCAGGATTCGCTCCTGCGCATCTGTGAAAAAGCGGGAGTGATAGCAGCGGTCGGGATCGAAGCGTACACCGCTCTCGCCAAGGCAGGAAGAAAGCCGGATATGTTCTTCGGGGCCAGGGAAGGCGTCATCGAGGCGGCATACCACGGGATAGAGTGCGTCATCATTCTCGTGGACGAAGAGTTCACCGATTTCCTGAAACGCCTCGAAGGTACGACCCTGAAGTACATTATCCACGACCTGGCCGGGGAATCGTAAGCCTGAACCGGCCGGGTCGGCCGGAATACCCTTTTTCGTACGAGCCCCGTATTCGCCCAAATCCCGATCCGGAGGTACTAGAGGTCGATCCCTTTTTTCCATCGTCTCAAATCGCCGCTATTTTGCAGGGTCAAAACAGGTTTTAATCGCTTATTTTCAAAAAATAGCCGATAATACCTGGATTTGGTTTTTCGGTTGACAATTTCCGGTTTCCGGGCGGGTCCGGATCGGGAATTTCCGGAAATCCGGGCCGGATACGGCCCCGGAATCACCCTTCCGGATCATGGGTCCGGTACCGGCCGGAATACCCTTTTTCGTACGAGCCCCGTAAACGCTCAAATCCCGATCCGGAGGTACTAGAGGTCGATCCCTTTTTTCCATCGCCTCAAATCGCCGCTATTTTGCAGGGTAAAAGCCGGTTTTAATCGCGTATTTTCTCAAAATAACCTATAATATCAGGATTTGGTTTTTCGGTTGACAATTTCCGGTTTCCGGGCGGGTCCGGATCGGAAATTTCCCGAAATCCGGGCCTGATACAGCCCCGGAATCACCCTTCCGGATCATGGGTCCGGTATCAGCCGGAATACCCTTTTTCGTACGAGGCCCGTAAACGCCCAAATCCCGATCCGGAGGTACTAGAGGTCGATCCCTTTTTTCCATCGCCTCAAATCGCCGCTATTTTGCAGGGTCAAAACAGGTTTTAATCGCTTATTTTCAAAAAATAGCCGATAATACCTGGATTTGGTTTTTCGGTTGACAATTTCCGGTTTCCGGGCAGGTCCGGATCGGGAATTCCTGGAAATCCGGGGCTGATTCTGCCCCGGAATCACCCTTCCGGATCATGGGTCCGGCATCGGTCAGGCTCCCTGGGACTGTGACCGTTTCCATCGCACCTGAAGATACCGGATCTTTCAGGTCTCAAGAGCTACCCGATGCCTGGAACAGCGTTTTCAGGGATTTGCTATGGCATAAGAAATGTTTGATCCTTAAAAAACAATATTTATTTACTTAAATCAGGTATACTTGTATAAATAAGTTCGAAATGTATGGTTATCAGGAGGAGCCCAATTGATTTTTCGTGAAATCTTATCAGGTAGAATTCCAGTTGCAGCCGTCATACTGGCACTCTTTATCCTGATCATGCCGGTATCGGCGGAATTAGTCAACCGATCGTGTGCAGAACTAATGAACGGTACATATAGAGCAACCATTCCTGACTCGGTATTTGATTTTGTTGAAAATAATGAGTGTTTTCTGGTTCATTCAGGACCATTGGGGTATTCCGAGGCAGCAATTTCAGGTTCTGGTTTTGAGTGTTATGGAAATTATGCACACTGTCCCCCAACTATCTGGAATCATTTCACCCGAAGTGACTCTCCATTTACTGTCCCACAGAATACTGTAGAAATGATTGGTTTGTGTTGCTGGAATTTTTGCCAAAACTGGAGTTATTCTTATGTTATTGCTTCCTTTTACGGTAACTCAACCGAGATATGTAATGATACTTTTATTCCCTCGATTTGCAGTTATGGCGGTACCTTCTGCCTGAACAATACAATATGGCTCAATGGACCGGAATTGTTTATATTACCGGCCCAAACCGGATACAGCAGGGATTTAGAGTATCTTCCTCAGGGAGAGATGTCCCCGCTTGCTTCGATGGTTCAGGGACATATATTATGCGTTATGGCTCCTCCCCAACAACCTGCTATACCTGCGCCGACTGTTCATGCCCCAGCCAGATCCTGAATAATACCACCATCTGTGCCGGTACCGATATCAGTCTCCCGAACGGAAGCGTGATCCGGAACAGTACGGGATTCGTAGTCAACGCATCCGGTACCTATGGGGACACCGCAACCTGGACCCTGACAGAAACCGGGAACTACACACTGAACAGCTGCGACGCGATAATCCGGGTCACGAACTGCAGTATTCCGACACCAACCCCGATTCCAACGCCGACCGTGACAGCGACACCGACACCCACAACGTTCACCTACTCCGTTACGAACACAAACGGGGCGAAAGACAGGATAACGGGACGGTGGACCTGGAACGAAAATTCAAGGCTGGATATCGATTCCATGACCCGGTATTTGTCGAATGCCAATAACTGGAACAACATACAATGGAGCCAGGTCTTTTCAAATGAAGGATCGGAGGTAACCAAGGGAAACTTCGGCATCAGCCCTTCTGCCGGGGAACATACCCTGAATGAAGCCACGCTGCATTATCATACCGGGCATGGGTACTGGCCTGACACTGCAGACCAAACAGGACTTGCCCTGGTAGATTCTGAGTATAACGATGTTTCCCTGTATCCGGATGAACTGCAGGGCCGGTGGGGCGGCAGCAACAAGTGGGTTATCCTGTCCAGCTGTTTTTCTCTGCGCGATGACCGGTGGGACGATGTCTTTGCATACTCTCATGCAACCCACGGGATACTGGGATTCAAAACAATCTCGTACGCTCATACGAATTTCGTGACAACGTTCTTCGAGTATGCGAAGACAAAACCGGTGAGCGCCGCATTTTTAGCAACTGTAAGAACATTGGATAGAACTACAACCGTCCCATCACCCACAGGAGGAACAGAACGATTAACAGCGGTTGTGATTTTCAGCGATAATAGTCAGATGGATTATGACTATTTACCAGGATTTGGGTCTGGCATTCAACCGGATGCAGATAATGTGGATCCAGTTCGAGATCAGTGGCCTTTGAAAGAAGAGGGTGGTGCCTGAATGAAGAAGATTCTAGTTATCGGTTTACTTAGTCTGCTGATTATTGTTTGCTTAGGGGTAGTGATTGCGCAGAATAATTTCAGCAATGTCAACAACAAGGATAAAACCCCGATTATCAAAGCCAACCATACCTTCTCCGGAGGGGGAATCCATGTGTTTTCTGCGCTGATCGGGAATATTACCATAGATACTGCACTTCCTGCATCTCCTACGAGCATACGAATCTACCTGGGGTATTTCCAAGAAGGGGGTCTCATAGAAAATTTTCCAGGCGTCTGGAGAGAAATTCAAAACCCGGTTCCAAAAGACCAGGCGCCGGCAGTGGCAGAGCAAATTCTGTCACAGTATGGGGGATTGCCCACCGATGCAATATTGCAGGATTCTTTTGTTATGTATCGTGAACGGCTAAACCGGACAACTCACGAAGTCATCAACAGAACACCTACTGGGACATTCGTATCCTGGTATAGAACTCTCGATGGGATGGAGGTAGAAGGAGACTCGGATATTATTCAGGTGGATATGGGAGAAAATGGAACTCTTATCCGGGTCTACAAATCCTGGAGGACCTACGAATCCCTGGGGAATGTGTCCATTATTCCGGTTGAAGCGGCCATAGATAAACTGGAATCGGGAGAGGTTCTGAATCCCCTTTCCGCGGCGACGTCCGATGTCAGCATCTATAATATCCACCTCAGTTATTACATCAAGGGACTGGAAGAGCCCAATGTCACTACTGAGCCGATCTGGGTCTTTTATGGAAATGCATCCGGGAATTACATACCGTTCTTTGTCTACGCCAGAAAGTTCGCGAACTTCACCGCGACACCCACGAGCGGCACCGCCCCGCTCACGGTCACGTTCAACGACACCTCGGACGCATCCCCGACAACATGGCTCTGGGACTTCGGCGACGGGACGAATTCCACGGTGCAGAACGCGACGCATGTGTATAACGCGTCCGGATCCTACAATGTCACGCTCAAAGTATGGAACGATCTGGGGAGCGATACGATAACGAAACCGGACTATGTTACCGTTGCACCGGAGAATCCGGTACCGGTAGCACCGGTAAACGACACCGACTGGCCGCAGTTCCATTACAATGCTGCGCACACCGGTCTGGCAGGAACCAACGTATCGTCAACTCCCGCTACCGTCAGGAACAGGACCGGGCTCAAGGTTATCGGTGCTATCAATCCGATCATTGCAAACGGGACCATCTTTGTCCTGACCGGGTACAACGGGTTGGAAGAACCATCATCACTCACAACGATCAGCCTGACTGCTCTCACCGAGAGTAGTGCCCCACGCGTGAAGTGGAACTTCACGCTGCCACGTTATGTTCATTACGGGTCCTGGTCGTCACCGGCAACCGATGGGGAGTATGTATTTGTTTCCTCAGATTACCAGCACTTTGCGGTCAATGCGCTTACCGGTACGGAAGTCTGGAACTACACGGGATTCTCCGTGAATGTCAATGGCGGCCCGTCAATGGCAGGCGCCTATGTCTACTTCAGTGACTGGAAAGGCAATTATTATAATCTGACAAAGGCCGACGGCCATCTGAACTGGGTCTTCAACAACTCGAAGACCGCAACCCACGACATGCAGTATGCCCAGGCGTCTCCCGCCTGGGATTCAACCGATGGCGCCATTTATGTGAACGGGTATATTTTCAGTGGGGGGGCGAACGGTACCGGCTCACGGGGATATATCTACAAGGTGGGCCCGGACGGTACCGAGGTCTGGAGCAATCAGAGTGATGAAGGCGAGATCTTTGGAGGCTCCGCATCCTTTGATTCCGATAATGTCTATGTCGCATCCTACAATCCTAACGGCAACGGGACCCTGTATGCCTTCAATAAGATGACCGGTGTGCGAGTCTGGGCTAACGAAACGGAGCGGACCTATGCAACACCCGCGATATACGAGGGTACGGTCTATATTTCAGGAGGCCGGAACGGCAGCGCACAGCCGGGAGTCAGGGCGTTTGATACCGCCACCGGGATCCTTAAATGGAGCAGGATCAACGAGAACATGGGCGGATGGACCGATTCCGTTTCGATCTCCGCCAACGGCATCCTGATTGTCGGAAAAGAGTCAGGGAACACGAATACATTCTGTTACAACACAACCTACTTCCTGAATGCGACTACCGGGAATACCACCTGGATCTGGCCGCAGGGCGGAGCGACTGCCGCAATAGCGAACGGCAAAGTGTACACAGTCGGAAACGAGGGGAGCCTGCACGTGTTTTCCTGACCAATATCAGGATTTCCCTCGTTCTCCATCAGGAGAATACCCAATCAATCCGCTTTTTCTTTTGCCCCGTCATAACATACGCCCTTATCCCACTCACAAGATTTCCGAAAATATCCGCACTCGAAGTAAACAATTCCGGATACTGTGTTGCCGGGCTCTCGGTTTTTTCTCTTTCCTGACCAGGGCACCAGATATTTACCCCGGAAAACCCAGCTACCGGCAGGGAACTTTCCATGGATCTCATCATCGGCGGGGGAACACACGGCCTGTCCGCAGTACGGTACTGCCTCCGGGAAAAACGACCCGCGATTGTCGTGGACCCGGACCATTGGTGCAGGGTTGGCAGGTTTCTTTCCGAGGGAACCCTGACGGACGAAGGGATCCGGCTCATCCAAGGCGGGATACCGGAAGCATATACGGCGTTCTCCCGGTTTTCCCCAAACCGGATTTTCCCGACCGCACCGGTACATGTGGCTGCCGGTCTCTGCCGCGAGGCCCTGGGACTGCATGACTGGCCGGCCGGGCTCCCGTTCATTCTCCGGAACATTCCGGAAGAGTACCGCATCGGAAGATCCGGGGCCGATATGTACATCTCGCTGCTCCGGGACCGGACCTGCGTTCCTGACTGTCCCTCCCCGGATCGCTGCCCGGTCACCGGTGAAGACCGCTGCGTCCCGCTCGTTTCCCGGATCAGGTCTGCCTGCCCCGGAGCCGTAATCCTGGAAAGCGTCCAGCTTGCCCCGGGACTCGGCGCCATTCGCGGACCGGACCTGCGGGAGGCAATCGGATCCCTGCGAGCAAAACACGAGATATACGTCGGCACCGCATGCCGCTGCCATGGGATTATCACAGCATTGAAACGGGATGACCGGACCTATCCCTGAAAAGATCATGCCCGCCAGTACAAGGAATGCCCCGGCTGCCGCTTCGGACTCATCATCTTTCGCGGACACATAATAACGGCCGGATCTCGCAACCGGATGATTTGGGTCGCGGACCGGCACGTTTTCCGGAGCCGGTCAGGCTTTCCCGGACCCGGCCGGTTTGCCGGGCTTCTTCTTTTTACCGGAGAGGCCGGTACTGCCGTTGACTGATCCCCCCGGCTCCTGCCCCGCTTCCGTGTCGCCTTTTCTCGGCCTCCCGGGCCGGACCTGGTGATCCGCATGGGGATAAAACGGGTTGTAGTACCCGATGGTTGCATTGAATTCGATCTCCCCGACACCTTCCTCCACGACAACAAAGATGCGCCAGCCCCGCACGTTCTGGGTCCGGAGCCAGAATTCACGGATTACATGCGGGGGAAACGGCAGGGACCGGAGGCCGTCGAGATCCTTCCGGAAGATATCGTTGATGAAATCGTCTTCCTCGTTCGGGCTGTTACGCACGGTCTTCACCCGGATCGCAATAGTCGAACGCGGGCATATGAGCAGTGCATCGTACGGGAGATCCGGGTCCGGGTTTGCCAGCCAGCGGTACCCGTAGTTCCGTGCGGCCTGTTCTGCTTCCTCCAGCGACTTCATCGGTCTTCTGCCCCGGGTCATCTGAATAACCGTTCTCCTTCCCGGCTGAAATACTTCCTGCCGTGACGGTCTCCGGTTCCCGGACGGCCTCTCCACGCAGAAACCAATCGGAAAACGGCCCGGTATTCCGGATACCAAAATCTTCCGTACGGATAAAAAGAAAAATCCCTGCATGCGGGATGCGGCGATCCGTGTTTCAGATGCTCCGGGGATCCTCTTCAGCAGGACCCACGTTCCGGATCGCATTCCCGTATCTCTGGCGACAGTGCAGGGTTCCAGTAAACTGCATGGTGAGTGGCAATCACCGCGTGCATTGTATCTGGCAGGTGACTCCGGACCCTGGAAACAATCCGGGGACTGCCGGAGAACCGTTATCCTGCCATTACCACCTCCGAACGCTCATGCGAAAGGGCATACCGGACAAAGGAATCCGGATCCCCGAACTCCCCGCCCTCCAGGATCGTTTCCTGTTCCCGGTCGGAGCGAAACATCTTCACCTCCTTTTCCCGGGCCGGCTGGCAGGAGTACCGGACTTCCAGGTAATTCTCCCTGCCGGTGATCCCCGGGTCCCGGGTGCAGTTGTACGCGATCGCAAGGGCCCATTCCATCTCCTGCATGTCCACGTACACCCGGCTGATGAGCATCTGGTTGCTGTGCCGGAGGATGACCTCGTCTTCGAACTTCTCAACTGCCTGCTTTGTTGCAGACTGCGGGGTAATTCCGCTGTATCGTGCCATATGTTTCACCTTCAGCTGGATTCTTCTGATTGAATCGTACCGGACGGCAGGGGCGGATCCTTCCGGAACGGGGGAGATGTCCCCCGTCAGATAAGTTTCTTGATCGGGTGGCTCTCGGATTTGCACTCGATACCGAGCTGGCGGGTCGCCTCGAGAACCGTGATATCGGTGTATGCCTGGGCCGTGATCATGGCCTCGACATTCTCGATCGGGCCGTACATGATCAGGTCTGCACCGAGGGTACTTGCGATCATGTTGCAGCCGATGTCGGGTGCCGACCAGGCGGCCTGGCGGATACCGTCCATGCCACCGATGTAGTGGTGTCCCATCTGTTCCATCAGGAGGTCTTTGCCCTGGTAGCCGGCTGCGAGGACCGAGGGGGTCTTGGAGGAACCCTTCCAGCGCTTGAGCCAGGTCCAGGAGACGGTCATGTTGTGGTAGGCACCGCCGGTCGGCATGCCGTGGATTGCCTTGCAGGCAAGGATCTCACGATAGGAACCGCCGGATCCGATGCCGAGCGGGGTTGCCGCGGTATCGAGGATCGGCCGGGTGATGCCGCACTCTTCTGCAATCTGGAGCATGCCCTTGGTCTGGCCTGCAACGCCTCCTTCCACGAGGACTTTCTCGCGGCCTACAACCGAGGGGTCGCCCGGGTTGAATGCAAGGACGATTGCTGCGTCAACATCGCTGTTCTTCAGGGCCTCGATGTTCTCGGGCGGGATCGAACCGTTGATCGAGTTGTAGATCGCACGGCTCGCAAGCCCGACATCGGTTACGTACTTGCATGCATGGGCAAGGGCCGTAGGTGCCGAGGAGTCCATCAGGAACGCGGTCTTGTTGTCGATGCTGTCGAACCAGGAAAAGTAGCTCTCGAACGCTTCCCCGAACTCCGCGATGATCTGGATGAAGTGGGGAATCCCCGTCATATCGGAGAGTTCCTGGCACCGGTTCCAGAGCGCTTCTGCCTTGGGTTTGTCGATTTTCCCCGTGTGGTCGTCAAGTACTACTTCGTGTTTGTTGTAGAAGATGGATGCACTGAGAACCGACGGGTATTCTCCCGGCTGTCCACCGATCTTGGTCCCGTTGAAGTCCCAGACCTTCTGCTCTTTCTCAAATCTGAACATTCTGTTTCACTTTCCTTCGTTGTTTCCTTAGATCATTGTCTGCAGTTTGGGCAGCAGGAATATGAGGATAACAAAGACGGTCAGTCCTGCGACAAGGCCGTACAGTATCCCGATATCGCGCCCGATTTTCCTGCCCACGCGCTGGGCAACTTCCGAATCCACGAACTCGAGTTTCTTCTCAACCTTGTCGAGCCGTTTTTCAATCTCGATAAACTGGGTATTTGCCATCCCGCTCACCTCATTTCAGTAAGAGCACCGGGATGACGATCAGGACGATAGCGGTTGCGAGTCCTGCGGCGAAGCCCCAGATGCCGGATTCCATCATACCGGATTCGATCTTGTTGGTCCGGACGAGTATCTGGGCCTTGTAGCGGATGCTCTCCACCATGCTGTCGATAGCGACCATCCTGATCGGCCCGGCTGATTTTGCGCCTTCTTCTGCCATCTTCGATCACCCCATCCAGAGGAATCCGAGCAGGACGAACGATACGATGAGACCGATCATGACCCCTTCGATCTTGCCTGCGTATACTCCCGAAGCGAACTTGTCGCGGTACCCGATGTCCGTGACCATCTTCTCGATGATCTTCATACGGGCGGTAATGAGTGCGACTTCGCCGGAGAGTGGCCGGGCTTCCCCTGAAGCACTTTCTTCTTCTCCCCCGTCACCTTCTTTCACTTCGACCACCAGGGGATCGGAGCCGAATGCACCGGGGTCTTTTCCCTTGAGTTCGTCGATCTTAGCCTTGATGGCACCGAGATCTTCGGACTCCATGATGTTGACGATCTCAACCTGCTCCTGGAAGCGTTTGATCGCCTCATCAGTCATATTCTCGATAAAGGGAATAGCGCCTTCCGCGCCGACAATTCTTCCGTCTTTGACGCCGTTCTTGTGCAGGGCGATGAGACTCTGGGCCGAGAGGTGGCCCTTGACCTCAGTACCGCAGACAAGGATGAACCGGATGTTCGGGTTTGATATGACGTTTGCGAGGATCTTTTCGAGGCCGAGGTTCTCGGTCTTGCAGGATCCGCAGAGGGCAGCTCCTGCATCGCAGAGTCCTTTCTCATCGAGGTGCGACCCCATGGTCACGATGGCGACCGGGCTGTTTGCATCGCCCGCGTGGAAGTCTCCCTGGACGATCGGCCACCCGCTTGCTGGTGATTTCTTGTCGACCATTTCAATCACCCCATCAGCTGGAATGCAATGATCCCAGCGATAAACAGGCCTACGGCAAGACCGTACCAGTACGTGGAGAACATACCGGCGATACCGATACTCTTCTCGCGTCCCGGGAACGATGCAAGGTAGTTTCCTTCACCTGAGAGCATGTTCACCATATCATCGCTGATCGATTCGAGTGCATCCAGTTTCTCAGCTATTGGAGCAAGCGACTCCCCTGCGGAAGTCACAACACCGACGACCGGGTCAGCAACAAGGCCGAATTCCGGCAGTACTTCAATATCCGGCATTTCAAGTACCCCCTTTCCACTTCTCAGGAAGAACCACCGGTCCGGAGACTTTTCTATCGATAGTACCGTACGTCATATCAGTGTCCCTCCACATCGGGGATAGGTTTGGCATCGAGCCAGGCTGCGGCGTCGCGTTTCGAGAGGACGAAGTACTGGTGGTAGGTGAATACCCAGCCGATGAGTGCGACGATGAGAGATATCACGGCGGAACTCACGGAGATGAGTGCGAAGGACATGATGGCACAGACGACCATGGAGA
>Ga0209749_1000264_pt1 | contig 80834 bp, 80 predicted proteins | sample EPASupsiteSAE347_FD_187267 | JGI IMG/M metagenome (GOLD analysis project Ga0209749, IMG submission 187267) | Bioremediated contaminated groundwater from EPA Superfund site, New Mexico - Sample SAE3-47 (SPAdes) (version 2) | ecosystem: Environmental > Aquatic > Deep subsurface > Groundwater >... | reverse complement strand
TGCGAAAGAAAACAATGGACAAAGAAAAAGATGGCTCCGGTCGAATACAGAAACCATCTTTTGACACAAATTCCGGGTAGAGAGTAGAGGGTTTGAAAAGTGTCCACTAAAGAGGGTACACATCAAAAGTAGAATCGAACCAATATCGAGGCTTAGATAAAGCATATTTTGGTTATAACTTATTTAAATATATTGGAATATGCAAAAAGAAGTTCCATTTTATTCCAACACTCCTGACAATACCCATTGCTTTCAAGCGGCTCTCAAGATGATAATTGGATATTTCTGGCCGGACGAAAACTATTCTTGGCAAGAATTAGATAAGCATACCGCGAAAGTCGAAGGGCTGTGGACCTGGCAAATGGCAGGTTTGATTTGGCTGAAAGAGAAAGGGTTAGAAGTAAAAAACATTGAATCTTTCGACTACAGTAAGTTTATAGAGCTAGGGGGACAATATTTAATTGAGGAATATGGGGAAGGGGTTGGTAAGTCACAGATTGAACATAGTAATATTAGTCAGGAGTTAGAGATAGCTAAGAAATTTATTCAGCTAATCGAAACAAAAAAGAAATTCCCAATATAGATAATATTGTAGAGTTGATCAAGGAAGATTATCTGATAATGGTCAATCTTAACGCTGATGCATTAGACGGTGAAAGCGGATACTCTGGACATTTTGTCGTTATAAAAGGTTTCAATGATAAAGGATTTATTCTGAACGATCCGGGGCTGCCAGGAAGAGAAAACCATAAAGTGAGTTTTGATTCATTTGATAAAGCCTGGGCTTATCCAAACGAAAAAGCAAAGAATATTATAGCTTTTAAGCTGAAATAATTTTAGGGATATAGACATACTCCTTTGTATTCTGTAAAATAGTTATAACGTCTTAACTATTACAGGCAGATTTCCCTTTTCTTTATTGAATTGTTGACCTATAATTATCTTAGGTAAGAGAGAATTTTTATCTTGAAATATGTATAATTGGTCAACAAATTTAACTGAACTTAAAAAAGATAAAAAGGCTTATACTGTTTGGCGGCTTGAGCAAACAGTTAATTTTGGCTTAGGCAAAGAAAAAATCAAAACCAAAGAACTGAAAGAAAATTGGAAAAAATTGAATTTGGATCCCCTTAAAAAGAATTTTTTAAGAATGCTTCTATGGCCAAAGAAGTAACCATTCTAAGCCCTGATCAAAAGAATATTCTCGAAATTATCAGCCGAGACAAAGCAATTTGTCAAAATTTTTATTTGACCGGAGGAACAGCTTTAGCTGAATTTTATTTAAAACACCGGTTTTCCGAAGACCTGGATTTTTTTACCGAAGAAGAGTTTGATTCCCAGTCTATTTTTATTTTTTTAAAAAAGAACAAAAATAAGATCGGGATAAACAAAGTGGATTACGAAAACAGTTTTAATCGCAATTTATTTTTTCTTCATCTGAAAAACAAAAAAATTATCAAAACTGAATTTACTTTTTTCCCTTTTCCAAGGATCGAGAAAAAAACGAGGCAAGGAGACTTGTTTATCGACAGTCTTTTAGACATTGCTGTAAATAAAATTTTTACTATTTACCAAAAGCCGCGCTCACGCGATTTTATTGATTTATACTTGATTATTAAAAAAACTGACTGGAAAATAGAAGATTTGATCAGAAAAGCTAAGGCTAAATTTGATTGGCACATTGATTATTTGGAGCTAGGAAGCAAATTCTTGCTAGCTAAAAAAGTCAAAGATTATCCCAAAATGATTGTCAAAAAAAACCCTGAAGAATGGCAAGATTTCTTTATAAAAGAAGCAACGAGGTTCAAAAAAAAAGTTCTCAAATAAACAATTCATCCACGTCTTTAACTATACCGTGCGAAGTTTACAAAAACTACAAAATTCTTGTATGAAAAAACCAAAAACCCGGTTACTGGGAAAAAACAGTTCACACACCAAAGGCTCAGGAGCGCCTACATCAGTTTGAAAAGTAATTTGGAACATTTATTCACTTATGAGGAATGTTTCGATCTAAAGATGCCCAATACTTCCAATTCTTTAGATGGAACTTTTTCTCATTTGAAAGACAAGGTCAGAATTCACAGGGGGCTTAAGTTAGATAGAAAAAAGAAACTGATCGAAGAACTTTTGAGGAAAAAATAGCAATGCAAAATCCCGATTAAACCGATATTTTTTAGGAGGTTAAAAATTTTAATTTAAATAAAGTGGAAAAAGGACAAATTAAAAAATATTCAGGAGAAATACTAATAGTGGTAGGGTCAGGCCTCTTTATTTTTAATGTTCTGGATATAAACTCTAAAGGGTATTATTATTACAAAGATAGTACTCTATTAATGGTTAGTATCGGGATCATGCTTGTAATTACCGGGGTTTTTGTACTCATAAATAAGAGAAGTAATAAAATTGATTGATAGAAGTGGGTTATTAAAATAAATTTAATATTTTAAATGTCTGAAATTACTGAAATTTTTGCTAAAAAACAATTTAATAGATTTTCAAAAGAGTATAATAAGCTTAGAGGTACCGATTTAGTTTGGTATGATTTTGATGAAAAGGGAAACGAAGATTGGGATTTTAGAGGACAAGATACTAAAACTGGTAATATATTGCCCATTCAATATACTGAAGCAATAACAAATCAGTTACAGAAGACTAACTTAGAAGCACACAAGAGAGATGAATACTCCTTTAAATTTGATCCCGGGATCAAAATGGCATATATTAGTGTAGAAAAAGCCTATTTAAAAAAATTAATATCTGCTGACAGAAAAACATTACTCTTGGCAGGATTCCATGATTACCCCTATGAAAGGAATAGAAAGTTCGATTCTATAAATGATATAAGAGAGTACATGATCAGAAAATTCAAGCAGTGTGTTTACAAAGAGTTATGGATAATAAACGTAGCCGACTTTGATGGAATTTGCGATTTTATTTTTTAAAAATTAATCTAAATTATTTATTATTCTACTTCTAATGCTAGATATGGTATATAGACAGACTCTTTTGTATTCTGTAAAATAGTTCTAACGTCCTTAACTATGCCGTGCAAAGTAGAATCGAACCAGGAAATGGCTTAATAGTGCTATATTTTAGTTCTATCATTTTGTTAGATGAAACAATATTTTGAAGATTTCAAATGGTGTCCTAAATGCGGAAGTAAGTATAGTAAAAAAGATTTTAATGGCAAATCTTTCTTTTTCAACTGTAAAAATTGTAGCTTCAACTTTTATCAAAATTCAAAGCCTTCGATATCCGTAATTATTCCAAATTATTCAGATAAATCAAAGATTTTACTTACAGAAAGAGCGATTGAGCCACGCCAGGGATTACTGGATATTCCAAGCGGTTTTCCAATATACGGCGAAGATGCCATAGATAGTGCTTTAAGAGAAATAAAGGAAGAACTGGGGATAGAAATTAAAATCGAAAAATTCCTATTCACAATAAACCAAGATTACATTTATCAAAGATTAAGTAACAATGTTATTGTTATCTATTTTTTAGCCAAACCACTTAAAATTGTGCCAAAAAAAATAGACCATAAAGAAAATAGTAATTGCCAGTTTTACAAAATCTCGGACATTATCAATTATCCAGAAAAATTCGCCTTTAGCTCAGATTTTAAAGCAATAAAAAGTTATTTTGAAAAGCTAAATATTTAAAAGAAATTCCATCAAAAAGTTACTTTCATATATTTTTCAGTAACCCCATTTTTCTTCTTTAAATTTCCCAAATAAACAATATTTCTGTCGTGTTCACTGTTAATAAAGATCTTCTCGTACTCGCAAGCTCCAAGCTCATTTTTGATATACTCATAACCGTACTTAGGAGGAGCAAATACAATAATATTTTTTGAAATATGTTTTTTTACATATTTTATAAATGTCCCTAGATCAGAATTATTGTTGGTCATATCACCCCTACCTTCTGATTTATGTGCAGACCAGTATGGAATATCATAAATGACAATATCCGCTTGAATTTTCTTTAATAATTTCAGATCTGTTATATCTCCGCAGATTAATTTCGTTTTTTTGGTTAATTTGACTAATTCAAGATTCTTGAAACAGTAATTCAATATTTTTCTATCGATATCGACCCCAATTGCCCTCTTAAAAGAATCGCCTAAAATCATAAGATTTACTCCAATTCCGCAACATAGCTCCACTAATATTTTATTCGGGTTTCCAATTCTTTTACTTAAATATTCAGCGATAATTGGGTAATTGCTTATATAAAGGGAGAATTTGTCTCCTTTTATGTTTTTCGGATAGTCTCTTCTACTAATAATTTGTTTTCTTGAAAAATCCTTCATGTTATAAAGGCCTCTAATGAAATAAAAAAATAAATTATTTCAATTAGACTGTATTTATGCGTTTTTTTCTAAAAGCCTCTAAAAGCCGAGAGTATAAAAAGTGTTAATTGATGCTCCGTGACTTTTAATAATTTTAAATTCTCTTAAGTCTTTTAAGTCTTTGTTGATAGTGGCTCTTGGAGTGCCTCTTAAGATTTTTTTTACACAGTCTCTTATGGTGAGCTTCCCGACTAATAATAGCGTATTAATGATTTTTTGTTGCCTCTCATTGAGGTTTTTGTATTTTTGCCCCAGTAAAATTACTTGGAAACTATTAACAAGGTTTCTAAAAAGTGGAGGGGAAAGATTCCATTCTTCCATTTTTCCGATAACCAAGTCAATACCTCGCCCAAATTCTTCAAGATACTCCAAATCTTTTAATCTCCCCGCTATAATTGAATTTCTGCTGAATTGAGCATCGCGTATATTGTCTATTGTAACCCCATGTGGTAAGCATCCAGGATTCGTTATTGTTATTCTGTCTTCAAAGATGGTAACCTGGGTGAACGTTTCAATTATCTTATAGTCACGATGAATTATTGCATTTGCAATTAATTCGCGAATCGCCTCTTCGGGATATTCATATCTCTCAACCCGTTTTGTACCAGTAATCTGAGCCGTTTTTTTAATATTTTTTAGAATAAATTTATAAACATTATCAATTTGCTCATCAAGAGTTCCTCCTATATCACTTTTATCAATTATTTCGCTCGAAACATCATTTCCAGAATATCTAACACACCTGATTACATATCGCTCAAAGGGGTATCTAGCTTGAGGATTGTTTTGAGAAAAAAGAAGATAACCAGCTATTGTAGGTACATATTCCCCATCAAACTTGGAGATTATACCCAAATTTCTTAATAATTCATTGTTAAATTCCGGACTAGCGCCTCTCTTTACTAATTCTTCTTTCTTTTTAAGCAAAAAGGTTATTTTCTCTTCAGAAAGATCCCACAGCTTAGTATTTACTGCCTCAGAAAGGTCAAACTGGAATTCCTTTGATGAGGCAATATATGTTCTAAATTCATTGTCAGTGAGTTTCCGACTTGAATTACCGTCGCGAATATATGCGCCATTTGGCAAACCGACTGGCCTAAAATAGCAAGGCATATAGTCTTTTGGACATTCTGGAATATATACTGCAAGAATCGTTTTGTTTGATTCCCAGCTAATTAAAAAATAATTGGGTCTTAGCACAAAACTCATTTTATCATTGAATATTTCCCCGAGTTTACGTTGCATTTCTTCGATTTTGGAGCAACCAAACACTTCTTTATTATCACTTCCAATCCCAAAAACCACTAACCCTCCGCCTCGCCGATTTGCAAATGCGGATATTGATCGCCAAATATCTTTTGGAATATTATTACTTGCAGTTTTAAATTCTAGATCAGGCAGTTCGCTTGCCAAATTTAATGCTTGCTTAATTTTTTCTATTACCTCCTCTTGATCCATAAAATTAAAGTTTGTAAGTTATTATAACAACCATACAATCTATAAATAAGTAGCTCAAGTAAGCCATATTACAATTTCAAGCTTAAATCCGGGATATAGACACACTTCTTTGTATTCTCTAAAATAGTTCTAACGTCCTTAACTATGCCGTGCAAAGTAAAATCGAATCGAAATTGAGGCTTAAATAAAGCATATTTTGGTTATAACTTTTTTACTACAGTACTCTCAATAGATTTATTATTCGATGAGTTTATTCCCATATTTTTCGATAAAATACCTTACGGGATAAACAAGCTCTTTCTGCAGAGCTTCTTCAAGAGAAAGCCAAACTGGTTTAGTGCCTTCGTCATTTATTTTGATTTTCCCGACTTTCTTGACTTTGGCAGTATAAAGATGCCATCTGTGATTATCTGCTCCCCGGCGACATTTATCACCAATAACATCTTCTTCAGAAAATAGTTTTACGTTGTTAACTTTGATACCTGCTTCTTCCTGAAGTTCTCTCTTTACTGCCGTTTCGGGATTCTCGCTTGTATCAAGGTGTCCCGCGGGGATGGCAAAAGCAAAAGGATACATAATGCGTTCGAAAAAAAGAGCTTTGTTATCTGAATCAAAAACAAAAATACCTACGCTTTCATGCCAATATTCTTTCGTGTTTTTATCAACCCACCATACAATTTTATTATCTATCACAAGGCTACGTTCTGAAGTTTTTCCGCATGAAGAACAATAATAATAAGTCAAGTATTTTTTAAAAATTCTGTTAACCTTATTCGAAAAACATTCAATACAGTACTGCCCTTCTTTATCGAGTGAAATTTTTTTAGGTATACGCATATTTTTGATTAAATATTTTTAATTATAGGCGATTTAAAGAAAAAAGCCATCGCAAAAACATATATAACGATGGCTAAAATGATTCACCTATCTCCACTATTCTCGGCCAGCCTTTGCCATTCCGAAATTAGCGAAGGGATAACGTTATTGAACTGCTCAAGCCGTTTCAATACGATGGCTGGATTTCCCGATTCTGCTTGTGTCATCCTCTGGTCGTTTTGAAAATCTACAGACATCACTGATATCCCGGCACCCTTATTGATGATACGGAGACGTGGTATGAGAATCGAGTCCCACTTATCGCCATATTCGCCCCGATATTCCAAAAAATACGAAGCCCTCAATCTGGCAACCATCATAGGTCCAAACGCGTAGTCTAAATCAAAGCCGATGAGCTGCGTGGCCACCGCACGGCAAAACAGATAATAGTGGGCTTGCTCCGGCGGGTAGCTAGACATGGCGATTCTGTTAAACATACCCAATACGGATTGCTCCTGTTCCATTTTGGCATACATCGGTTTGATAAATCGAACCATGCCAGGCTTTTCGGGCTCCAGCCAGCAAAGATACTTAGCGTTAGGACAAGCGTTGAGCGCTGCAAGCATAGCTTCTCTTCGAATGTTTCCCATCCCCACAGACTGTTGTAAGCAGAGCATTAAACCAAGCTCTTTCGACTTGTCTAGAACATCTTGTTGAGTTTCAATGAACACAACAATAAGAGGCAAACCAGTATCGGCAAGTTTTGTTGCCGTATCAAGAAAAACTTTGGTTCGCACTTCCTCTATTTGATTTCCGAGATTACCCTGACGGAATGTGGTAATACAAACGACCTTCTCTGTGCTCATAGTTTATCCTCCATTTTAACTTTTTGGTTTTTGGTGTCAAAGAACAGCCTTTAAAATAATAGCCAGATTTTAAGCCATTATTGCACAATTCGAACCTATTGTAAAGAAATGTTATGCAATTATGTAGGATGGACTAAATCCGGGATATAGACATACTCCTTTGTATTCTCTAAAATAATTCTAACGTCCTTAACTATACTGTGCAAACAAGAATCGAACCGAATTTTAAGCTTATTACAAGCTTTATTTAGTTATAACTTTTCGACAAAAAAACAATTATTGAAATATGAAAATATTTCTCAAAGTTAAACCGTTTCAAGAAACACTGTATATGAGTTATTGTGGTCCAGCCACTTTAAAGATTTTGTTTAGTTGTTACGGAATCGATAAAAGCGAAAAGGAATTGGCCAAAATGGCAGGGTGGGATAAAGAAATAGATATTGACGAGCAGGGGACCAAAAAAGCAGTTGGGAGCTTGGGGTTTAAAGTTAAAATCAAAAATTCCATAGTTTATGGCTTGGATAACAAATTCATTTATCTTCAAGATCCCGAGATTGGTAAAATTAGAAAAATAGAACGAGACGATTTTACGCGAGTCTGGTTTGATTTCAAAGGAGAATATCTTAAGCCAGATGAACTTGTTATCAGGCAGATTATTGCGATTTATAGATGATAAAAGCCAAACATGAATTTCAGTATGATCCTCAATAAAACTTCTTCCAAAAGAAAAAGCTCTAACATTTTTATCAGAGCTTTTATCCCATTAGTCGGTTTAGATAATCTTGGTACCGATCCAGTTTGCTTTTGAGTTTTTGAAGCTCTTTCTCCACTCCCGGAAGAGCTTCAGCGGTAAAGTCCGAAAGATCGTCAATTTCTCGTTTTAAAAAATAAATAATCTCTTGCATTCTTCTTTCTTCTTCAAGATAAAATTGTTTCTTAGCATAATTACCGCTGTTGTCACCTTTTTTCTTCTTGTAGAGGTGTTCTTCGATTTTTCCCTCCCAATCTTTTCGAGGAGCATCTTTTCTTCTTGCAAGCCCGGGTGGGTTTCCAAAACCAAATAGGAAGAAAACCCTACGGGGCGATCTTGGTCTATCAAGATCGCTATGCGTTATAATGTCGTGAATACCTTTCCTCTTTTTTCCCATTTCGAGATCCCCCCCTTTTTTTTTAATTAGCAAGGTGCTTTTTCATTTTATTTAGAGTACCTTATTAAATGGAGACAGTCAAGTTTGAAATATAAATATATACCCATTTCTTTTTTAGAATACTGGTGATAGATTTTAGTTATAAATAGCAAAGTTGAACATAATAAAGTAAGATAAAACTATGAAAGAGAAAATGGAAATGCCAGAGAAAAGCAAAGAAGAAAAGCCAAAAGCAACCGACATGGAGCTGGCTTTGTTTTATGCTAATCACATAGATAACCCCTTGTGGCAGAAGTTCAACCATGAAAATTTGAAAATATCAGGAAATTTTATTTGCAGCAAGCCAAGAAAGTTCTTTTAAAAATAGAAGAGCCTGATGCTAAGCGATTTTTAGAATTGAAAATCAAACAATACGAAAACCTTGATTAATATCGTAAACACATAAAAATGGTGTAGTGAGGGGTGGAATAAATTTTAACTAAACTTTTGAACCATCCCTTTCTGAAGCCAAATCCGGGATATAGACATACTCCTTTGTATTCTCTAAAATAATTCTAACGTCCTTAACTATACTGTGCAAACAAAATAAACCGACAAAATGGCTAGGCAATAATCCCTATTTTACTGTTTTTTTCTTGTCTAAAACGTTCTTTAGGAGAATACTGGTTGGTTAATCGAAACTTTAGCCAGACTAATACTACTCATAATGAAACTCGGTACCAATAGCGCTCAACTTATTCTTGCCGCGGCCTTAAAAAGAGATATAAAAGCCAAAATTATCTCCCATAGATTTAATCTTTTGAAGCTCTCTTGCAAGGGGAAAAATCTGTTTATCAAAGGAACTTCTTTTCCAGTCAATTCTCAGCCAGCTTGTTTTATTGCCAACAACAAATTTCTAACCAAGAGAGTTCTCCGGTCTAACAATCTCCCAGTTCCCAAAAGTTGGCTCGTCAGAACTCCCGCCAAAGCAAGAGAAATGGTTTTATTGAAAAACTTATTCCCTTGTGTTTTAAAGCCAATAAAAGGAGGCCATGGGGAAAAAGTTTTCGTCAACATAGAATCGTTGGAAGAGTTTAATGAGACTTTACCCCTTATCTTTACCGAACCCGGCAAGAAGAATGTCTTACTTGAAGAGTTCGTCAAAGGAAAAGACTACCGACTACTGGTAATCGGAAAAAAAGTTTCCGCAGTTATGGAAAGGATCCCCGCTCACGTCGTAGGCGATGGAAAGAGTGACCTCCGCCAGCTTATCAAAAAATTTAACCAAAACCCTCTTGTTGGCAAAAAATACGAGAAACCCCTATGCCGGATCAAGCTTAACGGAGAAGCAAAGAGAAATCTGAAAAAACAGGGTAAAAAAATGACCTACATCCCTAAAAAGAGTGAAGTATTTTTTCTGAGACAAAACGCCAACATTAGTACTGGCGGAATTGGCAGAGATGTTACCAATAAGGTTAATGGCAAATTAAAAATGGCTGCCATAAGAGCAGCTGGAGCCGTAGGAATGGTAATAACCGGAGTGGATATTATTTATGATGAACCATCGGGACAATTGCACATACTGGAGCTAAACGATTGTCCGGGTATTGATATCCATCATTATCCGGCAATGGGCAAATCTCAGCAAGTAGCCGAGGATATTGTTGATTTTTTATTTAGCAAACAGTTAAAGAAAGTTGGAGTAAAATAAAATTTCTTTAGATTTATAAGTTTTTTAGAATTCAGCCTCGCATAATTATTCTTCCCAGCGATCACAAGGCCCCGAAATACAACTGCCGTTTATATCCAGCATCAGCCAGTCGGGAGGATTAGAGGTAAGGGATGTCGGCAATTGGCCGGTTTCGCTCCAGACCCGAACTATCCAAGCGGCAATTATCGTTCCCATCTCCCGAAGAGAAAGGTCATTACCGAATTTTTGAAGTAACTTGGGTACTCCCAATTCCTTCAGCCTTTTTACCCTTTTCTTAGTATTTTTTTCCTTGTCCTTGTTTTTCTTCTTAGACGACTTACTTGCTTTCTTCAGCTCCTTGACATCGTCAATTACACTCACAAAGACACTATTTCCAGCCAATGACGGATTAGAATTGGCCAACACGGACATCGCCGGAGCGGTTACGCCCAGTATGGAAAGTATCAATAGGGTTGTGATTAACTTTTTCATAGTTTAATCTTGTATAGGAGAAATTCCCTCCTCCGCCGAGGCCTGCCCGACTTTGTCATTCAGGCGGGTTTTGGCGGGCAAGCATGAATTTTTCCTACGATGGATTATAAATTAAGCTGATTCTGGTTAAACGTGCTAATTTAGCACTTAATTTGAATTTGTCAATAGGGAATCTAATATGTAAGCTGTTAAAAGCAATAACCAAAACTTAAATGTAAAAACCGGGGATTAAAAAGGTTTGAATTTTTAGCTATGGTTTCTAGATATTAAATCTTAGTTTTTACATAATTCACATGTACAAAAACTCTCTTAATTATGGACTCAAGAATACTTTAGAAGCGTTAGGAACCGACAATAAACCAAAGTTTGCCATTGAAAAACCGGCTGACGAAAAACATGGGGATTACGCGACAAACCTAGCTATGGTTCTAGCGAGCCGGTTGAAGAAATCCCCTCTTTCGATTGCCAAAGAAATTTCGACAAAATTTCCCAAATTACCTTTTATTGAGAGAGTTGAGATTGAACATCCCGGTTTCATCAACTTCTACCTGAAAAAAGAGGCTCTTGTTAAAAACCTGAATAAAATCATAGAATTGGCCAATAAATATGGATCTTCCGACATTGGTAAAGAAAAAAAAATCGTTCTGGAGCATACCAACGTCAACCCCAATAAAGCGCTTCATATCGGCCACTTGCGCAGTGCCTGTCTCGGCAGCGCCTGTGAAAAGATTTTGGAGTTTTTGGGATATAATGTGGAAGTGGAATATTACGTTGACGACACAGGAGTACAAGTAGCCGTATCAGCTCTCGGGATAAGTGAACTCGGTATTGAGCAAAAACCAGATGAGAAATTCGACCATTATGCCGGAAGGGCTTACGTGGAAGCCATGAGACAGTTGGAGAAGAACAAAAGACTCGAAAAGAAAAAAGATGAAATTATCAACACCTTAGACAAACAAGAAAGCGACCGCTTGGTTTTTCTAAAGGAACTCGTCAACAACGTTATTCGGACGAATCTCGAAACTGTATGGTCTTTTGGCATAGATTATAACGTTTTGATCTGGGAAAGCGATATTATTTTGGGAAAATTTTGGGAAAAAGCTCTTGAAATACTTAAAGGGAATCCAAATTTTTATTTGGCAAAATCCGGGAAAAACAAGGGCTGCTGGGTAATGAAAGATATTCTAAACCCTCGATCTTTGTGCCAGGGTGCGGAGCAATCTCTGCCGGAGACGAGCCAAGAAAAGGTTATCGTGAAATCAAACGGAGTGGTTACTTACACCGGCAAAGATATCGCTTATCATTTTTGGAAATTTAATTTGCTCGAAAATGGCTTTAAATACAAGAAATGGCAAGCCGGCGCGCAAAAAAAACCACTTTATTCGACCGACAGAAACGGAAAAACCTCTGAGCAGTTCGGCCATGCCGACTCAGTAGTAAATTTTATCGACATGAGGCAGACTTTTCCCCAGGAAATAATTAAAAGGAGCCTCGAGACTTTGGGATATAAAAAAGAAGCGGAAAACTTCAAACACGTCGCTTACGGTATTGTCTCTCTCTCTCCCAAAACCGCCAAGGAACTGGGAGTTGAGATAAAACAAGGAAAGGATCAATATGCCATGTCGGGAAGAGCGGGTATCGCCGTGCTCGCGGACGATTTACTCACTCTCGCTGAGAAAAAATTAAAACAAAGGCATCCTGACGCTCCTGAACCGAAAAAGATCGCGGCAGCGGCAATTAAATATCTTATGTTGGCTTACAACGCCTACAGCGACATTGTTTTCTCTTACGATAAAGCGCTGGATTTCTACGGCAACTCCGGACCGTATCTTGAATATGCTTACGCCCGCTGCCGCAGCGTGCTTAAGAAAGCCGGCAAGCGGAAACCACCAAAATGCTCCGAGGATTTTGATTCTCTTGATTTAAGCAAAGAAGAGATGAGCCTTTTGAGATGGATTGTTCACTTCCCCGAAACGGTTTTGGAATCGGGTAAACAATACGCCCCCAACCTGCTTTGCAATTTCCTTTTCGAACTAGCCAGCCGATTTAACACTTTTTACAACAAAAGGCCCATCTTGCACAGTAAAAAGGGCCCCGTCTCAATCCAGTTCCGGCTTCTGCTCACCGCCGCGACTGCTCAGACGCTGAAAAACGGACTGAGATTATTGGGCATAGAAAGACTGGAAAAGATGTAGGACACAAAACACGCGATACTCCATAACACAAAGTATTTACAGAATTTAATTCATTTGACTCTCTTGTAGATATTCACTAATATAGTTAAGTAAATATTCCGCTATCTTAAAAAACAAAAGTGCTGCTTATGAATAACGAAGAAAAATACCCGGAAAATAAGAAAAGCCTGCTGGATGAGGCTTGCAAGATTGTCTACTTGAACTACGGCGATCAAGCCGCTCAACTCTACAAAGCCGGCCTGAAAGACAAAGCGGAAAAAGAAATTTTATCTTCTTTGGAAAAATCGCTTAAAGAATTGGTAGGACCGGAACATGCCGAAGAGCAGCTTAGAGAAATGCGGGAAAAACTAAGTAAATAAAAATAAATGTCAAAAAAGTTCTTATCATTGGTCATTGCCGTTTTTTTTATCGCTGTTTTGCTGACTTATTTATCGGGAGATTATGAGAGCTTGGCCAATCAACTGTGGAATTTAATTCCCCCTTTTTTCGCGGCTGTATGCGGAGTCTTCGCGGTCAGAGTCTACAGTATGAACAATCCCCACGCTAAAGCGATAGCTTTTATGGCGCTGGGAGTCTTTTTCTGGTTTCTCGGCGATTTTATATGGTTTATTTTTGAGTTTTTCCTCAACAAAAATCCCTTTCCTTCTATCGCTGATTACTTTTACTTGTTGGCTTATCCTTTGCTGCTGCTTGGCCTCATAGTTGAACTCAAAAGTAACAAATTAGCTTGGACGGCAAAAAAGATTGCCGTTGGCTCCATTCTCTCGCTCTTATTGGGAATTATTGTTATCTATTTGGGGATGATTAAAGCTTATAATCCGGCGGACTCTGCTCTCGACAATGCTATAGCAATGGCTTATGGAATCGGCGACTTGGTGCTAATAATATTTACCATGGCAATACTTATGGTCGTAGTTGGCTACCGCAAGGGAAAATTATTTTATCCCTGGATATTTATCCTAGCCGGTTTTCTTCTGATACTTACGGCCGATGTTCTATTCGCTATTTACCGAGAACAGTACGAGAATTTTCTCGGTATCTCCAGAAATATAGATCTAGGATGGATATCGGGATTTTTGTTTATCGCATTCGGATTCTTTAATATCGGAAATGCAGTGAAGGAGGCTAGGAATAAACTATTAGAAAACGATTAATTCTGTAGGGGCAATTCATAAATTGTGCCCCTACATTTTTTACACTATCTTCGCGTTAAACAGGACAGAAGAAGCATATCTCACAAACACGTCATAAAACAGAGTTATTATGGTGTATCCCGCAGCACGTAAATTAGTCTATCCGCTTGATAAATATATAATTAGCGGATTAGGTTTTGGACAAACGGTTACCGCGGGACGGATTTTGGGAATTCATTTGGGCGAAGACGTAAGAGCCGCAGCCGGGACGGAAGTCAGATGTGTCGGCAGCGGGAAAGCGGTCTACACCACCTTACATGCCGGAAGTCCCGGCAAGGGTAACTGGGGCAATGTTGTTATTGTCCGCCATCGTAAATTCAAAACGAAAATAGAGTTTTATTCTTTGTACGGACATCTGGATACTCCTTTGCTAAGAAAGAACGACAAAGTAAAATGCGGACAGAAAATAGGCGTTATTGCTCCAGCCAACACACCCCAAAACGGCTGGTGGCCAACCCACCTGCATTTCGCGATTTACACCGGTCCATGGACAGGCGTGGTGTTGCCCGGCTATTTTCAGGAAGGAGCCGGTCGAACCAAACTGGAATACTGGAAAAATCCAAGTGAATTCATTCAGAATTATAAATCATCACTTAAAAGAATTTGAGATGCCTTTTGCCGCGAGAAGAGACTTCGGAACAAACCCCGACACCGAACCACATTGCCCGCCGGCATCGTCCGTCCGGCGGGCGTTGAAGCGAAGCCTGTCGCCATACCAGCAGAAGACAGAAGTGCTCGTGAACTCATCATCGCCGTCAGGAGCGAACTCATCGCCTGCACAGTCAATGTGCAACTGCCCCCAGACCTGCTCTCGCTCGGGATGAGCAAGAAGCATACATCCGATTGCGAATGAGCCGAGACCAAATTCGTTGCCAACAAAAACCTCACGGGCTCTGCGAACACTGCGTCCACGGTGGCGAAGTCCGAACTGGGCGGGAATGATAATGATGTCGCCATCCTGCTTTTCACATAACTTGGTAAACATCTGTTCGGTTATCTCCGACTGGCGAAGATATCTCTCGCCGAACTGTTCTTCTCGCCAGTTTTCGAGCGTCCACTTCTTGCCGATGATAGCAACAAGCACTTCCTTCACCGCCTTGCCGTAATCCTTGGCGACTACCTGCCATTTCAGAATGGCGAACCATCCTTCGGCTCCCTCGGGAAGCTCGGACAAGTTTTTGGAGTGTGCCAATGCCTTTTCGCCGTCCAGACTGAAAAACTTGGAAAGCACCGCAATCTGTTCGGCAATAGGCTTCACAGCATAGTCGTTCGGGTAAGTGTAATTGGAAGCCACTTCTTCGTAGGCGTAGCGGGTCCGCAAGAATGCATTTCCCGCTTCCACGACCGCCTTGGCGACATTCTGATTACTCCTGATAAGCTTCAAAAGCTCCGGGGTCCCGCCAGCATTTTCCAACGCTTTAAGGGTTGCACCGACTGCACCAAAACCTTCGTTCCAAAGACCAGTGGAAGTTGTCATAGACTTTCTCCTTTTTTCTTTGCCCTTGTCGTTTTGACTTTGAGCGAATTTATCCCGTGCCTCGGGAAAAGGGCTTGTCTCTTCAATGAGACGAGCATTCTGAGAGTAAAAAAATGACGCTCAAAATGCTCGCCTCGTTGCGAATGTTGGTTGTAAAGAGCTGACCGTAGAAGATATATCAGAACTATAAATTGTCAAGCAAAAACTTGAAAATTCCCATAAACTCTGCTACTCTAAACGAGTCTGAAAATAAAGTTTAGAATACTTTAGGACAATTTGAAAACAACTTTGGAAATACCCGGCGGGGTGGCTATAGTTCAATGGTAGAACGCCTGCCTGTGGAGCAGGTCACGAGGGTTCGATTCCCTCTAGTCACCCCGACTGGTATTTCCACTTCCAAAGCAGGTTTTAGGACATTTTTGAAAAACTCCCCACCTAATGAAAAATAAAAATGGGAATCCCGAAGAGGATTCTTTGATCATAAATTTCTCCGGTGTCTCCAATTGATTGTTTTCTTTCCAAACGATGCTCCAATAAATACTGTCTTTTTCATTCTTGCATTCTTCTAAATATTCCAGCTGCTTATCAAGACTTGACTCTTCACATAACCCCGGCATAAAAGCTTGAACTTCAGGATCAGAATCCCACTTCTGCCAGTAAGGAATATCTCCTTTCTCATAGGGCCTTAAAATTATTCTTTCGCCTATTATTTTATTTGGAAACATATAGTTTAATTAAAACAGGTTACAATCTCCTCACCTATAATTATATTTATTTATAAATTAGTTGGGGTCAAAATTAAAAGAACTCCTCATAGGAGAATTATTAAATAAATCTTTGGCCTTAGTGTTTTATAAAATTTATTTAAAAAGCCGTTTTTGCTTGCGGATACAGCATATCCAGTTCTATAATTTTAAAAAACCGTATAAATACTACATTTATACAAAACTAGCTACCTAATATGTTTGCCCCGCAAGCTTATTCAGGTTTTTTTAAATTATTTATTACGCTATTCACCTGTTCCTTTAACTCTTCTAGGCTTAAATCCTCAAATTTTTCTTGTGTAATAGCTTTTTCTCCCTTCCAATACCAGCATTTATTATTCGGATAAAATATTAGCTTCATTTCAAGCAAATATTTTTCTTTCTCTTTTATAATCGTAGATTCCTCGTTCATTTATTAAAATTAAAATTTATTTTGATTGTATTGACCTAACTATTTTCTAATTCCCGCAAAAATTAAGTTTGGTCAAAGAAATGAACTACCCCCAGCTCTAACGCTGGGGGTTTCTGCTTGTAATGCGTGAAAAAAGGAGTCTCCGTGAGACTCCTCGGTGGAATTGAAAGAAAAGTGCTGGTTACAAAAGTTTCTCCGCTCTACTTGCCAGGTGTGAACGTACAGTTTCCTCAAAATTTACGCTCGCGAATTCCGGCTCTTTCATCTCACTCATAGCGTGGGTCAAACCGCTATTTCTTGGAGTAAGAAACCGGTCATCAATTTGTCCGAGATCCCCGGTAAAAACCATTTTCGTATCAAACCCAGCTCTAGTAATAATCGACTTTGTCTGATGACGAGTTAAATTCTGAGCATCGTCAATAATAATTAGACTCTTATCGAACGTTTGACCCCTAATAAAATCGAGGCTTTCGTAGATTATTTTTCCTTGCTCTTTCATCCTTGACACAACCTTCTTTAGGCTGGGGTTGATTTTATAGAGACGGTAATAAGCTTGTCTGACTGGCGCAAGCCAAGGGTTCATCTTTTCTTCGAGGTTTCCTGGGAGAAAACCATGGGAATCATGGCCCCCTACATGAACTGCCGGCCTGACAATTATGATCTGCTCGTATCTTTCTTTCTGAAATATCGCGGCGGCTATGGAAAACAATGTTTTTCCCGTACCCGCGCCTCCCTGAAGAAAAACAAGTTCTATATTAGGATCCGTGAGATGCTCAAGGGCTAGATGCTGGTGCCAATTTTTTCTTCCGTTGCTGGAACAAACTTGTTCGACCGATTCTTCATCCTTCTTTTTTCTTTTCTGTTTTCTTCTCTCTTTTTTATTTTTCTTACTTGGAACAACCTCTTGGTTTGAAGCAACATCGCTATTGCTATTCATAAGTTCTTCCAGAGTTCTGGGACGAAGTCCCAAAATGTCTCTTTCTTCTTGGACTAGCCTAAAACAACCATCCCCTTTGTATATGGCCAAAAAAGTCCTGTCCGCCCCAAATGGCAAATCGGATTCTTCTTCACCCGAATCGCAAATCACTCCTTCATTAGGAGCAAGAGCTCCTAATAATGAAGGAGCGTACCGAAAAAATACCAAACCGTTTTCCTTATGAAAGTTTCCATTTGAGGGCGCGCGGAATCTTTTAAAGGTCGGGTCGAAAGTTGCGTCGGTTTGGGTATAAGGATATTCGATAGCAGTCAAGCCAAGTTGCCTCGCCCAAATCCTGAAATTTGTGTCAAGGGACATTACGACAACATGACTGTCTTTGTTCTTTTTTTGCAGCTCAAGACCGGTTGCGATAATCTCGTAGTCGGCTATTTTTGAGCTCAAATTGCGAATCAGTTTTTTTGGCTTGATGATTTGGATATATTTTTCTCCCAACTGATCCAATTCGATTTGAGCTGAAGCTTCACGAGAATCGCGACCAATATCAGGATCCGATTTCTTCTTGTCGAGCTCCTCGGTTACCACCCACGGAACAACGATTTGCGCGTCTTTCTCCTTTTCCCTTAGAGTTTCGAAGCATCTTGGTTCGTGTATCAAAACACACGTGTCCAAAATATTGATTTCTTTCCTTTGCTCAGAGATAACTTGGATTATTCCTGTTTCTCTTTGCCGCTGTACAGATTTGCCGTTTTCGTTACCGTTGGCGCCTCTTCTTTTGAGATTTCTAGCCATACGTTGCCTCCATACTGACTTTGTGATAGATTGTTAAGGGACTTCTCAATCTTACAAATCTTTTCAGTTAAAAACATTTTTTTATTTTTTAAAAATTTTGTGCAAAAATAAGGGCGACAAAACTACAATTTTAATTTTAAACATTTTCTAATGGAAAACCAATCAATGATCGATAAAGAAAATTTGATTGAAACTATCAAAAATGCGCCGAACCAGCTCACAGCCGGCTTGGAATTATCAAAAAACGTAAAATTGGACAAAAATTTTTATTCCATAGTTTTAAGCGGTATGGGCGGTTCGGCGCTGGTGGGAGAATTATTGCAGACATACCTGTCTGGAACATCCAATTTCCGATATCCAATATCCGATGAAACTCCAAATTCTAATGAGAAAAAAATTATTTCTATAGTTATAAACCGATCTTATTCGCTGCCGCCCGAATCTTATGAACCAGACTGTTTAAATGTAATTTCATCCTATTCCGGCAATACCGAAGAAACGCTTTCCTGCTTCGACGAAGCACTAAAGAACAATCTGAATTGTTTGGGAATAGCCGCGGGAGGAAAAGTCATGGATATTTGCAAAGAAAAAAACGTCCCTTTCATTGAGATGCCCAAACCCGGCCCCGATTTCCAGCCCCGTTTCGCCACCGGCTACAGTTTTTCCGCCCTGCTCAACCTTATCGCCAACAACGGCTTGATTACGCTAGACACCAATATATTCCAAGAAACCGCGGATAAAATTAAATCCGATCTTCCGGCGCTGGAAAATCTCGGCAGGGAAATCGCTCAAAAAATCCGGGGTAAGACACCGATTATCTATGCGCCAATCCAATATAAGCCGCTTGCCATGATCTGGAAAATTATGTTCAACGAGAACACTAAAACTCCCGCCTTTTGGAATTTCTTTCCGGAGCTCAGCCACAACGAAATGGTTGGCTTCACCAAACCCCAAGCCGACTTTTACTTTATAATGCTACGCGACAAAAACGACCACCCTCAAAACCTGAAAAGACTGGAAATAACCGTAAATTTATTTAAGGAATACGGAATCGAATCAATCGCTTCTGACATACCGGAAGGAAATCCTGTATATCGGATTTTCGCCGCTATCCAGCTCGGCAGTTTTGCTTCTTACCATTTAGCTCTAGCTTACGGCATCAACCCAACTCCGGTGGAAATGGTGGAGAAATTGAAAAAAATGTTGGCCGAATAAAAATTGAAAACTAAATCATGGAATGATTTGAAAACTCCGATAAATTCGTTTAAAATTAATCAAAGTTATCCAAAATAAAATTAATAATAAAAACAAAACTATGCGTTTCTGGAGAAATCTCATGCGAACCCATTTTCTTGCCGCCGTACTGATTCTCGCTGCCGGCGTTTTAGCTGTTTCCAGCATGTGGTATGACTCGGCTATTCGCGACGAGATGCCGCATATCGTAGCGGGATATTCCTATCTAACCAAGGGAGACTACCGCGTAAACCCGGAGCATCCACCTCTAATTAAAGAGTTGGCGGCTCTTCCGCTTCTTCTTCAAAACGTCTATTTTCCGGAAAATGACTCCGCGTGGAAAGATCACGTGAACGACCAATGGGACTTGGGGAATAAATTTCTCTACAAGTACGGCAACGATGCCGATAAAATGCTGTTTACGGGAAGAATAATGATGGTTTTAGTATTCCTTTTGGGAGGCTGGATGCTCTACCGATTTACTGAAAAAATCACCAAGAGGAGAGAGCTGGCGCTAGTCGCCCTTATTTTGTTCCTTTTCTCACCCAACTTGATGGCCCACGGCCGTTTCATTACTACCGATATGGGAGCAACGGTTTTTTCTTTGTTCGCTCTTTACGCCTATTATCTCTATCTTGAAAAACCAAACTGGAGAAGTTTCACTTGGGCGGGAATAGTTTTCGGACTGGCCCTGCTTGCTAAATTTTCCACCTTTCTGTTAATCCCCGTTTTCTTTTTTATCGCTTTTATCTATGGAATAGGATCGTACCGAAAAGGAAAATTATCCGTCACTCTTAAAGAAACCGGATTGGAGATAGCAAAAGCTATCGGCATTATGGCTATCGGCGGTTTGCTGGTCGGCATCTGGTATACACCCCATATTTGGAATATGCCGGCGGCGGTTCAACACCAACTTGTCAATGAATCCATTAAAGACAGTGATCTGGGACATCTCGGCTTTAACACCCTGCTTAATTACATGACGGACGTAACCGTACTTCGCCCGTATTCCCAATACTTGCTGGGATTTTTGATGGTCTCTTCGCATACTACCGGCGGGCACACGACCTATTTTTTCGGACAGATCGGAACTCACTGGCCGGATTATTTCATTTTCGCTTATTTGTTGAAAGAACCCTTAGCCGCTCAAATATTATTCTATTTCACCGTGTTGCTTCTCTTTATATACGCAGTAGGAAATTTAATAAAAAGGGTAAAAGAAGTAAAGCCGAAAAACAGTTACTGGCTGAGGAAAAACGCGGTTATTATTGGATACGCTTTTCTCGCTGCCCTGGTGTTTGGAATGGCTTCCGTCAACAAGCTGCAGCTGGGAATTCGCTACATTTTGCCAGTGTTCCCCTTCCTTTATATGTTGACAGCCGTAATGCTGGGAAAATTCGCGAAAGAGTTGGACAAGAAGAAAAGGGTTGGGTTCTATTGGACAAACATTGGGATTTTGATTGTCCTTCTGGTCTGGCTTGTAGGAAGCAATGTTATGGTATTTCCCAGCTATTTGCCTTATTTCAATGAATTAAAAGGCGGACCCAAAGAGGGCTGGAAATACATGGTGGATTCTAATGTGGATTGGGGGCAGGATCTTATCCGCCTGAAACAGCTTATGGATAAAAACAATATTCCTTTGATGAAAATTGACTATTTCGGCGGTGGTGATTTGGATTATTATTTGGGTAACCGTTACGAGCCATGGGGATTCGACAAAAAACCCAGCTCGGGCTGGTTCGCAATCTCTGCCAGCGCTATTCAATGGAACACTCTTAATCCGCCCGAAAGGGGCAGCTATCATTGGCTCACCGACAATTACGAGCCGGTGAAATTCGTGGGAAACTCGATTTTGGTGTATCATGTAACGGAGAAGTAAATTCGGGGAACTGGTAAATAGTAACTCGCAACGAGCAACTGGTGGAATAAGTCTATTTTCGTCCCCAAACTATCTATGTCAATAGAACAAAATTATCCTCTTCTCTATAAAGTCCTTAGAAACTGGCATAATGAGTCGGAACGGTCGCCATTATTGTTAAACGGATTAAAGGAAGAGGAATGGGAATTAATAAAAAATGAAATTATTAAAGTGTTTCTTTATTGCGGAGACGTTGCATACAATGTCTCCGCGAAGGGCATTGAAAATCATCCGGATATTCTTACTCTTGAACGGAAGCCTCAAAAAAACAACATCGAAGTGGAGCAAACCCGTGAATTTATCAATCAATTATCTTTATCCGAATTTGAGCTGCCTTTTAAGATCGGATTTATTCCCGCCGCCCATAATCTAAACCATCAGTCTCAAAACGCGCTTCTCAAAACTCTGGAAGAGCCGTTAAAAAATCGCTACCTGATTCTCGGGACAAGAGCTAAAAACAAGCTTTTACCTACATTATTGTCCCGAGCTACGATTATCAATATCAATCAAAACTATGTAGAGGCGGGTTTAAAACCCACCTCTACAGCAGATGAGGGATTGATTAATTTTTACCAAAATTGTTTGAAATTCTCACCCGTTCAACGCCTTAAGCGGGGTCAAGAGTGGAGCGAAGGAAAAACAGAAAAAATCAACGATTTTTTTGAATCTATTATACCTGAATTGCGCAAAAAGCTGGTAAGCAGCCTAAAAAACGGAGACATAAAAAATGCCCGGTTATTGACCGGACAACTCAAAAAAGCACTGGATTACTCCGAACAGCTCGAAAGGGTGAGCGGAGCCAGCCCTAAGCTGATATTCGAGGCGTTTTTGGTGAGAATGCCAGAAGAATAAAAGATAAATGGAAAAAGAATAGACGAAAGTTTATCTATTCTTTTATTTATATTTTATATAAAGAAGTTAGCCAGCGCGCTAATCACAAAAATCACAGCTAACACTATCGTGGAGTACAGCAAACCTTTCTCCAAACCTCTTTTCGTGTAAAACGATCCTCCAACACCCTCTCCGCCCAAAATTCCCGTGGCACCGCCTTCGCGATTCTGAAAAAGAATTACCGTAATAAGGAGGAGCGAAGATATTATCTGTACAAAGGGCAGTATTTTGGATAACGAGGACATAACGATATTTTTAAGAAATAATTTTAATTCAGTGTACCGTTAAAATATTAAGAAGTCGAATATTGATTGAATTATAAGATACAAAGCAGAAATTTATCTTTTCGCTAAAAAAGAAAACTATTGTTATCTTATAATTGGATAGAATTATCCGGCTACCTTTTTGCAAATCGCAAAGATTATGAAGAAGAATACTAAGCTTAACCTTTATTTTTTGGCGGCAGTTATCATCCTCGTCGGGATTGCCGTATTTAAAATATTCCTGCCCTTTTTGGCCACTTTGCTAACAGCTTTTATATTTTGGCAGTTGTTCGGACCAACTTATAAATTTTTGGCTAAAAAATTAAGAAATGACCGATTAGCTTCACTTCTAAGCTGCATTATCGTTTTTCTAGTGATTGTCTTGCCTTTTTTTATTGTAGGAAGTATCGCTACCAACGAAGCTTTGAACATTTATAACAATTTGACCACTGACAACATCAATGAGCTGCAAGAGAACGTTAAATCAATCATCTATAATTACTCCCAAAGGATAGGCATCTCCCAATACAATCTGGAACAATATTTTGCTTCGGTGGATTTAGGGGAAACAACCAAGAAGTTGGCCGGCATCAGTGCCGGATTTTTGCAACAAGCCTATCAGCAAGTCAGCCAATTTATTTTCCTGGTGTTCGTAATGCTTTTCACCCTATATTATTTATTTTTAGACGGTGAAAAATTTATCAAATACATTTTTCATATTTCTCCGCTCAGAGAAAAGGAAGAGTCTCTAATCTGGAATCGTTTTTTATCTATGAGCCGCGCCACTATAAAGGGGACTTTGATAATTGGAATAATTCAAGGCATACTGGGAGGATTATCTTTTTGGATTTTAGGAATCAATTCCTCCGCTTTTTGGGGAGTAATAATGGGAATTTTTTCAGTGCTTCCCCTTATAGGCCCAGTCGTGGTATGGGTGCCCGCGGCAATTTGGCTGTTTGTCACGGGCGCTTGGATAAAAGGCTTGATTATGGTTATTATTGGCAGCATGGTTATCGGTTCCGCCGACAACTTCCTGCGCCCAAAACTTATCGGCAAGGATACGGCACTTCATCCAGTTTTAATCTTGGTGGGCACTTTTGGAGGAATTATTGAATTCGGAATCATGGGATTTATTATTGGTCCGCTTATTTTGACAATATTCACAGCGCTGCTCGAGATATTTGAAAGAAAATTTCAAAAGGAACTGGAATAATTTTCACCCTTAAAGACTTCTTATGAAAAGTAATATAAATAACGACAACACGATTTTAGAGAATCTTCTTACCGAAGACCGTATTCAGGAATTCGTCCAAAAAATTAGTGATCTAAAAAGAGACAACAAACTCGATCTTTCTACCGACGAGGACTTGAGTCTCGCGATAATGAACCTGATCGCCATCGAAGAACACTTGTTTTTTACCGCCGAAAAAACCGGGAAAGACGGCTATTTCGCTCTCCTGAAAACCGTAAGGGAGATGCGGAAACGTCTCATGAAAAAAATCATTAAAGAATATGAAGGCGAGATCTGGTGTACCAGTAAACATCTGCTCTCCGGCAGTATGCGCCTCATGGAAGTAGGCACGAAACATCTAAAGGAAGGTAATGATGCCACTGCCAAAGAAATGTTCCGACTGGCTTACGAATTATATTTACTTTTTTGGGGAGTTAATCTGGATACTATTAAGGGGAAAGAGACTAATTTACTCGATAAGGCCATCATTAATAAACTAAAAGAGCTTGGAATACACCAAAATCAGAGAAAAGAAAAAAAAGCGACTGGATTGCTTGGTAAGCTTGGAGAACTGGTAAAGAAAGCGGTAGATTGCTGCATTGAATAAACAAAAAGCAATATAAAGTTTACACAAACAATGAAAAGAAAAGATGATTTAACTAAAATAGTGTGCACCATTGGCCCCGCTTCGGAAAAGAGGGAGGTGCTTGAAGCTATGATTAAGGCCGGAATGGACGTGGCCCGACTGAATTTTTCTCACGGGTCTCACGATTCCCATTTTCAAGCCATACTAAACCTGCGCCACGCCGCCTACCGCACCGGCAAGAGCATCGGTATTATGGCGGATATTCAAGGTCCTCGCATCAGAATTTCCGAGCTGCAGGATAAAAAAACACGGGTTTCGGAACTTCTTCTGGAAAAAGGCGAAAGAATACTTCTCAAAGAAGCTCCCCCCTCCAAAACTCTCCCCGGCTACTTGGAAAAACATATCCGATTAGATTCCCATGTGCCTCTGATCCATTATCTAGAAAAAGGTGCCGCAGTATTTCTCGACAGCGGCCTAATCGAGCTCCGTGCCAGAATACCCAGGTTTGAAGGCGGCTGGGAAATGGAAGTCAGGAACTCTGAAAAAATAAAAGTTAGAAAAGGCGTTAATTTCCCCACTTTGGCCAAATATATCCCCTCTTTTACCTCAAAAGATAAAAGTGATTTAGCTTTCGCGTTAAGGCAGGGAGTGGATTTTGTTGCCCTCTCTTTCGTAAAAAGCTCAAAAGACATTACCGATCTCAAAGGAAGAATGCAAAAAATGCTGGGACGTAAAAAAGGACTGCCCTCAATTGTCGCCAAAATAGAAACCGTAGCCGCCATTTCCAATATAAAAGAAATACTGGAAGCGGCGGACGCGATAATGGTTGCCCGAGGCGACCTCGCCGTGGAAGCCCGTCAGGAGAAAGTTCCCCTGTATCAAAAACTGCTTGTCCGGCACTGCATAAAAAAAGGATTGCCGGTAATTGTGGCTACTAACATGCTCGAATCGATGGTTGAACTGCCTCGCCCCACTAGAGCCGAGCTTGCTGACGTGGCCAACGCCGTAATAGATCACACCGACGCGGCGATGCTGTCGGGAGAGTCCGCAAATGGAAAATACCCCGTGAGATCGGTCCAGACAATGAGTAGAATCATTAGAGCAACCGAACAGTCTCGTTACGATGAAGATAACGACATCCCAGAGCTAGAGAAAAAACGCCGCCATCCCGCTAAAAACCTGGCCGGACTCACGGCCCAAACGATTTACAACCTGGCTCTGGAGGGAAAACCCAAGGCTATAGTGATTAAGAACGTTCCCGTTCCCTTCATAGCCGGATTGTCGAACCTGCGCCCGCCCGTGCCCATTTTGTGTTTCTTGGGAAATCATAATCCCTGGGCCAGAAAACTAATAATTTATTTCGGGGTTGTTCCGTTCCCTTCGGAAACGAGATTCCGCCGGACGATATCCAGAATTCACAATTATATTCAAGTCGAAGGGAAAAAAGGCAAGAACGGCTGGGAGTTTTCGGTAAAGCTCAAACAGGAAAAAACTACACAGAAAAAGAGATAATTAGTCAGCATCCATAATTAAATCGTAAAAAAACCTATCAAAAAATGATAGCCTGCCCAAAAATAAAGAACAAAACGTTGATGCTTGTTCTGGTTCTCGGCGTAATTTTTCTAGCCCTCGTGGTAAAGAACGGTGTTGGAGAAGAAAACCGAAACATCGGATACGCCACTGCCAAATCTGAAAAACAGACCAATATGGAAAAAGAGTATGGCGGCTGCAGCTACTACAAAGCCCAAACGGACGAAATGAAGAAATCTTTTATGCGGGATTTGGAAATATCTTCTGACAAGGATCTCGCGGCTTTTTTGGAAGATTTAAAAAATAACCCTGACAAAAGAAAAGAGTTTAGAAGTAACAAAAAATCCACCAGCTATAACGTTGGACTCTTGCTCTACGGAGAGGAGAATAACGGCAACGAGTACCCCGGCGATTTGGAAAATTACGAAGAAGCAGTAAAAAACGTTTGCGATCCCAAAGGAGGAGAAACCGAACCCATCAAAACCAACATCGAAATAATAAAAATCTTGACTGAAGGATTGGAATCATACAAAATCCCCAAAGATGAAACTGATAAAATCTGGCCAAAAGAATATCTAGAGAAAGAACAATAAAAATAAACATTTACACAAATATACAAAATTAAAATCATGAAAAATAAAACTCGCCGACTTTTCGGAACCCCGCGCCCTAACCCTAAAACGAAGTTGAGGCTTTTAGGGTTGCTTGCTGTACTCTTACTTCTTTCTTGGATTCTAATTAAAACCGTCTCGGAAAAAACCGGCGGAGAAAGTGTTTTTGTGAAACGTCCGACCGTAAAACAAGCTCAAGAAATTTCCATAACCGATTCATTAATCGCCAAAGTCAAGAAAGAACCGAAAACTGTCGGTTACTTTTCTGATTTTTACAATCGGGCAACGACTTTTTCCAATTTCGCCGACTATTCGAAGAGTAAAGAAAAAGCGGGTAAAATTCAATCCCCTGTTTCAATCGATGGATTAGCTAACGAGCTCGGCTCCATCGAACAGGGGAAAGTAATTAATTTTTCGGCACCCGCCCGCCTTTATTCTCAGACTGGAACGGAAGACGTGTTCGTTCCCTTCGTTTCTTTAAAAAAAGAAGGTGAAAGAATATCCGTAGAAAACGTAGGAGAATACTGGAATATTATCCAAAGGAACTTAAACGATCTGAGAAAAAACGGCAATGCCGGCGAAGCCACCGAGCTAGAGAAACTTTTGGATAAAGCGAGGGCCAGCGCCAGCGATAAAAGGCCTTATGTTGTCCTGAACGAGAAGGGAGGAGACATTTTTTCTTCCTCTTCCGGAATTACAACGTTGAACCAGACTCTCGCTGATACCGTGAACGTTTTGAAAGACGAAGTGGAAACTTACAAGAACAACGGGGACAGGGCGAAAGAAAATTTGCTGAGCGATCAGCTTTCTTCTTTGCTGTCAATTGCTTCGAGCAACCAAAACTACCAGGAAAAAATCGCCGGAACGATTGGGTCCGTTGCCAATAATGCCGGTATGCTGTTTGTGGAAACTGAAGATGCAACTAATTATTACTCTACTGCCGAAGCCCGCTGTGAAAGGTCGGGAGGAAAATGGTTCTTTGAAGAGTGTGACTGTCCAACGGGATCGGATCTTCGAATCGACGGGTCCTGCAGTTCGGAAGATAAGCTCAAAAGCAGCTGCGAAGAAAGCGGAGGCACTTGGGGGGGAACCGACCGGAGCTCCACGCTCCTTAAAGTATGCGGAAAAGAGAGAATTACCGGCAGTTTCGACAATAATGACAACCAAAGTTCGGCAACAAAGGAAACTTCAGATAAATTAGCCTTGGGAAACAACTACTGCGACTGCCCTTCGAATTACTGTCTCAGCTCAAACGGAATTTGCAATAAAGACGATGATGATAGCGATCAAGACGGCGTTCCTAACCAGAAAGACAACTGTCCGACGGCCGGCCCCTCTCAATCCGGCACAATAAATCAAGAGGCTGGAAGCAACTATTATGGCTGCAGTTGCGATCAAATCGGTGCTGTGATGAAAAACTGTCCCGAGAGTAAATGTCTCGGCAGCCATTGGACCGCTTATTCAAAAGGAAAGCAGGAGTGCAAAGACGGACATTTTTTGCCTTATGCCTGCGATTTCGAGAAAGAAGGACTGAGTAAATTTTGTGCCGATCCTCTCCAAACCGGCCAGTTGAGCTTGCTAGCGAAAGAATCCGACGGGAATACGGATAGAGCGGGGGGAGAGGAAACAAATAAAGACATTAAACCCGAGGCCAGCGAATTTCCGGTCAGCAACTTGAAAATTAGTGAAAATAAGCCGGATTCGTCCGAAAACCAAACAGATAACAGCAATTCTCCCTCGGTTATTTCTCCTTCCTCTTCAGGGAATAATGATTTGAGCGGATCCGGAAGCGGAGACAAATCCCGTCTTGGGGTTATTCCTGGACCGGCCTTAAAAAATGATTATTTAGCGAGAGACAAAACTGACTGGAGCAAAATATTGCCTACGGTAAAGTCAGCCTCGGGCCAAAACGGTTTGGGAGGGAGTTCGAATGGAGCGGGTAAAGCCGAAGGGCTAAAAGCCGCGCTAAGACGCATTTACAACCAGGATTATCAAACCTATAAAATGATCTTTACCTATCTCGATACTATCAAACATATGGATGGGGGCGGGGTATGTGAAGGGTGTGGTAAGGCCAAAGTGGATTACAACGCCCCTTACAAAGTGCTCGATCAGATTCTTGTTCACGAAGCAGCTCACTGCGCTCATGCTTGTATCGGAGGCGTGGACGGTTTCACCAGAAGAGAGGAGGAGAGGATGGCGGTTGAAAAACAAATTGGCAGTGCCCATTTTGAAAAAGCGACTGCCACCAGTAAAGGCACTATTTATGACCTGATGGAAGAATTTCCCAGCCAGAGAAGCCAGTTTGTCGCTTATAAAGGTTTTGAAGTAAGAGGCTACTTGGCCCGTTACTGGTGCAGTGCGAATCCTCAAGGGCTGAATTGCGGACAGAAAGGAGAGGGATTCGATTTGGGAGACAAGTCAGTCTTTCTGGATTGGCTTTTCAACCGCGCCGGATTTTCCAACTGGCCGATTCGTCCGGTTCAGGCCTATGAGCCCAAAGCCTCAAAATCGGGAGAATATTACTATTATGGAGTGCAGGACGGCGACGCCAATTGGGGAATCATTTATGCGACCGTCAGTAAAGCGGTTCCGGAACCTCCCGACAACACTTATGGCGGATACCCCTACGGATTCGGTAAAGCCGTGCTCGGCGCTAAACAAAAAGAAGAAGACGTGATTCGAAAATTCATGGCCATGTCTAATCAAGACTTATATCCGTGCAAATCCGATCCGGCTAAAATAGGCCTTCCACCGGCTTTTGGTTGTGAAGGAGCTCCGGCTCCGAAATTGGAAGAAGGGGGAAATGTTGGATACGATAAGAATAATGACGCTCAATTCGCTTACTTGCCCTAAAGCAAAATTTAAAAGACTTAGTTTCTGAGCCTAATTTAATAATCTTTTAATCAGAATTTAATCTTGCTTGTGCTAAAGTAAATAAATATCTGGAAGCACTGTCCCTCATCCAGATAAAAAAATTATTGTAGAGACGCAAAATTTTGCGTCTCTACACCGAATTTTTAACTTTCAACTTTATTTAAATTGGGTTTATGAAACACACTAGCAAGGTGAAATCCTGCGCCGTGGTGGGACTGGAACCAATAATAGTCGAAGTGGAAACCGATTTTTTCCCAGGCACGCATAAATTCAATATTGTAGGACTTCCGGACACCGCCATAAAAGAATCCCAGCAAAGAGTGGGTTCCGCTCTCAAAAACAGCGGCGCGATTCCCCCCTACCGCCTCGGGGTGGTTATAATAAATCTTGCCCCGGCCGATCTGCGCAAAGAAGGAGTCGTATATGATTTGCCTATCGCGGTGGGCATTTTGGCTTCCAGCTCTCAGATACCCCACGAGCTGCCTTGGTTAAAAGACAGCCTTTTTGTGGGAGAATTGGCTCTAAATGGAGATCTCCGGGGAATAAACGGAATTTTACCCATAACCATCTCTGCAAAGAAGAATGGTTTCAGAAACATCTTTCTGCCGGAAGAAAATGCTGGCGAAACTTCGATCGTCAAAGGAATCAATATTTATCCAGTGAAAAATTTGGAACAGTTAATGGAATTTTTCGATAAAACCGCTAAAATCGAGATTTATCAAGCATCCCAAAAAATAGATCCCTCGCCGGAATATTTTTTCGACATGCGAGACATTAAAGGACAAGAGCATGTGAAAAGGGCAATGGAAGTAGTGGCCGCGGGCGGACATAACGTCTGCCTCGTCGGTCCACCCGGTTCGGGAAAGACTCTGATCGCCCGAACATTTCCGAGCATCCTTCCTGCCATGAGCATTGAAGAATGTTTGGAAACCACTAAAATTTTCAGCGTAGCGGGAAAACTCGACCGCAGCAAACCGCTTATTAAAGAACGTCCATTCCGTGCACCCCACCATACTTCTTCCAATATAGCGCTCATCGGAGGAGGGACAAATCCAAGGCCCGGAGAAATAAGTCTCGCTCATCGCGGAGTTTTGTTTTTGGATGAGTTTCTGGAATTTCCCGCCAAAACCCTGGATTGTTTAAGACAGCCGTTGGAAGACGGGCTTGTTACGATCTCCCGAGCCGCCGGTTCGGTAACATTTCCCGCCCGTTTCATTTTAATCGCTGCCATGAATCCTTGTCCTTGCGGTTATGCCACCGATCCAGAAAAAGAATGTTCCTGCTCCCCCTGTACGATTTCCCGTTATCAAAGAAAATTATCCGGTCCGATAAGCGATCGGATAGATATTTTTATTTCCGTTCCCCGTATTAAATACAACAAACTAGCCTCTGACGAGGAATCGGAAGATTCGGCCCTAATAAGAAGAAGGGTGCAAAATGCCAGAGATATTCAAGGAAAACGTTTCAAGAAAGAACCAATATTCTATAACGCCGAAATGAGCAACCGTCACTTACAGAAATTCTGCCAGTTAACTCCCGAAGGCAAGAACTTGATAATTCAAGCAGTCCGCAAATTTCATCTATCCGCCCGCACTTATTTTCGCAGCTTGAAAATAGCCCGCACGATCGCCGATTTGGAAGGAAGCAAAAATATAGAAGTCCGACACTTAGCCGAATCGCTGCAGTATAGGTTTCAAGAGAATAGCCTGCAGTAAATTAAAGCGACCGACAACTAGCTACGAGTTACTAATTACTAGTTTTATATACCATGGACAAAAAACAACGCGGCAACTTTGCCGAAGGCCTCACTATCAATTTCTTGAAAAAGAAAAACTTTAAAATTTTGACCACCAACTACCGCTATCGTATCGGTGAGATCGACATTATTGCTTACGACAAAAACAAAAGAGAATTGGTTTTCGTAGAGGTGCGCAGCAAATGGTGCGGGAGCTTGGCATCCGATTGGCGCAAAAATCCTATTATACCCGAAGACACGGTCAATTTTATTAAACTACGGAAGATAGAAAAAACCGCATGGTATTTTTTGGAAAAAGAACCCAAAAAATGGCAGAAATTCTTCAAAAATTTACCCATTTATTCCTTTCCTGAATGGAGAATAGACTTAGTAAGCATTACCATCGAAGACACAACTTGCAAAGCCCAGATTAGACACTACAAATATTTGTTTTATTAAAAGTCGTAGTTGACTTACGATTAAACTTCCCATTTATCTCTATTTGCTTGATCTTCTACAGAGTTACTGTAAGTAGTTTCTTCTGATAATTGCGATGAAGAAGCCAGCACCTGTCTCGGTTTCGATCCCTCCGCTGGACCGATAATACCGTTACTTTCCAAAAGATCCATAATACGGGCGGCACGAGAATAGCCAATGCGCAAATGCCTCTGCAGCAGAGAAGTAGAAGCTTTTTTCTCCTTTGTGACAATATTTTTGGCCTCTTCATATAGCTCATCCTCCTCACCCTCGAAAGTATCCACGCCACCTTCCTGTCCCCCAGCCGGTTTTACCACCATAGGATCATAATTTGCAACCTCCTGATCCAGCAAGTAATCCACGGTTTTAGTTACCTCTTTCTCGGAAACATAAGCTCCTTGTATGCGGCGGGGCTGATTGGATTCTTTAGGTAGATAAAGCATATCTCCTTTACCCAAAAGCTTTTCCGCACCCGCCATGTCCAAAATTGTACGAGAGTCCACCTGCGACACCACCTGGTAAGCCACACGGGTAGGAAAGTTAGCCTTAATAATCCCCGTAATAACATTCACGGACGGTCGCTGGGTGGAAAGCACTAGGTGGATTCCCACCGCCCGAGACATCTGTGCCAACCGTACAATATGAGACTCCACTTCTTTGGCATAGGAAGAAGACATTAAATCCGCCAGCTCGTCCACGACAATAACGATATAGGGCAAATATTCCGGCTCTATTATCTCACCGGTTTCCTGATTCACTTCGGGATCTATTTCTCCGTCCACCACTTTTTGGTTATAGGACATAATATTACGCGACATCATTTCCTGGATTACGACATAGCGCCGTTCCATTTCAGAAACTCCCCACCTGAGAGCGTTCACTACTTTGTGATGGTCCACAATCACCGGCGTTAACAAATGGGGTATATTATTATATACGGAAAGTTCCACCCGTTTGGGATCAACCATGATTAATTTCAATTCCCGTGGAGAATTTCGATAAAGTAAGCTGTTTATAATACAGTTTACTCCAATGCTTTTCCCCGATCCCGTAGCCCCTGCTATAAGCAAGTGGGGCATCTCAGCAAGATCAGCATAGACATAATTACCCGCCGGATCTTCTCCCAAGCCCACCAGCAGTTTTTCGGACGCGTTTTTAAAGGAAGAATCTTCCAACAAATCGCGCAAGGTGACTATGCGCTTTACCTTATTGGGCACCTCCACTCCCACCAAAGGACGACCGGGAATAGGAGCTTCTATGCGAATAGGATGGGCCGCTAGAGCCATAGCCAAATTGCTCTGAATGGCAGTAATACGGCTCAGCTTAATACCTTCTGCCGGCCGGATGGCATATTGGGTTACCGTTGGACCCACGTTCACTTCCACTACTTCCGCGGGAATGCCAAAGTTTAATAATGTTTTTTTGATGGCGGCCGAATTCGTCTTAATATCTTCCGCTACTGCTTTAGAAGTGGTTTTCTCTAAAATAGAGATTGGAGGAAATTTCCAATCTTCATTAAGGCCAGGGATTTTGGTCTGTATTCCACTTTTACTGCCAACTGATTTATTTTTCGCTCCTCCCCCGTTGATTCTTCGGGAAAAGAAACCCTCCTTGGCTTCTCCTTTGTTTTTCCCTTCCACCTCTTCCTCCTCGACTGATTTCCCTTTTTCGTTTTTCTCCTCTGATTCCAAGTCCTTTATGACCCGCTCCTTCTTACTGGGTATTATCCTGGTTCCCATCCCTTTTAAGGCCGAGAAAAGGCGGTTGCCCCATTTCTTTTCCTCCCCGTTCGCGTTAAACAGTTTTTCTTGTTGAGCTTTTTCATCCTCCGAACCGTCCAGCTCCTCAAGAATAATTTTTCTGGCTTTTTCCTTACTGGCGGCATCTTTTGCCCTTTGTTCCATCTTACTAAAATAGCCATCCATGAGCAAAACTAAGCCTACGATAAACAAAGTGAGTAAAATCACCAACCCTCCCCAAAATCCCAAAAATGTCACGAGATAGGCGATAGATAGGCCAATATAGCCCCCTGAAGATTTCATCCGGCGAATATCTATCTTGTCCGCTGTCCCGTTGCTGAGAAGAGAAAAAAGCGCCAGAAGCATTGTGAAGGAAATAAACAAGCCGTTCACGCGGTAATAAGGATGGGCTAATTTTTCTTGCTTTATAATCCAATAGCCACTGAGTATTAGAACAAAAGGAATGATAAGCTTTCCCCAACCCAAAACTTCGCTGAGAATTAAATCCAGATAGTGTCCCACCACACCTGCCATATCAAAAATACCAAGTATGACAAGCGTGGTAAATCCCCAAATGATAACGGCTGACAGCCATCTCCGGGCGACAGCGGATATTTGACCGTTGTCATCTTCATCAATTTCCGAGTCTCTCTTTTTTTTCACTTTTCTTTTTTAATTTTTCACTTCTTCTTAAACATCATTCCTAGATGGAACTGGCCGGCCTCGAAATCGTTTTCGAAAGAGAAACCGGTCTTTGTTATTATGTCTCTGACCTCCTTTTTATCAATGCGCAGGTCCAGAGGCGGTCCAAAATTACGAAAGACGCCCGAAACATTCTTAATCCAATCAATCACGACTAGTTTCCCCTTGGGAGCAAGGACTCTTTTTGCTTCCTGAACAATGGCTTTTTTCTTTTTTGACGTGTAGAGAACGTTAGCCAAAACTACAAAATTGCAAGAATTTGCCTTTACCCACTTTGAAAGCGAGTTTCTTTTTTCCAAGTTGGCTCTTATTACTTCAATATTACCAAGCTTTTCAAGATAAGCCTTGCTCCTTACTGCTTCCATCGGCCCCTCCATTACGTCAACCGCGAACACCTTACCTTTTTCTCCTACAATTCTGGCAATGGGAATAGTAAAATAACCCCCTCCGCATCCCAAATCGGCCACAACCTCGCCCTCATGGATGTCCCACTCCGAAACCACCTGTTGGGGACTGATAAATCCAGTAGTCAGGTTTTCGAGTTTAAGCTCAGTTTTTTCATCGGTTTTTGTTTGTAAAGCAGACATTTTTTATATTGTTATATATTACGCGTGTTATATATGTTTATCTATTCCTATTGACATTAAGCAGGAAATCCGCCTCCTGGGTCTTTTCATTCAGTGAATTTCTATTTAATTCCTGCTCTAACTGGTTCAAACTATCATCTTTAAAGTATAGCTTTCCCATTTGTTCGTGCCAAAAATAAGGTCTAAGAAAAACAGTAATCTTAAATTCTTTTCTTTTTTCTTTTAACCAATCGTCTATCGTCTTTTTTCTTATCATAATATGCCTAACTTCGACTTTCTCTTTGCCGTCTTCTTGAAATTTTCTCTCCAGCCTAACAAAATGCCAGCCGTCGTTAGCTTCAATCGGCTGACTGATTTCACCGACTGCCAGCTTGAAAGGGATATCGGAAAAGGCCCGTGGGGAATCCTCGCGAGAAAAAGCGGGCAGCAGACCCCCTGACTGCCTGCTACTGGAATCACTATGATTTGAGGCCAGCTCGGAAAAATTTTCTCCCGCGGTAAGCTTTGCTTGGATTAAGGCCACCCTCTCTTTTACATCTTTATTTAATTCCCCACCAGTCTTTATTTTGTCTTCCAGCTTTTGCTTGTAGAGAAGGTCCTTTATTACTCTTTCTTTAAAATCTTCTTGCCTCCAACCATAAAGAGAACTCAATTGGGTGATATTTTCCGACTTTTTCCCATCACGACTGAGAATTTTTTCAGTAGTGTCGGAAAGCTCCGCTTCACTTACGGTAACTCCTTGCTGTTTAGCCAAATTTTCCATTATCTTGTTGTCAATGAGCCGACCCAGGATGTTTTTCTTGATGATCGCCAGCCGCTTAAGACCATCTTCGGTGGAAAAATCAAACTTGTTTTCACCAAGGGCAGCTTCTTTGCTTTCCAGAAATTGGCGCATGGCTTTGACGTTTTTGTTGTAATCGTAGAGCGTTATCCAATTTCCATAGCCCGCGGCGGCGGCCGGATAAGGGACAACTTTATATACCGACTCCACGAAGGAATTTTGCCATTCTTCCGAATAGGTTCCCCAAGCAACAAAAATCAAACCAAATATTATCAATATGGCAGTGATAATGCCAAGGCGTAGGAGATGCAACAAGGTTTTGCTTTTCTCGACTTCTTGTTCTCGGAACGGTTTTGTCTTGTTCTCAATTTTTTTGGAAGAAGGCAATACTTCCGATAGAGTTTGTTTTTCTTTTAACGTCATGGATTAACTTACAACTTACAATTAAGAATAGATACGTAAATAATAACAAAGATATTTATAATTTGAAAAAACACGCAAATATTAAAATTTTCAATCCGTGAGTTTATTAGCTCAGGTTGACAAAATCAATGAAATAGTTAAGAAAGAAGAAAGAAGAGTCAAAATAAACAAGTTCAGTATGATGCCCGTTGCCTGCAACCCAAAGTTGGCTACTTACCACGGACTTCGTATCGTGGGCTTATTATCTATTTTCATTCTTCTATCTTAACTCCTAACCGTACAATTATGCCTCAAAAATCAGCTGCCAAGAAATATTTACGCGTTACCAAAAAAAGACATCAGAGTAATCTGACCATCAAGAACAAATTAAAAACGGCTATCAAAAAAACAAGGGTTGCATTGGAAGATCCCGGCGCCTCCGCAAAAGTGGAAGAGCTGCTGAAAGAAGCTGTAAAAATCATCGACCGCGCCACCCAGAAGAAAGTGATTAAAAAGAACACTGCCGCGCGCAAGAAAAAAAGACTGTTTAAGAGATTAAGAATCTCAAAAGAAAAAAACGGGAAAAAATAACGTCCCGTTTATGTTGCTATTTCTCTACTCACATCCTGCAGTCTCTTCATTAAGCCATTTATCTCATCTTTGTTGCCCCCTTCATGGACTTTCTTGATTTCCTGGAGCATTTTGGCCCGCTGGTCTTTTAGAAATTCTCTCTCTGACGCGAAAAGGCAGGCTTTAAGCTCATCTTCAACTTTTTCCGCCCTCTCGTCCGGATCTTCACCTAGCTCTTTTTCTACGGTCAACGCGATTTCGGATATTTTGAGAGCAAGATCTCTACTTCCAAATTTGAGATCGGCGCTTTTTATTTTATTTCTGTCTTCTCTTGGCAAAGAATCGAGAAGATTCTTGAGTTCCTGCCATAAGTGGCCGGTTTCGGAGTGGAAAAAAACACATTTGCCAAAACTATTTCCGTACTTGAAATAGAGTCTAGGAAAGTTATACACTAAGCCGATCAGTCTCTCCTCCAAAAGATACTTTCTATCCCTTTTCTCCTTTGTAACTGACGGTTTTTGCGGTTTAGTGGCCACGTCAGCGGTTCTGGACACGGTTCGAACGCCGCTATATGTCTTGCTCATTTTCTCCCAAAGTAGCGCTTCGGGTACCTGCACTTCCTCGGCCAAGTGTTTTAAATAATAGGATTGCTCAACACGGGAAGGAATCCGAGCCAACAGTTTTAAAATTTTATCCGCTAAAACTTTCTTTTGGTCGAGATCTAAAATCCTGTTTTTAAAAGCCAAATTAAAAAAATAACCCGCCACGCTGCATTTTTTGCTTACCATCCTGAGCCATTTTGGGGAATTCTCTTTGACAATGTCAGCAACATCCTTCCCGGCTTTAATCGGAATTACTTTTACATCAAAATCTTCTTCCCAAGCCAGATCCGCCGCTCTTTTGGTGGCTTTGACTCCGGCCATATCAGCATCAAAAGCCAGTACTAATTTTTGCGTATAGCGGCGCAAAAAAGTAAGTTGTTTCTTTCCCAGCGCCGTGCCACAAGTCGCCACCGCTTGGCGAATGCCCGCTTGGTGACTGAGAATAACGTCTAAATTACCCTCCAGCATTATTGCCTCGCCATTTTCCCGAATGGCCGCCTTAGCCAGATGGAATCCGTAAAGCAAGTTCCCCTTGTCGTACAAGAGCGTTCCTGGAGTATTTATATACTTGCCTTGAGAACTATCCGATCCGGGCAACAAACGGGCGGAAAACCCGGCAACCCTTCCCAAGCTGTCAGCCACGGGAAAAATTACCCTTTCCCGAAAACGGTCAACATAAACTTCCTTTCCCTCTTTTTTATAAACGCTGCCACTGGCCATAATTGCCTCTGTAGCATAGCCTATACTTCTCAAATAATCATAAAGTGCCGAGGGAGCGGTCCGAAAATTTACGCGCGGAGCGTACCCCAATTGAAAAGCGCTTATTGACTCTCGGGTAAGTCCTCTTTCAAGAAGATACTTTCGGGCGGTCTCTCCCTCCGCACTCTCCATGTTTTTTTGATAATAAGCCGCGGTGGTTTCCAAGACACGACGTAAAGCTTCCTTATTATCGGGTGCCTCAGACTTTCCGGCCGTCCCTTGATAGCTGCGGTAGTCTAGGCCGGTTCTTTCCGCGAGAAGCCGCAACGCTTCTTTAAATTCCATCCCTTCTATTTCTTGAATAAAAGTAATCACATCACCGCCTTTTCCACAACCGAAACAATGAAATATTTGTTTTTCCCTGCTTACCATAAAAGAAGGTGTCTTTTCCCGATGGAATGGACAAATCCCCCTCATATTGGTTCCGGCCGAGGTCATTTTTACGTATCCGGCCACCACTTCCACAATATCTAATCTGTCCTTTACTTCATCGACAAGGGAACGCATGGAGACATTATTTATAAATTAATGGTAGGATTTGTTAGTATTATACTGTCCAATTAATATGAAAAGCAAGAATCAATTAAATGGAAATTGAAAATTGATAAGTATTGAAAATTGCTTTATGCCATTAGCTCCAAGTAAAAAAAGATATAAGAAAAATAATTTTATCGGAAACGCCAAAAATATCTATCTCATCGGCATAAAAGGCGTCGGTATGACGGCTCTCGCACAAATTTTGAAGAATCGGGGCAAACGAATCAGCGGATCGGACACAAAAGAGAAATTTTTTACCGACAAGATTTTAAAAAAACTTGGGATACCTTTCAAGGAAGGTTTCGAGGTATCCAATTTGCCTAAAGAAACTGATTTAGTAATCTATTCCACCGCTTTTAACACAAAGGAGCATCCTGAAATAATTGCGGCCAAAAGGAAAAAGCTTCCCGTGATTTCATATCCGACCGCTTTGGGTAGTTTATTTAACGGGGAGTTGGGCATCGCAATCTCCGGCACCCACGGTAAAACAACCACCTCGGCGTTAGTAGCTGAGTCAATGAAAAATCTGGGGTTCGGTCTGACCGCGCTGATTGGAAGCCGTGTGAATAATTGGGGAGCCAATGCTCTGATTTGTAAAGAAGAAGCATCTGCCGGAACAGCTCCCCGCCAGAATAAATCCCATGGGCTGGTGTCGGGCTGGCACCCCGTTTCCGCGCGAAAAGAGAGAAAAAAACCGTTTTTTGTTATCGAAGCCGACGAGCATCAGAATAAATTAAAATTTTATCGTCCTTGGTCAATAATCTTAACTAATATCGATTATGACCATCCGGATTTCTACCGTAAGGAATCTGACTATTACAACAGCTTTAAAGACTGGGTGGGGAAGTGGAAAAAAGCAAAATTTCCGTTGCCCAAAATTGGAATTTTCAATGGAGACGATCCGAAAATTAAGCAGTTGATTAAGGAGCTGAAATTAAAGAGCGCAAGTAACTGTTTAGTGCTGACCTACGGCAAAGAAAAAAATTGCGATTTCAGAATTCAGAATCACCTTCCCTCTGCTCACTCCCCAGAAACGGGAGAAAATAAAGAGAAGATTTCTAATAAAATCAATATTCGACATGCACATAAAGGCACTATAACTATAGCTACTAATCTTATTGGCGAACACAACGCTTATAATCTCACCGCGGCATACGCGTTCATATCCGCACTATTACAAATTACGGACCGCCAATCACGGATTACGGACAATAAAATCGCGAAAGGTTTTGCCGCTTTCGCCGGAACCGAACGTCGTATGCAATTCAAAGGCAAAAAGGGCAATGTTCTCGTGTTCGATGACTACGCCCATCATCCCAGTGAGATCAAAGCCACCCTCTTTTCACTGAAAGAAGCTTACCCTCGTCATCAATTGTTCGTTATCTTTCAACCTCACACCTACACCCGAACGGCCCGATTTCTGAACGATTTTGCCAAAAGTTTAAAAATAGCCGATCTTATTGGTCTTCTTCCTATTTACGGTTCGGCCAGAGAAATCGGCGGCAAGGTAGACAGCAAAGATATCCAGAAGATTATAGGTAAAGATAGGACGGAATGTCTTTATTTCCCAAATCATAAAGACTGCTTAAAATTTTTAAATAATTATCCTCTTAAAAAACCGACTATTTTGGTAACCATGGGGGCGGGAGATGGATGGAGGGTGGGAGAAGGGTGGCTAAAAAGTTAACAAATTCGTCAAGAAAAATATCTAAAAGCTAATAACGAAGAGCTAAAAGCCATAACTTAAAACTCAAAACTTATTATTCAGTTTTTCTGATTCTTAGTTTTTGGTCATGGTTCTTAGTTTTAAATTTTTAGTTTTTAGTTTTTCTCGACGAATTTTAAGAACTTGATAAACTATCTTCATGTTGGCTCGTTCATTCCTTTTCGTCCTTATTAGCGAAATTTTATACAATTTATCCAGTTATGTCGTCCACAGCGGCATGGGAAGAATCCTGGGACCGGCAGAATACGGCCGCTACGGTATTGTGATTACTCTCACCACTATGATCATAATTCTTATCGGGAACGGGATCCCTACCGCCATGGCTAAATACCTGAGTGAAGTATTTGAAAAAAAGCCAGGCTTGGTTCCAATTATTAAAAAACAGGCGGCCCTGGTTCAAACAATCTTGATAAGCGGCATCACAGTAATTTTTTTCCTCTCAGCTCCCCTCATTGCCTACATTTTGGGAGATCCCACCTTAACCCGCCTTTTTCAAATTTCTTCCTTGATTATTCCCGCTTTTGCTCTGGCTTCTTTTTACTTCTCTTATTACATCGGCATTCATAAATTTGAGATACAGGCCCTTCTGAAAATCACCCGTTCTATAGCGCGTATCCTGTTTATTTTGGGCCTCGCTTGGCTGCTGAAAGAAAAAGGCATGGCTTTGGAGGGAGCTATTGTTGGTTACATCTTGGTTCCGCTATCCGTTTTTTTCGAAGCCAGATTTTACGACTCTTGCCGTAAATGTAAACCAAAAGGCAGTTTTGACTGGCGAAAATTGCTCCGCTACGCTTGGCCGGTTACTTTTTTTATGATTGCTTATGAGCTCTTGATTACCATTGATCTTTATATGGTAAAAGGGATTCTACGCGATGATTATTTAACGGGAATTTATAATGCCGCCATCACCGTAGGCCGGATTCCTTATTATCTCTTTTATGCCCTCACCATAATTCTTCTTCCTACCGTGTCGAAATCAACCTCCAGTAATGACCACAAAGAAACGGAGAAGCTTGTTAGCCAGTCGCTTCGTTTGATGGTAATGTTCCTTATTCCCCTGTGCATTTTAATATCAATCTACGCCAAACCAATTATTCGGATTTTCTATTCTCAAAGATTTATCCAAGCCGCCGATCCCATGTCGATATTTGTTTTTGGCATCGGCTTTCTAACGGTTTTCTATGTCCTTACTTTCGTGCTCAACGGAGCTGGCAAAGTCAAAGTTCCTATGATAATATCGTTTGTAGGACTGGGTATCAATACAATCGCGACCTATTTTTTGATCAAAAAATACGCGCTGCTGGGCGCGGTAGTCGGAACTTCCATTACTTCTTTCTTAGTTATGCTCTTTATATTGGGCTACACTTACAAATATTTCGGTTATCTATTTCGTCTTAAGAGTTTTCTTAAAATTCTACTAGCCGCCGCTATCATGTTTGGATTATCCCTTGTTTTCCCGCGAGAAAGTTTCGCTTTCCCAGTCTGGTCGGCAATTTTACTGGCATTTTACATATTCTTGCTTTATATACTAGGTGAATTCGGATCTTTCGAAATAACGCTAGCTAGGAATATGTTAAGGATAAAGAAAGGCAATGGGTAAATGGTAAATAGGGAATAGAAGGAAATCAGATCCACCAGGATTTTAAGCCACTGTCCACTGATTGCTACACCCATTACCTAACACGCCGAGGTGGTGAAATTGGTAAACACGCTAGCCTTAGGAGCTAGTGGGGAAACCCTTGCGGGTTCGACTCCCGCCCTCGGCACAAATTCAGTTCCTGAAGTATTTGCCAAAAAATAAATTACCCTTAAAATATGTTTAAAGTATTTTGCACTTGTTTCCAGTGTTAAAATTTTGGTTTATCCTCTTTTCAATAAAATTAATACAAAACAACTAAAAGTATCCAAATGGCGACAAAAGACATTAAAAAAGACGAGCTTGAAGACAAGCTCATTGAGGAACTCGAGGACGATTATGATGAAAGCAAAGGCAACCGTAAGCTCCTAATTATTGGAGGGGTTGTAGCCGCGGTTCTAATCGTGGTGGCTATTATTTTATCATTAGTGGCGAGCAATAAGAAAAGTACCGCTCCGACAGAGAATGAGGGTGCTGAAAGCGGAACGGCAGCTACCGAAGCGGGAGACGGGCAAAAACCCCAGATCGCTTACAGTGAAGATTACAGCCGTAATCCGGATTCTGAAACTGCGGCGAAAGCAGGGGAACCGAATAGCCCATACCCCACAGTAACAAGCGGTGCCAGGGTTCCCGTTGACCAATCGGGGAAATCAATAGAAGGAGTACCCATTCAAAAAAGCTTGATGATTGACGATCGGGAAAATCCCTTTCATGCTCTGCATACCATTACCCCCAATATTTCGGACTTGATGGAGATTAATCTGTATAGCGTGCAAAACAAACAATTGACTTTGGGAGAGTTTGTGGATCGAACCCGTGTCGAAATGCCCAGCAGTCTTTTTAACCGCTTGGATAACTATTATCGCATTTTCATGTACCGAGCGGAAGATGAGAAGGGGCCTGGAACCGCGTTGGTTTTTTCAACTTCCATGGATAGAGCCGAACTGGATAAAGCCACAGCAGAATGGGAAAAAACCATTATCAATAATCTGCGCCCTTTTGTTTTAATTGGACTCAAAAAAGATTTTGTGGAAGCCTCCGGCCAGAGAAATTTCCAAGACAGTTCTCTTTTTAAAGGTGGAAGATATGTTGATTTCTCCGAAAACGGTATCGTCTCGCTCAACTATATCGTGGTCGATAAATACATTATTATCGCCAACAGCCGTTCCTCCTTTGAAAAAATTATCCGCTTACTACAAAAAAAATAGGTCCTAAATTATGTTTTACTTTATAGCCCGAGCAGCCTCTAACGCTGCTGACGCGGGTGAGAATCAATTAGTTACCTGCGGCGGACTGGATTGCAGCGTGTGTAAACTTATAGAGATGGTCACTAATATCTTTTCGTGGCTTCTTTGGGTTTCTTTCGCAGTAGCAATCTTGTTCACTGTGGTCGGAGGATTTATTTATATAGGTTCCCGCGGTAACGACAGCTGGATGTCTCAAGCCAAAAGAACTATTTTTTGGGCAATTGGTGGCTTTGCCATCATGCTTTTGGCATATCTCGCAATCAACACTACTGCTCAAGTCATAGGCGGCAAGAACGAAAATCTTTGGAGCAAATTCGAATGCGGTACGAGCAGCTCGACCGAATCAAAAAATATTTCGCAGAAAAAGGTCGCCGATATCGCAAATTCGGCAAAAAACGGCGGGCAGTTAATAGGTAAAATGGCCGAAGGAACCACCGCGGATGAATTTCTTCAAATGATCGCGGGGTTAAGTCCCAGCGACATGGCGCTCGTGGAGTCAGATATCGAACAAAACAACAAAATTGTAGCGGCCATCGGAAAAGACAAAAACAAACAGCCGGAGCTTCTATATGTCAACAGTTCCCTTATAAACAGCTTGTTCCAAGCGCAACAAGATAAAAGCAGCTGGCTGCTGAATAAAGCCAACGCGGATGAATCCGGTAATCCTTCTATGCCAAAGTTAACGGAACTCTCCCAAATAATTGCGAGAATTCTTGATAAAAACATAGATCTGTTCTTCGTAATAACCGACAGGCCGGGGAATGAATCCGGCAGCACTTCCGCGACCTCTTTAATAAAGGTTATCGATAAGATTAATCAGTGTGTAAGCTCCGGCGGTTATTGGTACCGCTTTTCGGATATTTGCAAAGCCGAACAGGAAAACTGCTCAGCAGCAAAGTGTGCGCCCACTGGAAATTCCAATCCCGTCACTAATTGCAAGTGCCCTGAAGATCAGTGTTCGAGCGAAGGACAATGCACCGCTAAAAACAAGTAGCACACCGCCATCCCTGGGTTTTTAGGAAATTTAATATTAATTACTCGTATTTCTGACCTGAGTAATTCATATTCTCGTTATAGTTTAAGTTAACATTGTCACTGCCAGTAGTCCATTTCGCACTTTCGGATCCATAGGCTTTCAAAAAATTTCCCGAATTAAACAAGTTGGAAGTGGTAAAAAAAGAACCGATGCCGTTTTTAGCGAAAGGGTGGGTCCAGAAGATACGAAACTCTCTTTTTGTTCCAACCAGGAGACTATTCACCGTTGTACGGTTTATCGCGACCACGTTCCCCGAGAAGTCTTTAACAATCGCATATACTTCTACCTCTTTGAGATCAAATGGACTATGATTGGTGATAATCCCCGATACTTCGGCAAACTCGTAGGAATTTTCCGGATAATCCAAACGGGAATTGGAAATTTCCAAATTAGGCTTCTCGTATCCCCGGAAAAGCTCCCATTTGGGAGGATCTTTCACATCCACTTGAGGATTCTGACCGTTTTGACAAGATAGATTCATCCCTGCTATATATCTCTCTTCGCTAGGATAAATATAAAATTCACCTCTGCTCTGAACGGCTCCCCATTTTATCTCATAGGGAATATGCTGTGCGCCTAAGGTACTATTGGGGTTACTGACGTCAATCACAATATCGCATTTGCTTCCCCCTTGAATAATTTGGATATTCTTCACTACTAACGGCTTGGGATCTGGTTGGGAGGTAGGACAGGAGACTCCGCAGATACTGCCGCAATCAATTCCCTCCTCTTCGCCATTTTTAACTCCGTCAAAACAGGTAGGTTTAACACGCAAAAGCCAGCGGATCCCCAAAACCAAACCCGCCAAAACAATAACAACGGTAGCTATTATTAACATTTGTTTTGCGATGCGTTTCATAACAAAATTTTATCAAGTTTATAAAGTTTATCAAGTTCCTCAAGAAATACTATACTGATTGGCAATGTATTTCTCTCTTGACCAACCTGAAAAATTTGACCAACTTGATTGACTTCACTGCTTCCTTCTAATTTTCTGAACTATTTTGATAAACGCCACGACCGGCAGCCATAAAAATGTTGTCTTTTTTAGTAGCCATTCCGACCATACTTCTATTAATACTTTATCCTTGGCCATAAAGATACTGAAGAGTTAAGATAAAAAAATTAAGATAAAACGAAGCTATACCAAATATCTTAACTTTTCCCTTTTAATTTTCAATTAGAATCTTAGGTATCGTGCCATTTTGTCACTAAATGATTCCTCCTGTTCTTCCTCGGTTAAAAATTCCTGCATTATCCTTCTTATTTCCATGGGATCTTCTTCTCCCAAAGGAATCTGTATGTAAGGCAGATAGGGCTTTTTGTGTTTCAGGCTTATTATTTTAAAATCAGGCGGCTCGTAGAAAATCCAGAACGACTCTAGATCAGAAAAAAGATACCTCACGTTATCCACAATGACATTTTGATAGGTGATACTACAATTGATAGTTCTTGGTTTTTTCAAGGAAAAAATATACACAGTAAGCCCCAACAAAAGAAAAGTTACTGCGGTAATAATCTGCCCGGTTATCGTAAAATAGCCCACGAGAATAAAAAAGAATATCCCGCCAACCAAAAACCAAGCCCGCGTTTTTTCATAATAAGAAAATTCCTCCGTCTCCCAACTTTTAAGAATCTCCTCGGGGGAAGCATGGGGAAAAATCTTTTTTTCCTTGATGTCTTTCGTCAATATCTTGCCTCTTTTGCTCAATTTTTTTCTGGGGCTAAATATATCCATAAGAACTTATAATTTATAACTTTAATCCTATGATAATTCAAAACAATAAAATGTTGTATTGACCGTAAGTTGTCGGCTATTAGTTTCTTTTCATATGCTCTTTCCGCAATTTATATTCAAACGGATAATACTTTGTGTGAAGCAGCTTTTTGGCCTTTCTGCTGCCCGGTTTGTATAAAAAATCGCGGTATATTTTTTGAACAACGGGATTTCTGTGAGATTCGCGAATGGCAAAATGCCTATCTGCCGCGTATATTGACTTTACCCTCGCAGATCTTACTTTGTCATTAACGGGACAGGGTTGTCCTCCACCCCCCGCGCATCCTCCCGGACAAGCCATAACCTCAATAAAAGCGTAGGGAGATTCTCCCTTGCGGACCATCTCAGCCATCTTTCTGGCATTGCCAAGCCCACTAACTAACGCTACCTTCAATTCCTTGCCTCCCATTTTGATGTTGGCTTCCCGCGTCCCTGCAAGACCTCGAACTTCCTTGATCTCAAGTTGGGACAGGCTTTTACCCGTAACGTAATAGTGAACGGTTCTTACGGCTGCTTCGGTGACTCCTCCGGTCGCTCCAAAAATAACTCCCGCTCCGGTGGAAATTCCCAAAGCAGGATCGAATTCTTCATCAGAAAGACTTGTGAAAGGAATACTGAGATTCTTTATGATATGGGCAAGTTCTTTAACCGTCAGGACATAGTCCACATCCCTCATACCATTATGAGAAAATTCCGGCCGCGTGATTTCGTATTTTTTAGCCGTGCATGGCATAATGGATACCACCACGATATTTTTAGGATTAAGCTTGACGTTCCTGGCATAGTAAGTCTTGACCAAAGATCCCATCATCATCTGAGGAGAACGAGCGGAGGAGAGATGGGGGATAATCTCGGGATAAAATTGTTCACAAAAAAGAACCCACGCGGGACAACAGCTCGTGAACATGGGCAGAGGATGTTCTCGGCTTTCTTCATGCATTCTTTCGATAAACTCAGTGGCCTCCTCAAGAACCGTAATGTCGGCTCCGGTGTCCACGTCAAACACGCGATCAAAACCGCATTTACGGAGAGCCGCAACCATTTTTCCGGTTACCACGCTGCCAGTTAACATTCCAAATTCTTCTCCCAAAGTGACTCTTACTGAAGGAGCGACCTGAGCGATCACGATCTTGTTTGGATCTTTGAGAGCTTTCATTACCGCGACCATCTCACTCTTTTCAATAATAGCCGCCGTAGGACAATGAAGGGCGCACTGGCCGCAATAGGTACATTCCAGGGGAGTGTGATACTCCGTCCCCACTCCCATCTGGATACCCCTTTTATAAGTGCTGAGAGCCTTAACACTTTGAATTTCAGAACAAACCTTTATACAACGCCGGCATTCCACACATTTAGAGCTATCTCGGGCGATCGACGGATTTCCGACGTCGATTATTCTTCTGCTTAAATTATCCCTCAAGCGTTCCAGCGCGTCTTCGCTTTCAATTTCCGCCACCCGGGGAACAAAGCGAAATTCATCAATAGAATAATTAATCGCGAGTGTCTGAAGTTCACAATTCATATTACGGTAGCAGCTAGCACAGAGCCCCGCGTGTTCCAAAAAGAGCAGCTCTAAAATAGTTTTTCTAACCCGGTCGATTTCTACGTCCGATGTCATAATTATCATTCCATGAACAGCCGCAAGGGTGCAACTGGGCAAAAGGCGATAGGTCTTTTCCTTGGGAAGTCTCATTTTAACCAAACATAAGCGGCAAACCGCCTCGCTTTTTTCAAAATCGGGATGGTGGCACAAAACGGCGATCGGAATGCCATAATCCTCACAAACATCCAAAATCAGTTTGCCTTTGCTTGTTTCGTATTCCTTGTTATTTATCGTTATTTTTATTTTTTTCGTTTCTTTTGACATTCTGGACTTTAAATCATAGTTTTATAGACCCATGCTTTCGCATAATTCACACTCTAGATAACTATCTTACTATTTGCCCTTGGCTTGCCGGAGAACCATTCGAACCGCTTTCCAAATCTTCGCCAATTGAGTCGTCAGAATAAGTTTCATCCGTGAACTCGTCCGTTTTTTCCCACTTTTTGTTTTTCTCGTTATAATCATACTCCTCCATCACATAGTTATCGAAATTGTCTTGACCTTGGGCCAACACCCAATCATCTTCGCTTTCTTTGTATTTGGCTAACTCGTTAAGACTGATTCCGCCATTGTCTTTATTGACTTTGTATAATAATTTATATCCTGCCAAATCAGTATCCATGGCATATAACTCCAGATAAAAATTACTGTTGCCTATAAAATAGAAGGTGGGGACATCCCACTTGTCTTCAGCGGGAGGCGAGACAATCTTGTTTAGGTTTTGATTAACGTAGGTAATAATTTGCTGTCTCAGATTTTCGTCAGGTTTCTCGTCGCTTCGTTTTTCTTCGGGAGATTCTTCATCTACTCCCTGCGTTAAATCACCATTATCCTTTGAGCCATCAACGCCGTCCGAGGGCGCACTCGGACCGGAACCTCCGGGAATTTTACTTTGATAGTCTGTTTCAATCGCAGTGTTTTGGTTTTTGTTTTGCACGCTGTTCTGATTTTTAAGACCCGGGATCAAGTTTTTGCTCCACACTAAATAAACGCCTACGACAATAACCACCGCCGCAATCGCGATCCATACAATTTTATTTTTTTGCATAATATTTTATCTAAATTAAAAGTTACTTTACTAATCAAGCTGTCTCTCGATTTCATCCCTCTTGCGCCTCAAGAAATCGATCCAAGCCTCAAAAGCTCGGATAATAAACTTAAAGGGCGCTTCTATCAAGAAATCCAAGATAAAGATAAAAACGTTAATCCGTGAGAATTTCACCGAAAGAACCCTTCCCATACGGACGAACGGGAGAAGAACCGTGTCGAAAACCAAGCTGAAAAAGCCCTCTCTATCTTTGGTAACCACCAAGTCTCTTATTGATTGACGTATCAGAGCTCCAAAGAAACTTACCGTACCGGCGAAAATTATAAAAATAATTATCGCGACCGAATTAAACCCGATATATTTTAAAAGCTTTACTACCGATACTATAACTCCAAAGAAAAGAAATATGTAGAACAAATCCAACACCCTTTCAGCAAAAGCGCTTTCCCTATCGGTTACTCTTATATTTTTAAGCTCCTCTTTCTGCTTTGCGGTATAAACGAGAATATCACTATTTCTTATTATCTCTTTGGTATTTTCCCCACTGGGATATTTGGCCGAAGAAGCGATTAAGGCAAGTATAAAAGGAGGGAATAGGAGATTGATAACAAGCGATTTGTACTGAATGATTCCATGCCCGTAAATTACTTCGTAAGGTATCTCCAGGATTAGAGCCACCAACATTTTTGTCAAAAACACGTATAAAAGACCGCGGATTATCCTTTTTCGCAATTTATTCTTCTCTTTTGCATATCGTTCGTTACATTTATCTCCAATTTGCTGGTGAAGCAAAAAATCCTGAGACGCGATCGCCCTAGCCTCATAAGGACTGCTCGCTATCGCTTCATATAAAAATGAAGCGCTCAACATATACTTCTTGATTGGAAAAATTATTCTCGCCATCAAAGGATGTTCCGCCACGTTTTCAAGTTCTTCTCTTTTTTTTACGAATTCCCGGACCGTTTTCTCGATCTCTTCCTGATCTTGGAACTTTAGATCCGCCCAGCGAGGAAAATATATGTTAAACACTAGGGCTCGAAGCATGGCCCTATCTGAACGCCGCAAGTTCCTGAATATTGAAATATAAGTGAGCATGTTAAGAAGCTTCTCCATCTTTTCTTTATCTTCGGCAGTTTCCGGAGCTCTAAAAGTTGGTCCGAAGCTGTCCTGAATTGGCTCCACAAGAGATCCTACTCCCAAATATTCTTCCGCCACATTTTGGATACCCCTTATGCGGGAACCTTCTAACGGATAGGGAGGACGTTCTAAGGAAAATCTAAACTTTGGTCGCAGGGTTTCATAGAGAGTATATATAAGAGCCATTTTCTCCCTCTGAGGATTGATAAGATTCTCGATTTCTTCGGATGCCAAACTCAAGAGCCATCTTCTGACTTCCAATGATTCCGCGGGATTTTTCACAATCTTTCCCAAAAACACAAGAGCTCTCAGATATCGGGATATGATTTCTTCTGTTTTTAAAAAAACATCGTCACTCACTTCTTTCTGCTGAGCATATCCCGCCATTACCAATTCCAGGAAAAAGGCGTAGGTTATTTGTCTTTTTTTCTTGCGTTGTTCGATAGCTATTAAACGTTTTAGAATACGATAAATAGCCGCACGGCGCAGCAGATGTTCCTCTTTATACTGGACAGCGGTGCGCACCTTTTCGTACCAAAGAGCCATCTGACCGGCTATTTCCGAAGTCTCCAGTCTAAAAATCGTATGCTTTAGTTTCTTTTTTCCCTTTGCTTCCTGCTCGACAACGTCGAGGAAGTAAGCAATTTGAGGAGTAATATTATCTTTGTTCATGAGCCGTCCATCGGATTTGAACCGATAGCCTACTGCTTTACCGCGCCCGAATGCCTGAAACTGAGCCACCTGTCAGATTTGAACTGACAGCCTACTGTTTACAAAACAGTTGCTCTACCGTTGAGCTAAGGTGGCATTCATTCGGGCGGGTAAAGCAGTTGCTCCCCGCCCGAATGACCATTAGGTCGGGCGGGTACCATTGAGCTAGAACGGCACATATAATTATAAACAAATTATTTAAAAAACATAAACAAAAAACCAAAAACATATCATAAATATGTAGAAACGCCCCGCTATTTGCGAACGGCGGGGCGTTTCTACATGAATGATACAAAAATACACAGTCAGAAATTACCCTTTGGATAACCCCTCAATAATCTCTTGCAGCGCTTCCTGGGACTGTAGGCCGATCTTTCGATCAACCTCTTTGCCCTCTTTAAAAAATATAAACGTTGGAATAGACATTACTCCAAAACGGGAGGCCACCGCGTGGCTTTCATCCACATTAACCTTGACCACTTTCACTTTGTCTTTGAGTTTTTCAAAAACCGCCTGCACCGCCCCCGCAGACGCTTGACAAGCTCCGCACCACGGAGCCCAAAAATCCGCCATGACCAGTCCTTTATAATCCTCAACTTCTTGCTTAAAATTAGAATCGTTTATTTCCAAAGCCATCTCTAAAATTAATAGTTAAGGTAGAAAAGTTAAAATGATTGGCGCTCCGTATTCATCCTCTTAACAGCTTATCAATTGTATTTACCGCTATCAAACCGATCAGACCCACCACCGTTCCTATGATTCCGAAATAGACCGCCTTTTTTGATTTTTCAATATTAGAAGGTTCACCTTGAGCCGTAAGGTAAAGCACACCGGCAATAATAAAAGATATAACGGCCAGAAATCCAAAAATTCCTAACAGCCACATAAGGACCCTCGTCAGCACGTCCGCGATGGGGTGCCCGCTGCTTCCTCCCCCGGGATCTGGCAGATTGCCCACTCCTTGCCATGGCCCCATTACAGACTCCCACATAAGTGTTACTTTTGTCAAATTATTTTTGATGTTTTTTCTCATCCTAGCAATAAAACTTAAACTTAAATTATTCTAACTCTTCTCTTTTAATTTTTAACTAGCGTCTATCGTACCATCCCCGGCGATATTGGCAAGGAGCTTCCTGCCGGCGGCGGACCGGCCGGAGAAGCCGCACCCCCCGACGAAGCATTTGGAGAACCCGCCGAGTTTGCCGGGCCGGAAGAAGCAGCGGGTGCAGCGGTCCCACCGCCGCCCGAATCAATATTGCCTTTCATTATTCTGTCAATAGTTTCCACGGCCACATACCCCAAAACTGCGACCGCTATTCCTATTATAGCATAGATAATAATTCTTTTGGCCTTTTCGATATTTTGGGGATCGCCCTGAGCGGTAAGATAAATAAAGCCGCCGTAAATAAACGCGATAACCCCTAAAAGTCCAACTATGATTAAAGCCCAGTCAATAAAGGTAAGGAGTATGTCCGCTACCGGTCTATCGGGCAGATTGGTAGCTTTTAGGCTCTGCGGATTCCAGCCTTCCTGAGAAACCGCCGCGTAGACAGGAGTAAATATTACCAATAAGCCGAGCACTCCCAACGCACAATAGATGGTTTTTTTTAGTATTTGTTTTTTCATACCATAAATGATAAATTATAAACCCAAAATTCCAAACCTAAACCCGCTCAAATAAAATCCCACCTCAAATATCATTTGACCCACCTCCCAATAGCATACAACACCGCTCCTCCCAAAAGAAAAATTGTTCCTCCCCACAAAACCGTGTTTGCTTTCTTCATTTTCGGCTCCTCGCCCGCCGCCAGAAGATAAAGAAAAAAAGCTGTCGCCAACATCAAAAGACCCGTTATTCCCACCAGCGCCGCTCCCCAAACCAACAAATTACTTACAAAACTAAAACTTAGCAAATTATCTCCGATTTGAGACTCGGGTTTAAATAAGTTATTTTTAATTCCAGCATTAGCTATATTCACCACAAAAAGGTACATACGCAATTTTATATACGCAGAGGAACTTTGGATTTTTTATCTTTCTAATAATTTTGTTTATCCGGTAACAATAAATCTCTGCACGCTAATAACGGCCACGAAGCCAAGAACGGCTACCGCCAAACCGATAACGGCATACAATACAACATCCTTTGCCCTTTTAAGTTTCTCCTCATCCCCCGAAGCGGTCAAATAAAGAAAACCGGCATAAATGAATATAAGAACGGCCAGAACTCCCAGAACGATCAACGCGAAATTGATGACTCTAAGGATTATTTCGGTAATATCACCCCTCGCGACTCCCTTCGCGTCTTGTGCTCTGGTGGTTATGTCAGCGCTCGCGACCGGCACCAGAGCGAGAAACTTTCCCACCGCTTCTTTTATTACCTCTCTGTATTTCTTTTTCTTTGTTTGCATTTTTTGTTCAGCTTAATTATTACTTGTTAACTAATTTAGTTATATTTTAAAATTATAATTGTAAAAAAATATTTAGCAAATTGATCTTCCTTTCCCCCCTCCTCTCCCGGTACCGTCATAGGATACGGGACAGGCAAACTTTGCAAAAACAAGACGGAATCCTACTCCTGTAGAGGAGGGGATAAAAGGGAAGATTTATAGTAACGTACAATTCACCTTTATTGTGCGCCTGCTTTGTTGGAATTTCTAGAGTTTTAGATCGTTAACCACTTCCTCGATATCTTCCCCACCTACCGGACGGGCAGGTTTCTTTTCTTCTTTTTTGCTGTCCCCTTCTTCGCTTCTCTCGAATTTCTTAGACCTCTTTCCACCCTCTGGTTCGCTTATTTTGAGGTTTACTCGAGCATTATTTCGAGCTCCTACCACGCGAAGCAAAGTGCGTAGCGCTTTGGCGGTGCTGCCGTCTCTCCCAATTACCATTCCCATATCTTCGGGGTGGACATGGAGAGTAATAAGTACTCCCATTTCATCGACCCGGCGCTCGGCCTTTACCTCTTCGGGGTGGTCGACGATGGATTTTACCACGTACTCCACAAACTCGGCGTCTTTCGGTGTCATCTTTTCTTAAATTAATGATTAACCTTCATTGTCTTCATGTTCAATGAATGCTTGTGAAAAAGGTAGAGTACTAATTTGCTATTGTCAATGTCTATTTTACTTCCAAACAATACGGCTGAGTGGTGGTGCAACCTTCTCCATCTATTATGCAAACGGCGCATAATTTGATTTGACAAGGAGCGGGACATGTGGCAGCCGTATAGTCAGCCGCACTGTCTCCATCTTCATCGGCAGGAATGTTCTCCGAAAGATACCCTGCCGATGATAACGTACTTACCAGATTATTCCAATCCGTAAAGGCCGGCCAAGCACTTTTTGCCGAATAGTACATGGTTATCGCTCCGCGCACGTTTTCCAGATTGGCTTTGCGCCGCGTGTCAATGGAACTTTTCCTGACCCGGCTCACCGAGGTTACAAGAATGGTGGCAAGGATTCCAATGATGCCGATAACAACGAGCATCTCGATGAGAGTGAAAGCTTTTTTTTTGTTTTTGGATTTTGGTTTTTTCATAAGTCGTACAGGTTTTATAAGACCTGTAAAAAAAGTTAAAAGTCCTTGAGTTTTTCAGCCACTCCGTGTTTTCGGAGTCTTTCCAGCGCCTTGGCTTCGATTTGTCTGATTCTTTCGCGAGTGACTCCAAATTTATGTCCCACTTCTTCCAAAGTTCTTGTGACTCCATCTTCCAATCCAAAGCGGATGCTAAGAATTTTTCGCTCTCTCGGAGTAAGATCGTTTAGAGCTCCCTTGAGTTGTTCTCGCAAGAGAGTATGACTGGCGATTTGGGTGGGTAAATTGGTTTCTTCATCAGGGATGAAATCACCCAACACGGTGGTGTCTTCGTTGTCGCTGTCACCAACGCTGGTTTCCAGAGAAATAGTCTCTTGGGATATTTTTTGGATATGGAGGGCTCTTTCCGTTTCAATTCCAAGTTCGGCGGCAATTTCTTCGGGAAACGGCTCTCGGCCCAATTCCTGAACCAACCGACGACTCGCCTGAGTGTACTTATTAATGGTTTCCACCATGTGCACCGGTATGCGAATCGTTCTGGATTGATCAGCTAAAGCTCTTGTGATGGCCTGCCTTATCCACCAAGTGGCATAGGTGGAGAACTTGTACCCCTTGCGATAATCAAATTTTTCCACCGCCCGGAAAAGTCCCAGATTTCCCTCTTGAATTAAATCCAATAAACTCAAACTGCTGGACCGTCCCACATATTTTTTGGCGATACTCACCACTAAACGCAAGTTGGCTTCGGTTAGGCGCTGCTTAGCCAGCCTGTCTCCTTTTTCTATTCTTTTCGCCAAAGTCACCTCTTCTTCTGAGGAAAGCAATCTTACTTTTCCTATCTCGCGCAAGTACATCTGGATAGTGTCACCACCGACAGGCTCCTCTCCTCCCAAGCTTTTGGCTTTCTTGGCAACTCCGGTTTCCTTTTTCCCCTTTTCCTCGTTTAGAAGATCGGCTTCCCCTTCAACAATCTCTACTCCGGCCCTTGCCAATTTCTTGTAAATTTCCTCGATAAGTTCAATTTGCTCTTCCGTCTCCGGCACCACCTCCAAGATTTCCGCCTCTGTTACAAAACCTCTTTGTCTTCCTTCCTGAAGTAGACTCTCTACTTTGTGTTTGTAAAGACCCTCGCCCGTTTTGATCTTTTCCGTTTTGATTTTTTTTCTCACGGGCTTTAATATCTTTTTTTCTTTTTTCCTTCCCTGTTTTTTAGGAGCCTTTAGCGATTTTTGGGATTGAGAAACGGTTTTTGCGGAAACAACCCTAACTCTTCTCCTGGCTGTTCTTTTGCCAAGATTAAAGGCTTTTTTTGAACTAATATTCGACTTGATTTTGCTCTTTGAAGTTGCCATCTATGAATTTTAGAAAGACGATTTAAAATCCAAAATTTAAAGCTCCCCGCCAAAGGCGGACCCGCCTCCGACGGAAAATGTCAAATAAATCCCCCGAATTACGATTTCTAAAATTTTAGACTTGAGGATTGGGATTTTATTTGAGCGGGTTTGTGTTTGTGATTTTGAATTTTTGCACGAATTATCAGTTATCAATTGCTGTATCGCTTATTCTCCGCCTTTCTCTTTCTTTGACTTGCAGGCGATACACATCACCGACTGCGGCCTAATTTCCAGTCTGCCATAGGGAATTTTTTGACCGCAAACTTCACAGAGGCCATATTTATTTCCTTCAATTTTTTTCAAGGCGTTGTCAACTAATCGAAGCTCGTCTTCCAGACTATGTTCCAAAGAAATATTCTGTTCATACTCGGTAATTTCTTGAGCGCTTTCGTCCGGTTGTGTCCCGATGTCAGGAAATTGAGTTTTGTAATTTCCTTTCACTGAAGAATCTCTTTTTGCGAATTTTGACAGTTGGCTCTCGATATTCTCTCTAGCTTTTTCAAGTTTTCTCTTTAACTTTTTGGTTTGTTGCTCGGTAAGCATAATAATAATGAAGAGTTAAGATGGAAAAATCAAAATAAAAAAATAAGATCAGAATCAAAAATTCTTAACTATTTTAAATATTGCGATTGAATCGCTCAAATAAATCGCGTCGAAGTTCCGCCCCTTCCAAAACAAAAATTCATCTCCCGCTGGTTTTACTATAACATAATTTATTCCCGTTTGTCCATAACAGTCGTCGGCCAATTTACTTCCAGGAACAATAATCATTTCCCGCGTGCAAGGATCCAAACTGCTATCGATGGCGTTATACTTATAATCGTAAGTGCGGGAAAGAAAATAATCATATCCGCGAAGAAAAAAAAATTTAATCCAACTATCACCGGACACGGTACGGTGATCTTTTAATATTACAGCATTTTGAGATGTATTTCGAGCTAAATATTCAGAAGCGCCGTAAAGTTCCACTGTATCTTGAAACTTATTCTTATCCGTGTAGACGCTTCTAAAATCAGCCGTTCCGTCCCAGACCAACGCCAACGCCAATATACAAAAAATTGTTGCAGCCATTTTCCCCCGATAGTTATTTCTGATCCATAGAAAAATTAAATTAGCGGCAACAGCTCCCAATATAATGCTGGGAAAAATCAAATAATTGATAATTCTTCTGCTAGGAAGATCTACTTTTAACATTTCGGGATAAAAGCTTAGCACGGCTAGGGGTAAAAACCAGCCGAATAATAACAAACTTAGCATGCCGACAGAGACAGGTTTTAAACCTGTCTCTGCATAGTATTTAAACAATTTTAATGAATACAATTTTTCACCGATTTTATAACGCTTGGCGACTTGCGCCGACAGAGAAATCAGCAAAATAATAACACCGGCGGACAACAAGACAAGTCGGATCCGGCCCAGTTTTCCGGGTAAGTCGCTGAAGGGTACTCCCATGTGAGTATCCTTGACCGGCGCTTGGGTTACCGTTTCCACGGCGTTACTGGCTAGATAATGAGGAATGTAGATGAATAAAGGGAATATTGCGATTACGAGAAGTATTAAAATGAATTTCGGGGATAGGATAATTCTGCGGAAAAGATCTAATAGCACTTTTGCCGCGTTCCATCCGGAGACGCAAAATTTTGCGTCTCTACAAGACACGAATGTCAAAATAATCCAAAAAATAAAAGATGCCGCCAGTGTCATGCCCAACAAGAAAGTACTCAGATGATGAGTATAAAAAGAACCGGCAAGGATTATCAGGATTAGAGAAATAAGTGATATTATCGGTCCGCTCGAATAAATCAAATTCTTATAGAAGTACCGGATAAACAAAAAGACCAGCAAAAAAACCAATGGAATAAATAGGTTTCCGAAAGTATTGCCGATTACTCCGCCCTTAATATATCTCGCTTGGGGCGGATCAATCGCAAAATAAATCCCAGAGAAAAATAAAGTCCAGAGAAAAACCCTTTTGTTAGCGGTAATTGTTAAAGAAGCAAATGATAAAGCCAGAAGCATCGCTAGATTATAAAACGAGAGTACGATAAGCGGCATAGCCGAAAGCAACGTGATTCCGCTTAATTTGCTGAGAACCGCAAATATCATATGCTCGCCTTCGATTACTTCGGGAGTGTCATAAACCGGAAATGTTTCTTTTTGCGCCATCCACTGTGACCAATACATGTGATGTCCCAAATCAGTGTCTTGCGGGACAACATCAGGCAGATAGAAAATCGTTCTGATGAGAACGCTTCCCAAGAAAAGCGCCATGAAAATAAGAACGTAATTTCTATGTAGAGACGCAAAATTTTGCGTCTCTTTGCCGTCTATTTTATTTGATTTTGCCAATTTTACCAAAAAAATATTCAGCAATAATAAAACTATGTCAATAACCGAAAAAATCACAAAATAATTGGTAAAATTAAGGGACAGATCCAGTTTCGCCAATATTAACACGACCGCGTCAACTAAAATAAGTCCCACCGCCGGAGCGAACAAATAATAAAAATAGCGGTAAACTAGATCTTTCTCGACATTGGGAAAAGTCTTTAAGAGCTTCCTCAGCTGCAACGGGGGAAACAATGCTCGCGTCAATAAATAACCGGGCAACAACACCGCGTAGACAAAATAAAAGACGAATAGCGAGTAGTCTTTAATGTTTGCGAAATCTAGCATTCAAAAAATGTAAAATTAAAACAGAAAAATAAAAATAACGGTTAAAGAATAAAAAATTAGCAGCAAGCGTATTTTTGAACTCTAAATTGTTATTTTAACTTTTCTTTTTCATTTTTGCTCTAATTTAGCAAATTCTTCCAAGTATTTTCTCCCGATAACCGACCAGTCAAAATTTTCTTTTACGTATTTGCGGGCTTTTCTGCCTAGTTCTAACTTATATTCGGGGTGCTCTATCAAGCGCTTTATTGTTTTTACAAATTCTTTCTGGTTGATGGTGGGTACCCGTAATCCGTTTTCTTCATTTTTTACTGCGTCTTTCAGGCCTTGAATATCGGCCACTACGGGAACTAACTCGCAACTTCCCGCTTCAATGGCCGTAATGCCGAAACCCTCTCTGTTCCCCGGAATAACAATATTAGGCATTATAAGCATGTCCGATGAATTAAGCAGAAATTTTTTAGCTTCTTCATTGACACTACCCAACAAGAATACTCTTTCTTCAAGTCTCTTTTCTTCTACGATATGCTTAATTTTCTCAAATTCCGATCCCATTCCAGCAATCATTAAAACAGCTTTTTCTGGAAGGCTCGGCATTACATTTTTAACAAACCAGGGAACCCCTTTATGTACTGCCAACCTGCCCAAATACAAAATAATAAATTTATTTTTGAAACTGTTGTTTTTTGCAACTTCTGCTGGCAATTTCTTTCGCCAATCGGTCTCGCTACGATTTTTTCTAATCGATTTATCAAAATATTGGTCTGAGTGAGTACCATTCAATATCACTACGGATCTTTGCTCGTCAATTCCGTATTCTAAACATTTTTTACGAGTTTCTTCGCTCACCGCAATTACCCGATCCATTTTTCTAATAAAGATGATATTTGTGTAATAATAAAAACTAAAATTTTCTACGTAAGTAAGGTCTAATCCGTGGATAGTAATCGCGGTTCTAACACGGGGAAACAACACTTTTAGCACATACCCTATCGGAGCCAGTACCCCGTCAGAGAGATGCACCACTCTGATTTCTTTTTTGAAAAATAATATTAGAATAGCTTTGAGCAAGGCCCATGGGATAAAGAAAGGCAAAGTTTTTTTACCATATAAATTTTTGATTATTATTGAAGGATTTTTCTTGGAAACAGTCGTAGTTAAGTTATAACTTAACATTTCCAAGCCTCCGATAATTGGGGGGTAAGTGCGGGTAATAAATAGAATAGGACGTCTTGGTTCACTCATTTTTATTTTTGGATTCCTGCTGGAGTTTATCCCGTGCTTTGACGCGGGGCAGGAATGACAAATTATGATTAATATAAAAAAATTTATAAAACCTGCTTTTGTTCTCTTCCTTCTAAGCGTGCCGTTTTCTTATACGTACTCGCTGGCGTATTTCGAAGAAAACAGAAGCTATACGTTTTTTCCTTTGTTTAATGTCTACCTTGTCGATATAACGGCTGTTTTTTTTATAGCTGTCGTGTTAATAAATCTATATTTGCATAGAAAATCATTTTTCGCATCATTCCCGTGTCGAGACGTAAATCTTTGCGTCTCTACGGGGTTGCTTTTGTTTTCTTCTTCCGCCTTTTTGTCTCTTCTCTGGAGCGGTTCGCCTTTTCTTAGCGCTTTTTGGGGTTTTCGTCTTTTGGCGTTAGCTTTGGCTCTACACATTTATCTAATCCTAATCCGAGGGGCAGATTTCTATAAGAATCTATTCTTTAAGATTTTTATCGCCGCCGGAGCTATTGAAAGCTTAATAGCTCTTGGACAATTTTTATTCCAAAAATCTTTGGGATTATATTTGCTGGGCGAAAGCCATTTAGGAGCAGACATGCTGGGTCTCGCGAGAGTGGATTTTCTAGGACATAGTCTGCTTCGCGCTTACGGGACGTTCCCTCATCCCAATGTCCTGGGAGGGTTTTTGCTGTTTACGATTGCAGCAACATTCTGTCATTTTCTTGTAAGGACGATTTATGAATTACCCCTACGGAAAAGAAACCTTGTGTTAATTTTAACAATTATTCAGTTAACCGGCCTTGGACTGACTTTTTCCCGCTCGGCAATGTTGGGATTCTTAATTGTTGTTACTCTTAGTTACGCCTCTTGTAGAGACGTAAAATTTTGCGTCTCTACAAGGAAAAACAAAAGGATGTTTGGACTGTCATTAGTTTTTCTAACATTTTTTTCCTTGTTCCTCATTCGCAGTCCCATCCAGAGAATTCTAAACGGCAGCGATCCAACAACCAGATTACGCGTAGAATACGCCGCCGCCGCTTACCATCGCTTTCTCGCCTCGCCCATACTTGGACGGGGATGGGGAACAGGACCGATCGAGTTGCCGGCCTTTTCCAATTTTTCTTTCTACCCGTGGGAAATGCAACCGGTGCATAATATTTACTTGCTGGTTTTGTCAGATTTAGGAGCAATTGGACTTATCGTTTTTTTATATTTTGTCTATCGCGCTTTATTATGTAGAGGCAGGTTTACCTGTCCGTCCGATAGGCGGGAGACCCGCCCCTACACAGGGAATATATGGAAAAATTTGTTTATCGCTTATTTATTCATTGGCCTTTTCGACCACTATCTGTTTACCTTGCCTCAAGGAATTTTTATTTTTCTCGCGAGCGCTTTACTGTTCTGCCTCGCCGATTTGTCCGCCGAAGCGGAGGCGAAGGAGAAAATCCCACCGAAGGAGGCAGCGACCGGGGTCTATAGACCATGGCAAAAAAGAGAAAAAAAACTAAAAGCGGCATGAATAGAAAGAATTTTCCCTGAGTTTGAGTCAAAACCGCCCCCAATCCCAATGAAATAGAAAGGACGCTGAATACTAAAATAATTCTAACCGGTTTCCAGCCTTGATCGATTAACCGTTCATGAAGATGCAGTCTGTCTCCTCCAAAAACCGGTAATTTCCCGGCAAGTATTCTTTCCAACGACACAAAAATAAAATCAATTATTGGTATGCCTAAAACCAAAGCGGTTGTCGCTACCTTTCCTCCGGAATAAATAGAAATTACCGCAATTAAAAATCCTAGAATCCAGATTCCAGAACTGCCTATATATACTTTGGCAGGAGGGAAATTAAAAAATAAAAATCCGAGCAGTACTCCGGCGATAATTAAGCAAAGTAAGGTGGTACTCGGCTGGTTCACAACGCTTGAAAGACCCAGCACGCCAAGGATAAGCAAAGTTATGAAGCTCACGCTTCCCGAGAGCCCATCGGCTCCATCCAGCCAATTGAGGGCTTCGATGACGAGGATTATCCAAAAATAAGCTAAAACCGCGGAAATGAACGGTGGGAGAAACAGAACTGACCCGCCGGGCCCTGTACCGTCCTGGTACAGGGCGGGAAGTCGCACATGATCAATGGTATCTCCTACCGATATCGCGATAATCGCCGCAGCGCTCTGGAATAGTAATTGCCTTACCCAGCTAATATTTTTTAGATCGTCCCAAGCCCCACCTATTAATAATATGACAACGCCCAGAATAAGACTCCAAAAATCTTTGGGCAACAAAAAACCGGTAAGGATATTTTGAAAAAAAACGATCGATAGCAAAACAGCCATTCCCAGTACCAAACCGCCCCAACGTTTGGATTTTCTATATTTTTTTGTATTTTCCCATGTAGAGACGCAAAATTTTGCGTCTCTACAAAAATAGGATAAATGTAAAACCAAATAAAACAAAACCGAAGAAATAAACAACGGCGCCAAAAAACCCAATAAATTTTTTATTTCCAGATTTTCCATAGCGCATCATTCAACCCTACCCATCCCTTTCAATCTTGGCAACAAAGTTTTGTATTCGATATCAAAAATACGAGTATCATTCTTACTGATTTCAATTTCAACAGAAATAATTTTTTTATTTCTTAGTTTGGTAATATCTGCATCCACAATACATTCCGGCCACTCTAAAACCACGATTGAATTTTCTTCGGCAAGGATTTCTTTCCAGCCAAGATCTACCAAATCGGAATATTTTCTTAGGCGATAACAGTCAAAATGATACAACCTGCCTTTGATAGGAACGTGGCATGCTATGTTCCTACGGGGGAAAATAAAATTATAGATCCTAAAAATATTAAAAGTCGGGCTGGAGACTTTTGTCTTTATGCCGAGCCCTCTAGCGATACCTCTTATTAATTCGGTCTTGCCCGCCCCTAAAATGCCGGATAAAAAAACAATTTCTCCACCGCGCAGTTTCTTGGCGATATCCTCGCCAATCTTTTGAGTTTCCCTTACGGAAGATGTGGAAAATTTATCATTTCGCATTTTTCATTTTCCATTCATTTTTTATTAAAATATTTATCATTAAATGTACCCTGAATGACAAACGCGTAATCCTTAGTTAGAACCCAAAGGCTCCTTTGCTAACCGTCGCTACTCCCACCAAAATTTGATTAGGATCATCGTTTTTAATGGCTATCGCGTTCACCATTCGATCGATCTCAAATTGAATCGGCTTCCAACTTTGGCCGGCGTCTTCCGTAATATACAGGGTCATTCCGGCCCCCAAAGCCCACTTGCCGTTACTGCCGGGAAAAACCACAAAATCCCTTACCGGAAAATCCGTCGGGTTGTTGAGAGTAATAATTTTTCTCCACATTTTACCGTCATCCATGCTCTGGAAAAAACCTTTGTCTGTAGCCAGAAATAAACTGTTTTGCTCTTTTCTTAACAAATAAAAATTGTTGCCCATTTCGCCGTTGGCAGGTAATTCCATGAGATTGAAACCAATCCCTCCATCTTCGGAATACCAAACTCCCCTTTCCGTAAGCGCCCAAATAAAATTTTCTTTTTCCGGGTCAAAAACAATATCTATCACCGGATCCTGAAAAGGAAAAGTGGCCTGCCATGTGTTTCCGCTATCAGAGCTGCGAATCAATAAGCCTTCCGAGTTGACCGCGGCTAGGGAATTTTCAAAGAAAGGGTCAACTTTTATCTGGGTGATATTACTGCCTTTGCCAGCCTCGGTATAAATTTCATTCCAATCTTGCCCGCCATTCTCAGTTTTAATAATCTTCGCCCGTCCATTAAGCATTATCGAAGAATAGAAAAATCCCTTTTTGGCCGGATCCGCCTCAACCGAATAGACGGTGCCTGTCTCGGAGATTATTCTTTTCCAACTTTCCCCAAACTGGTTGCTGACATAAAGCCCTTGAGTTTTAGTAACCAAGAAGACGACGCCGGGATCATTGGGATCGACCACCAGCTGGTCGGTATCTGCTTTGGCCAAAGTATCCTTGCTCTCCTCGATGGTCACAATCTGTTTCCAATCTTTGCCTCCGTCAACCGCTTTGTAAATCCCCCCATCGTTTTGAGGAACGTTGCAACTCGGCCCTGCAAGCGGCAAAGCAAGAATAACCGGTACCAGCATCAGCGACTTTCTGTTTTTCACGAAAAATAAATTATTAGCGAAGTTAAAAAGTATATGTTATAAAATTAAGTTATAATTTCACTTAGAGCAAAGACTGAGGCTCGCAACCTATGCTTTGCGGCGTGTAACTTGTAATTTTTAGCGTGGGCAGGGTTCAAAGGCTTTGGGATTCCAAAATGTTCCTAAAGTCACAAGTTTCGAGTTGCAAGTTTTCAGATTTGAGATATTCATATATTTGTTTTAAGAAGAAATTACGCCCTTATTACGTCATGGCGAATTGTTTGTTTTTATTGTAAAATAAGATTATGAACAAAGCATTTGAGGTAACAACAAGTAAAATTGAGAAAATTGGCCATCCCTCCTTTCGGGTAGGCGACATGGTAAAAGTCCACAGGAGAGTTAAAGAGGGTAATAAAGAACGGATTCAGATTATAGAAGGAGAGATTATCGCTCATAAGCACGGTACTCAGCCGGGAGCAACGATCACGATTCGTCGGACGACATTGGGTGTTTCCGTTGAACTGATTCTTCCAATCTACTCTCCACACACAGAAAAGATTGAAATAATAAAGCGCCAAAAAGTCCGCCGGGCTAAACTTTATTACCTAAGAAAAACTATAGGAAAAAAGAGTAAGCTGAAAGAAAATATTGAAGCAACGAAGCGAATACGTGAAGTTGGGGATAGAAAGAATAAAAAAGCAAAGGATAGAGAAAAAGAGGGGAAAAACCAAGAAGAACAGGTTGCGAACAAAAAAGATACCGCTAAAGAAGGGAAATCTGAGAAGAAAGAAGAAGTGGGCGATTAGCTCAGCTGGTTAGAGCGCGTCACTGATAATGACGAGGTCGATGGTTCGAGTCCATCATCGCCCACAAATTAGTTTAGAGAGTTTTGAAAATTATAAAGTTTAGAAAATCATTACCAATCAGGATTTTCTTCGCATTTTTCTTTCCAAACTTTCCCACTTTCCAAACTGACATGCGCTCGTAGCTCAACGGATAGAGCACTTGGCTTCGGACCAAGGGGTTGGGGGTTCAAATCCTCCCGAGCGCACCACTTGCAATGTTAAATGTAAAATATAGGATTTGGACCTAAGATGTAAAAACCATTCAGACCATATTAGATGACAATTTACAACATCCTCTTTCCATTTTTGATTCTCGTTGCTCTTGGAATTGCCATATTTATTCTGACCAAACATTTGCCCGAAGCAATAGAGGAAAACAAAATCTCGGAGAGAGAAGAAAAAAAGAGATGGTGGCAAATTTTGCTTGGAAAAGGAGAAAATCTTTTGCGTTCCCTGCGAGTTCTGATTCTTAAGCTCGACAACAAATTAAATGATTCGATCAAAAAAGTGCGCGAAAAAAAGGAAAAAATGGGGGAAGGTTTAAAAGAATACCGGACCAAGCACAAACAAAAAATACTCCAGGAAGAATCCCTTATGGGCAAAAGAGAGAGGCAGGACAATCAAACCGGCACCCAGGAGCTGGAAGACATCGTTCTTGCTGAAAAATATCCAGTTCAAGAAAAACAAGAGACGGGAAATAGTACGGATTTGACTTCCGAAGTGGCCAGTGATAGGAAAAAAGGAAGATTTACGGGGTTCGCGAAAAAAGTTTCTTCCGTTTTCCGCGATTCTCGAAGCGGGCTGACCACGCATCCCAAGAAAAGAACTGTTGAAGAGATACTCAAAAAAACTTTTACCCCCACCGAATTAAAAGTTGAAAAAGAGCAATACTGGAAGAAAAAGGAAGAACTTTTAATACAAAGCATCGTCCGAGATCCCAAGAGCGTAGGGCTTTACCTACAATTAGGAAGGCTATACTCTAACCAACACAACTGGAAGGATGCCCGCAATGCATTTTTGGAGGCTTTGAGACTTGATAAAACAAATATCAAAGCCAAAGAAGAGCTAAAAAGAATAGACAAAAACCTAAGTAACTAGTTACTAGTTACTAAAATTACGAATCATGGCAAAAACTTTTTACAGAATTTATCGTCCCCAAAAATTTAGCGAACTGGTCGGGCAAGAACTTATTCGCCTCACCCTGGAACAATCGATCAAAGAGAATAGAATCTCTCACGCTTATTTATTTACCGGTCCCCGGGGAACCGGAAAAACAACAACTGCCAGAATATTTGCCAAAGCCATAAATTGCTTGACGCCTCTTGAAGAAAAATCCGGGGCGGAGCCTTGCGATAAATGCAAAAACTGCCAAGCCATTATGGAAAATAAGACTCTTGATCTTATGGAAATAGATGCCGCTTCTTACACCGGAGTGGACAATATAAGACAACTCACGGAAAATATTGAATTAGCGCCAGCAGATCTTCACTATAGAATATTTATCATTGACGAGGTCCATATGCTCAGCCGAGGTGCTTTTAACGCTTTACTTAAAACTCTCGAAGAGCCTCCTAGCCACACCCTTTTTATTTTGGCTACCACTGAACAGCACAAAGTTCCCCTAACGATAGCCTCGCGCTGCCAGAGATTCTCTTTCCGTCTACTGACTTTGCCGGAAATCCTGAAAAAAATCTCGACAATCGTGAAGAAAGAGAAGATCGACATAGACGAAGAGAGTTTGGAAATGGTTGGAGAAGCCGCCAACGGGGGGATGCGCGACGCGGAGAGTCTTCTGACTCAAATTGTTTCTCTGGTCGGAAAGAAAATAAAATCAAATGAAACTAAAGAAATTCTGGGTATTGCGGGAAGGGATGATGAGATGAAGCTGCTTTCCGATCTGTTCGAGAAAAATATCAATAGAGCAATAGAATCGCTAGAAAAAATGACTGGGGAAGGAGTGGACGCTTTTCTTCTCAGCCATCGCTTGCTTGACTATTTACGAAAAATCCTTTTTCTAAAACTAAACTCGAGAGGATCGGTTCTTATAGAAAGAGAGATAAGCAAAAGTCAAGTGGGAAAACTTGAATCCCTGGCTAAAAAGATAACTGCGGCCGAACTTCTGGACATCACCGCAAAAATAGTCCAATCTCAACCAAGTATCAAAAATTCTTCTTTCCCGCGTCTGCCATTGGAACTGGCAATAGTAGAATGGGGATTAGATAAAATTTCCAATACCCAATTCCCAATTACTAATAAAATCCCGGATTCAAGTAACCCAAAAACATCCCCCATCCTTGGTGAGGAGGGGATGGTATCCTCTCCTTTAAAAGGGGAAGCGTCAGAATCAGCGATGGCGAAGGAACCAAGTGATAAAACAATGAAACAAATAAGCAATGGGGTTGAAAGAAATAAAAAGGCTTCCAAAAAGAAAGTATCGGCAAATAAAAAACCCGTATCCATTGACCTCAAATCCGTCTTAGACAAATGGGCTACGGTTCTCCAGAGTGTTCGGGAGCTGCAGCCGGCCTTATTTTCCTTGCTCAAAGTGTGCAGCCCGGTAAAAATAGAAGACGACACTTTAATAATTTCCACTCCCTTCAAGTTTCACAAGGACAAATTGAGCGACGGGAAAAACCGGAGTATGTTTTGCCAGGAGCTTAATAAAGCTGTCGGCATTAATAGAATCTGTGTGGTACAAGACAGCAAATTACCAAGAAACAAAGTTAATGACGATGAGATGCTTGATCAGGTAAAAAGCCTGCTGCAGTAATTGATAATGTACTTATGACTTACGGATCAAGAATTAAAATAAATTGATACAAGGAGAAATTTGAATAAACATGGGAAACAAGGTAAAATTTTAATGGGATAGAGGCTTTGGGATTTTTCTTAAATCTTAATTCTTAAATCTTAATTTTAGTCGTGAACAACACTCTTAAAACCATATTCTTGTTCGGTTGTTTAGCCTTGTTGCTCATCTCGCTCGGCAGGTTTATCGGAGGAATTGGCGGCATGTGGCTAATGCTGGGAATATCACTTCTCATGAATTTAGGAGTTTATTTTTATTCCGATAAAATCGCCATCATGTCGGCCGGGGCGGAACCGCTGAATACGAGAAAATACGCTCTAATAAAGGAAATAATATCTGATCTGACCAAAAAATCCGGCATCCCTAAACCCCGGTTGTACCTTAGCCCCGATCCTCAACCTAACGCTTTCGCCACCGGAAGAGATCCCCAACATTCGGCGATTGTGGTTACTCGAGGACTCATCCGTAGTCTAAACCGCGATGAAATAAAGGGGGTACTGGCCCATGAACTATCGCACGTGAAAAACAGGGATATCTTGATCGCCACTGCCGCTTCGGTGGTAGCTTCGATCATCACCGCAGCTGCCAGCGTCTTGCGCTGGGGAGCGATTTTCGGCGGAAGTTCCAGCAGTGAAAACCGCAATCCCTTGGGAGAAATATTTGCCATTATTTTCGCGCCGATCGCGGCAATTATAATTCAATTGGCAATTTCGCGATCGCGCGAATTTGAAGCCGACCGAAGCGGAGCGAAGTTAGCCGGCGGAGGAAAAGGTTTGGCTAACGCTCTGGAAAAAATCGACTATGCCAGTAAGCAAGCGCCAGCTATGGAAACCAATCCGGCTTTCGCGAATCTATATATCGCTAACCCGCTCGGCTCTGAAGGCCTTGGCGGCTTCTTCGCCAAACTTTTTTCCACTCACCCGCCAGTGGCGGAACGCGTAGCAAGATTGCGAGAAATGAGATAAGTATTTCCCATTGATCATTGATTAAAAACTTATAAAAAAATTATGAAATGTGGCTCAATTCTTCCTTAAAACATATTCCCGTGCTAAAAAATTTTTGAGAGGCAACATCTTCCCATGAAAGGAGTAGGAAAATGAATATTCTGCCATTTGTTTCGCCATTTGAAATATGGGGTGCAATTTTAATCATCCCGCTGGCAATCATCACCTTGGCAGGAATATTTGTGGCAGTCATTTCGGTGTTGCAAATAGATAAAAGCCTGAGGGGAAAACCCCGGAACACAAAACATCCTCGAAGGGCTTAATTGAAAGTCATGCCCGAGAAATACGGAGATTTTCCCGCCATTGAACCGTACACGATGTTACAACGGAACTTGGCACTGGTTTTATGGTATACCGGTGCCTTTTTGTTTGTGCATAAAATTTCACATACCCCGTACTCGCTGCGCTCGGCCACCCCTCTCTTAGAGAGGACCGGATTTGACAGCTCAAAATAACCTGACTAATCTTAAACTTGCCAATCGAAACAAGGTATGGTACAGTGTAATTGCCAATTAGGAACGTACCATACGGGTATACTTTTTATTGAAGTCCTTTAACAAAACAAGGAAAAGGTTTTGGTTTTTTATGGTTGCCCTATTCCCCGACCCGTTTCGCCAGAGCGAAAGCGAGGCGAGCGAAACTCGGGGATAAAATTTTCCTTTGAATCTACGAATCTAATCTATATCCATCCCGCCTATTACAATAGGCGGAACCAGCGTCTATTATATCGTTTTAAACGATATAATAGACAAATTTTTATGAGAGTTTGATCCTAGCTCAGGATGAACGCTGGCGGCGTGGATAAGGCATGCAAGTCGAATGACCGTATTTCACTATGTTCAATACGGATTTAACATTAAACATTTATCATTTATCATGAAATGAAAATTGAGAAATGAAAAATGAAAATTCCGTACTGAACGGTAGTGAAGTACGGCCATGGCAAACGGGTTAGTAACACGTCGGAACGTACCCCAAAGTTCGGCATAACCCCGCGAAAGCGGGAATAATACCGGATAATCTCCTTCGGGAGGAAAGGGTTCACTCGCTTAGGGAGCGGCCGGCGGCCTATCAGCTTGTTGGTGAGGTAAAAGCTCACCAAGGCTATGACGGGTAGGGGGTCTGAGAGGATGTTCCCCAACACTGGCACTGAGACACGGGCCAGACACCTACGGGTGGCAGCAGCCGAGAATCTTCCCCAATGGACGAAAGTCTGAGGGAGCGACGCCGCGTGCAGGAAGAAGGCCTTTGGGTTGTAAACTGCTTTTCTAGAGGAGCAACTCCGCCCCATTTTTGGGTACAATTAACTAAATTAGAAAGTACGAAGACGAAGTCGCTTTCGCTCTTTCCGAAAATTAAAATTGCACTTGAAAATGGAGCGGGGTGAGAGTACTCTAGGAATAAGAGGTTGCTAACTCTGTGCCAGCAGCCGCGGTAATACAGAGACCTCGAGCGTTATCCGGATTTATTGGGCGTAGAGGGTCCGTAGGGGGTTAAATAAGCCAAATGTTAAATTTGCCAGCTTAACCGGCACTCCGCATTTGGAACTGTTTGACTAGAGCACGTTAGAGGTCATTGGAACTCACGGTGTAGGGGTAAAATCCGTTGATATCGTGGGGAACACCAAAGGCGAAGGCATTTGACTGGGGCGTTGCTGACCCTGAGGGACGAAAGCTAGGGGAGCGAATGGGATTAGATACCCCAGTAGTCCTAGCTGTAAACGATGAGTGCTAGATATTGGAAGATTCGACCCTTCCAGTGTCGCAGCTAACGCGTTAAGCACTCCGCCTGGGAAGTACGGCCGCAAGGCTAAAACTCAAAGGAATAGACGGGGATCCGCACAAGCGGTGGAGCGTCTGGTTTAATTCGACAGTAAGCGAGGAACCTCACCAAGGCTTGACATCCTCTGACATCCCCAGAAATGGGGCTTTCCCGCGAAAGCGGGACAGAGTGACAGGTGCTGCATGGTTGTCGTCAGCTCGTGCCGTGAGGTGTTCCGTTCAGTCGGGTAACGAGCGCAACCCTCGCCGTGTGTTAAATTTTTCACACGGGACTGCTCGCGTAAGCGAGAGGAAGGCGAGGATGACGTCAAATCAGCATGGCCCTTATGTCTTGGGCTACACAGGCGCTACAATGGCTGCTACAAAGGGTTGCCAACTCGCGAGAGGGAGCCAATCCCAGAAAAGCAGTCATAGTTCGGATTGAAGGCTGAAATTTGCCTTCATGAAGCCGGAATCGCTAGTAATCGTGGATCAGACACGCCACGGTGAATATGTTCCCGGATCTTGTACTCACCGCCCGTCACACCAAGGGAGCTGGGAGCACCCGAAACACTCGCCTTAGGCGAGTACTACGGTGAATTCAGCAACAGGGGTGAAGTCGTAACAAGGCACCCGTAGCGGAAGCTGTGGGTGAATCACCTCCTTTCTAAGGAGAATAATCGGCAAAGCGAGATTTTCCCGCTTTGCATAGGTAGGTCGGACCGAATTATTTCGGAATACAACGTTAGATTCCAATTCAAGGAAATTGGGCAACCATCAAGAGCCAAAACCGTATAATCAATATGTTCAAAGATTATTTTATTAAAAATCTATTGACCTTATTCATTATTATTGTTTATAATTTTCAATCAATTTTCAAAATTTAATTGTCAAATTTTCAATATCCAACTAAGTTTGAAAATTTGAAATTGATAATTGGAAATTCAAAATTATTAATTAGGGAAGCGTAAGCAGTAAGCAATTGCGTAATGAAAAAAGCAAGACGTTCTAATATCAACGAAGGGTATGCTTTGGCTGGTTGGATATCGGCTCTTTTTGTATTAGTTGCAGGGATATTTTTATTTATTTAGAAGAGAGGATCCAATAGCAAAGATATATTCTATCTTATAACCCATTATCTTGGCGATAATAGCGGCGGGGCCACACCTGATCCCATCCCGAACTCAGCCGTTAAGCCCGCCAGCGCCGATGGTAGTACTTCCCAGAAGGAGTGTGAGAGTAGGTCATCGCCAGGATTATGGGTTTTAATTAGACAGTTTCTTAAGCTTATGAACTCAGTAAAGATACCCGACAAGTGCCTGCAATGTGGGCAAATTTATAAGAAAAAAGACGCTGACCTTGTAAGCGAGAGCGAAAATGCTTTCGTATTCCACTTGACCTGCTCAACGTGTAAAAGTTCTATTATGCTGAATATAGCGATTGGCAGAGATGGAATTCTTACGGTAAGCGCTCTAACGGACGCCGGAAAAGAAGACCTGGATAAGCTGAGAAGCGGAAACGCCATAAGCGCAAACGACGTTATTGAAGCATACACGACATTACATAAACGTAACTCGTAATCCGTAACTCGTAACTCGCAAAAAACATAAATCTAATTAGCCAGTTTCATCTAGTTACGAATTACTGATTACTGATTACGATTAATTTATTCTATGATCAGCACCGAAAGCAACACAATGCTCGAAGTAGAAAAAAGGGAGAGCAAAAAATTGAGAGCCATGAGAGCTCTGAGGGAAGGTTTGATTTTGGGCGTGGTATACGGCAAAGGAATCGGAAAAAATATCCCTGTAATTTTTTCCCGAATAAATTTTCTTAGGACTCTTGATGAAACAGGTGAGGGAACTCTGATTAAACTGAAAATTAACGGAGAAAAACTGCCTAAAGACGCTATTATTCAGGATATTCAGTACCACACTTTCACGGAAGACATAATACATGTTGACTTTATGGCAGTCAGCTTGGAAGAAGAAGTCGAAGTGGAGGTACCTTTGGAATTTACCGGCACTTCTCCGGCGGTAAAAGATTTGGGCGGTATTTTTGTACAAAACGTTGAAAACGTCAAGGTATGCTGTAAAGCTAAAGATATTCCAAAAACTATTGCGATCGACATTTCAAGACTTGCCAACTTTAATGATATGATTTATCTGAAAGATGTGGCGCTGCCCTCTAATATTGAGTTGCTTGACAGTTTGGATGTAGTAGTGGCTATGATTGATGAGCCTCGCAGCGAAAAAGAAATGGAGGAATTGGAGCAGGAGGCTGCCGCGGATGTAAGTCAGGTTCAAGGAGTAGCGAAAGAAGGCGAAGATGCGGCTGAAGGAGAAGAAGGTAAAGAAACCGAAGAGAAAAAAGGAGAAGAAGCTAAGGAAGAAACCGCCAAAGAATAGTAACTTAAATTTCAATTGGGATTCGGAGTTTAGAGTTTTATTTGACATTCGGACTTTGGATTTGAGATTTATAAACAAACTTAAACTAATTAGCTAGTTATACTCAAAAGACACATGCCAACTATAAACCAGATTGTTCGTAAAAATCGCAAAAAAGATAAGAATAAATCGAAATCTCCCGCGCTCCAGAAGGGCTTTAACCTGCTCAAAAATAAGCCTTCCTATTATAACAAGGGTTGTTCTTTTAAACGTGGCGTTTGTATTAAAGTCGGCACCATGACGCCTAAAAAACCCAACTCGGCACTACGAAAGATAGCCCGAGTACGCCTGACTAACGGCATGGAAGTTACTGCTTATATTCCCGGAATTGGACATAATTTGCAGGAGCACTCCATCGTGATTATTCGCGGCGGAAGAGTGAAAGATTTGCCCGGAGTACGCTATCATATTGTGAGAGGTCTTCTTGACACTGCCGGAGTGGACAATCGACATCGCGGACGCAGCAAATACGGGTCTAAGACACCAAAAAAAGCCGAATAGAAACATTAAGCATTTTACATTTTCATTGGTCATTAATTTTTCATTTTGACATTTTTCATTTCAGAAATGATAAATGGGGAATGCCAAATTAATGCAAAATGATAAATGATAAATTTTTTAAGCCATGAGTGAAAAAGAATATTCACCCGATCCAAAATTCAGCAACGTTTTAATTGGCCGGCTAGTCGGCCAGACTCTTAAAGGTGGCAAAAAATCAACCGCTTTAAGAGTAATCTACAGAACGCTTGAAATAATCAAAGAGAGAACTAAAAAAGATCCCTTGGATGTTTTGGATGACGCGATCAAAAACGTGTCTCCGGTATTGGAAGTAAAAGCCAAAAGAATCGGCGGAGCCACCTACCAAGTGCCTATTCCCGTCATGGGACCAAGACGGACTACTTTAGCTATTCGCTGGATCTTAGCAGCCACCCGTGCCCGCAAGGGAAAACCTATGGCGGAACGTCTTGCCAATGAGCTGATTGAAGCTTCCGAAAAACGCGGTACGTCCATTAAAAAGAAAGAAGATATTCAAAAGATGGCGGAGGCTAACCGCGCCTTTGCCCACTTCGCGTAGCGTAAGGAAGATGGACCCAAAAGAAATCCGTGATTTCAGCCGATACTCCTGTATGTAAAAAGCGCGTGGATTACTCCCGCGCTTCTTCATTGATTAGCCCGAAAAATTTCCTAACAATCAGGAATGTCAGGAAAAATTCTGAACTTCCAATAATCATCTACAGGAACAGAGTCCAGTCCATAGAATTTCCGTAGTATCCTGAAAAGATACCTCCTGTAGGCATGCTTTCCAAAACACCAGACTTCATCGCCTATAATCTCAATATCCTCTAAAGATAATCTCCTCCCTTCGAAAAAAGAAACCTGATACAAAATCTCTCTGAACCCCCTGTCCTCGACTCCATCGCCCTTCTCTTCATCGTCCGACAAAGAAAATTCATGATCTTTGCCCATCTCGGCCTCCTTTTTTGGAAAAGAGCTTGTGACTTTCAGAACTTATTCTCGAAATATTCTTTTAGATCCGCGACCTTGATTCTTTCCTGCTTCATTGAATCCCGATCGCGGACGGTTACCGCCTTGTCTTTGAGCGTATCGAAATCCACCGTTACACAGTAAGGCGTGCCGATTTCGTCCTGCCGGCGGTAGCGCTTGCCAATATTACCGCTGCCATCATACTCACACATGTAGTTTGTCTTTAGATTATCAAATATTTCTCTGGCTTTTTTAATTAGTTCGGGTTTATTCGCCAATAGCGGGAAAATCGCAATTTTAATGGGGGCTACCTGCTTAGGCAATTTCAGTACAATTCTTGTCTCGCCTTTTACTTTCTCTTCGGCATAAGCATCACAAAGTAAAGCAAACATTATTCTACCCACTCCCACGGACGATTCGATAATATGGGGAACATATTTTTCACCTGTTCTTGGGTCGGTGTAGAAAAGATCTTTTCCAGAGCATTTAGCGTGTTGGGATAAGTCATAATCTCCTCGGGCGTGAATTCCTTCCAACTCACTAAAACCGAAAGGGAAGTTATATTCAATATCGTAAGCTTCCTTGGCATAAAAGACCAGGTTTTCGTGTTTATGCCATTTCAAATTATTTTTATTAATACCTAAATTAAGATAAAAATTCCAGCGAAGTTTTCTTAATTTATCATATTCTTTTAACTCATTCCCGGGATGGACAAAATATTGCATTTCCATTTGTTCAAACTCACGGGTGCGGAAAATGAATTGGCGAGCAGTTATTTCATTACGGAAAGCTTTACCTATCTGCGCTATCCCGAAGGGAATTTGGACTCGCGTGGAATCGAGAATATTTTTGTAGTCCACATAAATTCCTTGGCAAGTTTCCCCCCGTAAGTAGACGGGTTCTTTTGTCCAATCCTCCGTAAAATTCCCTAAATTTGACTTTACAAGCAAGTTGAATTTTCTGACGCTAGTGAAGTTGTTTTTGCCACAATTGGGACACTTGATTTTTTTCTTACCTTTTTCGAAAATCTTGTTTATCTCTTTCTCTGACATTTTCTCGTCAGCAAAAATGCCAGCGCTTTCAAGCAAATGATCCACTCTCCATCGGGTATGGCAAGACTTACATTCAGCTAGAGGATCAGCAAAATCAGTTACATGACCGCTAGCTTCCCATACTTTAGGGTGCATAAAGATGGCCGCATCTAATCCAACTATGTCATTCCTCAATTGAACCATCTCTCTCCACCAAATATTTTTTATAGCGTTAGCTATCTCGACTCCATAAGGGCCTAAATCGTAAATCGCAGAAAATCCACCATATATTTCCGAACTGGGATAAACAAACCCCCGGCGTTTACAGAGCGAAACAATTTTTTGCATCAGATCGTTGTTATTTCGATTGGACATTCAGTCCTTGAATTTAGCATCCCATAGAGACGCAAAATTTTGCGTCTCTATAGAAAATTTAATATTATTTTTTCAAAAGATACAAACTGCAAAATTTGCGTACATTGTTTGAATTCAATAAGATGGAAGTAATTATTAATCAAAAACAAAATTATGCTAAGATCCCCCCAAATCGCTAAAGTCCGTGCTATGGAAATTCTGGATTCTCGTGGAAATCCCACGCTTAAAGTCGAAGTTCACACTAGGGGCGGTATTATCGGCTTCGCTACCGTTCCATCAGGAGCTTCCACTGGAAGCCACGAAGCTTTGGAGCTCCGAGACGAAAATAAAAAAAGATTCCATGGAAAAGGAGTGCTGAAAGCAATAAACATTATAGAGAAAAAAATATTTCCCGCGATTCGTGGTATTAGCACGATAGAACAGCAAAAGATTGACTGCATGATGATAGAAATAGATAAAACACCCAATAAAAGTCGGTTGGGGGCCAACTCAATTTTGGGAGTTTCGCTCGCCTGCGCCCGGGCGGGAGCAGCTACATACAATTTGCCTTTGTTTCGTTATCTACAAAAAGTTTATTCTTTCGAAAAAGGGAAACAAATGCCAACGCCCATGTGCAATATGGTGAATGGCGGCCGCCATTCCGATTCTGGATTAGATATCCAAGAGTTTATGATTGTTCCCGAAGGAATCGCCAAATCGTTCAGCGAAAAAATGCGTGCGGTAAGCGAAATATACCAAACACTGGGGAAAATTTTAAAGGAAAAAGGCTATTCGATCGCAGTAGGGGATGAGGGAGGGTATGCCTGCCGTTTGCCTAAAAATCAAACTCCGCTGGAACTTTTTGAAATAGCTACCCAAAGAACTGGTTATAAATGGGGAAAAGAAATAAGATTAGGTTTGGATCCGGCCGCGTCGGAATTTTATAATCACGACAAAAAAATATACCGTTTTGAAAGAGAAAAAAAGAATCTAAGCGCAAAAGAGCTGGTAGCAACCTATAAAAAATGGACCAAAAAATTTCCGCTTTCTATCATTGAAGACGGCCTGGCAGAAGATGACTGGTCCGGATGGCAGCACATGAATAAAGAACTGGGAGGAGAGGTAACTCTCATTGGAGACGATTTCACCGTGACCAATACTCTCCGCCTCCAAGAGGCGATTGAGCAGAAAGCTTGCAACGCGATTCTTATTAAAACTAACCAGATTGGAACACTTTCTGAAGCCGTAGAATGTATTCGTCTCGCTCAAGCACATAAGTTTAAAGTGGCCGTATCCCACCGAAGCGGCGACACGCCCGGTCACTTCATTGCCGATTTAGCCGTTGCCTCAGGAGCGGATTACATTAAGAGCGGCGCTCCCTGCCGCGGCGAACGGGTAGCCAAGTATAATAGGTTGATGGAAATTGAGAAATGGCTTTGACAAAACTCTATTTTCGCGGTTTCCTATTATGAAAATTTTATGGAATGTATATTCAGACCCTGTTGTTTTTGAACGGCAGGATAAAGCGATTAGGATGTTGCTTGCAAGCTTCTTTTTGGGCGATCCCTCCTTCAGCCCTCGAAGAGGCAAGGGAGAAGAGGCCTTAATGGTTAATCTTTTCCGGCTTGTAAGCGACATCGTAGTCGCTTTTTAATTCTAGGATAGGTCTTATAAGATTCATAGGACCTATAAGACTTATGGAATTTGACCAATCCAAAATTCGTCACCTCACCATCTCCACCCTCCACGGCAAAATAAATACCCCGTTTTTTATGCCAATCGCCACTAGGGGTGTCGTGAAAGGACTTACAACGCAAGAGCTGAGAAACTTAAATACAAATATCGTACTCGGCAACACCTACCATCTTTGGCTCAAGCCAGGGTTGGAAATTATAAAGGAAGCTCAAGGCTTGCATAATTTTATGAACTGGCAAGGGCCTATTCTTACTGATTCCGGCGGATTTCAAGTTTTTTCGTTAGGAAAATTCCGTAAAATTACCGAGAAAGGAGTTTGGTTTTCGGAACCGGATTCCGGCAAAAAACACTTTCTGTCACCGAAGAAGTCAATTAATATTCAGCTAACGCTCGGCAGTGACATTATTATGGTTTTGGATGAATGCCCACCCTGGCCGAGTAGCAAGAAATTCGTCATGGAAGCTGTTAAACGTACCACCTTGTGGGCTGGAATTTGCAAAGAGTATTTTGATAAAATTCTTAAATCCCGCAAAGATATAACGCGCACAAAAAAACCGCTGCTTTTTGGTATCGTTCAAGGTGGCATCCACCGGGATCTGCGCGTTAAAAGCGCCAAAGAATTACTAAAAATCGGCTTCGACGGTTACGCCATCGGTGGCGTGGCAGTCGGTGAACCGAGAAAATACCTCGAAAAAGTTTTGGAATGTGCTATTCCTTTATTGCCCGAAGATAAGCCACGCTACCTCATGGGTCTAGGCAGGCCGGAAGAGCTGATTGATTCAATCTGCTCCGGCATTGACATGTTTGATTGTGTTATCCCTACCCGCGAAGGCCGCCACGGTAAACTTTTTATCAGAAATAAAAAATATTTTTGGCTGGGAGAAAAGAAGAAATTTACCTACAAGCCTGAAGAAATATATGAAACCATGAATATCGGAAGGGAAGAATTTAAAAAAGACCTACGTCCGGTAGATCCCAAATGCGATTGTTACCTTTGTCAAAACTATTCCCGCGCCTACTTGCGCCACCTCTTCAAAATCGGCGACCTGCTTGCTCCCCGTCTCGCCGCCCAGCATAATTTACGGTTCTATCTGGAAATGATTGAGAGAATGCGAATAAAATAATTCTTTTTCAGCTTACATCATTGCCTTAAGTTGTCATCCCGAGCGTAGTCGAGGAATTCTTTTTTTAATACTCATATTCCCCGCTGTCATCCTCGGGCTCCAGCCCGACAAAGTCGTTCTGGCGGGTGACCCGAGGATCCAGAAAGAATTTTTAGAATAATTTTAGTATTTTCTTCTCGATCTTATGCCCTTTGCAATGTTTCAGAATACCCAAATAAGATTGCAAAGACTGGTTGAAAGATTCTTCTGAAATCTTCCCTCTCTTAAGCTCAAGCTTTCTCTGCTTCATCTTCTTTAATATTCTATTTTTGGTTTTAGTCCTAAGCACTCGATAACGCGGCAAAACCACATAACCCAGAAAATCAATCCCATGGGGGAACTTCCGGATAAAAACCTTGTTCGGGTGAAGCTCCAGTTTCAGCTCTTCGAAAAGAAATTTTCCGATCGAGTTAGCTTGCTCTTCCAACCAATTCTTATCTTTCGAGATAATTATAAAGTCATCCGCGTACCGAATGTAATGTTTCGCTTTTAGCTTGTGTTTTACAAACTGGTCGAGTTTATTCATATAAATATTGGCGAAAATTTGTGAAGTCAAGTTGCCCAAAGGGATGCCAGTTCTATCTTTTTCGGAAGAAAAACTTTCTATGACATTTCCAAGCAGCCAAATAATTTTTTCGTCAGGAATATATTCCTGCAATATCTTTATAAGAACATCATGATTAACACTCGCGAAAAATTTCTTGATATCACACTTTAACACCCAGCAGGTGCAAGTATTGTTTTTACTTGCTTTATAAGCGAATTCGCGAAACTTGTCAACCGCTCTATGGGTTCCCTTTTTAATTCGGCATGAATATGATTCAGCAATAAAGATTTTATCAAAAAAGGGATATAGAATACGATAAACAGCATGGTGCAACAGCCTGTCGCGAACGCTAGCTTTGTGGATATCCCTCGGTTTTGGATCACAGATCTTGAAAGCCTGGTATCCTCTGTGCGTATAAATTTGATTTGCGAGGTCATAATGCAGCGAAAGAATATTATCCATTAAACGCAAAGAAAATTCTTGCACATCTTTTTTACTCCGTTTTCCTCTCACGAATTCTCTCCACGCTTCCAATAAATTTTCAATACTAATAATATCTTCAAATTTATGGTTCAACTCAATTTTCAAAAGGGTTCGCCTTTTAAAGCCCCCCCCCAAGCAAATTTGTCGATAATCCAAAAATTGATTGCCGTTTATAAGCTTTGGCATGAATTTTTACCTCATTTCCCTAAAACATCTCGCTATACCTTGGGAATAAAAATTGACCGGTTGATTATCGAAACAACTGAGTTTATCTTCATGGCAAGCCATTCAAGCAGGGAGCAAAAACTCCTTTTCCTGCAAAAAGCCGGTATTAAACTGGATATCTTGAAATTTTTCCTGCAGGTCGCATGGGAAATAAAATCTATAGATAACAAGAAATATATAATTCTTTCGGATAATTTGAACGAAGTCGGGAGAATGTTGGGAGGATGGAACCGCCAATTTAATCAGAAAACCCCGCCGTTTTGACGGGGAAACAAAGAGAGTTGCGACGGACAAACACAAAACGATTGTCAGGATTCCAGAAGTTGTCGGAGTTACCATAGTTGGTGTTGAGCCAAAAGCCGTCATCATTGCGTTCCACATTGAACAGGTTAAGATCGCCGTCCGAGTCGGTAATATATAAAGCGCCGCCTATGCCACTGCCCTTCGAATACTCTCCGGACTGTATCTTATTCGTGATCTAAAATCACCTAGCACTTTACACCAAGTATCTTTATTTTTTAGAGACTAAAAAACAACTCTGATATCAAGCGTGCCCAATACCATTCCCTGTTGGATAACCCCGGAATTCAACCGTTTTTAGCCGTAACCGAAAACTTGTTTTGAGTTTACTATCCGATTTTTATTTTATCTCTTATTTTTCAAAATAAAAAAATCCCTGCAAAAAACAAGGATAAAAGAAAAAGGGACCAAGGATTCTAAAAGTTGAAAGAATCCGAGGTCCCAAGGGTTTACTTGCGACGGACAAACACAAAACGACTGCCAGGATCCCAGAAGCCGTCGGAGTCACCATAGAGGGTGCGGAGCCAAAAGCCGCCATCACCGCGCCCTACACTGAACAGGTCAAGACCGCCGTCCGAGTCGGCAATTGGTTCCATCGCTATTAAAATCCATTCTCCTAAAGATTGGTCTGGATACTGCAAAGCCAGTTGGGGGCCAACCTCAGCAGGACACAACTCTAGTCCAAGCTCAATGGCGCGATCGAAAATTTCCTTGAGGGTGGCGCCATCTTTGAACCCAAGTTCGGCAACGCTGATCAGAACAAGCTCGATTTCCTTTTCCACATCACTAAGAGTGATTTTTTGAAGGATATCGTTAGCCCAATTACTGATCTGGCGTCCCGCCTTTTTCAAACCGGCTTCTAGCGAATCAATGTTGCGCGTGCCAAGCTTAATGGTTTTCCAAGCCCGAGCCACATTCACATTTCGTTTTCTTACTGCTTCACAAAAGAGCCTGATGGCTTCTTTCGTTTTTTGGATAACCCACTGGCCATCCTCAGTTGAGAGTTCCGCGAATGCATTCTGGTGTTCAACCAAAGCTGCTGCTAGTTTGGAAATCTGTTGTTCGGTCATAATTTTTCTCGGTTTAATGGCAAAAATGTACGGCTACTTTTTCCTCAAGAGTTCTTCAATCAGTTTCTTTTTTCTATCAATTCTCAGTCCCCTGTGGATTCT
>Ga0209749_1000256_pt1 | contig 83109 bp, 88 predicted proteins | sample EPASupsiteSAE347_FD_187267 | JGI IMG/M metagenome (GOLD analysis project Ga0209749, IMG submission 187267) | Bioremediated contaminated groundwater from EPA Superfund site, New Mexico - Sample SAE3-47 (SPAdes) (version 2) | ecosystem: Environmental > Aquatic > Deep subsurface > Groundwater >... | reverse complement strand
ACAGCCTCGGGCGGGAAACGCCGGTAATGGTAAAGGCGGACCGTTATGTTGCAGTCCAGGCCTGCGTTGATGTCCTTGACCTGCTTTCAGGGAAGGGGTTTAAAAAGGTGGGATTGCAGACGGAACGGAATTCGTCATAAGGTTTTTTATCATGGCCCATTCTCATTCAACCTCATTTCGGGGGGGGCAGTATGAAGGTATACTGTCCTCCCAAAAAAATAATATGAGGGTGCGTCAGATAATGGCGACACTATTAGAATAACACGGAGATGAAAAGATTTATATATATGGAACCTGCATCGGAACAAAGGCCCATGAAAATATACTATATGATTTCCCTTCTCATCCATGCAGCGCTGGTAATGATAACCTTTGTTACGTGCAATTCCAATATTCAAAAATCTTCTGAAACGGTTACGATCGTCTTAAACAATGAGGCATTTATGGCCGGCGGTTCCGGCGGCGACGGGAAAACACCCGGATCTCAGTTAATGGACAAAATTGAAAAAAGGATAAGCAGAGGAACTCAAAAGGTTAAAAAGCATCACAAGGCATTAGTAACAAACAAAACCGAAGAAATGCCCGATAAAACAGTATTAAAAGAAGCTGAAGATGCCATACCGTCCAATGAATCGTCCGACCTTGCCATGCTCGGTAAGCCCATGCAGGCAAGCGCTGATTTTGATGCAGATGAGTCGGGAATTGGTCTTGGAGGAGGCGGCGGCGGTATTGGCGGATACGGTTCCGGTTCGGGTTTCGGCGGCGCCGGAAAAGGGGGCGCCGGGGGAGGCGACGGCAAGGGTTATGGTACAGGTCAGTCCGAAGAATCTATGAGGAAGAAATACCTAAAAGAACATTTCAATTACATACGGGATCTGATTATGAAGAATCTTACCTACCCGTTACAGGCAAAAAAGATGGGATGGAAGGGACAGGTAACGATCTCCTTTGTAATCAATGAAAGAGGTAACGCCGAAGGCATCAGAATCGTAAAAAGTTCAGGCCACAAAATCCTTGATGAGAACGTAGCGTTCACCATAAGGGAGGTACAACCCTTCCCGAAGCCGCCTGTGAGGGCTGAAATTATTATACCGGTAGCGTACAGGCTGGGATAATTAAAGACGGAATAAACAAAATATATAGAAAGGGGAAATATTATGGATACAGACAATCTTGATTTGGAAACATGCCTTGAAGAGGCAAAAGCGTTTCACGGCGGTCTTTGCGGAGGCATTACGCTCGGCACAAAGATGTCTATTGTCGGGCTTAGGGCGATAGGCATAAATGACCCTAAAGGGAAAGACAGAAAAGATATCATTGTGTTTGCAGAAACGGACAGGTGCGTGACGGATGCCCTCCTGGCAACAACAGGATGCCATCCCGGTAAGCGAAACATGAAGCTTTTTGATTACGGCAAGATGGCTGCCACGTTTGTGAACCTGAAGACCGGTAAAGCTGTTCGCGTTACCGCAAAAAACAAAGACGGCGATAAGAAACCTGCACGTGAAGAGGCTGAAGGGTCGCCCCCTGCGAATGCCTACGCCATGATGCCCGAAGAGGAACTTTTTAATGTTGTTGAAGTTTACGTGGAGCTGAAACCGGAGGACCTGCCGGGGAAACCTCTGCAGGTTGTAACCTGCTCGATTTGTGGAGAGCGTATTATGGATAAAAGAGAGGTTTACAGAAACGGCAGCATTTTGTGCAAACCCTGCGCAGAGAACAAAGTTTACTATACGTTGGTTAACCCGGACTAATAAACACGGCAGAACATACTGCCGAATATTTACTGGAGGCAGCAACATGATAAATATACGGGCAATCAATTGGAACGATGCATGGAAAGAGGAAAGGGCGCAACGTGGATTTTCGTTGCGCGACAGCGCTTTCTGGGACAAAAGGGCGCAGAGTTTTGCCGAAAACTCACTGAAAACCAAGTACGCCGACACATTCCTTAATATAGTGAATCCAGAAAAAGAGTGGAATGTTTTTGACATGGCATGCGGCCCGGGTACCCTTGCCGTTCCTCTCGCAGGATATGTCAGATCTGTCACTGCTGTCGACTTTTCCGGTGTAATGCTGGAAAAAGTTCAAGAAAGATGCATACAGGCCGGGATATCCAATATAAGAACATTAAAGGCAAGCTGGCAAGACGACTGGGGAAAGGCAGGCATCGGAAAGCATGATGTTGCCATAGCTTCACGTTCACTTGCAGTAGATAACCTTAAACATGCCGTTATGAAATTGAATAACATTGCACAAAAACGGGTATACATCTCCACGATTGCAGGCGCCGGCCCTCATGACAGACGTATATTTGAAGCTATCGGCAGAGAGCTTCGCGTGGGGACCGACTACTACATATATATCTACAACCTTATCTACCAGATGGGTATTTATGCCAATGTCAGTTTTATCGTGGATGATAGTCGCAAGACCTACGGAAGCCGGGCCGAAGCGCTGGAATCCATGAGGTGGATATTGGGCGACATGACGCATGAAGAGGAGGAAAAGCTTGAAGATTATTTTGACAGGCATCTTCTTTACAATGCCGGAAGATGGGTAATGGATTACCGCAGGACCATCAGATGGGCTGTGCTCTGGTGGGACAAGACAACAAATATAAAATAATGCTGACAAACAACAATATTAAAAAGGAGGAAACAGCGGGATGAAGGTATTATGCAGGAGTTTGCTGATGCTCATATGCGTATTAGCAGCATGTTGTTTTACCCAAACTGTTTTTGCAGAGGAGAAAACGGAAGGAAGGGCAGAGAAAAAGCAAGACAGTCAAGCATCACATTATCTGGATGAGATTACCGTGTCCGGCAAGGTCGTAAAAGAACCCAAGACGAGCCCTTATGTGGTGCCTGAAAGCAGCGTGCTTGCAACCGACGTTATCACAGCAGAGGAGATTGAGCAGATGCACCCGAAATCGGTCTGGGATATCCTCGAATTTGTCCCCGGCATGATGCCATTGTATCAGGGCAACAATTTCCTCGATTCCGGAAACATGAGGGGAAACGGCAATTTCCAGGTCATAGTCGACGGGGTCTACTTTCCGGCACAATACCGGTTCCTCGGGAGTTTTCCTGTTGAGACCATAGAGTCTATGACAGTGGTCAGGGATTCGTCGGCACTCACCATCGGTCCCCTCACCAACTTCGGATCAGGGACCGGATCCTCGAATCAGGGGTTCATTGTTATCAAGACAAAGCGGGCGTCGTCCAAGGTTGAAGGCGGTATGCTGGCAGACTATGGGAGCTTCCACACGGACAAGGAGCACGTCTATCTCGGGGGCAAGACCAAGGAATTTGACGGCAGGGCGGCGTATACCCACCGGGCCAGTGATGGGAGGACAAACTGGAACCAGCAATACCGCGACCAGTCCGTGCTCCTTCGCGGCGGATACACGAAAGAGGGAGCCATCAACGCGGACATGATTTACTACACGAGCAGGGGCATGCGGGGTGCAACGAGAGCCGAGATCGGCGACGGTTCGAAACTTGACGGTACCCTGAGTACGAGCAGGGGGATCTTCGACCCGCTGACAATGGACATGGTTGGCCTGAACATGAACAAGCCATGGAATGCCCGGCACACGACGACAATGACCGCCTCTTATTCCAGCGCGCTCGCCACCCGCGAGGCGGCCACCTATCCGAAACTGTACCCTCGCACCTCGACCGACCAGGATACACACGGGTACCAGATAGACCTGAAACACAACGTGCAATTCAAGAACAACTTTCTCAAAGTAGGCGGGCAGATGCTTTCGCAGACTTGCCCGGCCGGGGTGAACAACTATACCGGGAAAAGATCCGAAGAAGACATGTACAGCCTCTTTGCCTGGGACGAGCACCATTTGTTTGACAATAAGGTGACTATCGACGGCGGGATCAGGGCAGGCAAGAAATACTATGGGGACAACGACATGACCGGCCATCCACGGAACGAGTGGGACAGGCCGGTGTACAGCTACGCCGCCGGTATCGCTTACAAACCCACCCCGACATACACCCTGACGGGAAGATACGCCTATTCCGAGAATACCGTGGCGGCCTATCAGGTTGATGCCACAACAAGGTCGTTCTTGCCCGCGGAGAGACGAAACAGATACGAGGGTGGCGTCCTCGCAAACTTCCATCCCGCGATCAATCCATGGGTCACGGTGTACTATTACGACACGAAGAACGAGAAGACCGCTACCGGTTTTTACATTGATCCGGCCACAGGCGAAGAGATGAGCACCGTCTCGAACAACGACGTGAAAACTAAGGGCGCGGAGTTCGGGTTCTCGGGAGCAATAATTAAGTCCCTATCCTACCGTTTTTCGTATTCTTACGTAAATACAGACAACCGCCAGACCAACCTTCAGATAGCACACAATTTGGCAAGCGGTCAGATCGGCTATAAGTACAAGAATTTCGATACAAATCTGATGCTGAAATACGCAAGCTCCATGTCGCAGTCTTCCTCGGCTGGAGGTGTGGCAATGTGCGATATCGGCGATTTTACGAGGGTGGATGCAAACATAGGTTACAATTTTAAGGTCTTCGATAGATCTGCGAAGTTCATGGTGTACGGACAGAACCTGGGAGACGTTCACTACACCACGAGATACATCGGCGGCGCATTCAAGGATCCGGGCCGTGTGCTCGGGGCGCAATTCTCATGCAGCTTTTTTTAATTCGGCATTACAGGGGCCTCGGGTATAAAAAATAACTATAAAATTAAGCAAGGCAAAGACTAAGAGGCAGGATTATGATGCATAGGAAGGCAACAGTGCAGGATGAGCTATACAGGTTGTTGTGCCTGTTTACCATTATTGCCTTAGTGGTTCTGGCGCCTGTGGTCCAAACGCAGGCAAGGGAAATTACCGATATATTCGGAAAGAAGGTCTCAATACCCGATCACCCAAAAAAGGTTTACGCCACTTCTCCGCCCATAACCTATATGCTTTACGCCATCGATCCCTCTATGATAGCCGGTCTTAATGCTCCGGCCCAGGAATGGGAAAAACAATATCGTCGCAAAGGCATGCAGGAATTACCTGTCCTTGGCGGATGGTTCGGACAGGGAAATACGCCGAACCTTGAGATGATCCTGAAGGTCAACCCTGAGATCATAATTACATCCAGGTCTAAATCTGCCATTGACGATAAAGTTGAAAAGGTTTTAAAAAAACTGCCCATGCCCGCAGTAAGTGTGACCATGAGCTCTCTTTCGGATTATCCCGGCGCCTTTCTTTATCTTGGCCGGGTGCTTGGTCGCAGGGCACGCTCGGAAGAGCTTGCCGCATATGCCGGCAGAATGCTCTCAGAAATGACCAGCCTTGCAGCCTCAACAACTATTCCTAAAAAGGTTTCTGTCTACTATGCTGAAGGTGTGGACGGCTTGAGCACAGAGTGTGATTTGTCGCCACGCTCAGAAGTCATCAATCTTGTCGGTGGGCGGAATGTTCACCGCTGTCGGTCGTGGAGTTCCTTTGGGAGGGAAAAAATATCCTTTGAGCAGCTCATGCTCTATAACCCGGAGGTAATATTGGTCTTTGAAAAAACCTTCTATGAGAAGGTTTTTTCGGATCCTATGTGGCAGCGGATTAAGGCCGTGCGGAATAAAAGGGTCCATCTCATTCCAAGCCAGCCATTCAACTGGTTTGACAGGCCGCCGTCATTTATGCGTCTGTTGGGGGTAAAATGGCTGGCCAATCTTCTATACCCGGAGAGTTATCATATCAACATTGTGAAAGAAACCCGGCAGTTCTACAAGCTCTTTCTGGGTGTGGATTTGACCGCCGAAGAGGCAGGGAGACTGGTGCAGGCGCGATGAATCCATTTACCGGCGAATACGATTGCGGGGAAAAGGGACAACGGCCGTGATTCATCGGGAGGACAAGATATGATGAAATCGTCCGAAGACCGGCAGGGTGAGGAAAGATATAACGGTGCTGCATGAACTGCACGGTGAGTTCGATGCAAAAGCCGGGCGCCCTGTGCACACGTGATGCTCTTCAGAGGTCTGTCTTTTTTCCGGGAAGACCCTGCAACGGCGGTATTGAATGGAGAAAAAATGGTTATGTTTATCCTTAAAATAGTCGTGATATCGGTGGTTTTTGTATTTGCACTGTTATCTGTGAAAATTGCCCGTCAGTATAATCGTGCAGTCATTTTCAGATTTGGTCGATTGACAGGGATAAAGGGGCCGGGCATATTTTTAATCATCCCTTTCATAGATCAAATTGTCCGGGTAGATCTCAGGGTCAAACAACTTGAGGTTCCAAAGCAAACGATAATTACCCGGGACAATATCAGCGCTGATGTTGATGCCATTATCTACTATCATGTGACTGATGCGGCCCAAGCCATTGTAGAGGTTGAGGATTATGAAGAGGCGACAGCGCTGATTGCCCAAACAACGCTTCGGGACGTTCTCGGCCAGAATGAGCTTGATATGATCCTTGCCGAGAGAGATTCCCTGAACCAGAAAATCCAGGCGCTCCTTGAAATTGTGACTGTTCCGTGGGGGATTCATGTCGATATCGTAACCCTCCGTGATATTGCCCTGCCCGAAAATATGTTGCGGGCAATTGCACGCCAGGCTGAGGCTGAACGGGAAAGAAGGGCCAGAATAATCCTTGCGGATGGTGAGTATCAGGCTTCGGAACGCATGAGTGAAGCGGCTGAACTCTATGAAAAAACCCCTATAGCCCTCAAACTCCGTGAATTTCAAAACCTTTCCGAGATTGCAAAAGAGCGAAACCTTATCGTCGTAACAAACGGAGCTGAGAATCTTGGAACAATGGTGGGGTGTGCCAAGGCATTTAACAAATGATGCCTGCAAAGAAACGCTTAACGGTCGGTTCATCTTATGAAAATGCAAGAAGAACCGGAGCCGGTAAGATAAGTCCGATTCAGGAAGAATATTCTCATTCTATTTGGAAAAAAGCGCTCTTCCTCTTTGGCCTGACCGTGTTTCTCGTTCTCGCGTCCGGTGTGATCGTCACCATGGGACAGGTCCCCATGACAGTTGCCGAGGCATATTACACTCTGGTCAATAAATTGATTCCAGGGTTTTTTCCCGTCGATCAGCTCATAGATCATGTCGTCTGGAAGATTCGCTTTCCCCTTATTATCGGAGCAATAATCGCCGGGTTTGGTCTTGGAATCAGCGGGTGCGTGATGCAGGCGGTCCTGAAAAATCCAATGGCCAGCCCTTTTACGCTTGGGATATCTTCAGGGGCCCATTTCGGGATTTCTCTTGCAGCGGTATTCGGTATTACCATATTAGATGGTCCGTATTTCCTTGTGGGGAATGCATTTCTCTTTGCACTTCTCTGCTCCGGTTCTATCATTGTTCTCTCAACCCTGAAAGGCGCCACCTCAGAGATGTTAATTCTTGCCGGGATCGCTGTGAATTACCTTTTTCAGGCGGCAAACCAGCTTTTAAGCTACATTGCCAACGATGAACAACGAACGGTGATGTCGTTTTGGGGAATGGGCTCCCTTGCAGACCTCAACTGGCACAGTATTATGTTTCTTGGTGCAGCATCCGCAATATGCATACCGGTACTCTATATTAAAGCATGGGATCTCAACCTGATGACGGTTGGCGACGAGAGCGCAAAAAGCATGGGTGTGGATGCCAATTATATCCGTATTTTTATAATGGTCATATCAAGCCTCCTTGTTGCTGCCATTGTCGCATTTATCGGGGTTGTCGGATTCGTCGGGCTTATCGCTCCCCATATCGGACGAATAATTCTCGGCAACAACCACCGGTATCTTATTCCCGCTGCCGGCGGGATTGGGGGTGCACTGCTCTTGATTGCCAATGCGATTTCAATGAACCTCCTGCGATCAGTCGTGATCCCGACCGGCATCATTATGTCCATGATTGGCGTCCCGTTATTTATATATCTCATCCTTAAAGGCAAACGGCGGGAATACTGGTCATGATTATCAAACTCGCAGTCAAGAATCTCTGCTTCAGTTATCACAGTGCCGAAGTTTTACAAGGTTTTTTTATGAATGTCGGCGACGGTCAAATCGTCAGCATTGTCGGCCCCAACGGATCAGGAAAATCGACGCTCATCAAATGTATCGATAGGATTCTTGTTCCCTCTTCCGGCAATATCACAGTGGATCGGCGTGATGTGATAAAAACGGACAGAATGGAAATAGCCCGGATGATTGCCTATGTCCCGCAAAATTTGTTGAGAGTCTTTCCCCACACCGTTTTTGATGTCGTCCTGATGGGCAGGCGGCCGCATCTTGGCTGGAAGGGAGGCGCCGGGGATAAAGAAAAAGTCTGGAAAGTGCTCCAACTTCTCGGCATCGAGGATTTAGCCCTTAATCCATTTACCGAACTCTCCGGCGGCCAACAACAGAAAGCGCTCATTGCCCGGGCACTGGCCCAGGAAACCGGAGTTATTCTCCTTGATGAACCCACCAGCAATCTTGACATCTGGCACCAGATTGATGTGATGGAAATTCTACGGTCTCTCGTGCGAAAACAGGACCTTACTGCGATTATTGCCATCCATGATCTCAATATGGCAGCACGATATTCCGACAGGGTAATAACGATGAAAAAAGGCAAAATTGTTGCGAGCGGAAAACCGGATGCCGTAATAACAGGGGAAAACCTTGAAGCGGTCTATGGGGTCAAGGCCAATGTGAAGTTCACCGAGGATACCCCCTTTATCATTCCTCTGGCCCGGATCCCCCGAACAATGAGCTGATATGACGGATTCTTTAACATACTCCCGGATTCAAAATGACAGGCAATTGCCGGCACATGAAATAGGGTTCAAGGGGTAATCTGATGAAGAGGTGATTCAATGACAACAAAAAGACTTGGAATACTTATACTGGCAATCGCCGGCATGATGCTGGCCGGGATATCGAGTACTTCAGGGAGTTCCGGAATTGCCTCTTTACACAGAGACGATTCTCCGGCCAAATCGGAGAAATTCGGCGATCCTTCAACGGTTGCAACATTGCCGGAAAAAACCCGGAAACAGGCAGATTTAAAGAATCGTTCAAATAATCCATCTCTGAATGGTCCATATCGGACGATCACGGACATGGCCGGTCGCAGGGTACTGATCCCGAAAACCATATCAAAGGTACTCGGTACATCTCCACCTTTTACAAGATTAGTGTACGTGCTTGCACCTGACAAACTCGGTGGGTGGATTGGTTCGCTCTCAGAAGAAAACGCGAAATTTATCCCGAGGAAATACCGTGATAAACCGGTTTTTAGATGGAGCCAGAAACCGATCAATTATGAAGCATACATCGCTGCGCGTCCCGACATTGTTTTTGTTGGAGGCGGAACAGGAATCGATCTCTCAATGGTCAACCTGATCCAGGAGAAATTAGGCACAATTCCGGTCGTGTGCGTTGACAACACGACGAACGCCGTGGGCTATGCAGAAGGCATAAGGTTCATGGGCAATGTGCTTGGTGTTCCGGACAGGGCTGAGGAATTAATCACTTATTATCAGAATGTACTCAATGAAATTCAAACCAAAATTGCCGCTATTCCTGACAAAAAACGTGTACGTGTCTATTATGCTGAAGGAAACAACGGCCTTTCAACGGATCCCCGCGGATCGATGCATTCGCAATTGATCGAAGTCTGCGGGGGGGTAAACGTTGCCGCTTGCCGCCTCACATCAGGCTCCGGCATGACACCGGTGACCATTGAATCTGTATTAATGTGGAAACCTGATGTGATTATTGCCAGAAGCCGGGAGTTTACAACACAGGTTTATAACGATGCAACCTGGAAAAAGATTCCGGCAGTCCGGAACCACCGTGTCCATCTTGTACCTACCCAACCATTTAACTGGTTTGACCGCCCGCCCGGTGTCAACCGGATCGTAGGTATCCCATGGACAGCGCATCTTTTCTATCCGGGCCTTTTTCCGAAAGACTGGCTCCGAATGAAAGTAAAAAAGTTTTACTCAATTTATTACCATTACGAACTCAGCGATGGGGATCTTCGCTCCTTGCTGAATGAGTGAGAAGTTGTTTTGTTGGTGATACAGGACAATCAGAAAACGTTGAATTATTAAAAAAGGAGGAGTGAAAATGACTGAAAACAAAGATGTGGAAAACTGGCTGGATTACTGGAAATCGCTGAAAGACTTTGTCAACGATAGATCAGACCTCGAACAGGCCGAATCGTGGAATAAGCGGTGGAGCCGGCCGACAAATGGCATATTAAAAGGTAACTCACCTGAAAAAAAGCAGAAACGGGTGGAAGAGATATTCAAGATGCTGGGTGAGGCAGGATTCCAGGTAAATGGCGCCCGTATTCTTGATATCGGGAGCGGAACCGGGGCGTTTGCCATTCCCTTTGCAAAGGCTGGTGCAAAAGTAACATCACTGGACATCTCTTCAACGGCACTTGAACGGTTACGGGCAGATGCAGAGAAGGAAGGACTTTCGATAGAAACCATCGAACTTTCCTGGTGGACTGCGGATATCGATAAACTGGACTTTCGGAATAAATTCGATTTAGTGTTCGTAACCAGTACTCCTGCGGTGAAAGATCCGGACTGCTTCAATCGTATGATGAGTTGTTCCAATAATTTCTGTTATTACGGTTTTCATATCCGGAATGGACGACCTTCGCACGGAGGCTATCAAGAGGTCCTCCGGAAAATACTCAAAAAGGAACCTCCTGGGCTTACAGCCGGGAAAGGGTCCTTGTTCATGAATGGATTTGTGTACCTGTACCTGATGGGATATCGCCCCCTGATCCGGATTAACCATAACCAGAGGAGCATGGCAATGGATTGGGAAGAAGCGGCCGATGATACAATCAAGTCCCTTGAGAGCACAGAAACCTGTACGGAGGCAACAAAAAAGGAAATCCGTGAGTACTATAAGACATCCGCTGTGGATGGGAAATATCACACCAAATATGATGGATATTCCGGGATGATGGTCTGGAAAGTGAATCGTTAACCCTTATATGACTTCCCTCAGGTTAAAATTTACCTGAGATGATGGTCTGGAAAGTGAATCGTTAACCCCAACAGGACCGGTCCATACCGAGGGCTATTAGGTAAGCAAGAAAGCGGGCAACTGTAATGTCATTATCGCGATGGAAAGGAACCTTCCTGTGGTCGGACCGTGGAACACGACTGTGAAGATGATCCGCGGGGGCAAAGTGTTTGCGGTGAAGTCCGCGGTAAATGTGAGACAAGAAGAGGAGGACAAGAGATAAAACGTGAATTGAAAAGTCTGACGGCGTTGGGGAGTCGTCCCGCCCTTTGTGGTAAAAGAAGTGGAACTGAAAGTCCTCAAGATTCTGGAGAGAAGCGAAGAAAGACTCGGATTTACCCTTCTTGACCGGAGAGCCGGGGGCTCTTCCGGGGGAAGTTCACGGCTCACCCCGAAGGCAAAGGAGCTTATGGAACGATACAAACTATTCAACTATGAGCTGTTAACCCGCCTTCGACGACTTCGTATAAGCCTTCTCAGAAAGATGGTTTTATAAAGAAGACCTTGACAAAATTAAGTTTAATAAATATATTAGTATTGACTCATATAAGGGGGAACCAATATGATTGACAATACTACAATTGAAATCCTGTCGAGGCTATTTAAACTTTTAAATGACCCTAACCGCCTCAGGATTATATCTGCTATAGGGAAGGGCAACAAATCCGTATCGGAGATCATGCAGAAGACAGAGCTTTCTCAGACGCTTGTCTCCTTCCATCTGCGTCCCTTGAGGGAAAGCGGTATACTCGCCACCGAGCGGAAGGGGGCATTCATTTACTACCGCGTTGCAGAACCCGGTTTAATCGATCTTCTGGCTTCACTCGGTGGAGTGGCGCTCAAACAAGGCAGCAGCAAAGAAGAGCATGAGCTTGTCTTCCCGCCCATGCAATTCATGCGTCAATGGATGGGAGGAAAAAAGCAAAGGAAGGAGGATAAACCATGAAAGAAAACACCAAAGCGGGAATGGGAATGATGCAGGAAATGATGCAGAATATGATGAAGGGAACGGGCAGTATGCCTGAGATGTGTGCGAAGATGATGCAGCAGATGATGGGATCTGCGACAGAATCCGCAAATGCCAAATCCTTTACAACCCCTGAAATGAAAGGACTTTTCGAGGAATGGGCAAGAGCCTTGGAGGAAGAGGTCATAGCCTTTGTCAAAGAAAAAGGAAGAACAAACCCGTCTGATATAGCGGCAAAGCTCAAAATCTCCGAAGAGAGTGTCTTATTCCTTGTGGGAAAACTGGCACGGGAAGGGAAGATCATAATAGGCGAAATACGGGCCTCGGGATAGAGAAGGTAAAATCTTTCCAACCACGGAATAAGTGAAAGTTGTTGCTCTCCCGTTAACTGGGTTAAGAGAGAGATTTCGCATACAAAAGGAGATTGAAATGGAAGACATATTTGAAACCGTTGCTCAAATCAAGAAGACCGGCACACCTTCTACCCTGGCAATAATAGTCAGAACGGAAGGCTCTGCTCCAAGGAAGCCCGGGGCCAAGATGATAATACTGAAAGACGGAAAAACCATCGGGACCCTTGGTGGGGGAGACCTCGAAAAGAGGGTCGTTCAGGAGGCCCTTGAAACAATAAAAGAGGGAAAGCCCCGGATTGCATCTTTTACCCTTGATATCGAGAAGGGGAAACTTGACATGATGTGCGGTGGAACGGTGGAGGTCTATATCGAGCCCATAATCCCTTTCAATAAATTGATCATTTTTGGGGCAGGACATATTACTCGTTCACTTGCGCCCATGATGCAAAAGATTGGTTTCGTGGTCTCAGTGGTGGATGATAGTCCGGATTTTCTCCGGAAAGAATATTTCCCTGATATAGAGGATGTGCATATGGTAGACATGGAGATATTTGCCGATGCTCTTACTTCTGACAGCGGTACATACATTGTTGTCCTTTCAAGAGGGTTTTCGAGGGATAAGGCCATTCTCGGACGACTCCTTAAAAAAGAATTCAGATATATCGGCATGATCGGGAGCCAGAGAAAGACCGAGGCCATGATTCAGGAACTGCAAACAGAGGGAATACCGAAAAAGGCATTTGCCATGGTCAAAAGCCCGGTGGGGCTCGACATAGGAGCTGAGACACCGGAAGAGATTGCAATCAGTATCGCGGGGGAGATCATGGCTGTGAAAAAGGGAAAACTCCTGCTCACCGACTGAGCTAAAGACAGAGAGGGATGAATCACAATGAAGAGTGGTACTTTCCTAATACAGAAGGCAATACCGATCTCGAGAGGCAAAAATGCATTTGCCATGCTAAGTAAGAGAAAAGAGAAGACAGAGGCCGGGCTGGAATGCTCCTGAACGGATATGTAAAACAGGTTTTCAGGCCCAAGTGCAACCCAAGCTTTGAATCGGTGCATTGCATCGCAAGTCTGAATGAGGATATTGCCGAGGTATTGCCCTATCTTAACGCCATGCTCGGCGGTATCGAATACTACCTCGATCCACCCGAAGTGATGTTTCATCACTACGGCAAGATCATCAAGGTCGGGGCACGGGAGATTGCCATAAATGCCCTTAAGGATGAAAATGAGGCAGACCGTATGCTTATGTGGCTCAAAGATCAGATAAACGAAGCCTGGGAACAGCATCATAGCATCACCCCGAAATATGAAGGCAAAAAAAAGCCTAAACTCATTGAGATACTCAAGCTTCTACCAAGGACGAACTGTAAAAAATGCGGCAGGGTTACCTGTATGGTTTTTGCCGCCCAGATGGCCGAGGGAGGCCTCGGGCCGGAACAGTGCCCCGATCTTTCGGATGATAATCGTGAAAAGTTGACAGTCTATCTGGCCGGATATGATTTTGATTAACCCGCATGAATCAAAGAACATCGGCGCTTTGAAAAAAACCGACTCTATCCGGAATACTAAAAACCGCCTTATAAGCAGGCATGATTAGTTATGGCGGACCGGCTATTCTGGTGTTGATAAAAAAGGTGATTGTCCATGAAAAGGGATGGCTTTCGGAAGAGGAGTTCATGAATGCCTTGAGCCTTGATACTTTAACCTCTCCATGGAACAGCGCCAGAATATGCGGCAACCGGCAGAGAAGTTTCACAATGATACGGCAACTACGAGAGGGAAGATCATGGAAAAACACCTTGCGCTTAGGAGGCTCTCCGAGGACCAGAAAGCAGACCCATACGCCATCAACAAGGTTGAGTGGGAATTAAATATCCTGGAACAGGGATTTTCCGGAAAGGCACACCGGACGGAAGCTGAGCAGAGGAGGGTTTTAACCCCTGAGCAGAGAGACAAAACGAAGGATATGGGCTATGGGTATGGTTCCCCGGGATACAACAGAAGAGGATATGGAAGGCACTAAAAAAATAGATTATTTTGCTTATTGTAGTATTTATGAGAGGGACGTATAATGAAAAAATACAGGCTCATAACATACAAAATAAAAGGAGAAAGTATCATGAAAAAGCTATTTGTTGTTATCGCAGTGATTTCAATCGTAACACTTGGCCTGACCGCCGAGTCTTTTGCCCAGAAAGGCGCCATGAAGTGGCGGGGCAGTGGCGGCTGGGGACCGGGAACACCGTACAACAGGATGTATGACCCGGCAAAGGCAGAGACAGTATCCGGTACTGTCGAGGCAGTAACCCAGGTAATACCCATGAAGGGTATGTATGCAGCAGTAGCAGTGACTTTAAAAACTAACCAAGAGACCATATCTGTCCATCTTGGCCCTGAATGGTACATCGGGCGCCTTGATGCAAAGATCGTAAAAGGCGATACCATCGAGGTAAAAGGTTCACGGGTAACATTTGCAGACAAGCCTGTTATCATCGCAGCAGAAGTGAAGAAAGGCGACAACATCCTTGTCTTAAGAGACAGCGCAGGTATACCCGTATGGGCAGGATGGAAAAGGTAACGCATTCACTACAGGCCCCGCCTTTTGAGCCTGGGCGGGGTTTTCCCTCTCGGCGAGGTTATAATGAGTTTTATGAGAAGAACTGATGTCCTTGGAATCATCAGAGAAATACGGCCGGCCCCGGTTGTGTTGCCGGGTACACTTATCATCTCCTTCTTTGCCGAACATATCGGATTTCTTGAAGTGAAGAAAGAATTGTGGAAAATACTACTTTCCCGGTGCTTTTTGGTTTTTACGGCTTTATCAACCTTTTTGAGGTACACGAACTTCAGGCAGCGGTCATGTATGTTGCTCAGATGGTTATGATCCTGTATCCCTCTTTTGTGATTTTTGCCGTACTTCATTATCACCATATCCGGAGGCACGAGAAGATGTTGCTGAAAAGGTTGAAAGTAGTACCGCGAGCCATCATGACTGACGAGAGACAACCGACTGTGTCTACGGCTTGAGATAATGCTTGTAATTTTGAAAGGAGAGTATGATGCAATTGGCAGCAGGAGAGTGGAACATAAGGCTTCTAAATTTAAAAGAGAAGCGATTACCGGTGCCAGGGACAGCGAATATGGTGAAAAACAGAACGATTACCGGATAAATTTCAGGGCGAGGTATTATTTTTAGCAGCATTGCCTCTCTTGGTATCTTTTCTTTTTGGTCTCTCACCGAGAGGGTTTTTCCACCGGTCAGCCTCCCCCGAAAAGAGTTGCACCCCCTCGCAGAGAAGCGTCCCCCGCGAAGCCGACCACTACCCTGTCTCCATCGACTATGACCGGGACCTGAGTCTTTCCTCCGGAGTGGGCGAGCATTTCATCAAACTTCTCCGGGTCCTCACTTACGTTGAAATAGATGGCCCTGTCCCCGTAGGCTGCCCGAGCCTGTTTGCAGAAGGGTCAAGTATCCGTCCCATAGATAATAATCTTATCAGTCATAATGGATTTACTCCTTGTTGAACAAGCTGTTATTGGCTGTCCTTGCCGGTTTGTTCCTTCACATACCTGCGGTCAGGTACATTTTTACCGGCAAACCTTGCATCGGTATACCAAAAATCCAACCCGATCGCCATCCGCAACTGGGGTGAAGGAGATGTTCGCTGTCTCGTCTTCGTCTGCCATTTTTCAGTTCCCCTACCGGTTGCTTTCATAACCTCCGGGCCTTACGAAAATCAGCTTGAAGCCACGAGAATCGCCTTTGCTCCTGCCTTCTTAACCGCTGCCTGGATGTCCTGTATGGATAGAGTCGACGGGTCGTAAGTGAGCTTCATCTGATTGGTGATAGGATTCAAGCTGAAGCTTTTCACGCCCTTGAGGGACTTCACTCGTTTCTCGACCATCTGTCCCTCACAGGAACACGACATTCCATCTATCCGGAAAGCTATCGCGTTTACACCGTCCTGCCCCTTCATATCGTTTATTTCAAGATTTGGAGTGAGCATCTTCCCGGTGCTCGCTTCTGTGCCCGCACAGCAGGATCCCTGGGCCGCAGCCATTGGGAAAATGGGGAAAGGTGTCTTCGTCGCCGGCTCCTCCGTAGCGCAGCAGCACGCGCTCTTCGCCTCGATGACGGCAAGAGTCGGTATTGATGCCCCATCTGCGGGTTCCCCGCAACAACTGCTTGTCTCAATCGTTACAAAGGGTGGGACAACCGCGGTTTTCTGCTCACCTATTTGCATCTTGATCTGGTCAGCCCCTGTATTTTCGGCAACCATGGGGACAACGGCGCTTCGCCACTTTAATAGCCGTAATGCGTTGATGATCACGAAAAGTGCGCTTGCCTCGTTGAGGAGCAGCCCTGTGACCAATCCGAGATATCCGAGCAAGGCCATAATTACCATGAAGGCTACGTTAAGCAGCGAGACTACTATATTCTGTCGGATCGTTTTAACCGCCCTGTTGGAAAGCTCACGCACAAAGGCTATCTTCGCAAGGTCGTCGGACATAAGGACAACGTCTCCTGCCTCAATGGCAATATCCGTCCCTGCCGCTCCCATTGCAATACCCACATCAGCTACTGCCATAGCAGGTGCATCATTGATGCCATCGCCGACCATGGCAATCAAGCCGTACTTTTCCCGAAGTTTGCGAATTACCTCAACTTTGTCAGTCGGTAGAAGCTGAGCGTCGTACTCGTCGACCCCCACTTTACGGGCTATGGCCGCCGCGCTACGCTCATTGTCTCCGGTAAGCATCACTGTCCTGACCCCGCTGCGCTTCAGCCGCTCAATGGCTTCGTCCGCCCCGGGGCGCAGGGTATCGGCAATTGCCACGAGACCCCTCAGGTGGCCGTCCGTACTGAGCAACACAACGGTCTTGCCTTCATTCTCAAGGCGAGCAACGGCCTCCTCTGCCTCTTTGAGCTCAACACCTCGCTCTATATGACAACGTGGACTACCGACTACGCACAACCGTCCACGGACGGTGGCGCTCACACCACGCCCGGCACTCTCATTGAAGTCTTCCAGCGATTCCCCGGAAAATGCGCCGCTCTCCCGCGCCTTCCTTACGATTGCGGCTGCGAGCGGATGCCCGGACCGCGACTCAATCGTGCTTGCAAGGTCAAGCACCTCCTGCTCGCTTGTTCCGCCGAAGGTCACGACGTCCGTGACCTGCGGGCGCCCGATAGTCAGGGTACCGGTCTTATCGAAGGCAATGACCTTCACACGGTTGACAATCTCGAGGTACGAGCCACCCTTGAATACCGTTCCATGGTGGGCCGCCTTCGCCATAGCGGCGACGATTGCAACGGGAACCGACAGGGCAAGACCGCAGGAGCAGGAAACTACGAAAACCACGAGCCCCCGATAGATAAATGGCAGCCACCCGGCGCCCGTAAGCAGGGGTGGCACAATGGCTACCAGTACGCCGAGGACAAACATGGCCGGCGTGTAATAGACACCAAAGGCGTCGGAGAATCTCTGAAGCTTACCCTTCCTGGCTTGTGCTTCTTCCACGGAATAGATGATTTTTGAGAGCATTGACTCGGATGCAGGCTTCTCCACCTCCACTTCGAGCGACCCATTCCGGTTAATGGTTCCCGCAAAAACCTCGCCCCCGGTCTCCCGCAGTACAGGAATCGGCTCTCCTGTAACCGCTGCCTGATCTACATAGGATGAGCCTCTCAGGACACGCCCATCGACGGGTATGCGTTCGCCTGGCCGTACGACAACCACATCCCCGACCGCAATCTGCTCTATAGGCCGGATTACCTGCCCGGTTGGCGTGCGGACAAGCGCCTCCCTGGGCATCAACTCTGTGAGCGAACGAAGGGCGCCACGGGCCTTGTCCACCGCGTAGGATTCGAGAACGTCGCCGAGTGAGTAGACGAAGATCAGTACGGCCGATTCACCCCACAAACCGAGCGCCATGGCGCCGCCTGAACCTATCAGCATGAGGAGATGGATCGTTGGCGTCAGATTGAGAAGGGCGATCAGTGCTTTTCGCGCCGGATAGTAGATGCCGGTGAGGACAGAGAGCACATAAAGTCCGTTGGCAGCAAGAGGCGGCGCCCCGAGTCTCTCCGTCACAAACGCAATGAGGGCCAGGAGACCGCACCCGTACAGTGCAAGTTGCTGTTTCTCGCGCCACCACGTGCTGCGTGAACGCCGGCTCTTTTGAAGCGACGCCTTCATGCCCGTCTCTGATATCGAACGAATAATGTCTTGAATAGTAACGGATCCGGGGTCGTAGGAGACCTTCAACTGATGGGTGATGGGATTGATCTCATGGCTCGCGACGCCGGTTAAAGCCTTTATCTTCTTATCGATGAGTGTTGCTTCACATCCACATTCCATCCCTTCTATCTGAAGCGCAACCGTTTCTACCCCGTGTTCATTCTCCGGGTTATCCATACCAAGCACCCTGCCTTTTTGGTCGATATTTTCTCCCGGTGCAGAAATTTTGTCAAACATGGTCGATTCCTCCTTATGATGTGACTCTCTATTTCTTTGAAAGGCGCATCCTTATATCTTCTATAAAAACAAGATCATCCTTTTCGATTGCCTTATAAATATACGGGATTGTGGATCGCCATGCTTCGAGTGCGATCTTGTAAGCCTCAACCCCCAAAGGCGTAAGGGTACAGACCCGCCTCTTCTGCGCACCCTTGAGCTGCTTATCTTCCTTGACTTCTGCGTAACCATATTTTGTCAGTTCCTTAAGGATCGGGTAAAAGGTAGCTGCCTCCTTTACTGATATAAACCCGGATTTTCCATCAGGATGAGCGCTTGTGTCGGGATGTCCCCGCAGGGACCGCATCCCGTAGGCTGCCCGGGCCTGTTTGCAGAAGGGTCAGATGATGGATATTTCCTGCTTTGATCCCCTTTTTTCCTCAAAAAACCTTTGATATTCCTTAAGCACCACTTCTTCATACTGTGCAAAGTGACCCGGGGGGATGTAGTTGCTTTCGGATAACCGATCTACCATCTCCTTGGCAACAAGCGGATCGGGCAGTTTTCCTTGTCTGCAAGCGCCATCAAAGATTTCGTCCAAACCCATCACTCCCACCTGAGAACCGTCGGGAAAAACCAACCGCCGATATCCCCTGATCTGTGGAGTACAACACGGAATTGTTTCTAAATTCATTTTTACAGACATACCCTACCTCATTACCGATTGTTTCCGGTTCGGCTCTTAACGTATTTTTTGTATTCCCTCAACAGCACGTAAGCATACTCCCTGTGGGCGCGGGCGCTGGAGGGTATATAGTTCTTGCGGGCTTCCAATCTCCCGATGATCTCTTCGGCGGTTTCATCATCGGCCGGTCTGCCTTCAGCGTAAAGATCGGCCATTATCTCGTCCAGGCCATACACGCCAACCTCTGTGTCGTCAATAAATTTCAATATGTGCCAACTAACTGTCGGCTTTGGGGGGACTCAGCACCCCCCTGCTCATCCCTTCTCGTCATGGAGCGGGAAATCGTCTTTATGTTCATTCTGCGACATATTGTACCTCCTCATTGTTTTTATCGGCTTAGTATACCAGCCATTCTACCAGGGAACCTGCCACGATGGGGATGGACCAGGGATTGCCGGGGCCGGCCGTTTTCACCGCAAGATACTGAGGGAAAAAGCCGTAAATGAAAGCACCTATCCCTGCACCTAGGAGGTATTGTACCCACATCATCCGGTTGGACAGGAAGTCTCTTATGCGGGACAAAGGCAGGTACTCCGTCAATATGCCGACAAGAAAGGAAACGGCCACGAAGATAAGAACAAGTTCACCGGCAATGACCAGGAAAAACTTGCCGGCAGCAACAAAGTTACTAACCTCAAACATGAGTAATCCCTCCTGTAAATCCAGATTAAATACTTCATTTGTTCAATAAGCGCATCCTTATATCTTCTATAAAAACAAGATCATCCTTTTCGATTGCCTTATAAATATACGGGATTGTAGATCGCCATGCTTCGAGTGCGACCTTGTAAGCCTCAACCCCCAAAGGTGTGAGGGTATAGACCCGCCTCTTCTGCGCACCCTTGAGCTGCTTATCTTCCTTGACTTCTGCGTAACCGTATTTTGTCAGTTCCTTAAGGATCGGGTAAATAGTTCCAAATGTGGGAACGCAACAGCCGCTGGTAATAGATTCCAGTTCCTTCAATATTCCGTACCCATGGTTGGGGCCTGCATACAAGACCTTCAAGACAAGGACTTTTGTAAGGCCTATATTGATCAATGATTTCCAATAATTCAAATCGGTAAGTTTCATAAGGCAGTTGTCTCCTTTACTGATATTATTATAGCTATGTTTATATCAGCTGTCAATATAAGTATGTCTACCATAACCAATACATCTTGTCAAATCTTTCATACATGGATCGTTTTTATGATTTTATAAAAAGAAAACCGGTTCCGCCCCGGCCGGCAAGTATTTGTTCCCCGATAGAATCGCCTCGTCTAACCCTTTGCCGTGATCGGTATATGCTACCGCTACATTCATGCGGGTATTGTTGCTTACCGCCTGGCTTTAGACGACTAATCCAATATTTCCAGCATTTCTTCAACTGCCTTTGACAGCCCGACAAAAACAGACCTTGATATTATTGAATGTCCGATATTTACTTCTGTCAGTCTTTTGGCATTTAAAACAGGCATAATATTTTTGTAATTGAGCCTATGTCCGGCGTTGACATTTATTCCGACTTTTGCGGCATGATTTGCCGCACTATATATCCTGTTAATTTCTTTATCGATCACGGTTTTATCCACGGCATTACAGTATGTTCCGGTATGGATTTCTACAAAATCCGCCTCGCATTCTTTCGAAAGGTCAATGGTTTCTATGCCGGGTTCAACTAAAAGAGATACCGGTATGTTTTGATCATGGAATAATTTAACGGTATCTTTAATTTTAAGCATATTTTTTCTGACATCAAGCCCGCCTTCCGTGGTTATCGCCTCCCTCTTTTCGGGGACAATTGTAACCTGGTTCGGCCTTACTTTTTTTGCAATATTAATTATTTCATCCGAGAGAGCTATCTCAAGATTAAATTTCCCACGGATTGCATCTTTTATCGCGAAGACATCCCTGTCTTGTATATGACGCCTGTCTTCGCGCAAGTGAACCGTAATGCCATTACAGCCGCTTTTTTCACATATTACCGCACTTTCAACAGGGTCAGGTTCATTCCCTCCCCTCACTTCTCTTAATGTTGCGATATGATCGACATTTACGAATAATAAAACACTCCACATAGGAGCTCCTCCGAATGGCATAGAACCTCTCCTTTCTACAATGGTTTAATGGATTCAATATCGGGCAAATCGATACTATTCGTACTCCGTTTATTTAATCACCGCGGCGTTTGTGTCAGGCTTTCTCTTTGCTCATCATACCCATCATTTTCATCATGCCCTGCATGTCCATATTGCATCCCTTCATCATCTCCCCGCATAGCGGCATCATCTCCGACATCATTTTTTCGGGATTTTTGCTGAATATCTCGCAGAAAGAAGGCATTACAGACTTCATGAAAGCTATCTTCTCTTCATCCGGCAGTCTGCTGAACTTGTCCTTTAATTCGTCTGCTGCCGTCATGATTTGTCTCCTTTCGTGCTTATCATTCGGCTAATCCTCCGCATTGCACATAATATATTAGCTGGATACGCTCCGATCCTCCGTGTTACACGTGGCCGCCCGTTATTTCCTGCAAGTCATATAGCAAACCCCTGTCGGCGTTTCGACCGCATAAGGAAAATATTTTCTTTTCATCCACAAGGAGACATGAACAAGATTAACGAGCACCGGAACTTCAACCAGCGGTCCAATGACAGCGGTAAATGCCTGCCCCGAGCTAATCCCGAACACTCCCACGGCTACCGCTATAGCTAATTCAAAGTTATTGCCTGAAGCATGGAAAGCAATGGTTGCCGTTCTGCCATAATCAGCGCCGCGAAGTCTTTTTGCCATATAGAACGAGACGAAGAACATGATCACAAAATAGATGAGTAGCGGAATGGCTATGCGTACCACGTCCATAGGCAATTGGACAATGATTTCACCCTTAAGCGAGAACATGACCACAATGGTGAACAGTAGTGCTACCAGTGTAAGGGGGCTTATCTTGGGAATAAACTTAGTCTCATACCACTCCTTACCTTTCGTCTTCATTAGGATAAGCCGGGTCAGCATCCCGCCGAAAAAAGGAATCCCCAGGTAGACCAAAACACTTTCAGCTATCTGCCATATGCCAACATGCACTTTGATGCCTTTAAGCCCAAATAGCGGTGGTAGCACTGTAATAAAGATATAGGCAAAAATCGAGTAAAAAATCATCTGAAAGATCGCGTTAAAAGCTACGAGACCGGCAGAATATTCATTATCTCCCTCGGCTAGATCACACCACACAATAACCATAGCGATGCAGCGCGCTAGCCCGATCATGATCAGTCCGACCATGTAGTCGGGGTAGTTGTGCAGGAAAAGAATGGCTAGGAAGAACATCAGGATGGGTCCAATGACCCAGTTCTGTACCAGTGAGAGTACCAGAACGCGCCAATTGCGAAAAAACTTGGGCAGTTCCTCATACTTGACCTTTGCAAGGGGCGGGTACATCATCAATATAAGTCCAATGGCAATGGGTATATTTGTTGTTCCCGATTGAAATTGGTTCCAGAAACCTGCAACCCCCGGAGAGAAGTAGCCCCAGCCCAATCCAATGAACATCGCGAGAAAAATCCATAATGTCAGAAACCTGTCCAGAAACGAAAGTTTTTTGCTTAACTGCTCTTCGGCCATTATTAATATCCTCCTTGTTAAGATCCTTGTTGATGAATTTATAGATTATTCATTCTACATTCTACATTCTTAATTATTCATTCTTAATTCTTAATTGATTTTATTGCATCCTCCCCTACAAGATCATGTCGTTGTTTGCGTAATTATTCCGGTGTTCCGGGCCGGTTCGCGGAAGAATTTTCGCAGAGCTTCCGTTTCTTTACATCTTCCAGCTTTTGTTCGTCGTCCTTGAATATAGACAGTTGGGTAAATTGTTGTTTCATAAAGGTAAGTTGCGCATCAATTGCGGCATCCAAAGGCTCTTTTATGGAGTAGTGCATCCACGTCCCCACCCTCTTGCTCTTGACCAACCCGGAATGTTTCAGATATGTGAGGTGTCTCGACACTTTCGACTGTCCTTCGTTAAAGATTGCCATTAAATCACAGACACAAAGCTCACCATGGGTAAGGAGCATCATAATCCTGAGTCTCATCTCTTCCGAAAGGGCTTTATACATTCGGGCCATTTGTTCCATAATGTATTCTCCATTTTATTTATATAACCGCATATGCGGATATAAAGTTTTATAAATTTTAATCTTAATGTCAAACAAAAAAAACTGTGAAAAAATATTTTGAAAAAGGTGATTAAATGTGATATTTAAACTATACCGTCCAGACGGTGTAAGCAATAATATACAAGGAGCGTGTTTATGAGCCCACGGGCCAGTTCGTATGATGCTATTGTCGATGCCGCAGAGGCTGTGGTTATTGAAGCAGGCGCATCCCATATGACGCTTGACGCCGTGGCTGCGAAAGCGGGCGTCAGCAAGGGCGGGCTTCTCCATCATTTTCCGACAAAAATGGCGCTTCTTGAGGCAATGGTAAAACGGCAGGTAGAGAGACATGAGAAAGTGTTGAAAAATATCTGCAAAGAGCTCCCCGACGAGCCTTCGCGGCCGGTCAAAGGATTCGTGCTCTCAGCCTTATACCGCGATAAGGGACACGACAATTTGGGCGCCTCACTTTTTGCGGCCGTCGCCCACAACCCGAAGCTTAACGAGCCCGTACGCAAGGTCGTCAAGCAGATATTTTCGGAATTCGCATCGTCAGGCATGAAGTTTGAAAAGGCGGCCATCATCGCGCTTGCCGCAGACGCCCTCTGGCTGCAGGAGATGCTGTCCATATCGCCTTTCGACGAACAGCAGCGAAATAAAATCATAGAAGAACTGCTAAAGCTCATAGATGAAGAAACAAAAGATAATCATTCAAATTCAATTTTATAAATGAGGTGTTGTATGCATGGATTTTGCAGAGCAAGTCTAATTGTCATCCTTGGAATTTTCGCTATCAGCCTGATGCTGACCGGTTGTGGAAAACCGAAGGAAACACCACAAGCCGTACCTGAAGTTGCTGTAGTGGTAATGCAACACGAACGAATATCAATCGTCACCGAACTGCCCGGACGGACGTCCGCCTATCTTGTTGCGGAAGTAAGGCCGCAGGTAAGCGGCATTATTCAGAAGCGCCTGTTTAATGAAGGAGGCGACGTCAAGGCCGGTGAAGTTCTCTATCAGATCGATCCGGCGCCTTACCAGGCAGCCCTCGACAATGCAAGGGGCGCCCTTGGCAGGGCTGAGGCCAGTCTGCCTGCAACCAGATCGAGATTTGAGCGCTACAGGGACTTGCTTGCCGATAAAGCAGTCAGCCGGCAGGAACATGACGATGCAGCCGCTGCCTTTAAACAGGCCGAGTCCGATGTTCAGTACTGGAAAGCTACGGTTGAATCTGCCCGCATCAACCTGGGATACACCCGCATCACAGCGCCCATTACCGGAAGAATCGGCAAATCCAATGTGACCGTCGGCGCCCTTGTTACCGCCAACCAACCTGCATCTCTTTCTGTTATCCAACAGCTTGACCCCATTTATGTGGACGCAACACAGTCAAGCGCCAATTTGCTGCAACTCAAAAGTCACATAGCAGCCGGCCGGATCAAAGGCGGCGGCGCTGACCAGGCACGGGTAAAGTTGCTTCTTGAAGACGGCGCGCCATACTCACCGGAAGGAAGCCTGAAGTTTTCCGATGTCACCGTTGATCCCAGCACCGGATCCTTTATTCTCCGGATGGTTTTTCCTAACCCCAAACATATCCTCCTTCCCGGCATGTACGCGCGCGCCATTGTCCAGGAAGGGATAATTGATCGTGCAATTCTTGCGCCCCAGCAAGGCATTTCCCGCGATCCGAAGGGGAATCCCATCGCGCTGATTGTGGATGCTGACGGCAAGGTCCAGCAGCGGGTGCTTACACTCGGTCGAGCCATCGGCGACAAATGGAACGTCAGCGAGGGGTTGAAGCAGGGAGACCGTCTGATCGTCGAGGGCATTCAAAAAGTACGGCCCGGCGTTTCCGTAAAGGCTATCCCCTTTGACGCCGGCCGGAAGGATGATCCCGGACCTGCAAAGACGGTTCAACCGCCTGCAAAGACAAATTGAACGGAGGGATCTGATGTTATCGAAATTCTTTCTGGATCGCCCTGTATTCGCCTGGGTTATTGCCATTATCATAATGCTGACAGGCGGCCTCGCTATCTACAACTTGCCTGTATCGCAGTATCCCCCCATCGCACCCCCGTCGATCTATATTCAGAGCTTTTATCCGGGGGCCTCTGCAGAGACCGTGGAAAACAGCGTAACACAGATCATCGAGCAGAAGATGACCGGCCTCGACAAGATGATATACCTGTCCGCTACCAGCGATTCTGCCGGCGCCTCCCGCATCGAGTTGACCTTTGCCCCTGGGACCGATCCGGACCTCGCCTGGTCCAAGGTACAGAATAAACTCCAGCTCGCCATGGCAAGCCTGCCCGAGGTGGTTCAAAAGCAGGGCGTCACGGTCGGCAAGGCAACCAGAAATTACCTGATGATCGTGGGTCTTATATCGGAAGACGGAAGCATGGACGGATTCGACTTGCGGGACTACGCCCAATCAAACCTGGAGAAGGTCCTGGCGCGGGTGCCCGGCGTGGGTGAGGTGGAAAACTTCGGATCCCAGTATGCCATGCGTATCTGGCTGAACCCCGACAGACTGACCGATTACTCCCTGACGGTGGAAGATGTCATCGCAGCGCTTAAGGCATACAATGTTGAGGTCTCCGCCGGCCAGTTCGGCGGGGCGCCTGCGGTGAAAGGTCAACGCCTGAATACTTCCATCATTGTCCAGAGCATGCTTAAGACTCCTGATGAATTCGGCGCCATCCCTGTTCGTGTAAATCCGAACGGTTCCATCGTGCGGATCAGCGATGTGGGACGAACGGAACTGGGAACCGACTCCTACGATATCGAGTCCTTTTATAATGACAAGCCCTCCGCCGGTATGGCCATCCGGCAAGCCGCCGGCGCCAATGCCCTTGATACTGCAGATGCGGTAAAGACAAAGCTGAGCGAGATGAGCCGGTACTTTCCTCCGGGAATGAAGGTAGTCTATCCCTATGACACCACCCCATTTGTAAGGGTAGCTATAGATGAGGTTGTAAAAACCCTCTTTGAAGCGATACTGCTGGTTTTCCTGATTATGTGGCTTTTCATGGGAAACATCCGGGCCACCCTGATTCCTACCATCGCGGTGCCTGTAGTATTGCTGGGGACCTTCGCGGTGCTTGGACTTTTCGGGTTTTCCATCAATATGCTGACTATGTTTGCCATGGTGCTTTCCATCGGACTTCTGGTGGACGACGCCATTGTGGTGGTGGAAAACGTGGAACGTATCATGAGCGAGGAAGGGCTTTCACCTAAGAAAGCCACTCGCAAATCCATGGAACAGATAACAAGCGCTCTGATCGGCATCGGACTTGTTCTCTCCGCGGTGTTCGGCCCGATGGCCTTCTTTGGCGGCTCCACGGGCGTTATCTATCGCCAGTTCTCCATCACCATCATTTCGTCTATGCTTTTGTCGGTTGTTGTTGCATTAATCCTTACGCCTGTTCTTTGCGCCACCCTTCTAAAACCGGTGAAAGCGGGGCATGAGCCCGCGGAAAATGCGGTTCGTTTCCTGCGCCCTTTTTTTTCGTGGTTTGACCGCATCTTTTTCCGGATCAGAGACCGGTACGTGAAAATAGTAGGCAATTCCTTTTCAAGGAAAACGCGCTATGCTATTATTTATATTCTGATCGTGGCGGTTGTGGGGATTATCTTCCTCCGTCTGCCGACCAGCTACGTTCCCGACGAAGACCAGGGAATCCTGCTCGCCCAGATAATGCTGCCCACAGGTTCTACCCTTGAACAGACCAAGGAGGTCGTGGATAAGGTACAACGGCACTTCCGGGAGAACGAAAAAGAAGGGGTTGAATCATGTATGATGGTTTCCGGGGTCGGCTTTTCCGGAAGGGCCCAGACCAACGGCCTGGTATTTGTCAAACTCAGGGACTGGAAACTCCGCAATCGTTCCGACCTGAGGGCAAAGGCAATCGCGGGACGTGCAACAAAGGCATTTTCTCAAATCCGCAACGCCATGGTGTTTGCTTTTCCACCACCTTCCGTGATCGAACTGGGTACTGCTACCGGATTTGACTTCCAGTTGCTTGACCGGGGCGGACTCGGCCACCTTAAACTGATGGAGGCGCGGAACCAGCTCCTCGGCATGGCTTTTCAAGATAAACGTCTCACCAAAGTACGCCCCAACGGCATGGAGGATGTGCCCGAATACCGGGTCGACGTAGACTGGGAAAGGGCCGGCGCCCTTGGGGTTCCCATTACCTCCATCCATAACTCCATTTCAGGGGCCTTCGGCAGCGCTTATGTCAACAACTTTATTCAGAGCGGCCGGGTCAAGCGTGTATACGCCCAGGCGGACACCCCCTACCGCATGTTGCCCAAAGATATAGAAAAACTCTATGTGCGAAACACCGCAGGGAAAATGGTCCCCTTTTCGTCATTCGCCACTGCCCATTGGACATCAGGTTCCCCGAGGCTCGAACGTTTTAATGGTTTTTCCTCTGTAAACATTCAGGGAGAACCGGCGCCGGGGAGAAGTTCCGGTGAGGCGATGAAGGCAATGGAAGAGATGGTCACGAAATTGCCCCAGGGGATCGGTTTTGAATGGACAGGGCTTTCCTATCAGGAGAAAATGTCGAGTACTCAGGCGCCGCTTTTGTATGCCTTTTCCATTATTGTAATCTTTCTCTGCGTTGCTGCCCTCTATGAGAGCTGGCCGATCCCTCTCGCCAACCTTCTCATGCTGCCCCTGGGAGTATTCGGCGCTACGCTTGCCACCTGGTCCCGGGGTATGCATAATGATGTCTATTTCCAGATCGGGTTTCTTACCACCCTCGGCTTGACGACAAAAAATGCAATCCTGATCATCCAGTTTGCCAAGGAACGGATGGCCCATGGAGAAGGATTGATTGAGGCTACCCTCGGGGCGGTACGGATAAGATTCCGGCCGGTCATCATGACCTCGCTGGCATTCTTTTTCGGTGTGCTGCCCCTGGCTATCGCTTCCGGCGCAGGCGCAGGCGCAATGAATGCCATCGGCACGGCTGTAACCGGCGGCATGATGTCCGCCACATTTATCGACCTTTTCTACATCCCGTTGCTTTTTGTCGTCGTATCCCGTTTGTTCAAGGGAAAGCAAAAAGAAAAGCAAAAAAGCCAAACAGGTTCTCCAAGTTTTTCGAATGGTGACCCTGAAAAGCTGCCGTCATCGGGCATACCGCCGGAAACAGGGTATAAGCAGGATCCCAATAATTTCCCGGAGGGGCGATGATTATGAAACGAAATATATTGCCTGTAATCTTTACAATAATCAGCTTGTGCAGTTGTATGACCATGGCCCCCGATTATAAGCGACCGGCGGCGCCTGTTCCTTCTGAGTGGCCGACGGGTCCTGCCTACAAGCAGGCCGCCGACGGACAAACCAAACCGGCCGACATTGCTGCCGTCGATATCGGATGGCGTAATTTCTATGCTGACGAAAAATTGCAAAAGGTTATCGCTCTTGCACTCAACAATAACCGGGATTTGCGTATAACAGCGTTAAATGTTGAAAAGGCACGAGCCCTTTACCAGATACAACGTGCGGAACTCTTACCCGCAATAAACGCTGCGGGCAACTGGATCGAGCAAAAGATACCGGCAGATATCTCTACCGAATCAGGCGAAGCCATGAGTTACAAGCAATACGAGGTCAGCATAGGGGTAGTTTCCTGGGAGCTCGACTTTTTCGGTCGTATACGCAGCCTGAAGGATCGCGCGCTGGAGCAATACCTTGCCACCGAGCAGGCCCGTCGCAGCGCACAGATCCTGCTGGTGTCTGCGGTTGCCAATGCGTATCTGGCTCTTGCTGCAGACCGGGAGAATCTCGATCTGGCCCAATCCACCCTCGATGCACAACAGGCTACATACAATCTTATTAAGCGTCGTTTTGACGTCGGAACATCCTCGGAGCTCGAACTGAATCAGGCACAAACCCGCTTGGATGCGGCACGGGTGGACATCGCCCGGTATACAGGCCAGGTAGCCCAGGATGAAAACGCACTACAGCTTCTTGTCGGTTCACCGGTGTCTGCCGAACTGATGCCCGGCGAGTTCAAAACAGTTGTATTGCTGAAGGATCTTTCGCCCGGCATATCCTCTGAAGTCCTCTTACGTCGCCCTGACATTCTTCAGGCAGAGCATATGCTCAAGGCTACCAACGCCAGCATAGGTGCGGCAAGGGCGGCATTTTTCCCCCGCATAGCACTGACCAGCAATATCGGAACAACCAGCGATGCTCTGTCGGGATTGTTCGGCGCCGGTTCCAACACCTGGATCTTTGCACCTCAAATCGCTATGCCGATTTTTGACGCCCGCCTGTGGCCGGCGCTAAAGGCAAGTAAAGTCGAAAGGGAAATAGTCCTGGCCCAATACGAGAAAGCAATCCAGGCAGCCTTCAAAGAAGTTGCCGATGCCCTCGCAGTGCAAGGCACAGTGGATAAACAACTGTCGGCACAGGAATCGTTGGTTAAGGCAACGGCAAATACCTATCGCCTTGCAGAAGTACGTTATACCGGGGGAATTGACAGCTACCTCACCGTCCTTGATGCCCAGCGCTCTCTATACGGGGCCAGGCAGGGACTGGTAGCCCTGCGCCTGGCGCGGATTGCCAATCAGGTGAGGCTGTATGCGGTGCTTGGCGGTGGAAGCGATTAAGCTGTGCCATTCTTTCTGTAAAGCATGTTGACTTATAGACCGGACTCTTTCGTTTTTAGCTTGAAGTTGTAACTCTGAGCAATCAGGAGGGGGAAGAGCTATGAAGATACTTATTGTAAACGGGAATACCAAGCAGGGCGGGTTTACCGACGGAGTTTTATCCGTTATCCCGGATTTTTCATCAGGATGAGCGCTTGTGTCGGGATGTCTCTCACAAGCACACCCCGGACACCGTTTCTAATGACGTATCCGGCTTAAACTGAAGCGGAAACACGAGGGTGTGTGCTCCCGCTATCAAATAATTTAGAGAAAAAGCGTTTTCCTGTTCTATTATTTATGAATTTTGAATAAACCGTATCAATGCCTTTGCCGCTTCTTCGGGACCGGTTCTTTCAAAACCCTTTATCCCGAGCCTTGTCCTCATCTGCCCGACAAAAATGTTTTTTGAAAAAATAACCTCGAAATATTTCTTTGAAATGGCTTCATGGAGGGATTTATATTGAACCGGCCCAAAGATATTTGCAAAATAGGAATGCGTCAGACCCGTCTCGGTAGTTGTGCCCTTACTCATTGCAGCCCCTTCTTTAAAGACGGCAAGTGCTTGTTCCGGGGTATGGAATTGTTCAATAATATGGTGTTCCTCGTCTACCTGTTCATAGTTGTTTGCATAAAATATCACATCCACAACATGGCCCCTCGAAATAACTTCGTAGGTCGTTACCGGGAGTATAACCCGCGCGTTCACCTGGCTGGCGTTCATGATTATCGTCCTGTCCAGCTGGCCAAAGGCAAAACCGGGCTGCAGGTCATCCAGCCTGACGAAGGCCCCGATTTCCGTCCCGTATCCGACAATCCTGCCCTCACTGTCTATTTCCAGAGAACCCATGTCGTCGGCAATTATGGTAATATCTTCGATAAAATCCTCTCCCAGTTCCCGGAACGCTTCAAGGGTTTCCGACTTGCCGGTACCCGTATCCCCCATAATAAGAACCGTTGCAAGTTTATTGTTTTTCACGAGTACGTTTACCATGGCCCCATGAAAGGGGAGCCTCCCGTGTTTCATCATGACGATATTATAAAGCGTAAGCACCATCTTTTTGAGATAACCAAAATAACCGAACTCGTTTTTATTGGGAACGGCCCCTACCAACAGATCGTTTTCCGCATCATCGTAGAAAACCGTTGGGAATGGCGCCAAGTCGTCAAGTTGATTACCCGGCACACCAAAAAAACAGGCTGCATCAGGTTTTCTGTTTAAGGACTCATCGTCTGCCAGTTCAAACAAATTGCAGAGGGAAAATCCGAGCTCATAAAAACTTTCATGAAAGTAAACGAGAATCAACAGCGAACCCACCTTGGCAGGGAAGCAGACCCACTCATCATCCTTGAGGTCTGTCAGTTCCAATGGGTTTTTGTCGATACGTTTGAATTGCCCTGTCCTCTTATTCATCGGGGGATTCAGAATGAGCGGCGGATATAAAAGTATTTGACGAATGACGGGGATTTTATTCAACCTGCCATAACTGGCTGCCGGATAAGGGATGGCGCCCGGGGTTGTAATCGCGGCAAACTCTGCCCCGGCCCTTATCTGTCTGTATATCCTCGGGTGTTCTCCGGTAATATTTTCTTCTATATCTCTGTAAACTCCCCTCACAAGGTCGGTAAGGGCTTCTATCGTATCATTAAAGGTTCTGTAGGGGCGTGCATCCAGGTTGTCCCATGCCGAATCACAGATAAGGAATCGCTCGAAACCCCTCCAATAATTGTATAAATATTCCACAAAATCACACAAGAGAAGGGTATCCCTTGTAATTCTCTCTGAATCTTCAATTATTTTGGGGACAAGTTTTACAGGCATCCTTGTGAGTATCTGCAACGTTTTTCCAAGTATCCGAATATCTTCATCATTTATTTCCGTATTGTTCTTGCCGAATATATTGAGCAGCCTGGAGCCTTTCCTTGACAGTTTTTTGACGCACTTTTCAAGAATATTATAAAAAGGTTCGCTTGACAGCAGTTCTTCGGGGGTCTCGCAAACCCTGTCCCTTATCCTTATAACAACCTTTCTATTCGTGATTTTAAAGGAATTTACCATGCCAGTTATATAACATAAAACTTCAGATATTGTCTATGCTGCACATATTACAGGCAGACCCGGGCTAAATCCTGATTGCTGAATGGTACTCATCCGAAAACTACACTTTTCGGACTCATGCTGTAAGCTATTAACGAAACCTTTTAAATACGATGTTTCAGCTAACCGCTGACGGCTAACTGCTAAAAGCTCCATCCGAAACATTGTTGTTTCCGGATGGACACCAAATAAATTCCAAGCGAGCGATGGGAACAATGGAGTCCTGCAGACAGGAAAATCAAGGAAGCACAGCCATTCCCCCTATTGACAAATTAATCAAAGTTATTTTACCATGAAATGATCTTCATGGGAGAATCCAAAATGGAAAGAAGAACTGTTTTTATATTATTACCCTTTATGTTCGTTTTTCTTTCTCTCGTGTATTTTCTTCAGGCAGGACAAGCCGGCGAAAGCGGATGCATAAAGTGTCATACGGATGAACAAACGTTGAAAACACTTCATAAGCCTGTAAAAAGCGATACCTCCGAAGGAGAGGGTTGAGCAGGTCCGCCTCCGTCGGTTCCGGCGGAATTAATGTATAAGGCCTTTTTTGTAGACAAAAAGTTGATCGGCGATGACCCGCACTTTTTAGAGGGTTGCGGTTCGTGTCACTTCGGCGACGAGAAGGCACAGGTAAAAGAAATGGCCCACAAGGGCTTCATAAAAAGACCTTCCGATGACCTCAAAACATGTGGAAAATGTCATGAAGACACTGCAAAAACATATAAAGATTCCCTTCATTATACCACTCATGGTCAAAAACAAGGAGTGTCGGGCAGGTTTTCGTCAAAAGAGTCCGGAATTTTTAATGACAAGGTTTTCGAAAAATCATGCAGGAGCTGTCATGCCTCCTGTGGCGACTGCCATGTCCGTTCACCGGTAATCGGAGGCATCAGCACGGGGCTCCTCAAGGAACATAAATTTGTAAAAAGGGATGACGGAAAGACATGTGCCTTATGTCATGGAGGAAGGGTATATCCCGAATTCACCGGTGATTACGGCGGCTCTGCCGATATTCATTATCAAAAGGGCATGGTTTGCCTTGACTGTCACAAGAGCACCGAATTTCACGGCACGGGCACGCCGTACCAATCAAGAAAAGAGGTAAAAGAAAGGCCTGCATGCACCAACTGTCATAAAACAGGGGAAGAAAAGACCGAAAAGGCAAAGACCGCCCATACAACCCATAAGGGCAGGTTGAGCTGTTATGCCTGTCACTCAGGCGGCACATACAGGAATTGTTATGACTGTCATGTGGGTAAAGGGGCGACATCAAAACCGGGATTTTTTCTCGGCATAAACCCGAGGGATAAAAAGACTATTACCGTTTTGCGCTTAATCCCCACTGTCAGAGACACCTTCAAGGAAGCCGGGATAAAGATGGAGAAGTTCGATGCACTGCCGAATTACTGGGATACGGCAACTCATAATATCAAGAAGCGGACCGAGAGGACGCGCTCCTGTGAAGTCTGTCACGAGGAAAAGAAAGATTTTCTTACAAAGGAAACACTTATTAAAAACGGCTCAAAGGCAAATGAAGACCTTCTTTATATGCCGAAATCCATAAAGAACAGGAGGGAAAAATGATCAGGAAAACCGCTTTATATAGTTTTATTTTCGTTCTTATTGCGTTGACCGTTCCTTTTATTTCACTGGCAAGGGATGTAAATCCCATTGTCTCAACCGACTGGCTTGAAAAAAATCTGACCAACCCAAAGGTGATAATCGTTGATACAAGAAAGGTTGAAGACTACAAGGCAGGGCACATTCCCAATGCAATTAACGCCATTTATGGCTCATGGGCGATCATGAAAGGGGGCTTGAGAAATGAAGTGCCCCCCGTTGATGATCTCTTCGATGTGATAAGTTCTGCCGGAATCGGGGCAGACTCCATTGTCGTGGTTGTAGGCAAAACCGATGCCATGCCTGACCGCACTGACATTTCAAGGGTTGCCTGGACTTTGAAATATGCCGGCATCGAAAATGTTGCAATCCTCGATGGCGGGTACAACAAATGGATGGCTGACAAAAAGGCTGTTTCCACCGATACGGTAAAACCGAAATCAAAAAGCTATCAGGGCAAGATTAACGAAGGTCTCTTCGTCAAAAAGGATTATGTCATGAATGCGCTTGGAAAGTCTATTATTGTGGATACGAGGGAACCGGCCTTTTTTAAAGGGGAAAAAAAGCTGGATTTTGTAGCAAGAGCCGGTCATATAAAGGGTGCTGTAAACCTTCCGACTTTACAGGTATACACAAAAGATGGGACCTTCAAGGACAAGGCTGAGATTGAAGCTTTTGCCTCAGGGGTAGTTGGTAAAGACTTATCTAAAGAGATTATTAATTATTGCGATTCGGGTAAGGTTGCAACGGTATGGTCCTTTTTGCTGTCAGAGCTGCTTGGCTACAAGCATGTGAAGGATTATGACGGCTCCGCAGAAGAGTGGACGAAAGACCCCAAAGCACCGGTAGAACCGTAATGGGGTGAATTCCCGGCAGAAAAGCAACCAGGGCGTATAGAGCTGAGCAGGAGAATTAAGGTATGAAGTATGACCGGGAAGAACAGTCCATTATTGATGTTTATAAAAAAGGGGGAATGACACTTTCCGCTCCATCTGAAAAAGAAATTGAAGCAACCAAGGCAACGGCAAGAAACACATTAATAAAAAACAAACGAGTTACCGTACGTCTTTATGACCACGGCTATCAAGGCATTCAAAAAAAGGCACTGGAGATGGGCATCCCCTATCAGACACTTATTTCGGGCATAATTCACCGATATATTGAAGGAAACCCGACTTCAAAGACAGGATAACTAGGGCATAATTACACTTTACACGCTATCAAAAAAACGCAAGCACATGAGAATCTATCTGATTTTGGATAAGGAGTAAAAAGTGGAAATATTGATTTACATCATTACAGGCCTGATTGCAGGAGGTGCTATTGCCTGGCTTCTTTCTGCAGCACATTCCCAAAAAAGGTATGCCGGGCTTGAGGGAAGGGCAAGCTCCGCTGAGGCGGTCGTTGAGGAAAGAGGGAAACAAATTCTGCAGAGAGAAGATGAGCTTAACCGGCTCAGAAATGAACTTAACCTTGAGCGGCAGGCAAAAGTAGAAGCACTTACAAGGCTTGATGCAACGGAAAAGCATTTTAAAGAGGAGGTGCAACGGTTTGAGACCGTAAGAAAAGAATTGAGCGAAACGTTTAAGGCGCTCTCAATGGATGCCCTATCGAAAAATACGGATGAATTCAAGAAATATGCCGATGAATTTATAAAACTTGCCGAAGAGAAACTCAAATCGCAAACAACGGAGGGGAAAAAAGAGCTTGAGGGAAAAAAAGAGCTTATTGACCGGAATATCGAGGCAATAGGAAAGGCCTTAACCGAGGTGCAAAAGAGGGTTGAGGATTTCGGAAAGACAAGCGGGGAAAAATTTACCGAAGTGGCAACCCTCATCAAGCAACACGAAGGAGTAACGCAAAAACTTAACGAAGCTACAACGCATCTCGGCCAGGCGCTTGCAAGCTCGAAGAAGAGAGGTGAGTGGGGCGAGCGCATGGCCGAAGACATTGTCAAACTCATCGGCATGACAGAAGGGATCAATTACATAAAACAAAAGACGCTCGAAAATTCCTCCGGCAGGCCCGATTATACATTTTTTCTGCCCAATAGCATGAAAATAAACATGGATGTAAAATTCCCTCTCGATAACTATATTCACTATCTGAACACTGAATCGGAGCACGACAGGAAACGCTACAAAGATGAACTCCTGAAAAATACAAAGGTTATGATCAAACAGGTCACAACCCGTGAGTATATCAATCCTTCTGAAAATACCGTGGACTATGTCATTATATTTATCCCGAACGAACAGGTCTACAGTTTTATCCACGAGTCGGACCCCTTGATTATGGATGAGGCGCTCAGGCAAAAGGTTATCCTCTGCTCGCCATTCACCCTTTACGCTGTTCTGGCAGTCATAAGGCAGGCTATTGAAAACTTCAACCTGGAGAGGACTGCCTCTGAAATATTGAAGCTTCTTACAGAATTTTCCAAACAGTGGGCAATGTACAAAGAAAAATTCAAGGCTATGGGTGAAAGGCTTGATGCCGCAAAAAAAGAATACGATACCCTCGTTACAACAAGGAGCAACATGCTCGAAAGACCCTTACGCAAGATAGACGAACTGGGCAGACAGAAGGCCATAGCACTCGAAGAAGATCTACAGCTTGATGAAACATCATAGCTGCGGATACACAACAGCAGGTTATTCTTTATCCCAAATATGTCGTTAGGAAGGTGTCGGGGTATCCCGGAACAAACCGTCGAGAGGCGAGGAAGATCGGTCTTTTGCTGTCAAGCAAAAATTCCGAAGCCGAACGCGAGCGATTGAAGCCGCTGGAGCGAATGAGCGTGTTTGAGAGGGATGGTCCGACGCCCATATGATTCTAATGATAAATCCGGGATTATAATTCAAAGAGTTTTACAGCAACTGCCTCACCTTTGCTGATTCCCGTCTTCTCCTGGAAGTTTCCTTTGTAATACCCGAATTCGAGATAGCCGGAACTCCCTACCAGACAAGTGAAATCCTGCTCATAATAGCTTTTGTGGAGTGAGTTAAAGTCCATATCGTTTATACGTATCCTGAAATCATTATTACCTGTAAAATCATTGAAGGTTTCAATATCGATATTCGTTATAGCGTTCCCGAACCTGTCAAACCTCACTACCTCGCCTGTGAGCACCGCATTGATTATGTCGGGATAGATATTTGTGAGACACACCAGATCGATCACCTTCTCGCCCAACGCTGAAGGGTGAAGTCCATACGCAACGTGGGCTGCAATCGGTGCAAAAATATCCCTTCCGTGGAAGGAAGAGCTTATCTGCTTCAGCATGAAATCCCTGTTTGTTATTACATAGCTTTCAGTATCACTATCGATAAGCAAAGAAAAAATACCGTTGTCAGGCCCCACAAATACATGGCCGTCTTTGTTGAGTATCAGGGCTCGCCTGTTGCTTCCCACGGTAGGATCGACTATTGCCACATGGACGGAATCTCTTGGAAAATACTGGTAGTATTCCTTTAACAGGAACGCCCCTTCCCGTATATCCTGCGGCTCCACATCGTGTGTAATATCGATAATCCTGACCCCGGGATTAATGGAGAGAATAACCCCCTTCATGATCCCGACGTAGGGGTCCTTCAATCCAAAGTCTGTAAGGAGTGTAATAGTTTTCATCACGCTTAAGAGAATAGCATTTTAATATACTTTTTAAAGGGTTTTTCTATTATACCCTTCTCTGTAATAAAATTAGAAATATACCGTGCCGGTGTAATATCGAAGGAGTAATACCGGGCCTTGATGCAGTCGAGCGTTATGGGTTTTCTATGAATATACATTACCTCTTTACCGCTCCTTTCTTCTATGTGAATATATGTACCATTATCTATATGCCTGTCAAATGTCGAAACGGGCGCTGCCACAAAAAAGGGGATTTCGTATTGATAGGCACAAAGTGCATTCATGTAGGTACCGATCTTATTTGCCGTATCTCCGTTGAGGGCAATCCTGTCAGCCCCCACAATTACCTTATCGATCCCTTTATTATAACACAGGAACCCGACATGGTTATCCGGAACGATCTCCACATCAATACCCTCTTCATACAATTCCCACGCGGTAAGTCTTGCCCCCTGGAAATAAGGTCTTGTTTCCGTTGCGATGACCCTTATCTTTTTGCCGCTCTCATGTGCTGCCCTGATTACGCCGAGGGCCGTCCCATAACCACCCATAGCAAGTGCGCCTGCATTACAATGGGTAAGTATCGTATCACCGTCATCGATCAGTTCGGAACCGAACAGAGAGAGCATCCTGTTGTTCTCGATGTCTTCAACATGGATCGAGATTGCCTCATCCGTCATAAGATCGGGCATGTCTGCCTTGTTTTTGTATTGTCCGAAGGCATTTTTCATTCGTTCCAGGGCCCAGAAAAGATTAACTGCCGTCGGCCTCGACCTCCCGATCTTTTCGCATATTTTATCAATGTCGCTATCCTTAATCCGGCCCTTTGATGCTATAACTTCCTGTATCCCCAGGGCTACGCCATAGGCCGCCACAATGCCGATAAGCGGCGCCCCCCTGACAACCATGCTTTTTATGGCATGGACGATATCCTTTACGCTTTTACACTGCAGGTATATCTTTTTGAATGGCAGCACCCTCTGATCGAGCAAAAAAAGAGAGCCATCCTTCCAGTAAATGTGGTCGGTCATAGTTTTATCCCTTACAAGAAGACAGATAACAGATAAGAATATTTTTAGTCTGATGTCTGTCAGTCCGAAGGACGGTCTGGACGTCTATCCTCTTTTTCAATCCTTCAGCCTTTTTAACAACAATTCATTGAGAAGTTTCGGGTTGGCCTTCCCCTTCATCTCCTTCATCGCCTGCCCCACAAAGAATCCGAGTATCTTCTCCTTGCCGGCCTTAAATTCCGCCACTTCTCTCGGAGAGCGGGCAATGACCGCTTCAATGATGGAGATTATCGCAGTCTCATCGGATATCTGTACAAGTCCTTTTTCGGCAACAAGCCTTTTCGGTGATGCACCGCTTTTGCAAAGCTCGGGGAAGATATCTTTCCCTATTTTGATGCTTATTGTTCCGTCCTTGATGAGGGCCAGCAACTCGGCGAGACGGGCCGGTGAGAGAGGCGAATCTTTCGGCGATACATTGCCGTCCTTCAATTCTCTCAACAATTCCGTCATTATCCAGTTGCTCACCGTCTTCGGTTCGGGGAACAACTTCACGGTATCCTCAAAGTAGCGGGCAAGGTCTTTGTCGGACGAGAGTATCTCCACGTCATATTTCGGCAGACCGTATTCATTCATGAATCTTTCCATCTTATCCGTGGGCAGTTCGGGCAATTCCCTCCGCACATCCTCGATCCATTGAGCGTCAACCGTAAGCGGGAGAAGATCCGGTTCGGGGAAATACCGGTAATCGTGCGCCTCTTCCTTTCCCCTCATGGAATACGTAATACCTTCATCCACATTGAAAAGGCGCGTCTCCTGGACTACTTCGCCGCCTTTTTTGACCAGTTCTATCTGCCTTCCGATTTCATAATCGAGGGATCTTTCAATGGATCTGAAAGAATTTAAATTTTTCAGTTCTGCCCTTGTGCCAAGGGCAGCATCGCCTTTTCTGCGTACCGAAACATTCGCGTCACAGCGGAAACTGCCTTCCTCCATGTTCCCATCACAGATTTCAAGGTATATAAGGACATCTCTGAGCATTTTCAGATAGAGGGTCGCCTCTTCCGAAGTTCTTATATCGGGCTCGCTTACTATCTCAAGGAGAGGGACGCTCGACCTGTTGTAGTCCACCATGCTGTATGAGCTCGTTTCAATGGTACTCTCATGGACAAGCTTCCCTGCGTCTTCTTCCATGTGCACCCTTTTTATCCTGATTCTCTTTTTTTCATCATTTATGTAAATATCAAGATACCCGTTCTCGCAAATAGGCTCCTCGTATTGCGATATCTGGTATCCCTTCGGGAGGTCGGGGTAGAAATAGTTTTTTCGGGCAAATATGCTTCTTCCGTTGATATCGCAATGGAGTGCGAGCCCCAGTTTAATGGCAAAATCCACAACCCTTTTATTCAGGACCGGTAAAGCGCCCGGCAGGCCCATACACGTCGGGCAGGTATGGCTGTTCGGCTCAGCGCCGAATTTTGTAGAGCAGCCGCAAAATAATTTACTATTTGTCAGTAGATGGGCATGGACCTCAAGCCCCATCACCCCTTCGTAATCGCTATAATCCACAACTCACCTCTTTTTAAGGTTAGCATTCAGCGTCAAGGATTTTATAGGTCGTATATGACCTATTAGACCTATGTTTTTCCTACGCGTTCAACGCTCCATGATCTACGCTAAAGTTACATGCGTATATCGTCTTCCTCAACTTCCGGCACAAAACCGTCTTCAACCGACTCCCTTTTAAAGCCTGCGGTTGTTTTTCCGTCTCTGTCGGGCGCCGTTCCGGATGGCAGCATTTTCATCTCTGTTGCCTCTATTTCGAATATCTTTCTTTTTGTTCCGTCCTTTGCATCATACTCACGGGACCGGATTCTCCCTTCTATATATACAAGTCTGCCTTTTTTGAGATATTCCCCGGCAATTTCACCCAGTTTTCTCCATGCAACTATCCTGTGCCATTCCGTTTTTTCCTGTTTGTTGCCGTTTTTATCTTTCCACGTCTCCGTTGTTGCCATGTTAAAAGTAGCAACAGAGGTACCATCCGTTGTATAGCGAAGTTCCGGGTCTGCTCCAAGCCTGCCTATTAATATTACTTTATTTACATTTGACATTTCTGCCCCCTCTTTATTAGTCAATACCCCATAACCACAAGGATTTACATTGATAAATTATAGTATAAACGCGTAAAAGTCAACGAACATAATGGTGAACGCAATGATATGGCAGCGGCTACCGGAAAACACCGATAACTGTGTTGTAAAGGAGCACAACACTCAGTATAATCAATACGAGCGTGCTTATATAAGATACCACATTTATCCACAGGGAGTTTTTGTATTCACCCATAAGCTCTTTGTTATTAATGAGCTGCAGCATAAATATCAATATGACCGGCAGTAAAAGGCAGTTTATTATCTGCGAAAACCACATAACCTTTATAAGGGGCAAATTCGGTATCAGAACAATTGCAACAGCGACCACGAGGATGGACGTAAAAAGAAAACTGAATTGAGGGGCTTCCTTAAAGCTCTTTCCTACACCCGACTCCCAACCCATTGCCTCACAGATGTAGTAAGTCGTTACCAACGGAAGGATACATGCTGAAAACAGTGATGCATTAGCCAGACCAACGGCAAAGAGTATATATGCATATTTTCCTGCCAATGGTTTTAACGAGAGGGCTGCCTCTTCCGCTGAATCTATCTTGATGCCTGCGGGAAAAAGCGTAGCCCCGCATGCAACGATAATAAAATATGCAACTACGCCCATCATGATAGACCCGAAAATGACATCGAATCTTGCTGCCCAAAGGTCCTTCTCGTTTAATCCCTTTTCAACCACAACGGACTGGAGATAAAACTGCTGCCACGGGGTAATGGATGTACCGATAATACTCACAATGATAATAAGATAGTCCGCGTTCCATTGAACGGACGGGGTTACCGTCCTGGCCATCACGTCCCCCCAATCGGGTTTTGCCAAAAACGCAGAAAAAATATAGGTTAGATATATCAAACACACAAAGAGAAATATCTTTTCGAATATACTGTAATTCCACCTACGCACCAAGTACCAAACAAAAAGAGCCCCCAATGGCACGGAAACATACTTACTTATACTAAACAATTCCATACTCGCTGCCCACCCCGAAAACTCAGCCATGGTGTTCCCAAGGTTCGTAAAGAAAAGGCATAACATTACCCAGAAGGCAGTTTTTATTCCATAGTTCTCGCGTATCAGATCGGCGAGGCCTTTGCCGGTCACAACACCCATTCTCGACGACATTTCCTGATATATAATAAGGAGAAATACGGTAGGTATTAATGTCCATAGCAGGCTGTATCCATACCGCGCCCCTGCAATAGAGTAAATTGCAATACCGCCGGCATCGTTATCGATATTCGAGGTAATAATCGCAGGCCCTACAAGGGAAAGCAATACTATTAACTTTTTCATAGTAAACATGCCCACTTATATCATAGTTGCAAGGCAAATTCCAAATAATAAGGCAAACAACAACCGGACTGAAATTTCAAAAACACTGCCCGTCTTTTGCGGCAAAAATCAAAATTGCCTATGAAATTCAGATATTTGCTTGTTTTTGTTATTATAATCCGGTTATCGGCATTCTATTCCATTTGGAATTTGTATATCGATTATTGATTATTGATTTTCAAGGTTCGTTGTCTCGTGACCTCATAAACCGAGACGGCAAAGCAGGTGGCCACGTTAAGGGACGGAAATGCACCATTTGTCGGGATTTTGACTATGGCATCGCACCTTTCTTTTGTGAGCCTTCTTAACCCTTCTTCGCTGCCGAATACGAGACAAATACGCCCTTTTAAATCTATGTCGGAGAGCGGGACCCCGCCATTTTCATCAAGCCCGTAGCAAAAAGCGCCTGCCTCTTTCATCTCTTCGATATACCTTGCGAGGTTGACTACTTTAACAACCCTTATATGTTCAATACCGCCCTTCGAGATATTAACGACGGTATCGGTAATCCCACATGACCTGTCCTTCGGGATGATTATGGCATCAATACCCATGCATGCAGCGCTTCGTATGATGTTTCCGAGATTCTGAGGATCATAAATCCCGTCAAATGCACACAGGGTTGTTGCTTTTCCTTGCCTGATTTCCTCCAGCAACAAATCCTGGTCAGTATACAGCATGCCTTCCTTTTCGAGGACAATGTGTGATTTGTTATCTTTGAATTTTCTCATAAACGCATCTGCCGGTATAATCTTGAACGGTATGCCGCGCCTTTTCGACTCCTTGATAATCTCCTGCGACACTCCTTCAAAACCTTTTTCTATCCAGAGCCTGCGCACGTATTCGGGATTATTGCGGATAATCTCGAGGATACTGCTTTTATCGATGAGATAGGGCATCGTCAATATCTTTATATATTTTCTCAAAAAGGGTGCGTGGATTTTCGCTGTCCCTGACTGCCCTGCCGAGGACAATGTAAGTTGCACCTTTAAGGACTGCCTCTTTGGGCGTTATGGTCCGCTTCTGGTCATTTTTCTTGTCGTCAAGCCTGACCCCCGGCGTCACAATGATGAAGTCATCCCCGCATAATTCGCGTATCATTTCTATCTCGCTGCCTCCGGCAACCACACCGTCAAGCCCTGCCTCTTTTGCAAGGAGTGCGAGATTCTTTGTTAATCGGGTTACCGTTATGTTAATACCCATCCCTGCAAGCGCTTCGTCATCCATGCTTGTAAGAACGGTGACGCCAATAATCTTTGGCCTTTGAAGCTGCAGCTTTTTTGCAGTATTTAATAGAGTCGTTTTCGCATCCTTCATCATGGCAAAACCGCCCATGGTATGAACATTGAACATATCGACCCCGAGTTTTGCTGCTTCTATGGCTGCCTTTGAGACGGTATTCGGTATATCGTGGTATTTAAGATCTAAAAATACCTTGGAATTTTTCATGTTAATAAAATCTACAATTTTGGGACCGCAATGGGTAAAAAGCTGCTTGCCCACTTTGAACATACCAACATGCTCTCTGTATTCCATAACGAGTTTCTGGGCCTCCTCAAAATGTTCTACATCGAGGGCAAAAATCAGTTTTTCCTTTGGGTCCATTATGTTTCCTCCTTGCCATTACCGGGACACCCGCAAGCGGGTACCCGGTCGCCCCCTCCAGCAGCAAAGCTGCCGGAGCCTTCCCCTCTCGCTCGCTGTGCGAGCTACGCAGGCCCTTTAAGCTTTTTACTCAGCCCCTGCTTTTATTTACCGACCAGTTCATAAAGCCTGTCAACAACCTTTTCTATTTACCTGGACACCCGCAAGCGGGTACCCGGCTCGCTGTGCGAGCTGAGAAAGATTCATTATACCGGGCTTGCGCCTGTCCCCATAGCAGGATCGCCCGCACCTTTTCAGATGTTCAAACGATTCAAGCGGTCCGAAAGGTTAAAACCAGCTTGAACGGCTTGAACGTTTCATCGCAGAATCCTCCCGTGAGTGATAAAGATTGACAAAAAGTGCGCCATTCTATAATAAATATCCCTGTGGATAAGGAAAAAATTTCGAGCATATCGCTTCTCTTTGTCGCGGCGGTCTGGGGATTCAATTTTGTAGCGGTGAAATTTTTACTGGCAGAAATATCACCTATAAATCTCGTACTGTTCAGGTTCTTTACGGGAAGCATACTGCTATTTCTTTTACTCTTTTTTTATCAAGATGTAAAGATACCTTTTAAAGATTTTTTGCATCTTTGCGGCCTCGGAATCATTGGGATAACCGCTTATCAGCTTGCCTTCGTGTACGCTTTGAAATACACATCGGTCACCAACGTGAGCATACTTATAAATGCCTCTCCTCTCTACGGCGGCGTCCTCAGCAGTTCGTTCGGGTTCGAGAGGTTTAACAAAAAGAGGTTCATTGCAACCATGACAGGGTTCATAGGGGTTTTTATTCTCATAACAAAAGGGGGATTCCGCCTTGCAGGCGGCGATACAAAAGGAAATTTACTGGCTGTTGCGGCAAGCGTACTCTGGGCATTGTATACCCTTCTCTCAAAGCCTCTTCTCAATAAGCATTCCCCGCTGAAGGTTACAACATACAGTATGATCGGGGGGTCGGCGCTTCTATGTTTCTTTATCCCATCCTTTTTAGATGTGCATGAATATGCAGAGATGTCTCTTGCTGGGTGGGTGTTTTTCGTTTATGCCGTAATATTTTCCAATGTAATCGCCTTTATTCTATGGTACAGGGGTGTTTCGAGGATCGGCCCTTCGAAAACAATCATATATCAGTACTCAGTGCCTGTCTTTGCAACCCTCTTTGCGTTTCTTTCTCTTGGAGAAAAACTCCACTTTTCCCAATTGGTAGGTGCAGTAATAGTTTTTGCAAGCATTGCCCTTACCAGAAAATATTAATAGTCAATCCCCCTTACCGCTGTGCCCCCTTCATTATATATATGTTTTATCTCTTTCATTTCCGTGACGACGTGAGCCGATTCAATAAGTTCTGCCGGTGCGCCCCTTCCTGTGATAATCACATGAAGCGCATCATCCCTTTGGCGAAGGAAATCCGTAACCTTTTTTATGGGAAGGAGCCCAAGGCTGAGCACAACGTTGAGTTCATCGAGAATGAGTATATTATATTTTTTTGTTTCAAGCATATTCTCCATAAAAAGCCATGCCTTTTCAGCCATTTCCGCATGAGGCTTCATGTCGTCGCCCCCATAGATGAAACCCATTCCGAAAGGGTATATGTCAATGTTTTTGAGAAGCGACGGGCACACGTTCTGTTCTCCCGACTTCCCTTTCTCTTTTATGAATTGAATCATAAGCGTATTCATGCCATGACCGCCGGCGCGAAGCGCAACCCCTAGGGCTGCGCTGGTTTTCCCTTTGCCGTTACCGGTAAAGATAATGATAATTCCCTTGTCCTTTTTCATAAAAACCTCCATCGAAACGAAAGATGCTGCAGCGCAACGAATAATTCATGAAAGCCTGAAAACTTCGCTTCTGCTTTGAGCTTCTCGATATCTTAGAATAAAACCGCGATGAATTCCAGTGTAACACCAGCTGGAGGGCAAAAACTTTGGAATGGAAATAATTTTTTGAATACGTTAAGGTAGTAAAGAGGAGGGAACATATCCCCGGTTCAATTTATTGGAACATTGGCGTTGGACGGAATGCAGGCGAAGTAGAAAAAGACGATGAAGGGATTCGGACGATGAAAGTGCTCGGGCAAAACACGGCATGGCTACTGCAAAAACTCCATGGATGAAACGGTCTGTATTTTTCGCTGATGCATTGTCAGCCATGAACCATCAAACCGTTACCGTTTTGCCTCCGGAGCAATCATGAAAGTCCGGCCGGTAGGCTTGCTTGTCCTTGCTCACGCCGCTGCAGACATCAATCAAGGATCGATCCCTGTCCTTCTCCCTTTCTTTATGGCTGAGCACCACATTACCTATACCGCAGCCGCCGCATTTGTCTTTGCAGTCAATCTTGTTTCAACTCTTACGCAACCGATTTTCGGACATATTGTTGATCGTCATTCCAGGCCCTGGCTGATACCTGCAGCTATGCTCACCATAGGTCTGGGCGTATGTTTTGCCGGTATAGCCCCCAACTATAACATCGGGCTCGCAACGCTGATGTTAACCGGCCTTGGCATCGCAGTCTTCCATCCCGAAGGCGCCCGGTTGATGAATTATCTGGCAGAGGAAGAAAAGGCAACCGCAATGAGCCTCTTCGGCATAGGAGGTCAACTCGGATTTGCTATCGGGCCTATCATCGGTACAGCCGTTCTTCTCTCCTTCGGACTAAAGGGCGTGACGCTGCTTGTGATACCAACAATTATAGTAGCGGCCCTGGTAATGTTCAAACTACCGGAACTTTCGGCAGGCTATGTTACGAGAGGAGGCGCAGAAGGCGCTCAAACCGGGAAAAAAGGTCAGGACCTCTGGCCTGCTTTCATATACCTTTCATCTGCTTTGCTCGGCAGGTCCGTTATTTTTTACGGACTGAATACATTTCTACCCCTCTTCTGGATAGATGTGCTCCACCAGTCGAAAGTTGCGGGCGGATTGGCACTTGCCACATTCCTCGGTTCGACAATTGTTGGAAATTTTCTGGGTGGGAGAATATCTGATCGAATAGGCTATAGAATGGTAACCATTGCCGGATTTGCTCTGCTTTCTATGTTCCTCCCTTTTTTTGCATTTGTTGCTGATGCGACATTGGCAATCCTATTGCTGATTCCCATCGGTTTTATGCTCTCGGCCCCCTTCGGCGCCATGGTTGTGCTCGGACAAAGCTATTTGCCGAACAGAATAGGCCTTGCCTCCGGCATTACTCTTGGTCTTGCCTTTTCTTTCGGGGGACTGACGACACCGCTGCTCGGATGGGTAGCCGACCATCATGGCCTTCGTGCAACTATTATCATTGTAGCATTTTTGCCATTCTTGTGTACCGGCCTCTCTCTCATGCTGCCTGACACGGGAAAGCATTTGTCGGTATCCGTAAAGAAAAATAGCGCGGATTACCAAGAAAAATAGACAGATATTTCGTAGAAATGGCATCTCATGCAAACTAACTGATATTATTTGTATTAACAATAATTTTTTGCCGGGAGCAAAAAAAATAAAAAAAATCTTGACAATATTTTGTCGACATTATAGTCTACAATTAATTCGACAATGATGACAACAAAACCGGATAATAATACGAAATCCCTTAGAGATAAGATTTATGAGACGATCAGAGAATCAATCGCCCAGGGAAAACTTCAACCCAACGAGAGGCTCATAGAAAATGATCTGGCGAATGAGTTTAAATCCAGCAGGAGCCCCATAAGAGAAGCTTTGCGGCAGCTCGAAAGCGAGGGCCTGATACGGTCGGAAAAAAACAAGGGATATAGCATCGCAAAACTCTCCGCAAAGGATGTAAACGAGATATACAGCATCAGGATCATCCTGGAGAGCTACGCCACATGGCTTACCGCTGAGTCCATCACTAAAGATCAGATAAAATATCTGGCGACGCTCGATAAAAGACTGAGAGCTGCAGCAAAGGAAAACAACCTGGCAATGTGGTTAGAGACTAACTCCTTCTTTCATCGCTTCTTTTTTGAAAACTGCGGGAACAATAACCTGTCCATTATCCTTCAGACGCTTCAGCGGAGAATCCACCGATACCTCTACATGATCATTCAGATTCCCGGTTATTTTCCCATGTATTTAGAACAGCATGAAGGGATAATCGAAGGATGCAAACAGGGCGATCCGGGGAAAGCCGAGGAATATATGAAGATACACCTGAGAACCGTAAAGGAAATCACATTAAACTACCTCAGCAATTTTCCCGGGCTTTAACGAAAGAAGGGCTTTGCCTGGAAAAACATTTTGGAGTGAAACTATGAAAAGATATCTTAGGCAGGCACAAATGGATTGGCAGAAAGGGATTGTAGGACAGGCAAAGGCTATGCACAGCGAGCGGAAAAAGGTTTTTCGGAACCACAGTGACATAGAAATAAAACATCTCTATACTCCGGTCGATCTACACACCCAATCCTTCGATTACGAGCACGACTTGGGTTTTCCGGGCCAGTTCCCCTTTGCCAGGGGAAGGGACCCACTCGGATACAGAAAGGATTTCTGGATTTTTCAGCAATATGCCGGATTTGGAGATGCCGAAGAAGCAAATAAAAGGTACCGGTTCCTTCTGGACAGCGGGCAAACCGGTATTTCCATTGCCCTTGATCTACCTACACAGATAGGTCTCGACTCTGATGACCCTCTGGCAGAAGGTGAGGTCGGGAAAATAGGGGTTGCTATCGATTCACTCGAAGATCTGGAAACACTTTTCAACGGAATTCCCTTAAACAAACCGAGACAGATCAGTTTCGTTGCCAATGCCATGTCGGTAATCGGCCTGGCAATGTTCATCGCCCTCGCAGAGAAGCAAAAACTGTCTCCCGGCGACATTACCATCAGGATACAGAACGATATCCTCAAGGAGTTCATAGCGCGGGGTGCTTACATCTTTCCTCCTGGTCCGTCAGTCAGATTAGGCTGTGATCTTATTGCTTACTGCGTAGAGAACTGCCCCACCTGGAAGCCGTTAAACGTTTGCGGATATCATATCAGGGAGGCCGGGGCTACCGCTACCCAAGAGATTGCTTTCAGCCTTGCAAATGCAATAGCCTATCTTGATGTACTCAGAGATAGAGGCTGCGATGTTGCCGAGGTGCTCCCGAAGTTGTCGGCCTTCATGTGTGTGAATACAGATTTCTTCGAGGAGATTGCAAAGTTCAGGGCACTGAGGAGGCTATGGGCAAGGCTATTCCAGAAACGGTACAGGATAGAAGACCTTTCCAAACTTTCTTTTGATATCGTTGCTTTTACGGCTGGCAGCAGCCTCACTGCCCAGCAGCCGATGAACAACATCGTGCGCGTGGCTTTAGAGTGTCTTGCGGCAGTGCTCGGCGGCTGCCAGTCCTTGTTCCCCTGCTCAATGGACGAGGCATACTCCACCCCGACGGAACAGGCTGTCAAGGTCGCCTTAAGAACACAGCAGATTATCGCCCATGAAACAGGCGTGGCCGATACAATCGACCCGTTAGGCGGCTCCTATTACCTGGAAACACTCACTTCCCAGCTTGAAAGAGAGGCGGAGAAATATCTTGATGAAATCGAGAGGGAAGGCGGAGCTATCCGCGCGATCGAGAAAGGCTATTTTCAGCGAAAAATAGAGGAATCCTCATACAGGATACAGAGAGAAGTGGAAAACAACGATAAAATCATAGTGGGCCTAAACAAGTACCGTGAAGATGAATCTGCAGATATTCCGGTCTTCAGGCCACCGGAAGAAACTGCCCGAAAACAAAAGGCAAGACTCAATAAACTTAAAAGCGCAAGGGATTCGTCCAGGGTAGAGGAAATACTCCGGAAGGTCGGGAAGGTTGCGGAGAACGGAGAGAATGTTGTGCCTGTGCTGATTGAAGCGGTCAAGAGTTATGCAACACTGGGAGAGATATGTAGCGTATTCCGCCGTGTTTTCGGCGAATACCGCGAGAAGGATTTTTGGTAAAAAAATCTATGTGAAGAGGGTAAACCCGTGAAAAGGAAGATACGAATTTTGATAGCAAAACCAGGTTTGGATGGTCATGACCGTGGTGCGAAGATAGTCGCGCGCGCCCTTCGTGATGCCGGCATGGAGGTCGTTTATACCGGCCGTCGTCAGACACCTGAACAGATTGTAAACAGTGCGATTCAGGAGGGTGCTGATGCGGTAGGCTTGAGCGTCCTCTCGGGGGCACACCTGGGCTTGGTCCGCGGAATTTTCAATATTTTTAAAGAAAAAGCTGTTCAGGATATTCCCCTGTTTGTCGGTGGAATTATCCCTAAGGAAGATGCAGCAGTTCTAAAAGAGCTTGGGGTTCTGGAAGTATTCGGCCCGGGTACTTATACGAAGGAAATTGTCGAGAAGATAGAGGCTGCAATCGCATCAAGAAGGGGTGAAACAGGCCATGCTTAAAAAAGTCGACCACATCGGCATCGTAGTCGGAGACCTTGAAAAAGCCCTCTCCATGTACAAAAACCTCTACGGTCTTGAGCCTTCGAAGATAGAAGTGATGGAGGAGCTGCATCTCACGATAGCCTTTATACCTTTAGGAGAGGTTCTTATCGAACTGCTGGTGCCCACAGAGATAGGGATTGGAAGGATCGGGCAATTTCTGAAGGAGAAAGGTGAAGGGTTTGATCACATCGCATATGAAGTAGAAAACATCGATACCCTGGTGAAAAACTTGAAACAGGCCAATATCGGCATGAAAGATCAGAAGCCCAGAAAAGGAGCTGGCGGATCAAAGATTGCCTTCATTGACCCTGCTTTTACATATAATGTATTAACAGAACTCGTGGAGAAACACAGAGAACCGGAGGAAATAAACGATGGACATTAACCAGTTACTTCAGCAGCAAAGTAAAATATATAAGGATAAACCTTTTATCCGTTACAATGAAATAATCATCAGCTATTCTGACTTCAATACGAATGTAAACAGATGTGCAAATTCCTTTCGCAAACTCGGTATCTCCAAGGGCGATATGGTTGCCGTTATGCTCCCGAATTCACCGGACTTCCTGTATGCCTGGATGGCTGTAAACAGGGCTGGTGCAATCGAGGTCCCCATAAATACCTCCTTCAAGAAAAAGGAGCTGGAATATGTCCTGGAGCATTCCGAAGCGGTCTGTTTGATCATTGATGAACAATACTATCCCATATTTGAAGGCCTGAACCGCTCGCAGTTTCCTCATTTGAAGACGGTTATCTTTCACGGTACCCAATCGAATCCCTTGGGAACAAGTCAGTTTCAGGGCCTCTTTGACGGGGAAACGGAATACCCGTTCGTTGAGATCTCCGACTCTGACCCAGCCGTCTGTATCTACACGTCAGGAACAACGGACCGGCCGAAGGGGGTTCTGAATTCTCATGCCGGCTGGGTTTTAACCGGTCAGGCTTATGCATATACGGTAGGTATAACCGATACCGACAGGGTTATGACTCCAAACCCACTGTTCCATGCAAACGCCCAGGCATACTCAACAATGGGGTCGTTGGCAGCTGGCGCCACCCTGATTATACTGGATCGGTTCAGCGCATCAAGGCTGCTCGACCAGGCACGCCGGTACGGGGCTACAGTTGTAGTGCTCGTTCAGGCAGTCATACCCTGGCTCTGGGGTCAGCCGGCAAAAGAAGACGACGGGGACAATCCCATACGCACCGTGGTGGCAGGTAATATGCCTGCTGCCATATACTGTGATTTTGAAAAGCGGTTCAACGTAAAATTTCAAACCATTTATTCGCTTACCGAAGCCACCTTCTCCATTATGGGTCCCAGGGAAGGAACCCAGGAGAGAAAACCGGGAGGGATTGGCGTGCCCATGGGACACCCCGACCCTTCAGTCAAAAACGAGGTCCGGATTGTCGATGAGGGCTCACAGGAGGTACCGAAGGGAAAACAGGGTGAGATTATTATCCGGAATCCGGCGGTTATGCTTGAATATTTCAAGAATGCAAAGGCAACCCAGGACACAAAAAAAGAAGGGTGGATTCACAGCGGAGACATCGGATACAAGGATGATGATGGTTATCTCTTCTTTGTGGGAAGGAAAAAGGAGGTTATCAGGCGGCGCGGTGAGCTCATTTCACCGGGAGAGATCGAAGCGGTACTGGTTGCCCATCCGGATATCGAAGAATGCGCTGTTGTGGGAATTCCCTCGGGACTGGGAACAGGAGAAGAAGAGGTCAAGGCTTACATAAGATTTACGCTAGGGAAAAGGGTCTCTCCTCAGGAAATCGTAACGTGGTGTAAAGACCGTTTGGCGGAATTTAAGATCCCCCGTTATCTCGAATTCAGAGACGAATTCCCAAAAAGCGCCATCGGGCGGATTCAGAAGAACATACTGAAGGCAGAGAAAAAAGACCCCGCCGAAGGCTGTTATGACCGGGCAAAAGAGGACAAAAAGGCTTAACCCGAAATGCTCCCGGTCGAAACATTCAGTCGCTTATATATGGAGGCATTAAAATGGAGAAGGAAGTTGCAATAGTTGCTGTGGGGCAGAGCCCCTTTTATCGCAAATCAGGGTTGTCAATAGCAGAGCTTTGTCTGCTGGCATTCAAGGAAGCAAAACAGGAGATGAAGGTTTCGAGCGATATAATCGATGCCTCTATCGTCTGTTCTGCTACGGAATATGACAAGCAGCGCAGTCCAGCCGGCGTCATTGCAGAATACCTTGGCTTAAGCCACAAACCCACCTTTTGTGTGGAAAGCCTGTGCTCATCAAGTACGAGCGGTCTCAGGGTAGCTTATGCACTGGTTAAGTCGGGACTTCACAATGCAGTGGCGGTAGTCGGTTTTCAGAAAATGTCGGAATTGACTTCAGCGGAAGCCGCTGAAAGAATGGGCAGGGCAGGAGAAGTAATGTGGGAATCGCCCTTCGGAATGTCCATGCCGGCGGGATTTGCACTTTTTGCAAATGCCCACTTTGACAGTTATGGAACAAATGAAAAGGATCTCGCAGCGGTTCGGGCAAAAAGCTCTTTCTATGGGGCCGCAAACGACAAGGCTATATTCAGAAAACAGCTTTCAGTAGAAGATGTGCTGGCCTCGGCAATGGTTGTCACCCCCCTTAAGATGCTTGACTGCTGTGCAAACGCCGACGGCGCCTCTGTAGTCATCGTGGCAAACAAAGAAGTTGCCGGAAAGATTACGGATAAGCCTGTCTGGATTCTCGGGCTCGGCGCATCATCGGATACCGCTACGCTTACCAACCGCAAGGTTTACTCAAGCATTCCCGTCTCAAAAGAGGCGGCTGACAGGGCTTACGAGATGGCTGGACTAGGCCCTGAAGATATGGACCTTGCCCAAGTACATGACTGTTTTACCATCACGGAAATCATCAACTACGAAGATCTCGGTTTTGCCCCTCCCGGCGATGGGCCCAAGCTGCTTGCAGAACGGGAGGTTTATCTGGGAGGAAAGATACCTGTCAATCTTGACGGAGGTCTCCTCAGCAAAGGTCATCCCATTGGCGCAACAGGGGGGAGTCAGGTAAGAACCGTTGTCAGGCAGTTGCGGGGAGAAGCAGGCAGCACCCAGGTCGATGGTGCACACATCGGGCTTGTCCACAACCTGGGCGGGCCGGGCATATACTGCTTTGTAACTATTCTCGGGAGGGATTGAAATGGATTTCGACAGATTTGGCATAAAAGGCTTTACCTCTGAAACCAAGGCAGGCGATTTCGTGAAATACCTGGAGCAGGGGAAAATAATGACAACGAGGTGCAGCAGTTGTGGAACACTACTTTTTCCCCCGAAACTCTACTGTGCAAAATGCGGCGGCGAGGAAATGGAATGGGTTGAAATAAAGGAAACGGGCCGGGTTGAAACATTCACAACCGTCTATTACGGGCCGGCAGGGTTTGAAAGCGAGACTCCCTATACCATTGCGATTGCAGAGTTCCCGGATGGCATCCATATGCTGGGGCATATGGATAAAACGATAGATAAAGGTAACATTAAAATAGGGATAAAGATAAAGGCAGTGCCTGTAAAACACGGCGACAGGTGTTGGTACCAGTTTGAACTTGTTGAAAACACATAGATACATGTAAACTGTAGAAAAGTTTTACATTTTTTGAAAAAGAGGTACGAAAACATGCTGAATAAAACCCATGATCAAAAAAGCGGCCTTTTCTGGTTCGTTGCCGGAATAATTATCATATATTTTTCAATAAGGTACGGCATCGGCAACCTGGGCGAGCCCGGTCCCGGCTATGTTTCATTCCTTATGGGAATAATTATCACCGTGCTTTCGGGAGTCATGATCATGCGTGACGGGCGTGGGAAAATCAGGCAGCCCATATCAAGCCTGTTTCAGGGGAACTGGTTCCGTGTGGCATTAACAATGGGAATCCTTCTCCTCTATACTATCCTTCTGTCTTACCTCGGCTTTATGCTGGATACCATGATTTTAATATATACCTTAATGTTTGTTGCGGGAAGGCGTAATCATGTGATAACCGGAATTACAGCGATCGCAGTATCGCTGCTGTCATATTTTGTATTTTCCGTGTTATTACAGGTAAACCTGCCGGTGGGTATTCCGGGCGACATTTTGAGGGGAGAGTTCTGATGACTATAGAACCCATTATTAACGGATTATCTGTTTGTTTACAACCCAATAACCTGCTTTTCTGCTTCTTCGGATGTCTCATCGGTACCCTTGTAGGAGTGCTGCCGGGGTTAGGGCCTGTGGCGGCCATATCCATATTATTGCCTGTCACGTTTAAGCTGAGCCCGGTAACGGCTGTTATTATGCTTGCCGGAATCTATTATGGCGCCATGTATGGAGGATCGATTACCTCTGTCCTTGTCAATATGCCGGGAGAAGCTGCTTCCGTTATTACCTGTCTCGACGGGTATCAAATGGCCCGCAGGGGCCGGGCAGGGCCTGCCCTTGGCATCAGCGCTATCGGCTCATTCATCGGAGGAACCATATCCATAATAGGCCTTATGGTTGTTGCCGTTCCGCTGGCCAACGTAGCCATAGCCTTCGGGCCTCCTGAATTTTTTGCCCTTATGACAATCGGGATGGTCGTGGTTACCTTCCTTGCAGGGAAATCTATGATCAAATCCCTTATCATGGCCGCCGTCGGGGTATTCCTCGGTTGTGTAGGCATGGATGTTATCTCGGCCAAAACACGCTTTACCCTCGGGTTTAACTTTTTGGAGGATGGGTTAGGGCTGGTACCGGTTATTATGGGTTTATTCGGTATAGCTGAAGTGCTTTCAAATCTGGAGGGAAGCATGGCTGTATCGATATTCGAAACCAAGATAAAAAACATATGGCCTAACCGTGACGATTTCCGGCGATCCATTGGGCCCATTTTCCGGGGAACCGGACTTGGTTTTCTCCTGGGCATTCTGCCCGGAGGCGGTGCGGTGCTTTCTTCCTTTATATCCTATGGGATGGAGAAGAAACTCTCCAAGCACCCCGAGGAGTTCGGCAAGGGGGCCATTGAGGGGGTAGCCGGGCCGGAAACAGCCAACAACGCTGCTACCGGCGGTGCTTTTATCCCTCTCTTTATCCTTGGATTGCCCTTCAATGTGGTTTCGGCAATATTGTTAGGCGCAATGATTATTTACGGACTTCGTCCCGGTCCATTGCTCCTCTCCACTGACCCGACTTTTTTCTGGGGCGTTATTGTCAGCATGTACATTGGAAATGCCATGCTCCTGGTACTTAACCTCCCATTGGTGGGCCTCTGGGTAAAGCTACTCAAAATTCCATATCCGATTTTTTTCCCGTTAATCGTTCTTTTCTGTTTAATCGGGGTATTCAGCATCAACCTCAACATCGCCGAAATCTATGTCATGCTTTTTTTTGGATTAGCCGGTTATCTGCTGCGAAAGTTTGAGTATGATACGGCGCCGCTCATCTTGGCCATGGTATTGGGACCCATGTATGAAAACGCCCTCAGGCAGTCGCTGATTCTTTCCGGTGGGTCTTATGCAATCTTTGTCACCCGGCCCGTATCGGCAGCCTGCCTGATTATTGCAGTTTTCTTACTGATAATGCCCTACTTCTCGCGTATCTCTTTCTGGCGAAAAAAGGTAATTGAATCAACAAGCGAAGAAGACAATTGAGGAAGAAAGAAATAAATAGGATGCAACCGGTTATGCACTCAAGTTTGGCAATGGTAAATGTGTATTGAAAAAACAAAACTCAAGGAGGAAGGAAGTATGAAAAAAATGTTCATTTTCACGGCGATGTTCTTTTTAATGGTTTCCCCGATAATAATATTGGCGGCAGAATACCCGACCAGAGCAATTACCCTCGAAATCGGCTATGCCCCGGGCGGCTCCACCGACCTGGTGAGTCGTGCCATAGCTGTTGAGGCTGCCAAAATTCTTAAACAACCTATCGTCTGCAACAATACCCCGGGGGCAGCCGGCAACCTAGTGCTGGGTAAGCTTAAGAGCCAAAAGCCTGACGGCTATTTTCTGGCTGCTGCTCCTACGGCGAATGTTTATCGTATTCCCCACATGCAGGAAGCACCTTTCAAAATATCGGACCTCGTGCCTATCTGTGAGTACTCTCAGTATCAGTACGGTGTGGCAGTCCGGGCAGATGCCCCCTGGAAAACATGGGAAGAGTTTATCGACTATGCAAAAAAGAATCCCGGTAAAGTAAGATATTCAACAGCAGGAGTCGGCACCGGACAGCACCTTGGTATGGAGTTCGTGGCGAAAAAGTATGGAATCAAATGGACTATGGTCCCATTCAAGGGTGGTGTTGAGGCAACAATGGCTGTTTTGGGAGGTCATGTTGATGCAATCTCTCAAACCACAGAATTCAAAGACCACGTAATTGCCGGAAAAATGCGTATGCTGCTCGCATGGAACCCCAAACGTCTTATCAGCTTTCCCAATGTACCTACAGCAAAGGAAAAAGGCATAGATTTGCAGGTAGCTACCGGAATAAGCCTGTGGGCGCCCAAAGGAATCTCCCCGGAAATTGTTGCAAAACTTGCCGATGCCTTTAAAAAAGCCGCTGAGACCGAGTCGTTTAAAAAAGTATGCCTGAAATTCGATATGCCCAACGATTTTCTGGGGCCGAAAGAGGATGCGGAACTGGTACAAACGCAGTATAAGTTTATGGGAGATTTTATTAAGAGTCTGGGCCTTGGAATATACAAAAAATAGATAAATGTAATTTCGTCGAATAGTTACGGGGGAACCAGGGTCTTTTGATGCAGGGGAGGAAGGGTTCCCCCCTTCATTTCAGATATGAGAGGTTGAGATGGCTTTGTTGAATAAAGTTACTCTGGTAACCGGTGGCGGGACAGGTATCGGGAGGGCGATCTGCCTTATTTTTGCAGATAAAGGGTCTGATGTTGCTGTTGCCGACATTGATATAGGACTTGCCCGGAATGTGGCGGAAGAAGTGAAGCGTTTGGGGAGAAAATCGATTGCGGTGAAGATGGATGTTGCAAACTCTTTGGATGTACGGGAAGCTGTAGATGAGACCTTAAACCATTTTTCACAGATCGATATCTGGATAAACAACGCAGGCATTGGAAGCCGCGCTATGCTTGATGAAATGAAGATTGAACAGTGGAACAGGGTTATTGAGGTGAATCTGAAGGGAACCTTTCTGGGTACCCAGGCTGCAGCACGGGTGATGAAAGCGCAGAAATACGGGCGGATCATAAATATGTCTTCAAGGGCTGGGAAAGGCGGCAGTTATGGCCATATCAATTACGCCTCTTCAAAGGCGGGAATTATAGGTTTAACAAAAAGCGCAGCACGCGAACTGGGGGCATTTAATATTACCGTGAATGCAATCCAACCGGGTTTTATCGAAACGGATTTGACAAGAAATTTACCGGACAGCATAAAGAGGCCGGACCAGATTGTTCTAAACAGGTACGGAACCCCTGAGGATGTTGCCTATGCCGCCGCATTTCTTGCATCGGATGAAGCGGAATGGATTACGGGTATATGTCTGGAAGTCACAGGCGGCAGCGGGTTGTTCGCAGGCTAAATTTTGCTTTTTCAAGGAGAAACCGGATATGAGGTTTAAAGATAAGGCTGCTATAGTCACCGGCGGTGCTAATGGTCTTGGCAGAGATTTTGCCGTCAGCCTCGCTACAGAAGGCTGTCATGTCCTTGTTGCTGATTTTGATGAAACAGCAGGGGAAAAGACAGTAGATGAAATATGCAAAAAAACAGGAGTGAAATGCATCTTTCAAAAAACCGATGTGACGAATAAAAGAGAAGTGATGCAGATGATTGAACGTGCCACAGAGGAGTTCGGAACAATAGATATTTTGATAAACAATGCCGGGGGGAGCATGGGTGTCCCGAGGGTGCCCATTGATCAGATTGAAGAGGAAGACTGGGATAAAGTCGTCTCGCTGAATTTTAAGGGGGCCTTTCTCTGTACACAGGCAGCAGCCCTTTTTATGAAAAAACAGCAAAGAGGGAAGATCGTAAATCTCAGTTCAATTACGGCTCGAATTGGCGGAGAGCTAACCCCAGTTCAATATGTAGCGTCGAAGGGCGCAGTCTCCACCTTTACCCGCCATGTAGCACAGGAACTTGGGCCATACGGGATCAACGTCAATGCCGTCGCCCCCGGCATCATCATGAGTGGCCCCCGGCTTCAAAAGATGTGGGATGAAAGAAAATCCGGGACCGAGAAAAAGGCCTATCTGGAAAAGATACCACTGAGAAGACTGGGTAAGATTTCGGAGATAACCGGCGCAGTACTGTTCCTTTGCTCTGAAGAGTCAAATTATATAACGGGAATTACCCTGGATGTGAACGGTGGTCTCTTTTCAATATGATTTACATAAAAAGTCGACCCGCCAACATGTAATGAAAAAACAAGAGCGACATAATGAAAGAAAATAAACTTACAGACAACGAAGTCCTCGTTGCGGCACGGTTGATGAGAGACCTTGAGGATCGTGTGCCGGGCGCGTTGGAGAAACTCAAGGATCTCTATCCGGATACAGGTCGCGCATACGTTATTGGCATTACAGGCGCTCCGGGCTCCGGGAAATCTACGCTCGTAGACAGGATGATCGATGTGTTCAGAAAAGAAGGTAAAAGCGTCGGGGTAATTGCAGTGGACCCATCAAGTCCTTTCTCCGGAGGAGCTATACTGGGTGACAGGATCCGCATGCAGCGTCACGCCGCAGATGAAGGGGTATTTATCCGCTCTCTGGCTACCCGTGGATGTCTCGGCGGACTTTGCCGGGCCGCACAGGACATTGTTAACGTAATGGATGCTATGGGAAAAGATATTATCATTGTTGAAACTGTCGGCGTAGGTCAGAATGAGGTTGATGTTGTCCATATGGCGCATATATCAATTGTTGTTTTAGTGCCCGGCATGGGAGATGAGATGCAGGCCATCAAGGCCGGCATCGTAGAAATCGGAGACATTTTCGTGATCAACAAATGTGAACGCGAAGGAACCGGCAAAACCGAGGGAGACCTCCGCTTAGCCCTTGAACTGGCCGGGAGAAGGGAGGACGGCTGGGAGACACCAATTTTCAGGACAGAAGCAATATCGGGAAAGGGAATTCAGGAATTTATTGCCGGCATATACCTGCACAAGCAGATGCTGGAATCAAGCAACGGATTAGCCTCAAAACTGAAGGAACAGATGAAGATGATCTTTCTGAAAGTGCTCGAAAGCATGGTTATGGACCATTTCTTGGGCAAGATAGAAAGGCAGCGCTTGTGGGATTCTATCTTGAACGACCTTATTGAAAAACGCTCGGATCCATACACGCTGGCTGAGCGAATCATTTCTGAAGAATTTCAATAGCAAAAAGCATCATCAGCCTTTTATAGCGCCCATAGGTATTATTTTGGCCACAAGTTTTGATATTCCCGCATCATGAACAACCTGAACAACCTTCGATACGTCTTTATATGCCTCAGGCATCTCCTCGGCAAAGGTTGCCTTACCGGCTGCGCGGACGTATATCCCTTTTGACTCAAGCTCCTTTGTAATAGAGCGTCCTTTCGATGCCTTTATCGCCTGGCTTCTGCTCATCATACGGCCTGCCCCGTGGCATGTACTCCCGAAGGTTTCATTCATGGCGCGCTCCGTACCACACAACACATAAGAAGCCCTTCCCATATCGCCGGGGACGAGGACAGGTTGGCCGACCGACACATATCTCTGCGGGATTTTGGGATTCCCTGCCGGAAATGCCCGGGTAGCGCCTTTCCGGTGTACGCATAGCGTTGTCTCTTTGCTTTCGCCTTTTTCTACGATTTTGTGCCTTTCGATCTTCGCAATGTTATGGCACACGTCGTATATGAGGGAGAGACCGAGTTTGCCCGAACTCATATTGAAAATACCTTCAAAGGTCTCTCTGACCCAGTGGGTTATCATCTGCCTGTTGGCAAAGGCATAATTTGCCGCTGATGCCATAGCCGAAAGGTATTTCTGACCTTCAGGCGATTCAACGGGCGCACAGCAAAGCTGCCTGTCGGCTAAGTATATGCCGTATTTTTCCGACGCCTTGAACATCTCCCGGATGTAATCGTCGCATATTTGATATCCAAGCCCCCGTGAGCCGGTGTGTATCATTATCGTTACCTGACCCTCCGAAAGGCCGAAGGCATCGGCGGCATCCCCGTCGTAAACATCCTCCACATAACCAACCTCGACAAAATGGTTGCCGGAGCCCAAGGTCCCAAGCTGGTCCTTTCCACGCTCGAAGGCCCTGTCCGATATATTATCGGGCAGAGCATCCTCGATCCGGCCGCCATCTTCGACATAATCCAGGTCTTCTCTTGTGCCGTATCCATTTTCGACAGCCCATCGGGCGCCCTTCACAACAACCTTTTTCAACTCATCACGTGAAAGCCTGAGATCTTTCCTGTGGGAGCCCACACCGCTTGGAACATTAGTATAGAGCCTGTCGATGATTTCCGGTATTTTCTTTTTGATGTCCTGTACACTCAACACGGAACGTATGAGCCGGACGCCGCAGTTGATGTCGTACCCGACACCGCCTGGAGACACAACCCCTTTACCCACGTCAAAAGCAGCCACCCCTCCTATAGGGAAACCATAACCCCAGTGGATATCCGGCATCGCCATCGACGCCTTCACAATCCCGGGTAAAGAGGCTACATTTTCCACCTGCTTTATACTCTCGTCCGTTCCCATGATCCGGCGGAGATCTTCGTTGACATACACAACCCCATCAACGTTCATCCGGTCGTGTTTTTCCACCATGATACGGTTATCGTCGATTTTCTTCAGGTATTCTCTCATGCCCTTCGCGTTTCCCCGGGCTCCGACCCGCTTATCCTGAGAATTCATCTCCGGCATTGTCCTCTAAAGAATGCCGAAACCCCACATTCCGAGCACCAAATTTCAGATAAGCACAAATCTACAAAATTCAAATTGTCAAAGCAAAACAGGTTCAGGATTTCGGTACTTGATGCCTGGTGAGGTTTTTTAACTTAAAACCGCATTTCTCACACATCCAGAATAATTCTTGCCGTGAAGCCTCTATCGTCCTCATTTAACGTAAATGCATGATAAGTAACGGCCTTCACTTCCTGTTTCGCAGTGTGCTTTAAAGGGTCGAATATGCCCCCGATTACCGTCCCTGAAAGCTTGCCGTTATCAATTTTAATGGAAAATTCTTTCGGGATAAACCCTTCCGCATCCCACATATACAAAAGCTCATTTAAAAAGACAATGAGGGTCTCATCGTTCCCTTCGAGGTCAAACCTTTTTCCCTTTTCAGCCGGCACATTCTTCGCATCAACAATCAACGAGAATAACGCCCTGGCAGCGTTGACAAAAAGCTCTTCCTGCGAGCTCCCGTAGATCTCCAGCCCGATATCCGCTTCATGATCGATAATCCTGTAACTTTGTTTTTCCTCTTTGTTTTTTTTCACGTTTCCTGCTTATTTATCTTTATAATCTCTTTGATTTTCGATACGATCTCCATCGCCTTATCAAAGGGCCTTTGCCAGATATTCCTTCCGAAAATAAGCCCGGATGCTCCGGACTTAATGCACACCTCCGCCTTTTGCAAAAGGGCTTCGTCGGAAACCATTCCTCCTCCTGCAAAAATCACCGGGATACCGCAGACACCGGCAATGATCCTTTTTACGGCATCTTCAAGCGCTACGTCATAGTCATTGTAAGGCGCAGGTATTCTATCGTTTTTCTTCAAACTTGGTACATTCAATTTTACCATGTCTGCCCCGAGTTCTGCGGCAACACGTCCGGCATACTCAACCGCATACAGAGTATCTTTTCCACCTTTTTCGTCAATATCCCTGCCTCTCGGATATGACCAGACAATTACAGGCAATCCATATCTGTGGGCTTCTTCCCTTATAGCGGAGAATTGTTTAAAATCCTCGTCTTGACGGGACGAACCGACATAAAGCGTGTAACCTACGGCTATTGCCGAAAGGGCAAGGGCATTCTCAATGCTTGCCGTAAGTGGTGAAATCGGATTATCTTCAGGAGGTATGTTGGTTTTTCCATTCACTTTCAGGACAAGAGGCACTTCCCCGTATATATGTTTAAAAAACCTTCTTGCATTGCCGATATGTAGTGCAATGGCGTTATATTTTGCTCTTTTAGCAATCCGTATAATATGCATCGGATCCCCGGCAAACGGCGACCTGAAAAAATCTACAGGGCCATGCTCGAGGCCTTGGTCATAAGGCAGTATCATGGTTTTGCCGTAAGACTGAAACAGCTTTTTCAGCCTTACATCTTTAGGTTCCATAAACCCTCCTTTTTGTCTTCCATTATACCATCACGTGCCGTTAAAAAGGAAGTTTTTGAACATAAAAAAAATTGTTGACATTCAAAACGTTCTCTGTTTGAATATTTACATAAGCCGCTTGGATCCGAAACCTGGACCGGGACGGGAGGAGATTGAATATTAGCCTTCTGAACTCTGTTCGGAAGGCTTTTTTATTTAGGGGGCTACATGGAAAAATTAACCGTACCGGCAGTAAGGGCAAGAAAAGGCAAAGAGAAACTTGCCATGCTCACCGCTTATGATTATGTGTTTGCAAACATTATGGATAATGCCGGTATAGACATGATCCTTGTCGGCGACTCCGTCGGTTCGGTTATGCTTGGCTACCCGAACACAATCCCTGTTACTGTGGAAGAAATGATCCACCATACAAAGCCCGTTGTAAAAGGGGCAAAGAAGGCGCTTATTGTTATCGATATGCCTTTTATGTCTTACCATGAGAGCATTGAGCAGGCCAAACGGAATGCAGGAAAGATGATAAAAGAAAGCGGCGCTGAGGCGGTAAAGCTTGAAGGCGGCAAAAGAATGAGGGATGTCATAAGGGCCATTGTGGATATCGACATACCCGTTATGGGTCATATCGGCCTCACCCCCCAGTCAGTGCACAGCATGGGCGGCTATAAGGTTCAAAAAGAAGAGGAAAGGCTCATGAATGATGCGCGGGCAGTGGAAGAGGCAGGCGCTTTTGCCGTCGTCCTTGAGTGTGTGCCGAGGAATATTTCAAAAAAGATTACCGAAGCGCTCAGCATTCCGACGATAGGGATTGGCGCAGGCCCTGATTGTGATGGGCAGGTGCTTGTAATTCATGATCTCCTTGGCGTTCTCGGTGATTTCAGGCCCAAGTTTGTAAAAACATATCTTGACTTGAGGACAGATATGGATAAAGCGATAAAGCATTACATTGAGGAGGTCAAAGGGGGCACATTCCCCGATGATAGCCACTCGTTCCATTAGAAAGGCAGCTATCAGCTTTTAGCTGTGAGCTTTTAGCCGGAACAATATTTGTTTCCTAACGGCTAATTGCTAAAAGCACAAGGTTTAATTATGAGAATCATCGAATCTGCGAAAGAAATGCAACAAACAGCCGATGCCCTGAGAAGGGAAGGAAAGAAAATCGGCTTTGTCCCCACCATGGGTTACCTCCACGAAGGCCACCTTGCCCTTGTTCGAAAGGCAAGGGAATTGAGTGATGTCGTTGTGGTAAGTATCTTTGTTAATCCGACACAGTTCGGCCCGAATGAGGATTTCGAAAAATATCCCAGGGATCCGGGGAGAGATAATAGCCTTCTCGAACAGGAAAAGACCGACATCGTCTTCTTCCCCGACAAAAAAGAAATGTATCCCGACAGATATTTTACCTATGTCCAGGTTAGGGAACTGGAAGACCACCTCTGCGGTCTTACAAGAAAAGGACATTTTATCGGTGTGGCAACGGTTGTTGCAAAACTCTTTAATATCGTTAAGCCCCATTATGCCGTTTTTGGACAGAAGGATTATCAACAACTTACAATCATAGAGCGCATGGTTCGCGACCTTAATATGGACCTTGAAATTGTGCCGTTCCCCACTGTAAGGGAAAAGGGCGGGCTTGCCATGAGCTCGCGAAACACGTATCTCAGCCCTGAAGAACGGGAAAAGGGGCTCCTCATCTACGCATCCATGAAAAAAGTAGAGGAACTTTTTAAAGATGGAGAAAGAAGTGTAGCGATTCTCAGAAAAGAAGCGGAAAAGGTTTTGAGTTCCGGAAATGGAATCGATATTGAGTATATAAGTATATCCGATGCCGAAACTTTGAAGGAGCTTGTTCGGATAAACAACAAAGCAGTCCTTGCCATTGCCTGCAGGGTAGGCAAAACAAGGCTCATCGACAACACAATTTTGACGGAGGCTTAATATGTTTAAAACGATGATGAAATCAAAAATCCACAGAGCAAGAGTCACTGAAGGCAACCTTCAATATGAAGGAAGCATCACCATAGACGAAGCGCTTATGGAACAGGCAGAGATAATACCGTATGAGCAGGTACAGATATACAACGTAACAAACGGCGAGCGTTTTACCACATATGCCATCAAGGGCGAAAGAGATTCGGGCGTTATATGCGTAAACGGAGCGGCAGCCCACAAGGCAAGGAAGGATGACATTATTATAATAGCTACTTATGCAAGCTATGATGAGAAAGAGCTTGCCGCCTTCGAGCCGAAAAAGGTTTATGTGGATGAACAGAACAGGCCAAAGAATCTTTTGAGGCTGGTTAATTAATTTCAAGCTTTTTTCTTCTTCTGATGAAGTTTGTCAAGCATACAAATATGGCCTGCTGAAGCTCTTTTCGTTGTGGAGGCATCGAGGGTCTTCTCTGCTTCATCCATAAGCTCCCTCATATAAATACACAGATGCAATGTATCGTAAGGCGGTTCATCAGGGTTGACAATAACTAAATTTTCCGGAATTTTTACGGCTCGTGCCGGGCTTCCCAATGAATTAACGGTTGCCTTATCTGCCATATTGCAATAATACCATTGAGCAATTCGTGAAACAATCAAATCTTAAAGGTTGTTTCATTAATGCATTGACAATACTGATTCCTGGCATTGGGAAATGGAGGCATCAGGGCAGCAATGGTGAGCAGCAATAAATAGTTTCACGCTGTTTTTTTTAACCCCTCCAGAAATGAACCCCGGCTTTTCGGCGTTTTTTATATACGCTGTTGATATATAACTGCATCTCATGTATAATCTTTACGTGATTAAGTCATTCAAGGACAAAGAGACCGGGAAGATTTACAACCAGAACCGATCAAAAAAATTGCCGATGGAGATTCAAACAAGAGCCTTGAAAAAACTTATTATGATTGATAATGCCTTATCGGAAGATGATTTACGTATCCCACCGGCAAACAGTTTTGAACGTCTAAAAGGCCCCAGGAAAAGTGAGTGTTCAATCCGGATAAATGATCAGTGGCGTATATGTTTTCTTTTCAAGAACGGCGATGCATACAATGTGAGCATTGAGGACTACCATTAAGAGGAGGAATTAATCTATGGACAGCAATACCGAACGGATACCGACACCTACGGTTGGTGAGATTTTAAAAGAGGAATTCCTTGAACCATTAGGTCTTACTGCATACCGTCTTGCAAAAGGTTTGAATTTATCGACGACGACAGTACTGGATATATTAAATGGAAAGAGGAAGATAACCGTAGAAACGGCCATACGATTGTCCAGATATTTCGGTAATTCTGCAAAGTTCTGGCTAAATTTGCAGAATGATATTGATTTGAGGGTTCAGTCGGAAAAACCGCACAAAAATATTGATAAAATCCGCCCGTTTCAACACACCCTGTTGAATCAAACTTAGAAGTTGAGAACCAGTCGGGGGGATGTTGATGTTGCAGTCCAAAAAATGATGGAGGCTGTGGGGGGGGCAAGCCTTCGATCCAAAGAAGCCCCCTTGGATTTTCGTTTTTCATTCCCCGCGCTTCGTACATCGACGCTATACGCTTCACGAATTACGCTTCACGGGTTTTATCACTTATCGTTTTTCAATGAATCTATTGCACCCCTGACCCGCCAGAGAAGCCACAGCCCCGGTACTGCCGTGCATGTTGTGAGGAGGAAAAACAGCACCCATCCTGCCGATTCAATAACATATCCTGATGTAGGAGAAATAAAGACCCTTCCGAGAGCCGAAAGGGATGACAATAACGCAAACTGGGTAGCGCTGTAACGCTGGTTGCATAGAGCCATGAGGAGGGCCACAAAGGCTGCCGTCCCCATGCCGCCGGAGAGATTCTCAAATGCCACTGCAAATACCATCACCCCGTAGTTTTTTCCCGTCCAGGCAAGCAGCATAAAGGTAAGATTGGAAACCATCTGCAGCAATCCGAAGGCCATAAGTGAACGGTAAAGGCCTAATTTGACCATGATCGTGCCGCCAAACAAGGCCCCTACGATGGTTGCAACAAGACCCATGCCTTTGTTGATCGCACCCACTTCTGTGGCGGAAAACTCCACGCCCCTCAACAAAAACGTTGTGGTCATGGTTCCCGCATACGCATCACCCAGTTTGTAAAGTACTATTAACAAAAGCATAGTTATGGCTGAAGGGCGTGTAAAAAAATCTTTCAGCGGCCCCCATACGGCATCTTCAAGGGTTTTCGGCGGCATTACCTTTTTGTCGGGCTCCTGCCCGAAGAAAGTGCCTGCCATGCCTGCCGCCATAAGCATTGCCATAAAAAGGTATGTATACTGCCAGCTTATATGGTCCGACATGATAAGCGCCAGCGCCCCTCCGACAAGCATTGCAATGCGGTAACCGGTTACGAACGTGGCAGCGCCCAGGCCCCTCTCCGGATCACGAAGAACATCAGTCCTGTATGCATCAACTACTATATCCTGTGAGGCTGAGATAAAGGCAACAAAAACAGCGATGGATGCAAGCATCAATGGCGCATGCCGTGGAGAGATAAAACCCATAGCTGCTATACCAAGCAGCAGGCACATCTGGGTCAGGATCATCCAGCCGCGTCTCCTCCCAAGCCATGGGGGCGCAAAACGGTCCATAAGGGGAGACCAGAGGAATTTCAAAGTATAAGGCAGGCCCACAAGCGAAAAAATACCGATGGTTCGCAAATCGACGCCTGTCATGGTAAGCCATGCCTGGAGCGTCCCGCCCGTGAGGGGGAGCGGCAGCCCCGAAGAGAAGCCAAGAATGAGCATTACAGCAATATTACGACTGGTAAAGAGTTTGAAGTAAGACGGTGTTGAGTTTTGAATGTTGAGTTTTGAGTTTTGGCCTCCGGCCTCTGTCCCCATTTTTCTCATGCGACAGTTTACCAGATTGTTTAACCGGGACACAATAATTCTTTAGGTGAGAAAGGGGCTTGCAAGGACTCTCTCCGCAATGTCGGTTTTCAGTGATACCTCTCTGTAGATACCGTCCAGGGTTGACGCATCGAGCTTTTCAAAGTCTTTTTCCACAGGGGTTATAATTATGCCGCACATTTCTATAACCGCAGGACTGACAAGGACGCGGTCTTCCCCTTCCCTGAAAAAGGCCTCAGGGCGGTGCCTTGCGCGGGGAAAGACAAGAAGGCGCCATTTGCCGTTGCCGTAAAAACCGGCGATATTTATTATAGGCTCCTCTTCTGCATAAAGGACTTCCTTCAGTGCTGCGAGCATCCCACTGAATACATTCGCAACGGCTAACGGATCATCGCCTTCTAAAATTATAGTTTCACGGCCAAGGCCTTTTGCGCATGAGATACGGACACTGTCGGCTTTCGTGATTCGAGTGAGGTTCCCTTCTTCCAGGATTTCTTTCTCAATAGGCATCAGTCCCGACGGGATTGCCTGAAAATGAAGGTGATCCGGTGCGGAAGCGCCGCACTTCGGTCCGTTATAGAGGACTGTCCAGCGGTCGCCAAAATCACCTGTGAGTTGAAGCAAGGTATTGATGTGGTCAACAATGGCCTGGGGGCGATGGTCCAAACAGGAGATGGTGAGATGTGAAGAAAAGACAGGCGCCGGATTGCAGAGGATCAGGTATGCATTCCGGTAAAGGATTCCTTTCTGGGCTTCGGGGAGGTTATTGAGGCAGAGAAAGCATGGCCGGTTACTTATATGATTATCACCCACGTCGGCCGTGGTGCTCCTGATCCTCCCGGGGTTGTGCTGAATGCGGACGGAAAACCCGTCACATGGAATCTCCCGTGTCCTCACGTTCTTAAGCGATTCATACCCTTCCCGGAGTTGCAGCCATGTTTTTTTCTGCTCTGACAGGAGCTCGAGACAGAGGCCAGACAGGTTTGTCGAATTGTTGTCGCCGGCAAAGGCCGCATATATATTTTTGTCAGGAATTTCGGTTGATTGGGTGTCTGCCCTCATTGCTATGATCATCCTCCTTACCGTTTTTTCCTGTTCTTTGAATCTTTATCCTTCTTTGCTCTGCGATTTTCACTAAAAACTAAAAACTGTCCCTCCCGATTCATCTCCTGCCTCGCAATGATTTCATCTGTCCGGACTTTGTCTTTGAAGGCATCGTTGCGGTTTGCATCAACGATTGCGAGCGCTGCATCCGTATTTCCCGGCCAGCGCCTGCAGAGATACAGGCTTTCATAAATTCTCCCGATTCGGTATTCCCGGCAAATCCTCAGGGCTGCTGCGTAATCCTCACCATAGCTTACATTGAGAAATCCTATGTTTCGCATAATGCCGGCGTTAAATGCCCGCGGTGCACCGAGACCGTTTATGCGCAGGGCATTATTGTGACCATTCTCATCCGTCCATTCGCGGTGGTCGATGAGTCCCGGCCGGATTTCCTCCAGATGGAAATCAACTATGGTGTAAGAGCCGACCACCATGGCGTAGCTGCCCTGACGGAGCATATCGACCATCTTTTGCAACGTATGGGGGCTGCTGTAAAGGTCGTCCGAATCGAGCTGGACGGCATAGCGGCCGCACGCCTTACCGTACAAGACCTCATTCCAGCACCCGCCGATACCGAGATCGGCCCTTTCAGGGACAATATGTACCAATGCAGGATGATTCCCGGCCAGAGCGGCGAGGACAGCCGTTGTTCCATCTGCCGAGTGGTTGTCGACAACAATGACGTTAAAGGGAAAATCCGTCTGCTGCGACAGGGCGCTTTTCACGGCATCGGCAATCGTTCCTGCCCGATCCCGCACAGGAATGACAACGGATGCCTCCACAGGAAAGTGTTCCGGTATGTGCTCGGATTCTTTGAGTTTTTCAGGAGGCAGGTATGCCCCTATATGTTTCAGGTAATCCGTGAACACAGCCTCCATTTCCCTCTGGACGTCGGCGTTCCGGGGGTCAACATAGGCAAAATGCCTTTCACCGGCATAAGGTTCAATATTTCTTACAACAGAATAAAGCGGCTTGTTTATGTGATGAACAGGGTTGTCGATAGAGACCTTAAGACGCAAGTCATACAAGCCGGAATATTTCACAGCCGGAATTGGACCATATTTTTCGATTGCCGACCTGACCGAATGCATAGAAAAGAGCATGATCTTACCGAAATCAAAATCGTCCCGGACACTCCCCGGCTGATAATCATTGAGCGGATGGAGGCCCCTTCCCTCTTCGCTTTCATCATAGAAATCCGAATAAACGATTCCTGCCCCTGTCGACCCGGCCACAGCGAGAAATTTTTCAAGGCCTCCAGACTCCGGGGAGAGTTGATTATCTCCCGACAGGAGAAGGAGATAGTCCGTCCGGGCAACATTCAGGATGGATTCGAGCGCTTCCTGCGAAGAAAGAAGCCCGGCGGCAAGAACACGGCATTTTGGTATTTTTATGTAGACCGGACCCTGGTTGACAATGATAATATCTTCGACAACTCCGGATTCCGCAAAAAGACGGAGCATTGTCTCGAAATTTGACCCCGGGTTAAAACGGGCGACTACGGTGATTGATTTCATTCAATACATAATAGCATATTCTTAGCCGATACGCGCATCACTTCCTGGCTCAAGAAAGGATGTCCGGGGACTTTCCGGGGCGTTTGCCATATCCCGCATGACGTATGTATAGATCATGAAAGAATATTCCTTCAACAAAATATATGCTTGAAATATAATAATATTTTTCATTGTCTTTTTGCCGGCATTGTATAATAATTGCAAAAAAGACAAGCTGGTATATTAATTGTTATGTGGCGGAGAGGTTGTTCGGCTGATAGAACCTGAAGAATAAGGCCGTCGTGTCAATCGCTGCAGCCAATCGGCCGCAAATCGGCCCCCGCCGATCCCTACGTTAGCGATAATAAACAATTTACATATATGGCAGATGTTAGTTACAATAAAGGCTGAAGATTGCGATGAAAACTATTCATAAGATTATTCATGGCGATTCCAGGCAAATGAATCTTGTTGCCGATGAATCGGTTCATCTGGTCATTACTTCGCCCCCATACTGGCAGCTTAAAGACTACGGAACCAATACTCAAATCGGATACCACGAAACTTATGAAAACTATATCAACAACCTGAGTCTTGTCTGGGGAGAATGTTATCGGGTCCTACATCCCGGATGTCGCCTTTGCATAAACATCGGAGATCAATTCGCCCGCTCGGTCTATTATGGCAGATACAAGGTAATTCCCATCAGGACAGAGATTATCAAATTTTGTGAGATAATCGGTTTTGATTACATGGGTGCTGTTATATGGCAGAAGGTGACAACGATGAATACCACAGGCGGAGCAACTATAATGGGGAGTTTCCCTTATCCCCGCAACGGTATTTTGAAACTTGATTATGAATTCATTTTGTTATTCAAAAAACAAGGCAATCCGCCCAAGCCCACCCAAGAGCAGAAAAAACAATCCGTACTATCCAAAGAAGATTGGAATACTTATTTTTCAGGCCATTGGTATTTTGCAGGCGCAAAACAGGACGGGCATATCGCAATGTTCCCTGAAGAACTGCCTGCCCGGCTGATTAAAATGTTTGCTTTTGCCGGTGATACTGTTCTTGACCCCTTTCTCGGCAGCGGGACAACTGCACTTGCCGCCCGAAATCTGGAAAGAAATTCAATCGGCTATGAAATCAATCAGGATTTCTTATCGGTTATTAAGCAAAAGCTGAACGTTGGACAAATGGATCTTTCCGGTACCGAATACAATTTTCTGAAAGATAATTCAACTATTGATTTTGATAACAAAATAAAAAGGCTGCCTTATATTTTCAAAGACCCCAAGAAGCTTGATAAGAAGATTGACCCCAAGAAGCTTCTTTTCGGCTCCAAAATTGATAGGGGTAGCGCAGATAGGGAAGAGTATTTCTCTGTTAAAGAAGTGATCAGTCCTGAGTTGCTCAGACTCAGCAACGGGCTGCTTGTCCGTCTTATCGGGGTACGGGAAAATAAGGCATTGAATGGTTTAGCTGTCAATTTTATTATTGAAAAAACAAGAGGGCAAAAAATTTTCCTGAAATACGACCAACAAAAGCACGATAACCAAAATCGGTTGCTTTGTTATGTTTATTTGAAAAACAAGACATTTCTTAATGCACATTTGATAAAAGAAGGTTTTGCAGACGTGGACCATTCCGTTGATTTTCGATACAAAGACAAATTTATGAAGCTTGAGGTAAGGCATGGCTAAAGAATGGATTCTAAACAGCGCGGTGAACCGTTTTCAGTTGAACTTCAAAAGGAATGTCGGCCCCACCTCAGAAAGCATCAGGCAGTGTGCACCCGGAATGGTAGATGAATGGCGGGATTATTACTTTAAGAATGTCCGTTCAAAAGAGCATATAGAAGAGCTTGGCAAAAAACTTTACGTAAAAATCACTGAAGTTATTCAGGCCGAAGTCGAAGGAGTCAGCGAGCAGGATTGCATTGATTACATGCTGCAACTCGTTATTGACCGTACATTTGATGGTTACATGACCGAGATTAAGACCATCTACGGGCAGTTGGAAAAAGAGCTTGAGGTGAAAATTGAACCTGCTCCTGATGAATGGGACAGGCTTTTCAATGTGGATTTTTTCATCAAAATCAAAGACAGATATATCGGGATACAGATAAAGCCAGTCAATCAGGGAATACAGTTATCGCAAATCTTCAAAGAAAAAGGCTTGCAGGCCAAAAGCCATGAAATCTTTTCTAAGCATTATGGCGGCAAGGTTTTCTATGTTTTTTCATCCAAGGTTGGGGAAAGAAAGGAAATACGCAACAAAGAAGTCATTGCTGAAATAAAACAAGAAATTGAACGTCTCAAGCTGTGACCGCCGACAAAACAATCCAGCGAGCGCGAGATACGGCTTCACCCCATTATCTCAAGGTGTTATTGGCAGGATGCATATGAATGATGCATACTAATGCATATTATTTTTGAGGTGACCTATATGAGAACAACATTAAATATCGAAGACACATTGATAGATAGTGCATCAAAAATGACCGGGATAAAGGAGAAAACCACCCTGGTAAAGCTTGGACTGGAGGCTTTGATTGCGAGGGAAAGCAGTAAGAGGCTTGCAAAACTTGGCGGCGCCGAGAGACAGTTGAAAAATATACGGCGCAGAAAAACCGTAGAGGGATAGGATTGGTTCTCGTGGACGCTTCAGTATGGGTTTCGCACCTACGGGCAGGAAATAAGGAACTCATAGTACTGCTGAACAGCGGAGATGCAATGTGTCATCCTTTTATTGTGGGCGAACTTGCCTGTGGAAATATCAAGAATAGAACAACAATACTTTTCCTCTCCACCAGCCGCCGGCCACCCGTGTCGTACCTCCACAAGTGCCCGGCTGAATTTAGGGTGGCCCCCGGTTGTTCCGTGAGTCATGCTCAGGGAAGACGCTCCCGTTTCAATTTACCGAATGACGGCGATTGGTATAACCCGGTCACAAAGCGGCCTCGTAGCTGACCCCCGTGTTATACAACACGAAAAACAAGCATATAATGCATAAAATTTTACGGTATAATCAACAAAATAGAGCTATACCGGGAAAAATAAGAGATTTGGAGAAGACAGGTTTGTTATTGCTTTTTTTACCAACACCTTATATGATTTGAAAAATGTGTGAGTTCTGTCTGAAGCATGGAGAAGGGGAAAAGTGGTATTTACAGGCAAAGAATTACTCCGATGATCTGCTGAGCGATGTTCGCCGTCGCAGGTTTATTGAGGAGATTATCTCGGACCCTGAGGCACTCTCAAGGGGCGCCCGCAGTATTGATCGCCTTACAAAGGCACCGAGACTTATCAGAAGCATAGTGAGCCGCATCATCACCAGGAGGATGAAAAAAATCCATTTCGGGCAGGTGGTTCCCATAGAAGAGATCGGGCAGATCCTCGGGTTTACCAATTCCGTAGTCCGTCTTGCCTGTACATGCCGTAATTTTACCCTGGGCAAAGAGAAACGCTATTGCTACGGGGTTAGTATAGCTCCCGACGGCGGAAAGCTTGCGGAAATTTTTCGTGGTCTCGACAATAGTTTCTTGAGTGGACCCGATGGCGACAGGTTTGAGACATTAACCAGGGATGAAGCCATTGCTGCATTTCACGCTCACGAACAGGAGGGTCTGTGCCATACCGTATGGACCTTCCATACACCCTTTATTGCGGGAATCTGTAACTGCGACCGTTCTGACTGCCTGGCTATGCGAACTACCGTAACACATGCAATTCCCGTTATGTTCCGGGCCGAGTACGTTGCCGGAATCACCCATGAAGACTGTTCCGGTTGCAGGGAATGTTTGCGTGTATGCCAATTCGGGGCCATCACCTATAGCGCCTCAAACAAAAAGGCAGTTATCGACAAGAGGTGGTGCTATGGTTGCGGGGTCTGTCGCTCTGCGTGCAAGAAGAACGCAATCCATCTTGAGGAGCGAGCCAAAGTTCCCGTTGCTGCAAACCTTTGGTAGAAAACCTTACAAATGAAAAGTGAGCCAAAAATAACCGTCGGCATCATGGATCAACAGCATGAGATTAAAGGCTGCCTTAATGGCGCGTTTTATGGGGACAGGCTTGGTCCTTTGACGGGCAGGTTTGTTGCGGGCGCTATGTCCGGGATGGTTGTTCTTGCTGATGATTGTAATAATGAAATTGCCCGTGCCCCGGTAATTAAGCTTGGGGCCATTGATAATTCGACTTTTACGCTCTTTAATGTGACGATCGGAAATCGTTTTCACTGGGAGAGAAAAGAGGATCAGACCTTCCGGGGCAACCTGATCCTTAAGCCCCGCAATGACGGAACCATTGCTGTAATAAATGATATCCTTATAGAGGATTACCTGGAAAGCGTAATCTCTTCGGAGATGAGCGGCGCTGCGCCGGCAGAGTTTCTTAAGGCGCATGCAATAGTATCAAGGAGCTGGCTTCTTAAATCTTTGGCGAGAAAAGAAAAAACAAAAGAAGATGGCGTGCGGAACGGGCAGCCTGCCGGCAGGGAAGGGGAGATAATTCGCTGGTATGAGCAGGAGGAACACGACATTTACGATGTCTGTGCCGATGACCACTGCCAGCGCTATCAGGGCATCACAAAGATCGTCTCCGTTCATGCCGAAGAGGCTGTCCGTGAAACCCGCGGCCGGGTGATCACATATCAGGATGAAATCTGCGATGCCCGTTATTCCAAGGCCTGCGGAGGTATTACAGAAGATTTCGAGACCGCCTGGGATGATAAAAAAGTTCCTTACTTGGTCGGTATTTCAGATGCCTCTGTCCGACATAACCGGATAACAACAGAGGACGATGCAACCGGTTGGATCATCTCAGAGCCTGAGGCATATTGCAATACAAAAGACAGGCAACTTCTTGAAACGATTCTTCCTGATTTTGACCGGGAGACACCTGATTTTTTCCGCTGGAAGGCGGAATATTCCCGGGAGGAGTTGGAAGGGATTCTACGGGAGAAATCCGGTTTTGATTTCGGGGTGCTCAAGGAAATCATACCGATGCGGCGTGGTCCTTCAGGGCGGATTACCAGACTGAGGATTGCCGGTTCCAAGAAAACTATGGTTGTAGGAAAGGAACTCGAAATACGGCGCTGGTTATCAAAAAGCCACCTTTACAGCAGCGCTTTCATTGTGAGGGCACAGCATGATTCTCACGGGGAAGTGGAACGATTTGTTTTTCACGGCGCCGGCTGGGGACACGGGGTCGGGCTTTGCCAGATCGGCGCCGCCGTTATGGCGACCGGGGGTTCTACAGCGGAAGACATCCTGAGACATTATTTTCGTGGTGTAGAAATACAGAAGATATATTAAGAACAGAAAGGTGTGATCCCTTTGAAAAAACGCCGATTTAAGACAGCCTTTATACTGGGCGCCGGACTAGGAACAAGGTTGCGACCCCTGACAGAGCATTGTCCTAAACCGCTTCTCCCGATCGGGGGACGCCCCATAATCACATACGCAATGGAACAACTCCTGAAAACCGGCGTGGACCGGTTTATCATAAACACCCATCATCATCCCGAAGTGTACGCGGAAAAGTTTCCTCACGGGCAATGGCACGGTATTCCCGTAATCTTTCGCTATGAACCGGTTCTTCTCGATACAGCCGGAGGGCTGAAAAATATCGAAAATCTCCTGGACAAGGATGAGGCCATTCTCTGCTATAATGGTGATGTGATGAGCGATTTATCCCTGGAAATGCTTATGCAGGCCCACGAAGAGAAGAGACCGGAGGTCACTCTGGCTTTACGAAGCAATGGTCCTCTGTTAAATGTAAATATCAATGAGTATGGCGAGATTTGCGATCTCCGACACATGCTAAGAGACCCGGGAGTGAAAAGCTGTCTCTTTACGGGCATCTATGCCGTGGAGACATCGTTTATCCGGTTTCTTGAAGCCGGCAAATGCGAGTCCGTTATTCCGGTATTCATCAGGAGGATTGTCGAGAAACCCGGCTCTGTCCGGGGAATTGTCATAGACGAAGGCAAATGGCATGACATCGGTTCCATCGAAGAATACGAAAAAATTAAAAGCATAATAGCTTGACTTTATTGACTTCTCATAAAATCAGGCCGGAAAAGAATCACCCTCCGGGGAGAGGGAAGCACTCGGATGTATTTTGACAAAACAGATACGAATAGGAGAAGGACGTGAATATTCCAGAAAATATGATCAATTTTATACGAGAGGCGCTCGGGCTTACGGAGTCCGTCCCCATAGACTTTGCCCCTCTGGCAATAAGGGGATCTGACCGGGATTTTTTCAGGCTGAAATGGGACATCACGGATTCGTCTATACTGATTCATTACGACCCGAAGCGTTTAGAAAACAACTATTATGCGGACATTGCAGTATTTCTCCGCGGAATCCATGTCCCTGTGCCGCGGCTGATACGTCACGACCCTGCACAATGCCTTTTGCTCATTGAAGACATCGGAGATACAGACCTCTGGTCTCTCAGGCATTCAACCTGGGAAACGCGCAGAACCCTTTATCAGAAAACACTCGCCGTTATGCACAGGCTCCACTCCTTCCCCGAAAAGGGCTTCCCCTCCGGGCGTGTGAAATTAATGGAAGGCTTTAGTCCTGTCCTTTATCAATGGGAAAGGGAGTATTTTAAGGAAAACTTTGTCGGCGGCGTCTGCGGGATCAGGCTTGAGCCGACCCTGGAGCATGAACTCGAAAAAGAGCTTTCCGCCCTTGCAGAACGCCTTGCAGGAACAACACGCTCTCTTGTGCACCGTGACCTGCAATCACAAAATGTAATGTTTCGTGACGGAGAGCCCTTCCTCATCGATTTCCAGGGGATGCGCTTCGGGAATCCTTTTTATGATCTCGGCTCGCTCCTCTGCGATCCTTATGTTGTTTTTTCGGAAGCCGAAATAGGGGAACTCCTGTCGTTTTATTATGTGCTTGCGTCATGGGACATTGACTGGGAGACCTTTGCGGACTGCTTCTGGGAGGCTTCGGCGCAACGCCTCATGCAGGCGCTTGGCGCCTATGGATTCCTTGGTCTCAAAAAGGGCCTGGGCGCTTTCCTCGACCACATCCCTGCCGCACTTCGCAATCTCCAGCTTGCAACCGCATATGCGGCGTCTCTGCCCGGGCTTCTGGAGCTCTCCCGCGCATGTCAAAGCGCTATCGGGCAGAAGGATATTTCATCTTTATAAAGCATTAACCCCGGATATGTCATTAGAAACGGTGTCGGGGCATCCCGACACAAGTGCTCATCCTGATGAAAAATCCGGGTTTATATTGCTATTATTCTTTTATGTAAAGGGAAGTTTATCCTGGCCCTGCTTTGTTTGTGTTTTTGACGATGTAGTTCTGTTTCCGGGCCGGTCCGCTTTTCCGTTTTTTGTGATATATACGCCCTGCAGTGGAGAAGCTAAACCGGCGCCGCTTTTCTCAACAATTTCCATGATGCAAAGGAGGAGTTCTTCCTGGATCGACTGAAAGATGTCATATGCATCAACAAGAATATAGGCGCTTATATCAAGGTTAAGCAAAGCATTGCCAAACCCTGTAAAACGGACATTTATTGTTTGAGGTTCAACCATCGCATGCTCCGATAACAGCTTTCTGATGCCTGTAAGTGTTTGGCTGCATTGTTCGGAGGTTGTTTCGAGCCGCAGGTTGATGATATGGTGAAACCAGAACTTATCTCTTAGCGTTACGTTTTCGAGGCTCATTGTTGCGAGCTGGCCGTTCGGGATTGATATAACGGTGCGATCCAGTGAGCGTATACGCGTGGAGCGGAGGCCGATATCTTCAACGGTGCCGGAATATCCTCCGGCCTTACAAAAATCACCCACGCGGATCGTTTTGTCAGAGACGATCATGATGCCCCCGAAGAGGTTTTCCAGGGTCTTTTGTGCGGCAAAGGCAACGGCAATCCCGCCGACGCCTATTCCGGTGAGCACCGCCGTCAGGTTGATGCCGGCAATATAGAAAATAATGATGAGACCGGTAATTAATGCTGCACCCTTGGAAAGCTGACGTATAAGGCGCCCCACGGCGACTTTGCCGGAATAGGGTTCGTTCAACCGATAGGCATTGACCTCTGCTGCAACATCGATCAAGCGGATGCAAAGCCAGGTGAGGCCGATCACGGTAAGGGTTGAGGCGGTATAACGCCAGAAAAGGCTTTCCATGAGTGAAGTAGACAAAGAGGAAAGACCATAAAATGCAAGGGCAAGTACGAGAAAACGAATCGGGCCCGTTATCCGTTTAACCTGATGCGCGTGATGCCCCTTTGCGAACCGATGAATCAGCCAGTTCCCGGCAGGAACAAGCGCCCGTGTAATAAGTGCTGCAACGATAAAAGAAAGGGGTATGATAAGGATTATAACAATCCATCTCCATAACGGGAACCAGAGGAAGCTTTTTTCAATGAAAGATTTCGGCATATACCGCTCAATGGGAAAGGTATCAATTTCATCGTAAATTTCCGGGACCCATTTCAGCGTTTCCGAAGAAAAGAGCCAGATCGGCGGATCATTCCCTTTTTGTATCCGCTCAAGCATAATATCAAAACTGCCTGAAGCAACCTTAACCGTACCGATGCGCTCCTTTCCGGACGGGAGGTTATCCTGCAGATCGCCCTCCGATTTGTTGCTCACCATGGTTTTGTTGCGCCCAAGGCCTCTGTCAAGCACTATCTGCAACTGGCGGGATAATTCGTGAGCCCTTCTCGGGGATAGTTTTATATCGAGATAATCAGCGGCGCGCTCATATTCTTTATTTTGAACCGCTTTGGTAAAACCTGCGATCGTACCCAGGGGGGTACTTCGCCCCAGCGGGTCTTCCGGAATTGCCTGGCGTTCGCCTGTCTTTGAAGCAGAGACAGCCCTCGGTTTTTCCACTGCTAAACCTGTCGACAAAGAGGAAAGAACAAAAAGAATTGTAATGATTATGCTGATATAAAGAGGCACAGAAATATCTTTTCTTTCCGGATTAGTAATTTTGTCAATGCCGCCCACACTGTATTGTATCACAACTAAACCCTCGGGATTAAGAAAATTGCATATCTTTATGCCGGATGATTTCTCAATATCAGGTATTTCGTCCTCATGAATCAGGGAATTCCCGATATTAATATCCGTATAGCAGGTGTAATATTATAACCATGATGCTTACAAATAATAACAGGGGTATGGAAACGGTTAACTGTGCAGAAATGAAACACGATAGCTGGTTCAGCAGACTAATGAAAAGGTTTCATCAAAAACCTCCTGCAGAAAAAGCCGTTCCTGCCGCAGTGTTCCCCGTTGATGAATCAAGCCCGTTTTACGTTACAGGGTGGGATATCCGATAATTGATTTGAAGTATGCCTCCCGGCAGATCCCTTCAAATCAAAAGATTATCAAGGCCCCGTGTCGATTGCCTATTTTAATGCCAACCTCACCATTGTTATTCCATCCGGCTGCCGTTGGGAGGTGAATCCCAGCTTTTTCGCCACATTAAGCATTTTTTCGTTTTCCGTTAACACAATTCCGTTTATCTCTTCAAGTCCCTTGTCCTGGGCAATCCCTATCAGCATATCAACAAGCTTATAGCCCAGGCCTTTTCCGTGGTAATTATCGTGCACAAGCACCGCGTATTCTCCGTTCATAAAATCCGGTTCAATAATAAGCCGGCCTATCCCTATTATCTTTTTTTTGCCGTCCTGTTTTAATTCGGCCACAATGGCCATCTCTCTGTCATAGTCTATATTGCAGAAACGGACAAGCATATCATGGGTTATATCTTTTATGATGGAAAAAAACCGCGTTCTTGTCGTTTCCTGAGATAACGTTGATAACAGTTCGTGCTCCAAGGGTTCGTCCTCAGGCTTAATTGGTCGCAACATTACCTCCGTACCGTCCAGCATTTTCCAGATCATGGTGTAACGTGCCGGATAAGGCGTTATAACGAGGTGCGGGTATTGCAAAGTATATTCTATAGATTCTTTGTCAATAATGATGCGCGCATCGATTGCATAAGCTTTCCCGTCGGCTATAGCGATCGGGTTTATATCCATCTCGGCAATCTCCGGAAAATCAACTATGAGGTTGGATAAATTTACTACTATCTGCTCGAGCTGCTCCATGTCCGCAGGGGTTTTTCCTCTATACCCCTGGAGCATTGTGTAAACCTTGGTTTCTTCCATGAGCCTTCTCGCCAGCGTTTGGTTTAACGGCGGAATTCCGATAGCAATATCTTTAAAAATCTCTGTTCCTGTTCCCCCCATTCCGAAAAGTATAACAGAACCGAAGTCCTTATCCTTTTTAGCGCCCAAAATAATTTCATAATCGATATCCTCGATCATTTTCTGGACGGTAACGCCTGAAATTGCTGCGTGGGGCGCCTTTTCTTTCACGTTTCCAAGCAGTTGCCGGTAACCGTACCTCAACTGTTCGTCCGAGCTTATCCCTGCAACAACACCGCCAACATCGCTTTTGTGGACAATGTCCGGGGAAACGATTTTTAAAACAACGGGGTACCGGATTCTTTTCGAAATGCTGACCGCTTCTTCAACATCATGGCACGGATATGGTGTTGTAACGGGTATCCCGTAGATAATCAGAAACCCCTTCGATTCTTCTTCGGTCAGGAACGTTCGCCCTTCTTTTACGGCACGTTTGATCAATGTTTTCAGGTGGTACCTTGGAGGCGCGTTTTCTAGGGGCTGTTCAGAGGGGGTTTCGTAAAGAAGCGCCAGATTTCTGAAATATTTATACATGTTCAGGTAGGTTTTTACCGCATCTTCGGGGGTATCATACGTAGGGATATTATTATTATAGAAAATTTCCCGTCCTTTCGAAACATTTTGACCGCCTACCCATGCGGTAATGATCGGTTTCCATGAGTGCTTTGCAATTTCTGCAACACTCCCGGCTACTTTTTCAGAACTTGTTGTGGCCTGTGGACTATAAATAATGAGTATCCCGTCAATCTCAGGGTCGTTTATGCAAACCTTGATTGCATCAATATATCTGTTCTCGTCGGCATCTCCCAAAACGTCAATGGGATTACCCTTACTCCAGAAGGGAGGCAAGAGTTTATCGAGCTCACGTATGCTCATTTCGGAAATCTTTGCAAGCTCTCCGCCGAGGCCGATCAATGTGTCTGTCGCCATAACCCCGAAACCGCCTGCGTTTGTGATAATTGCAAGTCTTCGACCCTTCGGCAGATATTTTGAATCAAGTACTTCTGCAGCGTTAAACAGTTCTGCAAATTCTTTTACCCGTATTGCCCCAACCCTTTTAAAAGCTGCGTCATATACCTGGTCGTCTCCGGCCATCGCACCCGTATGGGAGTGAGCAGCCCTTGCGCTTTCTGTAAATCTCCCGGGTTTTATAATGATAATGGGTTTGTTTCGTGCAAACCCCCTTGCCGCACTCATAAATTTCTTTGCATTTCCTACGCTTTCCATGTAAAGGATGATGCTCCTCGTATGGTAGTCGTCCCCGAGAAAATCGATGAGATCACCGAAATCTATGTCGATCATAGATCCGAGAGAAGCAAACATGCTGAAACCGGTATGTGCGTTCATTGCCCAGTCAAAGATGGCTGAACCCAGGGCGCCGCTCTGAGAGATAAAAGCAATTTTTCCGGCGTCAGGGTTTGCCTTAAGAAATGACGCATTAAATCCGATATTCGGTCTGATTACACCAATACAGTTAGGACCGATAATCCTCATACCATATTTTTTTCTGATTTCTATGATCTGTTCTTCCAATTTTTTCCCTTCTTCGCCAACCTCCTTAAAACCTGCCGAAATTATTATGACACCGCCAACACCGGCCTTGCCGCACTCCTCGACAATGTCCGGAACTGTTTTTGCGGGGGTTACAACGACTGCAAGGTCGACACGCTCCGGTACGGATGCAATATCCGGAAAACATTCCAAGCCCAAAACGGTTTTTCGGTTGGGGTTTACGGGAAAGATTTTTCTGTTTTCAGAGAGTAGAAGATTTTCTAACGTAGCCCTTCCAACTTCACCATTTTCTTCGGTAGCCCCGATAAGCGCCACCGTGTCGGGATTAAACACCTTCTTTATATCATTCATCTTCCCGGCCCCTTAATCTTTTATAAATTTATAAATGCCGCCTCTGTTCAATTTTAACAAAACTATGAAAAAAGTAAACAAAGATCTTTGCACGGTATTTTACCCTTAAATGCCTTGTAACTCTATGATACATATGGTATAATGGTGATTATCTCCCCTTCAAGGAGACCATCTGTTGTCAGATAAATTCACCGCCCCGAGCTTTGCTGATTATTTCGTTGAACAGAGGAAGCATGTCAAAACATTTCTTGATAAGATAGATAAGCTTATAAACTGGAAACCCATAGAAAAGGTTCTTAGACAAAAGTACAAGAAGACGGCAAGCGCTGATGGAAGGCCGGCATATCCTGCATTACCAATGTTCAGGCTTCTTTTGCTCCAGAGGTGGTATAACTTAAGCGATCCCGGACTGGAGGAAGCCCTCAATGACCGCATATCGTTTATCCGATTCAGCGGTTTTTCTCTCGCCGGTTCTTTGCCCGATTACTCTACCATCTGCCGGTTCAGAAATACCCTTCTCGAACTCAACCTCTATGAGAGGCTCTTCAATGAAATCAACGGACAACTGGAATCAAGGGGCATACTCGTAAGAGAAGGCGCCATCGTTGACGCAACCATCATTGAATCTTTCCGGAAGGCCGGGAAAGGTTATGGAGATCATGCCGAAAGATCGCAGCGAGGAAAAGACTGAGATGCCGGTCATCACCTATTCCGACGATACCGACGCAAACTGGATCAAAAAAGGAAATAGAGCTTATTACGGCTATAAGGGTCATATATCCGTTGACGCTAAAGAAGGGTTTGTCTTAGGAGGACATATTACTCCCGCAAGTACTGCCAATACAACAGAACTCGAAAGAATTGTCAAGGAATCCAGCCTTCCTGAAGGTTCCATCGTGTATGCAGACAAGGGATACGCGAGCGAAAAGAACAGGAACCTGCTTGCAGACAAAAAGCTCAAAGACGGCATCTCGTGCACAAGGCTGCCGGGAACAGGCCGCTCACAACCGCACAGCGCATTATCAACAGGCTGAT